>Ga0326727_10023897_pt1 | contig 11613 bp, 14 predicted proteins | sample MB2enrmetagenome_FD_207643 | JGI IMG/M metagenome (GOLD analysis project Ga0326727, IMG submission 207643) | Lab enriched peat soil microbial communities from McLean, Ithaca, NY, United States - MB29MY | ecosystem: Environmental > Terrestrial > Soil > Wetlands > Peat | place: USA: New York... | reverse complement strand
CAGTTGCCGATGGCGGTTCGCCGGGCCTTGAACGAAAAGAGTCTGCGGGCAGAACTGCAGGAGGCCGAAAAGGCCTTGCGGCACTCGCAATCCCTCTACCGTGCCCTCGTGGACAATCCTTCCTACGGAGTATGCCGCTGCGATGCGGAAGGCAAGTTCCTCGATGTTAATGAGGCTTTCATGACCATGCTTGGCTACGATTCCAAAGAGGAGCTGCTTGCGGCGAGCCGCGCCTCTCAAATCGTTCTCGAACTTGATCCGGGAAAGCCGTTGGCCGGAGTTTTTCCCCCGTCGGCGCGCATCCAGCCGGTCGAGAGAGAATGGAAAAGGAAAGATGGCACCATCCTCAAAGCCCGGCTAAGCGGGCAGGATGCCTTTGACGAACACGGGAATTTCATTGGCTGTGAAGTTATCGTCACGGATGTCACCGAACAGCGCTCCCTGGAGGATCAACTGCGCCACCAGGCCTCCACCGATTCCCTCACCGGTTTGGCCAATCATGGCCGCCTGCTTGATGTCTTGCACGCGGAGGTCGCCCGCTCCAAGCGCACCGGGCGGGAATTCTCTTTGGTGCTCCTCGACCTTGATGGCCTGAAACTTATCAACGATCAATTCGGCCATCTGGAGGGAAACCGTGCGCTCTGCAGGCTCGCGCAGATACTCAAGGACTGCTGCCGCACCACCGACACGGCCGCTCGCCACGGCGGCGACGAATTTGCCGTGGTCCTGCCGGAGACGGGCGCGGCCGCGGCCGCATTCGTAGCGCGCCGCGTTTTCGAGCTTCTTGAGGCGGAAGCCGAACAGCCCGTGCTTTCCGTGAGTGTGGGGATTGCCTGTTATCCTACGGACGCCGATGGCATCGGAACCCTTCTCTACGCGGCCGATCGCGCTCTCTATGCCATGAAATCCCAAAAGCCTCGCGCCCTCCGCACTATTCCTGGATCCTTCGCTTCCTCTTCTCTTACCAAGGTGCTCCCCATGCTCCATCAGGATCGCGAATGATCAGACCGCTGCCCGGAAAGGGGGGAGCCCCCATGGATGAATCTCATTCCAGTTTCGGCGAAAATCACCAACCTAGCGTGCCCCCTCGCGATTCGGAAGGCCGAATTCAGTATTTGCTGAAAGCGGAAGGGCAGATCCTTCAATCCATTTCTGCCCGCGTGCCGGTTCCGGAAATCCTGGATGACATCTGTGCTGCCCTCGATTGCCAGATTGGGAATATGGTCTCTCTTTTCTGCTTGCCGGGGGACGATGCCATAGATGCCTTTGAACTCGCGCGCAATGCCCGTCTCTTTGGCCTTTTTATTTTCGTTTCTGTAGGCATCTTTGCCGAGAGCGGGGAAGAACGCGGTTCTTTGGAGATGTATACTTGCGAGGCGCGCAACCCTTCTCTCTGTGAACTTCGACTGGTTGATCGCGCAATATGTCTGGCCGCCATTGCCATCGATCGCGACCTTGCCGTTGGTCATCCTCCCTATCTGCGTTTTCCTGCGAACCGCACGCCACGCACAAACGTCCCCAACTGGCCCGTCTCCCCCAACTAACCCAACTCTCTCCATCCGGTCTCGATCACCAGGCAATATTTATTCTCCCAGTCTGCGTGCCAGATCCACCACAGCCCATTGCTGCACAAACAATCTGCGAATTTGTATACAAGTGAACAGACGTGCGCCTTTACAAAGCCTAGGATTAGTTTGCCGTAAAAGGATTGGTTTGTTGTCCGGTCCACCCCGGAGCTTGTTCCCCACGGATTCCACAAGCGTCAAGGACATCGAACGACAACTGAGCCAGGCACTCTGCCCGATAGGCAGTCAGGTGATTTGCAGAGTGCAAGCGGTTCATTGGGTCCTCCGTGCCCGGCAGTATTCAGAGTAATTCCGGGCCGCATGACGGAAGTGTCTCGCAGCTCAGCCAGAAAGGAAGAAAAACTATGCCTCTCATTCAGATTCTATTGGCCCTGATCGTCGTGGGCGTCCTCCTGTGGTTGGTGAATCGGTTTATCCCCATGGCCAGCAGCATCAAGTCCATCTTGAACGGCATTGTCGTTATTGCTGTGGTCCTGTGGCTTCTGAACGTCTTTGGTCTATTTCATTCTCTCGCGCGTATTCACGTGGGTACGTAGGCATCTCGCGATGAACGGCGCAGTCCAGCGCTGCGATTCGCGCACCAGAATTAATGACCGGCCAGAACGATCGCGTCACATTTGTACGGTAACGCGCGCACGGATTCGCAATAAGGAAGGCAACATCATGAAATCTTTTGGAACTATCAGTACCACAGCACTCGTCCTGCTTCTGGGACTTGCTGTTCCGGCCCTCGCACGCCAGGAGAAGCAAGAAGAAAAGACTAGCCCCCCGAAACAGGAGCAACAAGCCAAGCCTGAAAAGCAAGAACAGGCAAGGCCGCAAAAACAGGAACAAGCAAAGCCTCAAAAGCAGGAACAGGCCAAGCCTGAAAAGCAAGCGCAAGCGAAGCCCGAAAAGCAGCAGCAGGCCAAGCCCCAACAGCAGCAGAAGCAACAGCAACAAGCGGCCAAGTCCGAGAAGCAACAGCAGCAGAAGACCCAGCAGCAAGCTAAGGGTCAGCAGGAACAGCAGCAGAAACAAGAAGCCAAGTCCGAGAAACAGCAGCAACAGAAGACCCAGCAGCAAGCTAAGGGTCAGCAGGAACAGCAGCAGAAACAAGAAGCCAAGTCCGAGAAACAGCAGCAACAGAAGACCCAGCAGCAAGCTAAGGGTCAGCAGGAACAGCAGCAGAAACAGGAAGCCAAGTCCGAGAAACAACAGCGGGACAAGTCCGCGAAGCAGGGACAACAGCAGCAAGCCAAGTCCGAGAAACAGCAGCAACAGAAGACCCAGCAGCAAGCTAAGGGTCAGCAGGAACAGCAGCAGAAACAGGAAGCCAAGTCCGAGAAACAACAGCAGGACAAGTCCGCGAAGCAGGGACAACAGCAGCAAGCCAAGTCCAGCAAGCAGCAACATCAGCAATTGCAGACCGTCTCTTCACATGGCGCTCCCCAGCGTTCCCAGCAGGCCATGGCCACCCAACGCTCTCAGCCGGAACTTCGCCTCAGTGAGCGGGGCAGCGGCCGCATTCCCGACGATCGTTTCCGCTCCCACTTTGGCAATGGGCACCGCTTCCACATGGGCAACCCAGTGATGGTCGGCGGCTATTCGCGCTTCCAGTACGGCGGCTATTGGTTTGGTTTCGTTCAACCCTGGCCGGTTGGCTGGTACTACACCGATGACTTCTACATTGATTACGTGGATGGCGGCTATTACATGTACAACCCGTACTATCCCGGCGCTCGCTTCGCCATCACGGTTGTGATCTAGCAACTGATCTGACCCGTTGGTCGAATACAACCCAGCCCGGCGCGCCATTCTGCAACGCAATGAGATTGCCGCCGGGGCAGGGAACTTAAATCTCGCTGGACGAATTCGCTTGGAAAGGAGCAAACCATGCTTGGAACTCTCCTGATTGTCCTCTTGATCTTGGTGCTCTTGGGAGCTCTGCCACGGTGGTCTCACAGCCGCAACTGGGGTTATGTCCCCACTGGGGGCGTCGGTCTCGCACTGCTCATTGTTGTCGTTCTTGTGCTTCTCGGACGCATTTAGGCCTTGCCCCGGCGGGTCTCGTTCAGATCTGGTTTGTTGCTCTCTCCCGTCGGCAAAGTCGCGTAAGTCCGAGTGGTTACGCGCAACGCAGCTCGAAGCCATCGATTGCGTGCTGCGGTCTAACCCCATCTTTTCTTAGGCGGGCCGGCTCGTAAGGTCGGAGGCAAGAGATGCGTGAGTCTAAAAGGCGGGTGGTCAAGTTTCTCGAAAAAGAAATCAAGACCTACACGGCCTTGTCTCTCTTCTTGTCCAAGAAGGGCATTAAGGAACGCCTGGGCGCGGGGCAGAAAAAAGTTCCGACCGGCCCCACCTTCTATAAAGAGAGAATTAAGGAAGCAAGAAAACTTGTCTTTGAACTCAGAAAACCGGAATAACTCGCGGCCCCCTCAAAGCGCCGCTTGCCGTAGCTGGGCCCAATGGGCCCTCCGTGCGGTGGCTATCTCTCTCGTCGCGCTCCTGTGCACCAGTGGCTCGTTCGCCTACTCCGTGCTCACTCACGAGGAAATCGTAGACCTGTTGTGGACCACGGATCTTCGCCCGCTCCTCCTCAAGCGATTTCCAACTCTCACGGAGGAGCAGCTCAAGGAAGCGCACTCTTACGCGTATGGCGGCGCGGTCATTCAGGACCTCGGCTACTATCCCTTTGGCAGCGTGGAATTCAGCAATTTGCTGCACTACGTCCGCACCGGCGATTTCGTTCGAGAGATGCTCCTGCAGAGTCAGGATGCGAACGAATACGCCTTTGCCCTGGGCGGCCTGGCGCACTATTCTTCGGATATCACCGGCCATCCAGCGGTAAACCAGGCCGTTTCCCTGCAGTATCCCAAGTTGCGCGCAAAGTACGGCAATTCCGTCAAATATGCGGAGGACCACACCGCGCACCTCAAGACGGAGTTCGGGTTCGACATGGTGCAAGTGTCGAAGAATCGCTATGCCTCGCAGCAGTATCACGATTTCATTGGATTCCAGGTCTCCAAGCCTCTCCTGGAACGTACTTTCCCCATCATTTATGGACTGCAATTGAAAGACGTCCTGACGCATGAGGATCTTGCCATCGGTTCCTATCGCTTTGCCGTCAGCCGCATGATCCCCGAAATGACTCAGATCGCTCTGCGTACCCACAAGAAGGACCTGATGAAGGAGACGCCGGATTTTGCGAAAGAGAAGTTCCTCTACCGCCTCTCACGCTCCGAATATGAAAAGGAGTGGGGCAAGGACTACACCAAGCCCGATTTCGGCACCCGCTTTTGGGCTGTGGTCTTGCGATACTTGCCCAAGATTGGCCCCTTCAAGGCGCTGGCTTTCAACAATCCCACGGCGCAGACCGAAGACCTGTACTTCAAAAGCATCAATCTCACCGTCGATCAGTACCGCATTTATCTCCAACAGGTTCGCGCCGGCTCACTCGCGCTCGTCAACTCGGATTTTGACACGGGCAAACAAACCAAGGCCGCCGAGTACTCCTTGACCGACGAAACCTATGCCAAATTGTTAGGCCAACTGGCCCAGCGTAAGTTCGATTTAACTCCTCCTGACCTCCGTGACAATATCCTCAACTTCTATGCGGACCTCTCTCTCCCTCTCGAAACCAAAAAGGACCCTGCTCGCTGGCAATCCCTCTTGTCCTCTCTTGACCAGTTGAAGCTGGCCACCCCAGTTCCTGTTGTCGCTGCCACCCCCGCAAACTGACCCTGATTGTGCCTTTGCGGCTCATCCACACCAATCGCTGGCCACTGAGCTGAGTTTGCGGGAACTGGCGGCCCTGCAACTAAATCCCAATGTGTGCTCAAGTGAACAGACTCTCTTCATCGGAGCATCTATGATGGCCTCGTAGGATAAACGAAAAAGACTTTCGCGCAATCCCCATCACACCCAATCGGATCGTCTCAGCTTCGTCCTACGCAACCCGGCACCGGAAAAGTCTCGTAAATTTCAGGAGGAAATTCGGATGAAAATCGTAAAGTCACTAATTTGTTTACTCGCCCTCAGCCTGCTCGGCGTCATGCTGCTTCCCAGCGCTCGAGCGGATCAATATGACAAGAAAACCGTCGTCACCTTCAGTCAAGCCGTGGAAGTTCCCGGGAAAATTTTACCCGCCGGAACGTACACTTTTCAGCTTTTGGAGTCGCCTGCCGACCGCCACATCGTTGAGATCTTCAACGCGGACGGAAGTCACATCATCGTCACCACACTAGCCATCAATGACTATCGCTTGCGGCCCACTGGCAAAACCGTCATGACCTTTAATGAAACACCAGGCGATGCTCCAGAAGCTCTGCGCGCTTGGTTCTATCCTGGCGACAACTTCGGACAAGAATTCGTCTATCCTAGGCCCCGTGCGATTCAGTTGGCGCAAATCACGAATGTGATTGTTCCTGCCGTTGCTCTTGACACTGTTGACGACAACACCCTGAAGACCGCTCCTATCGTTGCCATCACGCCCGACCAGAAAGAAGTAGAGGTAGCCGCCGTCATCCAGACCACTCCGCCCGTCGTCGCAGCCGTAACTCCTGCGCCCGTCGCGGTTGCCCCGGCCGCCGTTGCCCCGGTTGCGCAAACCCAGGAACTCCCGCAAACAGCCAGCCCTCTCCCGTTAATCGCTCTGCTTGGTGGATTGTTCATCAGCCTTGCAATCGGCCTGAAGCTTTTCCTAAAGCTCGTTTCGTAAGGGAACGCTGCTCTTCTGCGTCGCAGGCGTGATCTCAAGGTCACGTCCTGCGTCGCGAGAAAGTTTCTTCGTGTTCCTCACCCTAACTCTCAGCAAGCGTAATCGGCGCAATAGTCACTTGTTCCTTGCCCCTTTTTTGCTGTTCCTCGGCATCCTCGGCTTCTCCCCGTCTATCGCGACGCAGCATTCGCCGGCACCCGTGGACTCCCAGACGAAAATTGCACTGTCCGTGAATCTTGTCCAGCTCCCTGTCAATGTGACAGACGCGCACGGAACGTTTGTCGCTGGTCTCAAGCAGGACGACTTCCGCGTCTTTGAAGACGGGCAGTTGCAACAAATCACGGTATTCGATGAGGGCAACACGCCTGTCACCGTGGGGCTCGTCGTTGACCACAGCAGAAGCATGGGTCCCAAGCTCCCGGGTGTCATCGCCGCAGTGCACTCCTTCGCGCATTCCAGCAATTCGCAAGACGAAATGTTCGTCGTGGATTTCAATGATGACGTGTCCATTGAACTCATGAACGGAAAGGCATTTTCCAGCGATCCAAAGGAACTCGAGGAAGCCCTGGACGCCGTCTCCGCGCGGGGGCGAACCGCTCTCTACGATGCTGTAAGTGAAGGGCTGAACCATCTGCGGTACGCTCGCTGGGGCAAAAAGGCCCTCATTATCATCAGCGATGGCGGGGACAATGCCAGCCATCTCAAGTATGCCCAAGTGCTGGCGCAGGCTCGCCAATCGCAGTCTTTGATTTACGCCATAGCCCTGGTCGGTTCGGATGAGGGGAACGATAAGGAAGAGAACCCAGGCCTTCTTCGCCGCCTCTGCAAAGATACCGGAGGCATCGCCTACTTCCCGGGTGAAGCCGAATCCGTAGCTGGCGTATCGGCACGAATCGCTCGCGATCTTCGCGAGCAGTACACCCTTGGTTATGTGCCCCGGATCGTCCAGGGTGCTGTCGCTTTTCGAAAGGTCGAAGTGAAGGTGACTGCGCCAGGCCACGGCAGGTTGCATGTGCGAACTCGCCAGGGCTACTCGCCTGCGGCGGAGAAGCACCCCACAGCGCAGTTAGGGTCAGGGACTAAATGAATCGGCTGTCTCACCCAACGCGACCGGCCTCGTCAACGCGAACCCGCATCCTCCGCGGCGCGGCCTACTTTTTTCTCGTCTTCGGCCTTCTCGCCTTGGGTTACGCAGTCTTCGTTTTCGCCGATTCGTACACTTATCAGGCCCTGGAGATGAAGAAATTCGAGCCAGCGGGCCTCCCCTACGAGCCCCACCTCTTCGCAGCAGGTGAGGTGATCGGCGAGATTCAAGTGCCCCGCCTGGACCTGAATGTCATGGTTGTCCAGGGCGACTCGCCCGCTAACTTGCGGCGAGCCGTCGGTCATCTTTCCAAATCGGCTTTGCCCGGCGAATGGGGCAACGTCGCCTTGGCTGGCCACCGGGACACTTTCTTCCGCCCATTGCGCGACATTCGCCTAGGCGATGAAATCCGATTCACGACTTCAGTGCGTAGTTTCGAGTACGTTGTGGAGTCAATCGAAGTCGTTGCCCCCACGGACATTCGCGTCTTGGAAACTTCCACCGGTCATGATCTGACCTTGCTCACCTGCTTCCCCTTTTACTATGTAGGTCCCGCGCCCAAGCGTTTTGTGGTGCGTGCCCGTGAAGTTAACGGAGTGCCGCAGGAGCAGCCTGCGGGAGAAAATGAAGTTGAGTCGGTAAGCGGCCAACTGCCACTGCATCGAAACACCGAGGCGGGCGTCACGCAATGAGGGCCATCGCGCCTGACGCCAGGTTCCTTGCATTTCCTCACACGTCCGCAGACAGCCAAGTGTGTGCTCAAGTGAACAGACATGAAGTTGCAAGTCACCTACTATTGGCCATCCAGGAAACACCCAAGTCCATCTCCTGGTGCGGCACAAGCGCTCTAAACCCCGGCCCCTTGTGAGATCGGAACGACAATGCTCTGGACCATTCTCGTCGTATTGTTTGCTCTTTGGCTTCTTGGTGTGGTCACCTCCTACACTTTTGGCGGATTCATCCACATCCTTTTGTTGGTGGCTCTCGCCATGCTCGTCATTAACCTGATTCAGGGCCGAAGGCGCATCGTCTAGTTAAGAAGTCTGACAATATGAAACCCACGCTTTTAATTGGAATTCTCCTGATTGTTCTGGGCGGCCTGGCCCTTGCCTATCAGGGATTCACCTACACCCATCGGGAAAAAGTTCTTGATGTTGGCCCGATCCACGCGACCGCGGATAAACAGGACCATGTCTCCATTCCCCCCATACTCGGCGGCTTGGCCTTGGTGGGCGGAATTGTCCTGGTTTTCGTCGGCGCAAAGAAAAGTTCTTAGCCCCGATTCGCCAGATTATCCCGCCGGAGAGTCGGGTGACGCATGACCCTCTCCTGATGTAAACGCGTTGAAAGTTCTTCAGCCATGAATCTGTACTGAAACAAAACGTCTAGCTAAGCAGTGTGACCCTGGAGGTCAGCGATGAAAAGGTATCTAGTAGCCGCAGCATGTCTCACCCTCGCAGCCGGTGTCGTGTATGCCCAGGATTTGAATAAGGAACAGAAACGCCTCGAAGAGAGTGGCACGGTCATGCAGGAAGTTCTCAACGTCCCCGACAACATTCCTCGTGATCTTTTGGAAAAGGCGGAATGCGTCATCGTGTTCCCGTCCGTCAAGAAGCTGGCTTTCGGAATCGGCGCGGAATACGGCCGCGGAGCCATGGTTTGCCGCACCGGCGACAAATTCCGTGGTCCGTGGGGAGCCCCAGCCATGTACGCCCTGGAAGGGGGGAGTTTCGGCTTCCAAATCGGCGGAGAAGCGACTGACTTGATCCTCCTGGTCATGAACGACCGGGGCATGGAATCCATTCTCAGCAGCAAGGTGAAACTCGGCGGCGACGCTTCTGTTGCCGGCGGACCCGTGGGACGCGATGCTTCCGCGGACACGGACGCTTGGATGCGCGCTGAGATCCTCAGCTACTCGCGTTCCCGCGGCTTGTTTGCCGGGATTTCCCTCGAAGGCACCACGCTTCGTCCCGACGATGATGCCAGCGCACTCGTCTATGGCCACGCCATCAAGGCCAAGGAAATCGTAAGAGGCGAACACACGGGCGTACCCGCTACGGGCCGTCACTTCGTCGAAGTTCTGGAAAAGAACGCACCCCACAACGATTCGAAGGAAGCCGCTTCGAACCGCTAACTCCCTTACCGGTTGGCCGGGGTTCTTCCCATCCCGGCCAACTACCCCTTCCCCTCCTCCCTCTGTGCCCTTTGTGTTCCTATCTCTGTCAACTCTGTGTTACCGTCTCTTTTCTCTTTCCTCTTCTCCGCGCCATTTACCCTTCCCCCCACATTGTCATCCCGACCGGAGCGGCCCGATTTCTTTTTTCGCGCCGTTTTGTGGCGCGTCGGGCCGCGTAGTGGAGGGATCTGTTTTTCCCTCTCTTCTCTCTCATAGCGCCGTAGGGGCGCCAGAACTTAGCCCTGCCCGTAAGGGCTGGGTCCGAGACCAACCACAATCCGCAGCGCCGTAGGCGCGGCACTTCTTGTCCCGCCCCCGCGCACACCTTCAGCCATGCCGAAACTCGAGCGCCTGATATGGATTTTCCGCGATGCCCAGCCAGGTCAACCCGAAGCAAACCCTACTCGTGCAAAACAACCGTCAGCAATGATTTATTGACCTTGATCTTCCCGTTGTATTCGATGAACCCGAGTTTCCTGAACTTGTTCATAAAGAAATTCACGCGCGAGCGCGTCGTTCCCACCATGCTCGCCAGGGTCTCCTGCGAAACTTTTGGCAGTACGCTGTCGGGCTGTTCTTTCTGTCCATAGCGCGCCAGCAGCAACAGCGTCCGCGCCAAGCGCTTTTCACTGGAGTTGAACAGTTGATCGATGAGGTCCTCTTCCACCCGGATGTTGTGCGCCAGCATATAGGCGATGAAATGATCGGATAACTCATGTTCCGCGTGCAGCACGCGCAGCAACTCTTCTTTTTGCATCACCAGAAGGGTTGTCGGTGTGACGGCTGTTGTCGAGCCCATCCGCAGCGACTGGCCCGCCATACAGCCCTCGCCAAAAAAGTCCGTGGGACCAAACATCGCCACCACCGCTTCCTTGCCGGACCCGTTCACCACGGAAAACTTCACCCCGCCCTTCTGGATGTACATGACCGTTTCCGCGGCATCCCCCTGGGCGTAGATCGATTCATTTCGTCGATATTCCACAACTTTTCTCGACACCCCCGCGGTATCCAGGAAAACTTGCGGATCAAATGAACCGTTATTTCCATTGTGCTTGAGTTTCTTGGGTTTCATAGTCAGGTCCAAACAGCATCTGGGCGTGAGCATTCCACGGCACAGATACACTACCAAGAAGTGTTCTGCAAGCCTGTATAGAAGTGAACAGCGCGCAGGCTTGACGGTCTTTAGGATGGAACCCTGAACGGCGAGATAGAGCGATACTGGGCGGATATTTGGGCGGGCCGTACGGTATCCGTGATCTCGCAGTCCTGCTAATCCAGAACCTGGAAAACGGCCTCCCACTCGAGCCGAACGGAATTGAGGATTTTGTGAATTCGCTCCGAGGAGTCTACCGTGTGTCGCAATTCTCTGGGTTGCTCCTTGCACTGAGCTTCCATTCCTATCAGGTACGGGAACTTTTAGTTTGCTGGCTATTGTTTTGTCTGCTTTTTGTCTTGCTGGCCCTAGTGATTCTAGGCGGCGTACTCGCTGCCCACGCGGGGAGTGAGGCAATTCATTGGGTAAGCATTGCATTCCGAACGGCTCCCTTGGTGGCGCTCGACTCTGACGAAATTCAATTGGACGCAATCTCGGGCGGGAGAAAATTGAAGCGGCTCAGATCCTCTGGTTCATAGCGTTGGTCGGACGCCGCTCGCGCGTGTGTTCAGCGTGGGGGCATTCAGTGCCGCACTTGGACTCAGTGGAATGGAGGTCAAAGAAATGACTCTGAACATCACACCACTACATGACCGCGTCTTCGCGCGGAGATCTTACTAATCTCTTGTCCTTTCGATCGCTCTTGTCTTGCTCGCTAGTTCCGGTCATGACTTGAGCCCAACGCTGCAATGTATGCTCATCACCTTGCGGAAACAGACGGGCTGGCCACTAAGGTAGGAATCAGATGACAACACCGAAATTGAGTTCTGGAGGGAAAGAACCGGCACTTGTCGAGGTTTCATACAGGCACGCGGAAATCGGCCTTCCGATTCTCGAAGAAGTGGTTAGCCTCGATTCAGCGCTCGCCCCTTCCGTTGTCAAAGAAAAAGTGCTTCCTCTCTGGCCAATCCATCC
>Ga0326727_10023895_pt1 | contig 11614 bp, 13 predicted proteins | sample MB2enrmetagenome_FD_207643 | JGI IMG/M metagenome (GOLD analysis project Ga0326727, IMG submission 207643) | Lab enriched peat soil microbial communities from McLean, Ithaca, NY, United States - MB29MY | ecosystem: Environmental > Terrestrial > Soil > Wetlands > Peat | place: USA: New York... | reverse complement strand
CAACAAGACCGAGCTCGTCCTTGTCAAGGAAATCCCCTTCATCAACGAAGAGGAATACGTCAAGGCCCTCAGTTCGTTGGGGTGATTGAGGGACGGCTCCGTCCGCACCGTCCACGGTGGCCTGCCCACAAGTAACGTAACGGGAGAACCAAATGCCGATCGACACCTATTTTGTCAAAGGCGAGGCAGGCGATATCGGGATGCCCGGCGCCCCGATCCTGCATTTCAGCCTGCTCGTTGTGGTGGGTTCCGGTCTGGTCAGCGGCCATGTCAAGATCACGCAGGCTTTGCCGCCGCCGCACGGCGCTATTGCCCTGCCGGTGTCAGGCCATATCCACGCGCTCGGTCTGCCGCCGGCCCATAACGTCGTCACGCTCGAGGGCACCTATCTGCAGAGTTTTCTGCCGCCGGCGATCGGTTCGATCCTGGAGCATTTCAGCTCCGTATTTTCGGTCAACGGCGAGTGGAACGGCCACGGCAGCTTCACCTATGGGGGACATACCGTGGCCAACGTGCCGGTGAAGAAGCTGCCGTGACGATGCCGGGCCGTGCGCCCGGCGGCCGCGCACCGTTGTGATGCGGCGGTCCGGATCTGAAAAGACGGCCGCAAGGCCGTGCCCGCCGGCCCTGTGCAGGGCTTTCGGGGCTCCGCCATCGGGCGGAGCCGGGAAGCCCTGCGAGAGCGGCGCCATTCCCGCTCTCCCGCCCCTGCCGGCGGCGCGTTTATGCGGACAGGGCTTTGCGCCGGCGGCACGAACCGCCTAGGCTGCAACCCAGCCGCGCGTCCCGCGCGGCGGAACCCATCACAGCCAACGAGGGATGGACCGCATGTTCAGAATGACCCTGTTCGCCGGCGCCGCGCTGCTGGCCGCGGGCGCGCTCGCGCCGGCGCGGGCCGACATCGAGATCGCCACCGCCGGCCCGATCACCGGCAGCAACGCCACCTTCGGCGCGCAGTTGAAGGAAGGCGCCGAACAGGCGGTGGCCGACATCAATGCGCATGGCGGCGTGCTCGGCCAGAAGCTGGATCTCAATATCGGCGACGATGCCTGCGATCCGAAGCAGGCGGTTTCCGTTGCAAACGAGCTGGCCAGCAAGCATGTGGTGTTCGTGGCCGGACATTTCTGTTCGGGCAGTTCGATCCCGGCCAGCAAGGTGTATGCCGAGGAGGGCATCCTGCAGATCTCGCCGGCCTCCACCAACCCCAAATATACCGACGAAGGCAGCTGGAACACCTTCCGCATCTGCGGGCGCGACGACCAGCAGGGCGCGGTGGCGGGGGCCTACATCGCCCGCGAATACAAGGACCATAAGATCGCGGTGCTGCACGACAACTCGGCCTACGGCAAGGGCCTTGCCGACGAGACCAAGAAAGCGTTGAACAAGGCCGGCGTGAAGGAGACGCTGTATTCAGCCTATACACCGGGTGAGAAGGACTATTCCGCCCTGGTCAGCCGCCTCAAGCAGGCCGGCGTGACGGTGATTTATGTCGGCGGCTACCAGACCGAAATCGGCCTTATCAAGCGCCAGTCGGCGCAGCAGGGGTTGAACACGGTCATCATTGGCGGCGATGCGCTGGTGACCAACGAATACTGGCAGATCACCGGCGATACCGGCGAAGGCACGCTGATGACCTTCCCCTCCGATCCGCGCCATCGCCCGACCGCGGCGGCGGTGGTGAAGGAATTCAAGGATAAGGGCATCGATCCCGAAGGCTACGTGCTGTACACTTACGCGGCCGTCCAGGCCTGGGCCGCGGCGGTCACCAAGGCCGGCACCACCGACCCCAAAAAAGTGGCGGCGGTGCTGAAGTCGGGCGGCCCGTGGGATACGGTGCTGGGCAAGATCGCCTTCGACAAGAAGGGCGACGTAACCGAATCCGATTACGTCATGTATCTCTGGCACAAGGGCAGCTACGCCGAGATGTAAGGCGCCGGCGACGGCAGGCCCGGGGGATGCCCCGGGTCTGTTCTGCTTGCTGGATCAGCTGGTCACGTTACATCCGCACCGTTTGGTAGCGGCGGCCGACATAGATCAGGCCGTCCTGCCCCTCGCCTGCGCTGACCGCCTCGACCTCGCAGAACAGCACCGAATGGCTGGCGACTTCGACCACCTGGACAATCCGGCAGTCGAACGCAACCAGCGCGCCGTGCAGCACCGGCGCGCCGGTGACCAGGGTGTCCCATGCGGCGGCGGCGAAGCGGGCATCCATGTCGCGGTCGGTCATGCCGGCGAATACCGGCGAGAGGTTCTGCTGCGCCGCGTCGAGGGTGTTCACGCAGAGCAGGCCGTTGGCCTTGAAGGCCAGGTTGGCACCGCCGCTGCGGTTATGGCAGACCAGCAGCGTCGGCGGGTCATCGCTGACGCTGGCGACCGCCGAGGCGGTGAAACCGTATCGCCCGGCCGGCCCGGCCGTGGTGACCACATGCACCGCGGCGCCGACCCGGGCCATGCCGTCCCGATAGAGTTGCCGGCTCACCACCACGCCCCGCTCCCTCCGCGAACCCTGAAGGCTTGCACGCTCGATGGTGGCCTGGCACTGGCGCAGCCAGGCTGTGGCTGTCCTGCATCGGGTGACATGCGGCGCGAGCCTGTTTCGTTCTGGCGGTGGTCATGCTCCCGATCGGGTTGCGACTCAAGGCCCGCGCCGTTGCGTGTCCTGCGCCGGGGTGGAGCGCGTTTCTTCTGTCTTTCCCTCTGGCCGGATGTTGTGACATTGAGATACAAACGTCGGCAGGCGGCGGTGCCGCCAGTTCCGGGGAAAACCGTCATGCCAGCCTTGCCCGTCATCGGTCTTGCCGCGGAAGCCAATGAAGCCTGCGTGCAGGCGGTTCCGGGGGCGGTGTTTCTGCGCCTTCGCCGTACCGAGAGCGACACGGTTGTTCGCCATATGTTTGTAGAAATGACGCTGACAGAGGCCCGTGAACTGGCCGCGGACCTGCATGCCTGCATCCGCCAGGCCGAGACTCGCCTGCGCGGCTGAACCGTCGACGCAGCCGATGCCGCTGGCTGGGCCCGGTCGCGTCGTTGCGGACTTCCCGGAGGGGTGACGACGGTGTACGTTGAGGTGAATTGGCGCTTGAGGGGGCGTCGCGGGGGGTGCCGATGGCTTGTCCCACTACTGCACGAGTGGTGGCGATTGACGCTGCCACGGTGTTCGTGGCCACAGATGACTATATCGCGTCGTTCCGCCGCGATGCGCTGCCGGCCAAATGGTGGCGCGAGCTCCGCGAAGCGGTGGTGAATGGCCAGGTTGCCGCGGTCATCGCGCATGGTGGCGTGCCGGCCGAGACGCCGTTCAGTGCGGTGCCGGCGCTGGAATGGCCGGCCTCGGCCGTCGCGACGCCGGGCCAGGGCTCCGTCCCGGACCCGTCCTAGTGTTCCGGTCGCGACAAATGCGTCCGTCCCGTCGCGTGAATCGGAACACCAAATCAAGGGGCTAGTGGTCCGGCCCGACGGCACTATCCGTCGGAGTCGGAACACTAGCGCGGCGCGCCTTATGGGCCGGCTGCGCGGAGCCGGAAGAGCACCCATGACGACCCGTGCTGGCGCCCTGCGCCCGGATGGTGCAGAAATTGGCCGGCCGGCCGCCCGGGCGTGCGCCCGGCGGCGGTAACCGGGGGCAATGATGGCCGGAAGGTCCGCCAGTTTTCGTGTTTTGCGCACCGGGCTTGCGTCGGCGACGCTGCTGCTTGCCATGGCGGCTGCGGGCTGCTCGCCCGATCTGTCGCCGAACACCTACAACAGCAGCGCCGTGCAGCAGGCCAACAAGGCCGAGCAGGGCGTTGTGGTCGGGGTGCGCCCGGTGGATGTGCGGATGTCCGGCACCACCGGCGCGGTGGTCGGCGGGGCGGCGGGCGGCATTGCCGGCTCGGAGGTCGGCACCGGGGCAACGTCGGCCTTCGGCGCTTTGGGCGGCAGCCTGATCGGCGGGCTGATCGGCACCGGGGTGGAACATGCCACCGGCGATACGAACGCCTATGAATACATCGTGCGCAAGACCAACAAGGATCTCGTCTCGGTCACGCAGAAGGACGATCCGCCGCTGGCGATCGGCCAGCGCGTGCTGGTGATTGCCGGGTCGCAGGCGCGGATCGTGCCGGACTACACGGTGTCGCTGCCGCCCGAGAGTCCCGAGGTGGCGCGGGAATCTCTCCGCCAGTCTCTCCGTGACTCCGGGCCGGCGACGCCGGCCGCAGGCGCCTCGCCCGGGGCGGCGGCGCATCAGGGGGCACCGGTCGAGGCGGCGCCGTCCGGGGGGGACGCCCCGGTGGCTGCTGCGGCGCCCGCAGCTGCGCCACCGGCCCCGCCGCCCCCCGCCTCTGCGCAACCCGCTTTGCCGTCGCCCGACGCCGCGTCTGCCGCCCAGGCGCCCGCCCAGCCTTCGCCGCCGGCGGCGACGCCGCCAGGGCCGGTAAGTCTGGTGCCGACGAAGCTCACGCCGCCGGCCGCGGCGCCGGTGGTCAGTGCGCTGCCGCCGGCGGTCAGCGGAACCTCGCCAGCAGCCGCGCCCGCCGGGCCGTTGAGTCTGGTGCCGGCGACCCTGCTTCCGCCGGCTGCGGTTCCGGCGGAGAAGCTCGCGGTTCCGGTACCGGCCCAGTAGCGCCGCCGCGGCCGGCTATGGGCGGCTGGCGTCCAGCGCGGCCTGAAGCAGGTAGGCGGCCGCCATCCGGTCGACCAGGTCGGCACGGCGGCGGCGGCTGAGATCGGCCTCATGGATCAGGAACCGGTTTACGGCGGCGGAGGACAGGCGCTCGTCCCACAGTGCCGCTGGCAGCCCGGCGGCGGCGGACAGCGCATGCGCCCAGTCGCGCGCCGCCTGGGCGGCCGGCCCTGCGTGCCCGTCCATCGACAGCGGCAGCCCCACCACCAGCCCGCCGGCGCCCTCGCGACCGGCGATGGCAGCGATTTCGGCGGCATTGGCGGCAAGCTTGCCGCGACGCAGCTCGCCATAGGGGCTGGCGAGCAGCAGCGACACGTCGGACAAGGCCATGCCCACGATGCGGCTGCCCGGATCGAGTCCGATCAGCCGCTGTCCGGGCGCGAGTCGGCTGCGCAGGTCGGTCATGTTGAACAGGGGCATGGCCGCCGTTATGGTCCCGCACCCACCCCGGCAACAGGAGAAAAGATGTCGCTCGATCCCGCGACCGTCCGGCGCATCGCCAAGCTGGCGCGCATCCGGGTGGAGGAAGGCCAGTTGCCGCGGCTTCAGGCCGAGCTGAACGGCATTCTGGGCTGGATCGAGCAGCTCAACGAGGTCGATGTCGAGGGTGTTGCGCCGCTGACCGGCGGGGCGCAGATGGCGCTGAAGCTGCGCGACGACGCGGTGACCGATGGCGGCATGGTCGAGCAGGTGCTGGCCAATGCGCCTGACCGGGCGGGGGATTTTTATGCCGTGCCGAAGGTGGTGGAGTGATGCGCGAGCAGCAGGCAAGGCCAGGGCGCTGCCCTGGACCCCATTCCGTAGGAGAGGGGTCCAGGGGCAAAGCCCCTGGTGGAGGTCCAGGAGGCGAAGCCCGTCATGCCGAAGGCGCGCTGCGCGCCGGGCAGGGTCCGGGGCAGCGCCCCGGCTGCCGCGCTGACCGCCAGGACGGCGTGTGATGCTATCTCTCAGTTTAGCCGCCGCGCGCGATGCGCTGAGGAGGCGGGAGCTGTCGGCGCGCGAGCTGACCGGGGCGTATCTGGCGGCGATTGAGGCGCTCAATCCGCGGCTGAACGCCTATATTGCCGTGACCCCGGATCTGGCGTTGCGCCAGGCGGATGCGGCCGATGCGGCGCTGGGCCGGGGCGAGGGGGGCGCGCTCGCCGGCATTCCTCTGGCCATCAAGGATCTGTTCTGCACCGAAGGCGTGCCGACCACGGCGGGCAGCCGCATCCTGGACGGTTTCGTGCCGCCCTATGAGAGCAGCGTCACGGCCAATCTGCTGCGCGACGGGGCGGTGTTTCTCGGCAAGGCGAACCTGGACGAGTTCGCCATGGGCTCATCCAACATGAGTTCGGCCTTCGGGCCGGTGACCAGCCCCTGGACGCGGCGCGATGACCCGGCGCCGCTGGTGCCGGGCGGGTCTTCCGGCGGTTCGGCGGCTTCGGTGGCGGCACGGCTGGCGCTGGGGGCGACCGGCACCGATACTGGCGGGTCGATCCGCCAGCCCGCCAGTTTTTGCGGCATCGCCGGCATCAAGCCGACCTATGGGCGGTGCAGCCGCTGGGGGATCGTCGCCTTCGCCAGTTCGCTGGACCAGGCCGGGCCGCTGGCGCGCACGGTGGAGGATTGCGCCATCCTGCTCGGTTCCATGGCCGGGCACGACCCGAAAGACAGCACCAGCGCCGACCGCCCGGTGCCCGATTTCGCCGCCGCCTGCCGGCGCGGCGTGCGCGGTCTGCGCATCGGCGTGCCGCGCGAATACCGCAGCGACGGCATGCCGCCGGAGATCGAGGCGCTGTGGCAGCAGGGCCTCGGCTGGCTGCGCGATGCCGGTGCCGAAACGGTCGAGGTGTCGCTGCCGCACACGAAATACGGTCTGGCCACCTACTATATCGTGGCGCCGGCCGAGGCTTCGTCCAACCTGGCGCGCTATGACGGGGTGCGGTTCGGTGCCCGCACCGACGGGGCCGACCTGACCGGGATGTACGAGAACACCCGCGCCGAGGGGTTCGGCGCCGAGGTGAAGCGGCGTATTCTGATCGGCACCTATGTGCTCAGCGCCGGCTATTACGACGCTTATTATCTGCGGGCGCAGAAAATCCGGGCGCTCATTCTGCGCGATTTCACCGAGGTGTTCCGCGACGTGGATGCGCTGCTGACGCCGACCGCGCCGTCCGCCGCCTTCGCGCTGGGGGAGCGGATGGATGATCCGGTGAAGATGTATCTCAACGACGTGTTCACCGTGCCGGCCAGCATGGCGGGCATTCCCGGCCTGTCGGTGCCGGCCGGGCTGGATGCGCAGGGGCTGCCGCTGGGCTTGCAGGTGCTGGGGCGGCCGTTCGACGAAGAAACGGTTTTCGCCGTCGGCGGCGCTTTGGAGCAGGCGGCTGGTTTCTCGGCGCGGCCTGCGCTGCGGGCGGGGGGCTAGGGCGATGGCCTATGTCATCGAGGGCAGCACCGGCGCGTGGGAAGTGGTGATCGGCCTGGAAGTGCATGCCCAGGTCATCAGCCAATCAAAACTGTTCAGCGGCGCCGCGACCGCCTTCGGCGCCGAGCCGAACAGCCAGGTGAGTTTCGTGGACGCGGCCTTTCCCGGCATGCTGCCGGTGATCAACCGCGACTGCGTGGCCCAGGCGGTGCGCACCGGGCTGGGCCTGCGCGCGCATATCAACCTGGTCAGCCGCTTCGACCGGAAGAATTATTTCTATCCCGACCTGCCGCCCGGCTATCAGATCAGCCAGTACGCCCACCCGATCGTGGGCGCCGGCATGATCGAGATCGAACTGGCCGACGGGTCCACCCGCAGCATCGGCGTGACCCGCCTGCACCTGGAACAGGATGCCGGCAAAAGCCTGCACGACCAGCATCCCACCAAAAGCTATATCGACCTCAACCGCGCCGGGGTGGCGCTGATGGAAATCGTCAGCGAGCCCGACCTGCGCAGCCCGGAGGAAGCCGGCGCCTATGTGCGCAAGCTGCGCAGCATCCTGCGCTACCTGGGCACCTGTGACGGCAACATGGAGGAAGGCTCGCTGCGCGCCGACGTGAACGTGTCGGTGCGCAGGCACGGCGAGCCGTATCGCACCCGCTGCGAAGTGAAGAACGTCAATTCCGTCCGTTTCGTCATGCAGGCCATCGAGGCGGAAGCGACGCGCCAGGTTTCCGTGTGGGAGTCGGGCGGCACGGTGGAGCAGGAAACCCGGCTGTTCGATCCGGCCCGCGGCGTGACGCGGTCGATGCGCTCGAAGGAGGACGCGCACGATTACCGGTATTTCCCCGACCCCGACCTGTTGCCGCTGGTGCTGGACGAAGCCTGGGTCGAGGAATTGCGCCGGGCGCTGCCGGAACTGCCGGACGGGAAGCGGGCGCGGTTCATGTGCGAGTACGGGCTTTCTTCCTACGATGCCGGCGTGCTGGTGGCCGAGCAGGCGACGGCCCTGTATTTCGAGGAAGTGGCCCTGGGGCGCGACGCCAAGCAGGCCGCCAACTGGGTGACCGGCGATCTGTTCGCCACGCTGAACCGCACCGGACGGACGATCGAGGACTCACCGGTGAGTGCTGCGTCGCTCGGGCGGATTCTTGACCTCGTGGCGGACGGCACGATTAACGGGCGGATCGCCAAGGATGTGTTCGATGCCGTGGCGGAGACCGGTGAGGCGCCGGATGCCATCGTGCAAACTCGCGGGCTGCGGCAGGTGACCGATAGCGGGGCGATCGAGGCGGCGGTGGCTGCCGTGCTGGCGGCCAACCCGGACAAAGTGGCGGAATTCCGGGGCGGGAAGGATAAGCTGTTCGGGTTCTTTGTCGGCCAGGTGATGCGGGAGATGAAGGGGAAGGGCAATCCGGGGCTGGTGAATGAGGCGCTGAAGCGGGCGTTATGAAGTAAGCAAGGCCAGGGCGCTGCCCTGGACCCGCAAGGGGTCAGTGGACCCCTTGACCCCGTTCTTTAAGTAAGAGGTCAAGGGGCTTGGGCCCGCATGACGCTCGTTATTCGCCGATCGTCAGCAACGCCCCGCGCTCGCGCGCCCCGCGGAATTCAACCATGAACAGCACGGCCGCAGCGCCCAGCCACGCCGCGTTCAGCCCGGTCGCCCAGGCCATATGCCCCCAGGCGATGGTGCCATGTTCCAGTGCGGCGCGCATGCCCTCGAACACGTGCGCCGAAGGCAGCGCCAGGGCCACCGGGCGCACCGCCGCCGGCAGCACGGACACCGGATAGTACACCGCCGAGAAGGGGATCAGCGCGAACAGCACCGACCAGGCCAGCGCCTCGGCGCCGGCCCCGTGGCGCAGGATCAGGCTGACCACGCCGAGCGATACCCACCAGCCCATCGCCATCAGGTTCAGCGCGAACAGGATCAGCACCGGCCCGAGCGCGAACAGGTTGTATGCATACAGCGCCCAGGCCAGCAGCACCGCCGGGAGTACGCCGATCGTCATGCGCACCACCGACATCCCGATCAGCGCCGCCAGCAATTCCCACGGCCGCAGCGGGCTGACGAACACATGGCCCAGGTTGCGCGACCAGATTTCTTCGAGGAAGGAAATCGCCACCCCCATCTGGCTGCGTAGCGTAATTTCCCACAGCAGCACGCCGGCCAGCAGCATGCCGGACAGCACCGCCCCGGTATTGCCCACCCGGCTGGCGAAGAAGCTGGCGGTGAAGCCCCAGATGAACAGCGTCAGCGTCGGCCAGTAGGCGAGTTCCAGCAGGCGCGGCCAGGATCCCCGGTAGAGCACCAGATGGCGGTACATCAGCCCCCAGATGCGCCGCGCGCTCGGGCGGATCACAGGGCCGCCTCCCGCACCCGGTCGCGGGCGATGTCGAGGAACACCTGTTCCAGATCGTCGCGCCCGTAGCGGGTCAGCAGTTCGGCCGGGCTGCCGCGATCGACGATGCGGCCTCGCTTCATCATCAGCACGTGGCTGCATAGCCGGTCCACCTCGGCCATGTTGTGCGAGGCCAGCAGGATGGTGCAGCCGCTTTCGCTGCGGTAGCGTTCCAGCCAGCTGCGCACCCAGTCGCCGGTGTCCGGGTCGAGGCTGGCGGTGGGTTCGTCGAGCAGCAGCACCTCGGGGCGGTTGATCAGCGCCTTGGCCAGCGCCACCCGCGTCTTCTGCCCGGCCGAGAGCTGGCCGGCCGGGCGGTTGAGCAGATCGGTCAGGTCGAGCTGTCCGGCGAGCTCGGCGATGCGCCGTCCGGCATGGCGCACGTCGTACAGGTGGGCATAGACGCGCAGGTTCTCGGCCACGGTCAGGCGCTGCGGCAAGGCGACATAGGGGGAGGAAAAATTCATCCGCGCCAGGGCGGCGAACCGGTCGCGCGCCATGTCGTGGCCGAGGATGCGGATGCTGCCGGCGGTGGGGATCAGCAGGCCAAGCAGCATGGCGATGGTGGTGGTTTTACCGGCACCGTTGCCGCCCAGCAGGCCGACGGTCTGGCCGGCGGCGACCGAGAAGTCGATGGCATCGACGGCCAGCGTCTTGCCGTAGCGTTTGGTCAAGCCGCTTGCGATGATCGCGTCCATGGGCGGGGATTAGGGGGCGGCTTCAGAGGTGCCAAGGGTAATTTTCCGGGGGGTCAGGGGCGGGGCCTTGCGGGCGGGCGTGCAGCAATCAAGGCCAGGGCGCTGCCCTGGACCCGCCCCCACGCGGAGCGTGCCTTCGGCACGACGGGTCAGTGGACCCCTTGAGCCATTCTATTGAGCATTGGCCCTTGGAACCCATTACTTCAGAAGTGCGGTCGAGGGGGCCGCTGGCGCGTCGCGCCGATCTGGACAGGCGCGCTTGGCCTGACGGCTACAGGAACTTCAGCGCGAGGAATCCGCCGACCACGCCGGCGGCGAGTCCGGTCGTCACCACGGTCAGACGCCGTTCGATAAATATGCGCACAGGTTCGCCGTAGCGTTGCAGAAGCGCGGCGACGGCGAAGAAACGCAGCCCCCGCGTGACCAGGCTCGCCAGCATGAACAGGGGAAAATCGAACCGCGCGGCACCGGAAGCGATGGTAACGATCTTGTAGGGGATCGGCGTCAAGCCCTTGATCAGAATGACCCACAGCCCCCATTCGGCATACTTCGCCTGGAATGCGGCAAACGCGGCCTGGTAATGATAGGCGCGCAGGATGGGCTCGGCCAGCACATCGAACAGCGCGTAGCCGATCAGATAGCCCAGCGCGCCGCCCGCCACGCTGGCGATGGTGCAACCGAAGGCCAGCTGCCAGGCGCGCTCGGGCCGCGCCAGCACCATCGGCACCAGCAGCGCGTCCGGCGGGATGGGAAAGCAACTGCTCTCGGCGAAAGCGACCACGGCCAGCCACAACCCGGCCCTTGGGCTGCCGGCGAGCGCGAGGACAGTATCATAGAGGCGTCGAAGCATGGCGCGGTTCCGTGCAGGGCGGCAGGGGAGTGCCACACCGCAGGAAGAAAGGCCAGGAAATCCGCGAAGGGCAGATCCCACGGAACCCATTCGTCAAAGTGGCGATGCATCGGGGTGGCGAGCCCGCCGGCCGGCAGCACCCGGACATGGAAACTGCGGTTCTCGCCTCTGAACTTTCACTCCCGGCGCTGCGTTCTGCCGGTTTGGCGATGCAATATTAGCCGTATTTTCAGAGTTCGGGGGTAGCGTCTTCGCCGCACACAGCGACCCGAGGAGTACAATGAACCAGGAATGAACGGCCAGCGCGGCCGGAAGCGGCGATAATCATCGGATGCTGCCCCTGCGGGATTTGAACTGCGGGCAGAGTCGCCTTCTGACGGGGATCGGCTAAAGTCGGGAAGTCGGGGTACCCGAAACGCCAATCTTGGCGTGCGGTGTCACGTAAACCGGTCTTCGGTCCGCCCCTGCACGCGACCATCGCCAGGAAATGCACGGCTGGCCTCATGGGGCGATGGCTCCGACATGTCGAACGCTAACGAACAGTCCGCGAACTCAGGCGTTATGAAATGAACTCCTTTGACGTATTCGATA
>Ga0326727_10023894_pt1 | contig 11615 bp, 6 predicted proteins | sample MB2enrmetagenome_FD_207643 | JGI IMG/M metagenome (GOLD analysis project Ga0326727, IMG submission 207643) | Lab enriched peat soil microbial communities from McLean, Ithaca, NY, United States - MB29MY | ecosystem: Environmental > Terrestrial > Soil > Wetlands > Peat | place: USA: New York... | reverse complement strand
CATCAAATAATGCACTCATTTTCCACGTATTTTTATATTGGATGGTGGTTCTAACCAGCTTATCCACGTAAACTCTTGTCATAATGCAAGCAAGAGCGGTTCCTCAGTAACTGTTCCAAGCGCCGGGTTCAGGGAGAACGGGATTGAGAATGCGGGTCGAGAGCCTGAGTTCGCGTCCTGAAACTTCGCCGGACCACTCACGGGAGCACTGAAGAGTGACCAGCTATAGCCGTCAGGACGTGCTGCGCATCTTGCAGATTACCTCCCGCCAGTTGCAGGGCTGGGAGCGGGCCGAGATTATTTCCCAACAGCAGAGCTACACCTTCCAGGATCTCGGGCAACTGAGAATCCTGCGCGCCCTGCGCGAGGAAGATCTGCCCTTGGCCTCGATCCGCCATTCGATTGTGGCCATGAGGGCCGTGGCGGGCATGAAGAATCCGCTGCTCGAGGCGGGCCCGGTCAGAACTGGAACGCGGCTGGCCTTCCGCCACCACGGGGCGATGGTGGACCCCATCCGCCGCCAGTTGCTCTTCGATTTCGAGCGGCTGGAACAGGGGATTGGCGGCCCTTCGGCCATCTCCGAGCCCTGTCCGCTGCACGGTCCGGGCGTGGCTGCTCAGCGCGGCGTGCAGGAGCTGTTTCTGGAGGCGGTCGAGGCCGAGGAAGCAGGCGAGAAGACTCGCGCCATTCAGCTTTACCAGCAGATCATGGAGCGCGACCCCGATTTTGCGCCGGCCTGCATTAACTTGGGCACAATTCATTTCCATATGCGCGAATTTGGCTGGGCCGAGCAGCTTTACCGCCGGGCCACGGAGATCGATCCCGACTACGTGCTGGCCTTCTTTGACCTGGGCAACGTGCTGGACGAGCTGCAGCGGCCGGATGAGTCGATTGCCGCTTACCGGCGAGCGGTCGAGCTGGCTCCCCGCTACGCCGACGCCCACTATAACCTAGCGCTGGCCTATGAACGCAAGGGGGAATTGCGCTCCGCGCTGCGGCACTGGCAGGCTTACGCGCGGCTGGACAAGGACGGCCCCTGGACCGAACACGCCCGCAGGCAGATTCGCAAACTACTCGACCGCGAGAAGCTGACCATCGCCTGGCGCGCGGAGAGCTTTATTCCGCCACGCAAGGGAACGGCGGCGCTGGAGCTGGTCGGCGCTGGAGCCAGTCTGGCTCATTCCACGGCCGGCTGAAGCCGCGCCCTTTCAAAACGGGCAGAAACCTCCTTATTTCCGCCAAAACCTCGACATTCCTCCTCCAGAAACAGCCTGGCCCCTCCCGCGGGAGGGGCCAGGCTGCCAATCTTGTTGAATGCCTTATTTCACAGTAACCGTGAAGGTGGTGGTCGCCTTGGTGCTGGCCGCGTCGTTCCCGGTTCCGGTCACCGTAAAGGTGTAGGTGCCGGCTGTTGTTCCAGCGCTGCTCGTGCCGGATGAACCGCTGCTGCCGCTGGTGCCCGCGCCGCTGTTGCAAGCCGAGAGGCCGCCCAGCGCCGCCATCGCCACCAGAACGCCCAGCATTGACCGCCAGCTACGCCGCCGCGCCGGAATTCCCACGAAGGCCACCAAAGCCAGCACCGCCCCGCCGCCCGCGCCCCAAAGGCCGCTGCCCTGGCCAGGCTTCTTCGGATAAACCAGGGCGCCGGTGGTAGCCGCCGTCGTGCTCACCGTAACGGTTGCCTGCCCGCTGGTCGTACCGGAGCTCAGCGTCACCGTCGTGCTCCCGCCGGAGCAACTCGGCAGATCCGTTGCCCCAGTGGGATAGGTTGTCAGCGCGCAACTAAGCGTCACGGTGCCCGCATAGCCACCCTCCGCTGTCACCGTGACCGTCGAAACCGCCGTTCCTCCAGGGGAGATCGAAGCCGGCGTAGTCGCCGAGAGGAAATACGTAGTCCCGGCCCCCGTAACCGTGCTCCAGTAGGTCATGAGCGTCGTCGCGTCCACGCTGCCCAGCCCGGTCGCCAGATCGTAGCCGGAGCCTGTGTCGTAGCCGCTCTCGAAGTAGTATCCGGATGAATCCTCGTCGCAGTCCGTAGTGCCTTCGGAGCAGGGCACGGAGTTGTTGCCCACCGTCACATCGTGAAAGATCGAGCTCGAGTAGCTGCCGTTGTACAGCTCATACAGTGTTTCAGCCGCCTGCCCCAGCCGGTTGCCGGTCTTCTGCTCGACCAGCGCCAGGATGCCCGCGAAGGCCGGCGCGGCGGTGGAGGTGCCGCCATAACCGTCAAAATTGTTTCCCGATATATTCGAGCAGTTCTCGCTGCTGTCGCAGACTAGCCACGTGGCCGCGTCGTAGCCGTTGCCGGACATCAACGACACATCGGGAATGTCGCGGACGCCGTCCGAGTCGAATATGGTATCCGCGACGCTCTGCCACGAGGGTTTGCTGTAGCCGGAAATGCAGCTTCCATCGGTGACCGTACCGTTCGTGTTGTCCTTCGAGTTGTTGGTCGAGCAACTGCTGTGGCCGCCACCGCCGGCCACAATATTGACCCCGGAGGTGTCGTTTTTCGTCGAGGGAACATTCGCGCTGATCGTGGTATCGGTTAGCGACGAGTCGTTCCAGGCCGACTCCGAAATGTACTTCAGCGCCGTCCGGTAATAGGTCGAGGATGTGCCTTTTGACGTATCCGCATAGGACGAAAACGAAGTTTTCAGTGCAGACAAATCCGTTCCGCCCACCGCGATGTCATAGGGCGTCGAGGCCAGGCCGTTCACGGACAATCCATGAGAAGCAACCGTATTGCCGGAGTCGCCGTCACAGGCGGCTGAGCCCGAGTCGCCGGAGGAAATCGTCACCGCGATGCCCTGCCCCGCCGCCTGCTCCCACCAGCCGTTGATCTGGGCGTTGTCGCTGGTGCTCATGTTCTGCTCGCACTCGCCGAAGCTGAGGCTGAAGATGTCCACCAGATTGGCGTCGATGGCCGCCTCGATGCCTGTGTTGAGGTCCGCAGAGGCGTAGTAGTAAATCGTTGCCCCTGGGGCCAATCCTCCGGAGATTTCCGTGTCGAGATAGGCCTCGTCGGCATCACCGGAAACGTAGCCGGAACCCGCCGTGGTGGAGCAGGAAGTGGAACTGGTGCAATAGTTGAGGGTGGGAACGGTTGAACTGCCGAGGAACGTACTCCGGTAGTTCCCGACGATGCTGGCGCTAATCGTCGCATTGCCGCCGATGCCGATCTTCACCCCCGCGCCGGTGTAGCTTGTTCCCGAGGAGAAGTTGGCGTTGAAGGAGTTCGGCGTGTCGTAAATCGTCGCCGCATCCGCGGGGACGATGTAGAGATAACTGCTGCCGCTTGTCAGATAGGGCGTCGCCTCCGTGGACGCTCCCGCGCTCAACGGCTCCAGCCGCCCGGTCTCGGGATTGATCCGCCCCGCGTTTCCGCGCACAAATTGCGGCCTGGGCTCGATGGTGTTCAAGTGCGCCACGCCTTTCACCACGGCGGCGAGCGCCGAGGGAATCTGCGGGTCGGTGATATTCGAATAAAACTGCCGCCCGTTGGCCTCGCCCTGGTTGGCCTGAAAGGAGTGAATCGAGGTGTGGAAGGCCTCCTCGACCTGGCTTACCATTCCGCTGAAGGCGATATTCGTGCGCCCTTTCGAGATGCTCTCCACCGTCAGCCCGTGCGACTGAAGCCAGGCCACCAAAGCCGCAATGTCCGAGTCCGCCGGCCCGTAGAGCTGGCCGAACTGGTCCGGGGTAAGCCACTTATGGTAGTTGGGCGAGGACTTGTCCTGCAGCTCGGCCAGGTACTCATCCAGCGCCGCCTGCTGCTCGCTGGAGCGCGACAGAACCAGACGTATGTGGGTCAACTGCGTCGCAGGCGAGGCCTCGCCCCGGTCGGACTCGGCGCGCGCCAGCCGGGGCACATTGCCCTTCAGCGTCGTCAGCGACGACTCATTCACATCGGTGGTAATTCGCGGGGCAACCCTCGAACCCTGAGCCTGCAATTCTGGACCGCCAAGCAGGACCGCCGAACAGAGCAATGCCCCGGCCGTTACACAAAAGGGGAGCCAACTCAGAGGACGCATGATGATTTTCCCGAACCCTTCCTTCGGAGGGGAGCCCCCGAAAGCGCAAAAATTTATACTTCCATCCGAAGATGAAGGCGTTCTTCCGAATCCCATGGCCTCGCCAAGCGCATACAGGCGAATTCCGCTTCAGAATCCGAGCGAAGTATACTTCACAAAATCCTCCCCTCGGTCACACCTTGCTCGATACCGATCCGGGAAATGCCCTATTGCCCAAAAAGCTTCGCTGCCACCCGTTGCGGGCTTGGATGTGAAGAGACAATAATCCATTGTCCGATTTTGAGACAGTACCTGGCGCTATTATTTGCTCAAAATGAGCAGCAATCTTTCTCTAATGGGGAAAATTCCGGCCCTGGTTCTTCTCTTTGCCAATTGGCTGCACGATAAGCCGACCAAAACCTGAAACCGTATGAAGGAATGAAGGAATGAAGGAAAAACCTCTTGCCCGCTTTACAGCGTTTGCGTCCGATGCACCGCGCGAACCCCGGCCACGCGGCGCAGGCCAAGGACCATGCGATTGAGGTGGCCAACGTCCTCTGCCTCGGCGCCCACTTCGACGATGGCCTCGCCGTTCTCGTCGTGGCGAATATCGACGCCGCTGATGTTGGTGTTGTCGTCGGAGATAACGGCGATCAACTCCTTCAGAATGCCGGGGCGGTCGTCGCAGATGACGGTAATTTTGACCGGATAGCGCGGCGGACGGCCGGCAGCGTGGGCGTCCAGGTGGGCCCACTCGACATTGATGCGGCGGTCGCTCTCGTAGAGCAGGTTCTGCACGTTGGGACAACTGCGCGCATGAACGGCCACGCCCTTGCCGCGGGTGACGTAACCGACAATCTCCTCGCCGCGAATGGGGTTGCAACAGCGCGCGCGATAGACCAGCAGGTCGTTCTGGCCCTCGACCTGGAGCGAATCCGAGCCCGTCAGGTGCAGCTTGCGCACTGCGTCCGACATGGCCGCCGTACCGGCGCCGCCCGGCTTGGCCTCCAAGGCAACCTCGGCATCGGGCTGGCTGGTGCTGCCGGGAGAGAGCTTGTTGAGCACCTGGCGGGCGGAGTGCTTGCCCTGGCCTATTGTGGCCAGCAGGTCGGCGGCCGTGGCCACGCCATATTCGTTGGCAATGCGACCCAGATCCTGGTCGCCGATCAGGTTGGGAGAGACCTTGAACTTTTTGGCCTCGCGCTCCAGCAGCTTGCGGCCGATCTCGACCGCGCTGCGCCGTCGGTCCTCATTGAGCCAGTGCTTGATCTTGTTGCGCGCGCGCGGGCTTTTGACGAAGGTCAGCCAGTCGCGGCTGGGCTTGTGGTCCTTCTGGGTGACGATTTCGACAATATCCCCAGTCCGCAGCTTAGTGCGCAGCGGCGCCATGCGGCCGTTGATCCGGGCGCCGACACAGGTGTGGCCCACCTCGGTGTGGACGGTGTAGGCAAAATCGACCGGCGTGCCGTCGGCCGGGATCACCACCACTTTCCCCTTGGGCGTGAAGGTGTAGACCTCGTCGGGGTAGAGGTCCATCTTCAGGCTGGAGAGGAATTCGTTGGGGTCGGTCATCTCCTTCTGCCACTCGACCAGTTGCCGAATCCAGTTCAGCCTCTCCTCGTCGCGGGCCGTCACCACGCCGCCGCCGGCCTTGTACTTCCAGTGGGCAGCGATGCCCTCCTCGGCGATGCGGTGCATCTCCTCGGTGCGAATCTGCACCTCGAACTGGTGGCCGCTGGGGCTCATCACCGTGGTGTGCAGCGACTGGTAGTGGTTGGCGCGCGGCATGGCGATGAAGTCCTTGATGCGGCCGGGCACCGGGCGCCACAGGGTGTGAATCATCCCGAAGACGGCGTAGCAGGCGGCCACGTCCTTGGTGATAACGCGGATGGCCAGCAGGTCGTAAACCTGGTCGAAGGAGACCTTGGTGCGCTGCAACTTCTGGAAGATCGAGTAGAGACGCTTGATGCGCCATTCGACGCGGGCCTCGATGCCGTTTTCGCGCAACTGCTCGACCAGCGTATCCTCCACGCTGCGCAGCAACTGCTCACCCTCGGCGCGGCGGGCTTCCAGGGCCTCCGACACCTGCTCGTAGCTGACTGGATCGGTGTAGCGGAAGGCCAGATCCTCGAGCTCGCCGCGTACCTTGCCCATGCCCAGCCGGTGAGCCAGGGGGGCGTAGATGTCCAGCGTCTCGCGCGCGATGGCCTCCTGGCGGTCGGGCTTCAGGTACTGCAGGGTGCGCATATTGTTCAGCCGGTCGGCCAGCTTGATCAGCACCACCCTCACATCCGAGACCATGGCCAGCAGCATCTTGCGCACGTTTTCAGCCTGGCGGTCCTCGCGATTGGCGAACTGGATCTTGTCGATATTGGTGACGCCCTCGACGATGTGGGCCACCTGGTCGCCGAATTTGGCAGCTATCTCTTCGTTGGTGGCGGGTGTGTCCTCGACCGAGTCGTGCAGCAGGCCCGCGGCGATGGCCGTCGAGTCCATCTTCATCTCCGCCAGCACCTCGGCCACTTCGAGCGGATGAATAATATAAGGCTCGCCTGAGGCCCGCAATTGCCCCTCATGGTGGCTGGCGCAGAACTCCCAGGCCCGGCGAATCAGAGCCACGTCTTCCGTGGGGCGGTTGGCGTGGACGCGACCGATGAGAGCCTCGATCCGCCGGTCAAGCGTAGCCCGGTCGGTCGCGGGCCGGCCGTTGGCGGGATGTTCGGTTGCGATCTGAGCGGTGGAAGGCTGTTCGGTGGCAGGCTGACCGTTGACTGGCTTTTCGAGAGCGGTCTCTTTGACGGCAGACTGGCCGGAATCGCGCACCACTGGCTCCGCCTTCCCCGCCGAAGCCGGGGGCGCGCTGGGATGTTCTTCCCGGGTGGACTGCCGAACAGTCGCCATGCTTCATTATAGGCCGGTTACGCTTTGCTGCGCATGGAAGGCTCAATAGGGCAGTACCATTTGAGGCGAGCAGCATTAAGGCGAGATTGGAACAGTTCAGGGCAAACGGCAGGGCCAGCGCATGAATTGGGACAAACCTGAGCAAGCTTATGGACTTTTTGAGCGCTGGCGCATGAACTTTCACGCGATTGCCCTTTTACCCAGCCTCCCACGGCGCCGATGGCCAAATTCGATTCTTGGTAGGATGGGGTTACGGCAGAATCAGATAAATCCCGAAACTGCGGCCTTCCAGCCGGCGCCATCGCCAGAAAACAGCGGCCGTGCATGAAACTCGACGCGCATGAAACTCAAACGGAAACAGTAACTCTGGTTTTGTTCTCAGATGAACCAGACCAAGGAAGCTTATGACCAAGCCGCGCACCACTCGACCCGCCACAACCCCCAAAGCCGCTAAAACCGCACGGCCTGCGTCGCCTTATGAACGGATTCACGAGAAACCTCGCCCCTCGCGGCCGCAGGATGAACAGAAATCTCGGCAAACTGCGCGCAGTGCAGGCAAGGCCGCCGGAGCCGATCGCGCTTTTCCCAAAGCGCAACTTTCCGGCTCCCAGCCCTCCGCAACCCAGGCCCCTGGCCCTCGGGCTTCTGGAACCCGGGCTGCGGGAACTCGGGCCACAGAAGCTCGGCCCCAAAAAACCCGCGCCGCCAGCACCCAGGTTTTCAGAGCTCCCACCTCCCCAGCCTCTGCCACCGAAGCCAGGGTCCCTGGGGCCCAAATCAGCCGCCGCGCCGCCGACCGGCTGCGTTCTGGCCATCTGTGGGTCTACGCTTCCGACATTGAATCTCTCGAATTGCCTGCGGGCAACCCTCCCGCCCTGCTGCCCGTGGCCGATAGCCGTGGGCTGCTGCTGGGAACGGCGCTCTATAGCCCCAGTTCGCAGATTTCGCTCAGGATGGTCTCCCGCGAGGCCATCGACGAGGCCGCCTGGCTCCAGTTGCTCGAAAACCGGCTGCGCGCGGCGATCCGGCGGCGGAAGCCCTTGCTCGACGAGCGCACCAACGCCTGCCGGCTCTGCTTCAGCGAGGCCGACGAGCTGCCCGGCCTGGTCGTCGACCAGTACGGCAAGCTGGTAATCCTGCAACTGCTGGCCAAGGGGCTGGATTCAGCCGCAGTGCGCGAAACCTGTGTGCGTGTGCTGCGCGAGGAGCTGGCTCCGGCGGTGATTTTAGAGCGGCCCGACCCGCGCGTGCGTGAGCTGGAGGGTCTGGCGGCGCCAAGTCCCCTGCCTCTTTTCGCCGAAAATGCCTCGGCCCTGACGGCCAGCACGGATTTTCTGCTCAACGGCCTCACCTTTCACTACGACGCCAACTCCGGGCAGAAGACCGGTGCATTTCTCGATCAGCGGGCTAACTACGCCGCCGCCGCAGAGTGGGCGCGGAAGCTTGGGGCAGCCAGATCGGGTGTCGAGAACCCCGGAGGGGGCGGTCGCGCGCTCGACGTCTGTTGTTACCAGGGCGGTTTTGCCCTGCACCTGGCCCAGGTCTGCGCCACGGTCACCGGCATCGACACCTCCCGCGCATCGCTCGAAGTGGCGGAGCGAAATCTGGAGGTAAATCGCTCCCAGCTCACGGCACAGGTGGATTGGGTCGAGGGCGACGCCTTTGAGATTCTGCGCGGCTGGTCGGAGGCGGGGGAGCAATTCGACGTCATCGTGCTCGATCCGCCCGCCTTCGCCAAGAGCCAGCGCGCCGTCGAGGGCGCACTGCGCGGCTACAAGGAGCTGAACTTGAGAGCCCTCAAAATGCTGCGGCCCGGCGGCCTGCTGGTGACCTGCTCCTGCTCGCATCACGTCGGCTGGGCTGATCTGGAAGCCAGCGTAGCCTCGGCTGCCGCCGATGCCCACCGGCGCGTCCGGCTGCTCGAGCGGCGCGGCGCCGCTCTCGATCATCCGGTGGTGCTGAACCTGCCCGAGACCGAGTACCTCAAGTGCCTGATGCTGGAAGTCAAGTAAGCCAGGCGAGCCGTCAGGCGCGGGCCACACGCCGACTGCCCTGCCAGGGGTTAGAAAGGCCACTCAGCCAGCCAGCCGCCCGGCGAAGCGGCGAGGGCTGTGGCGGCTCAGCGGCGGCCGGCTTGCACTTGGCCAGCTCGGAGCTGGCCAGCTTGGCTTCGCTGGTAGCCGAACGCAACTGGGCCAGCGTCTTCTTGACCATCTCCCGCAGCGACTCGGCTTCGAAGGTGCAGGAGCGCAGGTAGGCTGAAACCGTCAGCCCGGCCTCGGCGGCGCGCCGGTGCAGTTGCGCGCACTCTGCCTTGCTCATGCGGATAGTAACGCTGGCCCCCTTCAGATTTCGTTCGCAAGCGGTGGTTTGCGGGCGGCCGGGCTTCAGTGAGGATTTTGCGGCCCAATCCGGATTTTCACTGGGTTTCGGCTGGGCAGCAGCCCGATCCTCTACTGGCGGAGCCCCCGCCCCGGCTTCTGACAAAAACTCCTCCAGGTTGAAGGGCTTCTCCAGGCCGATTGGCTCTGCATCGGCGGCCTGCGTGAGCGGCTGGCCGGTGGGTGCGGAAGCGCGGTAGCGCGCATGGGCGCGCAACGCGCGCTCGTAGCTGAGCGTCGCCACGTCATCGGCAAGGTCATCATCATTCCATGCAGGCGCAGCTTTTCGCCCTGCTGGCACGGACTCCTCGCCAGAAGCTTCGGAGTTCCACCCCGTCGACGAAGACCTGTCGCCAGGGGTCCCGGAGTTTTGCTCAGGCGCGGCTAGGGCTGCCAGCAAACCCGCAAAGCTGGAGAGCCCGGAAGGGACAGGGGAGTTGGGGGAGCGCGTGGATGCGGTTGTTTGCTGCATGGCATGGAGAATACCGTGCGGCAAAGCCTCCAGCGTGAGCTATTTCCCATGTAAAGTGCCGAACTGATCCCAGAAAGAAACAAGCGGGTTGTGGGTCCCTTAATAGAACTTGCTGGCGCTACGCCCTCACTGGAAAATTTCAGTCCCGCAAATGGAACCCCGTCTCCGGCAGATTCAGCAGTTGGCTGGCTCGGAGGCTTCAGGATAGGGCAGTACGCGACCGGGCAGCCTTAACAGTTGGGTGACCGCTTCAGCCGTCATGGGACGGGCGAAAAGGTAGCCCTGACCGAAGCGGCAGCGCATCTCGCGCAACTGCCGGTACTGCTCATGTGTTTCTATCCCCTCGGCCACCACGTCCATGCCCATCACGCGGGCCAGTTCGATGATGGTGCGTACAATTTGCAACGGCTGTTCGCCCTCGGTCATGCGACCCACAAAGGAGCGGTCGATCTTGAGCACGTCGAAGGGAAAGGAATGGAGGTGATTGAGGGAACTGTACCCGGTGCCAAAGTCGTCCATCAGCAGCGAGACGCCCAGTCGGCGCAGGCTACCCAGAACCTCGGTCGCGGTGCGCACATTGGGAATGAGGCTGGACTCAGTCATCTCCAGGCCAAGCTGGCGGCTGGAGATGCCCGATTGCATCAGCAGGGCCTCGACGTGGTCCGCCAGCCCTTTGCGCGCGAACTGCCGGGCGGACAGGTTCACGCAGACCCGCAGCGAACCGTGGCGAATATCCTCCTCGCACCATCTCTGAATCTGGCTGCAGGCCTCGGCCAGCCCCCAATCGCCGATGGGCAGAATCAGCCCCGATTCTTCCGCCACCGGAATGAAGTCCATGGGGCCGATCAGCCCCCGTTTCGGGTGAACCCAGCGAATCAGGGCTTCAAGGCCTATAATCTCGCGCGTGACAAGATCAATCTCCGGCTGGTAATAGAGCACGAATTGGCCCTGCTCAAGAGCCTCGCGTAGGTCGCCCTGGCACGGCCAGGCTCCGTAAATGGGCTCGATCACCCGGGTGTGCTGCGCCCCATTCCTGTTTCCGTTCAATGTGTTGCGCAGCATGCGCAATTCCAGTTGGCTGGAAACTATCTCCGCCAGGCTTTCCAGAATCCGAATCGTGTTCGGCGGTGTTTCCTGGCCCGGCTTGCGGAAAAAAATGTTCAAAACTCCCAGAATCTGCCTGCCGGAGGAACGCACCGGAACACTGGCAAAAGAAGCCATACCAAGATGTTTAAATCGTGGCGATAGCCGATGGTTATTAGGGTGCAAGGAGATATCCGGGACCACGAGCGGACCGTCTTTCGCCAGTACCAGATCGAAGATCGAGTGCTTGCGCGGCAGTTCGCGCACAACTTGGCCCCAGCAGGACTTCATCCAGATCCGGCTCTCGTCGGCAAAACTGATGTTGGCCGAATCGGCGTGAAGATACTCGGCAGCCAGCCGGGTAATGGTATCGTAAGCGGGCTCGGGAGGGGTATCGAGAATATCAACCGAATAGAGCGCAGCCAAGCGCGCCTTTTCTTTCTGACAATCCGTTTCGTTCATATCCGACACCGCGTCTAGCATCTTTTTCTGGCCCCACGTTGCCCGCAGCAGCTCGACTTAGCTGGAGACAGCCAATTTCTGTATGCTGATTAGCTACGCAAACAGGCGAAAGCTGCCAGCCAGCCCCAATGGAGTGTTCGCGCTTACAACTGGCGCATGGTCCTCTATAGAGTTTGCCGCATTGTCTCCACACTTCTCTTATCGGAAGAAATGTCGAGTGCGTGAGCTCACCATGGAGCTTTTTGGTGAGTACCATTTTTACTGATTATGCCTAGTTTACAGCAGCAGAAGGCAGGTTCTCGC
>Ga0326727_10023893_pt1 | contig 11616 bp, 8 predicted proteins | sample MB2enrmetagenome_FD_207643 | JGI IMG/M metagenome (GOLD analysis project Ga0326727, IMG submission 207643) | Lab enriched peat soil microbial communities from McLean, Ithaca, NY, United States - MB29MY | ecosystem: Environmental > Terrestrial > Soil > Wetlands > Peat | place: USA: New York... | reverse complement strand
TCATCAGCTGGGCTGTGCCGGTCTTGCCTCCGAAGTCGATGCCCTCAAGGTGTGCCGAGCCCGCGGTGTGGAAGTAGCCGGGCTGGGTCACCTGGGCCATGCCGTCGGTGATGGTGGTCCAGTTGTCCGGATCGATGGGGACATCCACATCTCCGCTGCCCGGATAGCTCTCCAGCAGACCCTTGCGAAAATCCTCGGGAAGCTGACTGGGAAAGACCACGTGGGGGCGGACCAGGTGTCCGCCGGAGGCGATGCCGCCGATAATCCGGGCCAGTTGGATCGGCGTTGCCTCCACGGCGCCCTGTCCGATGGCGACGTCGAGCGTCTCGTCGGGATACCAGCGGGCGTGGTAGTTTTTCAGCTTCCACTGCGCCGACGGCATCAGCCCGGCCTGCTCGCCGGGCAGATCGATGCCGGTCTTCTGGCCGTAGCCGAATTCGGTGGCGTATTTTGCAATTCTGTCGATTCCCAACTTGTCGCCCAGCATGTAATAAAACGTGTCGCAGGAGAAGGGAATCGCATTGTGGATATCTACCGCGCCGTGATGTTCGTCGCAGTGGTGGAAGAATCCGTAGGGGCCCCAGCCACCGGCGCAGTTGATCTTCATGGTCTGTGCGATGCCTTCCTGCAGGCCGGCCACTGACATGAGGATCTTGAAGGTCGACCCCGGCGCCAGTTGCGCCTGAATGGCCTTATTCATCAGCGGATGGTCGGGATCGTTGACGAGTTTGTTCCAGTCGGCGCGGTCGATGCGGACGGCGAAGGCATTGGGGTCAAAGCTGGGCCGGGAGACCATGGCGAGAATCTCGCCATTGCGGGGGTCCATGGCCACGATGGCGCCGTTGCGGCTGCCGAGGGCCAGCTCCGCAGCGCGCTGCAAGTCTTCGTCAATGGTCAGCTTCAGGTCCTGCCCCGGGGTGGCGTGCTGGATTCCCAGATAGCCCACCTCGCGGCCGTGGCTGTCTACAATCACTTCGCGGGAGCCGTCCTGGCCCCTCAGCAACTGGTCGTAGGTCTCCTCCACGCCGGCCTTGCCCACCACGTCGCCGGGTTCGTAATAGGCAAAGCGCGGGTTGTTAAGATCGTCTTCGCTCACTTCGCCCACGTAGCCGATCAGATTGGCGGCAAAACCGTCGCGGGGATAAAGCCGGCGTTCCTCATCGATGGTTTCCAGTTCGGGCAGCTCATTGCGGTGAGCCTCGATGAAGGCCTGCTCGTCGGCGGTGACCTCCTGCTTGATGGGGATAGGCTGATAGCCGGGCTCGGTGCGATAGCGGCGCAGGGTGGCGCGCAACTGTTCCAGGTCAAGGTCGAGGCCGCGGGCGATCAGGGGCAGATCGGCGTCGACGTTGCGATTCTGTTCGCGGACCAGAAAGCAGGAGACGGAGGGGTAGTTGTCCACCAGCAGGCGGTTCTCGCGATCAAACAGCTTGCCGCGCGGGGCCAGTATCGGCTCCTTGCGGATGCGGTTCTGCTCGGCAAGCTGCTTGAAGTTTTCCGCGCCCAGCACCTGCAGGCGCCAGAGCTGCGCCACCAGGACGAGCATCATGAACAGGATGCCGTACTGCACCACCGTCAACTTGAGGGTGGAGAGCTTCTCGCGGTTGCTGTGGATGGAAACCATGCTTCTACGCCTTAGAATACCGTGAGTTTCGTTGTCTTTCCTATTCCCTGGCCCCGGTTCTTAATTACTCCCTGATCTGCAGACGGTCGAGCAGGGGAAAGAGCACCATGGCGAAGAGCGAGTTGCCTATGGCGCGGAAGAGTTCAGTGAACCATTGCCATTCCAGATCGAGGCCGAGCAGGACGCGGTAGGTGAAGACAAAGATGGCGCTCGACAGCAGGGAAAGCAGGAAGTTGAGGATGAGGCGGATGGTGTGGTTTTCGACGTCGATGCGGACACCCACCGACGCGGCCACAAAGCCGACCACGGTTTTAGCGATGCCATTGACGCCAATGGCGTGCTGAGAGAGCGCATCCTCGAAGAGGCCCATGGCGGCGCCCATGATGGTGCCCTGGATGGGGCTGCGGCGGCCCAGCGCGAAATAGACAGTGACCACCAGGGGCAGATCGAACCAGGCATAGGGGCCGAGGACGCGCGGCAGCCAGGCCTGCAACACCAGCGCGGCCAGCGGCACCAGGACGTAGAGCAGCAGCGGATAGCGGCGAATCTCCAGATCGCGGCGGAAGTTGGCGCCCAGGACTGACATGGCTATGGATTCCTCTGCGGCTTGCCGGTCTGGGAATGGGCGGGCGGCGAAGTGGAGGGCTGGCCGGGCTTCGATCCGGTCTTTACATTGGGCCCGGGAGCGGGTTTGCTTTTCGCACCACCGGGCGTTGAGCTCTGCTGGTCCCGCGCGGGCCCGGTGGTCGCGTCCGGCTTTGCGCTGTCAGTCCCATCTTTCGCGGCTCCCGGCGTGAAGCGGTCAGGATGCAGAGCCTGGGGTGGGTGTGCGACGGGATTGGGATTCGAGTTGTCCATCAGCGGTTGCTGATCCGGCGGAAGGTTGGGATCGATGAGGCCGGGAAGCCGCTCGGCGTTAATCTGCGAGGCCTTCAACTGGTCTTTGATGGCCGCGGCTTCGACGCCCTTGACGGCTTCGCTGGTGGCCAGGTCCTGCTGCTGCTCAGGCGAAAAGCGAGGCTGGGTGTTGGTAATGACCAGCACCTCGTCGAGGCGATCAAGATGGGCGGCAGGTTTCACAATGACGTCGATGAAGGAATCGCGCTCAGGATCGCGCACCACTTTTTCGACCACGCCCACCGGCAGCCCCCGTGGAAAGACGAGATCGCCGCCGGCGGTGAGGACGGTTTCTCCGGGCTTGATGCGATCGTCGGCGAGGATACCGACAATCTCAAGCTGGCCGCCGGCATTACCGGTGAGGATGCCGCGGGTGCGCGTGGTTTCAAGAATCACTCCCGCGCCGCTGGTCTGATCGTTGATGACCAGCACCTGGGCGGTGTGGGAAAAGACGTCGCGCACCTTGCCCACGATGCCGTCCGCCGTGATGACCGCCATGTCGGGCTTGAGGCCGTCGCTCGAGCCCTTGTCGAGATAGAAGACCCGCGACTGCTCGCTGCCGCTGGAGCCGATGGCCTGCGCCGGCAGGGTGGTATAGATATACCGGTGCTGGAAGTCGAGAAGAGCCTGAAGGCGCTCGCCCTGGCGGGCATCTTCAAGAAGCGAGGCCTGTTCCAGGCGCAGCCGGTCGATGGTCTTCTGCAATTCCTGGTTCTGCTCGCGAACCTGGCGGAGGTCAATGTAGTTCTGCCAGAGGTGGATCGCGGTCATTTTCGAGCCGTGGATTGCACGTTCCGGCGGAGCGACCAGAGCTTCAGCCCAAAGCCTGATCAAGCGCACACCGGCCGCGTCCTTGTAATCAATGGTGCTGCGACCTTCGCTGTTGCGGCGCACCTGCACGGCAAGCCCGACGATCTGCGCCATCAGGATGGCCGCCAGTACGATGAGGTTCCGGTAGCGGGTGAAGAAGGATTCCATAGCGGCGGAGGAGCAGGGACTAAGGGACTAGGGACTCAGGGACTAAGGGACTAGGGACTAGCGATGAGATGAGGTTGACAGTCTGCATATTGCTTGAGCCTCTTAAATGCGCTTGCACCGCAGCTTAGTCTGCCTAGGAATTACGGGTACGGTCTGAGTCTTCCCCTTTTGCCAGCCAAGTCCCTCAGTCCCTAGTCCCTGAGTCCCTGGTCCCTTCGTTACTCGATCTTGATCTTGCGCAGAAGCCGGAAATCGGAGAGCATTTTCCCGGTTCCCAGCACAACGGAGGCGAGCGGGTCGTCGGCCACTGAGACGGGCAAGCCGGTTTCCTCGCGAATGCGCTTGTCAAGGTTCTTGAGGAGTGCGCCTCCGCCGGTGAGCACGATGCCGCGGTCGCTGATGTCGGCGGAAAGCTCGGGCGGTGTGCGCTCCAGGGCGACGCGGATGGCGTTCATGATGACGGCGATGCACTCGCCCAGGGCCTCGCGAATCTCGCTGTCGTCCACGGTGATGGTTTTGGGCACGCCTTCAATGAGGTTTCGTCCCTTGATCTCCATCGATAGAGGCTTGTCCAGCGGAAACGCCGAGCCGATCTCGATCTTGATATGCTCGGCCGTGCGTTCGCCGATGAGCAGGTTGTACTTGCGCTTGAGGTAGTTGGTGATGGCCTCGTCCATCTGGTTTCCGGCCATGCGTACGGAGCGGGAGTAGACGATGCCGGAGAGCGAGATCACCGCAATATCCGTGGTCCCGCCGCCGATGTCGACCACCATATTTCCCGAAGGTTCAGTAATGGGCAACCCGGCTCCGATGGCCGCCACCATGGCCTGCTCCACGAGATAGACTTCGCTGGCCTTGGCCCGGTAGGCGGAGTCCTCGACAGCGCGCTTTTCGACCTGCGTGATCTCTGAAGGCACGCCGATCACGATCCGGGGATGGACCAGCATCTTGCGGTTGTGCGCCTTCTGGATGAAGTAGTTGAGCATCTTCTCAGTGACCTTGAAGTCGGCGATGACGCCGTCCTTCATGGGCTTGATGGCCACGATGTTGCCGGGTGTGCGGCCCAGCATCTCTTTGGCTTCCTTGCCGACGGCTTCTACTTCGCCGGTGTTCTTGTTGATGGCGACAATGGAGGGCTCGTTGACAACAATGCCCTTTCCGGCCGCGTAGACCAGTGTGTTGGCGGTGCCCAGATCAATGGCCAGGTCGCTGGAGAACATGCTGAAGAGCGAACGCAGGCCGTGCGACCGCGAAGAGCGCGAAGGATAACCGTTCAATGACATTGGGAAACTGGCTTTACCTCAAGGCTTATTGTACGGCCAACGGGCCGTGGCTGCATCGGAGAGCCTAAAAGGGGCGAAAAGACGCTCCCGCCGGGTAAACAGCGCGGCAAACTCATCTGCCTGGGATCGCGGCGGGACAAAGCGTTCCAGCGCCCGCGGAGGGTTTTGGAGTAGTATTTCAGCCGGGTTCCGGATGCCGGGCCTGACCCCCGATCCCTGTTTTTAGAGGTTCTCATGACTTATCCCACGTATCACAATCTGATTGGCGGCGAGTGGCTGCCTGCGATTAGCTGCAAAACGATCCTGAACCTGAATCCGGCCGACCACTCGGACGTGGTGGGGGCGTTTCCCAGCTCGCACGCCGAAGACGTATCGCTGGCCGTGGCGGCTGCGAAGAAGGCCTTCGCGTCATGGCGGCTGGTACCGGCGCCCAAGCGCGCTGAGATCCTGGTGCGCACGGGGATCCTGCTGCAGCAGCGCAAAGAGCAATATGCGCGCGAGATGACGCGCGAGATGGGCAAGGTGCTGGTCGAGACCCGGGGCGACGTGCAGGAGGCGATCGATGAGGCGTTCTATGTAGCCGGCGAAGGAAGGCGGCTGTTCGGGCAGACCACGCCGAGCGAGTTACAGGACAAGTTTGCCATGAGCGTGCGCATGCCGGTGGGCGTAGTCGGCTTGATAACTCCGTGGAACTTCCCCATGGCAATTCCGAGTTGGAAGCTATTCCCGGCACTGCTATCGGGCAACACATGCGTGATTAAGCCGGCGACGGATACGCCGCTTTCCACTTACAACCTGGTACAGACACTTTTGGATGCCGGGCTGCCGGCGGGAGTGGTGAACATTGTAACGGGAAGCGGAACGGCGGTGGGAGCATCGTTGGTGGGGCACCCGGATGTGCGCGCCATCAGCTTTACAGGGTCAAGCGCAGTGGGCTCGCTGGTGGCGCAGCGGGCGGCAGCCGGGTTCAAGCAGGTTTCGCTCGAGATGGGCGGCAAGAACGCGCAGATTGTAATGGACGACGCCAACCTCGATCTGGCGCTCGACGGCGCGCTGTGGGGGGCTTTCGGCACAACTGGACAGCGCTGCACGGCCACCAGCCGCATCCTTCTGCAGAAGGGGATTGCGGCCGAATTCACCGCGAAGTTTGTGGAGCGCGCCAGGAAGCTGAAGGTTGGAAACGGATTGGATGAGTCGGTCGAAGTGGGTCCGCAGATCAATCCGAACCAGATTGAGACTTCGGCGAGATACGTTGAGATAGCTCTGGGCGAAGGAGCAAAGTTACTCGCCGGCGGCCACGCGCTGACCGAGGGAGCTTATGCGCACGGTACTTACTTTGAGCCGACAATTCTGGGCTCGGTAACTCCCGCGATGCGCATCGCCCGCGAAGAAGTCTTCGGCCCGGTGGTGAGCCTGATCGAATTTGAGAGCTTCGAGGAAGCCATCGAAATAGCGAACTCCATCGAATACGGGCTTTCGGCGGCACTGTATACGAAGGATGTGAACCGGGCGTTTGCGGCCATCCGCGACCTGGAAGCCGGCATTACTTACATCAACGCTCCCACCATCGGCGCGGAAGTTCACCTGCCCTTCGGCGGTGTCAAGCATACCGGCAACGGCCATCGCGAAGGCAACGGAGCCATCGACTTCTTTACCACGTGGAAGGCGGTGTATGTGGATTACTCCGATAAGCTGCAGCGGGCGCAGATCGATAATGCGGAGTAGTTTATCCGGAGCCTGTTAGGGACAATAGTGCGAGCCGCGATGGGCTCTATCTCCTCAACTTCGCGTGCTGTACTCCCAAGCCCGAGCCGGCGAATGTGCAGGCTCCCGTCTGGTCGCACCGGTAATGGATATCGAGAGGAAAGTCTCGCCCTTTGAGCGCAATGGCTATGGCGTCGGTTCTGTCGACGGCAAAGGCTTTTCCCGCGCTGGTTTCGAGGATCCCCATGGATGCGTCATACCCGACGATGGCGTCATCTCCTTCGATATAGATAGGTGAGGGCGGCGGCAAAGAGACTCGCCTTATCTTCTTTGAGGCAGGCGGCTTGAGGGCGTCCGCAGTTTTGCTGGAAGAATCGTCGCCAGCCGATGGATTCCCATTTGCGTTTAAGCCCGATCCGGGATTCAGTAATTCGTCCTGCTCGGCAACGGTTGGAAAATCGGGCGTGAAGCTCCAGGAAGCCGTATTGTCATATTGCCTCTTGGTGCAGGGCAGAGTTCCCTGAGCGCTTATCGATGCGACCTGCCCATCCGGCCCAACGTCGTTCTGAAAGATGTCTTTGCCATGCTCCCGCCCGATCTCCTGGCTTTCAAGCCGGGCAAGATTCACTCCTTGCTCTACCTGGTTATCATCACCATTGCTTCCATCAGCGTTTCCGGTTTTCGATTCCGGATCGGATGCAGCGACGGGGGTAGCCTTGCGGGGATCGTAGGGCACCACGATGGTATTGCCGCAAAGCACGGCGCCGAAGGGATCCTTCAACTGGACGTCGAGAGCAAGTGGACGCGGCGAATTGATCACCGCAAATGCAAACGCCGCACGGCGCCCTGGGTCGCCAGGCTCAACGGTCAGATGGTATTCCAGCCTGTCACCCCATTTCACGGTGAGATGACCCTTCAATCCATACGCGCTGGAGTTGACCGATCCCAGGTCGTTTTGCCCGCCTTTGCCTGCCGGATGCCAGAAGATAGCCGCCAAAACAATCCCAACCAGCAGCCCAAGTCCCACGCCTGTCGCGGCAACGACCCTCGCTGGGCTGGCCGCGAACTTCTTAATCGGTTGAACCCCCGCCTCTAGCAATGTTGGATCGGGAGTTGCAGGTTCACCGGCGGCATTTTGTCCTTTAGGGTGCGGGCTTAAATCGGAGGCATGAAGGTGGCCCTCGGCAATGAAATTGTCGTCGTGATCCTTCTTTGCCGGCGCAATGATCTCGTAGCCGGGCCGCGGTCCTTCCCATTCCCCCTGGTCGCCGTTGGAATCGTGCATGTCTGAGTCGATCATCATGCATCCCCTTTTCCCGGTCGTCCGCAACCCCGGTCTTTCAAATCAATAACATTGGACCACGCATTGCCTTCCGTGAAAACCCCCAAAAGTGTCACATCGGATATACTCCGTCACTGGCAGGAGCAGGAGCCAGGTGACCGCGCGTGGCCTTCGATGCAGGCTGCGCGCACGGCAAACATGTAGTTCCGGAGATTGGCCGTCTGGAGGCAGCTTCCCATTCCCCCGTCCTTCCCGGTGTGACATACTTTTTGCGAAGGCCGTTGCGATGCAACCGGAACAGCGGTGCGCCTTTCAGCGGGCAAGAGGAGATAAGAGCAAATGACTTATGTACCGGATGCAAAGCGATATGACAGGGCGCAGTTTCGCCGCTGCGGCCAATCGGGCCTGGTTCTTCCCTTGGTGTCGCTGGGTTTGTGGCAGAACTTCGGCGGTGCGGATGTTTTCGAGACCGGGCGGGCGGTGATCCGGCGGGCCTTCGACCGCGGTGTGACGCATTTCGACCTGGCCAATAACTATGGGCCGCCGTACGGCTCGGCGGAGGAGAATTTCGGCGAGATTCTGCGCAAGGATTTTCGCGGGCTGCGCAATGAGCTGGTGATTTCGACCAAGGCGGGATGGGATATGTGGCCGGGGCCGTACGGCATTGGCGGGTCGCGCAAATATCTGCTGGCTTCGCTGGACGACAGCTTGCGGCGCATGGGCCTGGACTACGTGGATATCTTCTACGCGCACCGGCCGTGGGATAACTGTCCGCTGGAAGAGACCATGGGCGCGCTGGTGTCTGCCGTCCACCAGGGCAAGGCGTTGTACGTGGGGATCTCCAGTTACAGCCCGGAACGGACTCGCGAGGCGGCGGCGATCCTCAAATCCATGGGCGTTCCCCTGCTCATTCATCAGCCCTCGTATTCCATGCTGAACCGCTGGGTGGAGAAGGGACTGCTGGCGACACTGGAGGAGCTCGGCGTAGGCTGCATTGCATTCTCTCCGCTGGCCCAGGGATTGCTGACCAACAAGTATCTGAAGGGCGTGCCGGAGAACTCGCGGGCAACAGCGGAGAACTCGTCGCTGCTCAGTCAGTTTCTGAGCGAAAAGAACCTGAAGCGGGTAAGAGCGCTGAACCAGATTGCTAAAGGACGCGGGCAAACACTGGCGCAGATGGCGATTGCCTGGGTGCTGCGCGACAAGCGTGTAACAACCGCGCTGGTCGGCGCGCGGAATGTGGAACAACTGGATAACTCGCTCGATGCGTTGAAGAAACTGGAGTTCACTGAGGCCGAGTTGAAAAAGATAGATAGTTATGCGCAGGACGGGGCTATCGATCTGTGGAAGGACGCGCGGGAGAAGATGGCGTAGGGAAAGCAGGCGGAGTTAAGGCAGAAAGCTGCAGATAGCGCGGCCTCCAGAACAGTGAGGCCGCGCCTTTTATGTTTGCCGCTGTGACTTCGCCCCGTCCAGCACATCCCTGAGCGCAAAGCTGGTCTCGAGTCGTGTCACGCCGGGCAACCGGGAGAGCTCGTTCTGGTGCAGGCGGCCGTAGTCGTCGATGCCGGCAACGCGCGCCACCAGCATGTAATCGTACTGGCCCGCCATGAGATGGCAGCTTACGATCCCCTTGATGCGGCGGATGGCGGTTTCGAAGGCGCTGAGGACGTCGGCGGATTGGCGTTCGAGGGTGACGCGAATGTAGACAGTCATGCGCTTGCCGAGCAGACGATCGTCGACCAGGGCGCGGTAACCGCGGATAGCACCCGAGAGTTCCAGAGCCTGGATGCGCCGCGAGGCCGCCGAGGCGGACAAGCCTACCGCCTCGCCCACCTCGTAGTTTGTGGCGCGGCCGTTGCGCTCCAGGTGGCGGAGAATGGCGGCGTCGAGCTCGTCGAGGCCGATGACCGCGGCTTCTGTGCCTGTTTTCGGCCAGAGGTCGGTTGATTCTTGCGTTATGGGGTCGCTTTTGTCACGCTTTGTTCCCATACAGCATTTTTACCACGAAGTTTGCACACATTGGAAGTGCCTTGCGCCGTAGGATTCATGGCAGTTGGATGTGGACGCGCGCCCGGCGTCAGGCAGCCCTCCCCAGATCGCAGTACAAGCGCCGGGCTTGCGCGGGGCAGTTTGCTCCCAGCGGGCATCCAAACCAGGCAGGGGCGAAGGCCAGGACAGGAGAAAGTCATGATTATCGGCGTTCCCAAGGAAATCAAGGACAACGAGGCGCGCGTGGGTGTAACTCCGGCTGGAGTGAAGGCGCTGACCGAGGCCGGCCATAAGGTACTGGTTGAGACGCAGGCGGGCGCGCAGTCCGGCTTTCCCGACCAGGAGTACCAGAATGCCGGCGCCGAGATGGTCGGCGAGGCTGGCTACGTCTGGGGCAAGTCGGAGATGGTGGTCAAGGTGAAGGAGCCGATCGAGAGGGAGTATGCCTTCTTCCGCGAGGGGCTGGTTCTGTTTACCTATCTGCACCTGGCGCCAGTACCGGATTTGACTGCAAAGCTGCTGGAGTCGAAGGTGATCGGCATCGCCTACGAGACGGTGCGCGACCGCCAGGGCACGCTGCCGCTGCTGACGCCGATGAGCGAGGTGGCGGGACGGATGAGCGTGCAGGTGGGCGCGAGCTATCTTGAAAAGGAACGCGGCGGGCGGGGGATTCTGCTGGGCGGCGTGCCGGGCGTGCCGCCGGCTCATGTATGCATCCTGGGCGGCGGAGTGGTAGGCACCAACGCAGCCAAGATCGCGCTTGGCTTCGGCGCCAAGACAACCCTCATCGACGTGAACCTGAACCGGCTCAGGGAGCTGGACGATATCTTTGGCGGGCGGCTTTCCACGCTGGCCTCGAACAGCTACAACGTGGCCCAGGCTACCAGTGAAGCGGATCTGGTCATCGGCGGGGTATTGATTCCCGGTGCGACGGCGCCGAAGATCGTGACCCGCGCCATGGTGGCCGGGATGAAGAAGGGCGCGGTGATTGTAGATGTGGCCATCGACCAGGGTGGCTGCGTGGAGACCGCGCGGCCTACCTCGCACTCCGACCCGAGTTACAAGGTGGACGGCGTGGTGCACTACTGCGTGACCAACATGCCGGGCGCGGTGCCGCACACTTCAACCCTGGCGCTCACCAACTCGACGTTTCAATATGTGCTGCGGATTGCGAACCTGGGCGCGCGTGAGGCGCTCCGGCAGGATGCGGGGTTGGCCGAGGGGCTGAATACATGGCTGGGCACGCTGACCTATCGCGGCGTGGCCGAGAGCCAGCAGCGGCCATGGACGGCGGCGGCCAGCCTGATCGCTTGACCCGGGCTCTATGCGCGCTGAAGTAAAATGGTGCTTCGTTTGGAGGACACCATGGAACGCCGTCAATTTCTTGCTGCATCGATTGCCACCTCAGCCGCTGCTTTTGCAGGCAACGCTGCCGCCCAGGCGCCTGCGCCCGGCGCGCGCGAGTTCTACCAGATGCGCCGCTACAACCTGATGAGCGGTCCGCAGTTGAAACTCACTGAAAACTACCTCGGCGATGCGCTGATTCCGGCGCTGACGCGCATGGGGATGGGGCCTGTTGGCGCGTTCAAGCTCGACATCGGGCAGGATACGCCCGCGTACTACGTGCTGATTCCGGGGCCCTCGGCCGGCGCGCTCGCGGAACTGGATCTGCATCTCGGCAAGGATGAGGACTTCCTGAAAGTCGCGGCCCCGTTCTGGAATGCGACTGCGACTGCGCCCGCATTTCAGCGCGTTGAGATCTCGCTGTTGGAGGCCTTTGAAGGCTGGCCTAAGCTGACGCCCCCGGCGTCCTCGGCCGGCAAAGGCAAGCGCATCTTTCAACTGCGTACCTACGA
>Ga0326727_10023892_pt1 | contig 11616 bp, 10 predicted proteins | sample MB2enrmetagenome_FD_207643 | JGI IMG/M metagenome (GOLD analysis project Ga0326727, IMG submission 207643) | Lab enriched peat soil microbial communities from McLean, Ithaca, NY, United States - MB29MY | ecosystem: Environmental > Terrestrial > Soil > Wetlands > Peat | place: USA: New York... | reverse complement strand
TTCGGCCAATAAGAGGATTCTGGCAGCCGCCGTTGCCGCCGCCATGCTGGTCATTGCGGCACCGCTCAGAGATGCCATCGCCGCCGGCCAATCCGCCGCCACGCCCGCCCCCGCCATTGTGCCCGACGCGCCAAAGGTAGCCGCCGGATCGCCGGAAGCGGTCAAGCTGCTGAAACTGATGGATACCAACAAGAACGGCAAAATCTCCAAAGCCGAATTCATGGCCTTCATGGAGGCGGAGTTCGAGCGCCTCGACATCAACCACGACGGCGAACTCGACCTGAAGGAGCTGGAGAAATCGCAACTGGCCGTGGCGCACCACGGGGGCACGCGCCGGTAGGGCGGTTGAGCGACTGGCCGGCATCCAACCTTACCGGCTTGCGGCCACTCCTACAATGTAAGCAGTGGCAATGTGAGCAGTGGCGCAGATGCTGGCCAATCCGGAGGCGTACGGGGGCGTTGCCCGCGCGGCCGCAGCACACCGAGCGTGGGACGCGCCGGCCCCGCTGCGGCTGTGGCACCTTGCCAGCCTGGACGCGCCTTCGGTGGCCGTGGCCTGGGCGCTGGGGTTTGCGTGGGTGGTGAGGGCGCGCCTGCCGGTTTGGCTGCTGGTGGCGATGGCGTTGACGGTGTGGGTCGTCTATGCCGGCGACCGCCTGCTGGATGCGCGGGCCAGCCTGCGCTCGGGCCGTATTGATCGCCTGCGGGCGCGGCATCAGTTTCATTGGAGCCATCGGCGGATTCTGACGCCGCTGGCGGTTGCAGCGGCGATGGGGGCGGCGGGGATCGTCTTTTCGCTGATGCCGCCAGCGGCCTTTGAGCGGAATACAGTGCTGGCTGGGGCGGCGCTGGTGTACTTCGCGCGGGTGCACTCTGGCGGCGCGGCGCCTGCGCTGGTGTCCTTCAGAGTCCCGTTCCTGACCAAGGAGATGCTGGTGGGGGTGCTGTTCACGGCGGGATGCGCGCTGCCGGCCTGGAACCACGCGCCCACGGATGCCTGGGCTCTGGCTGGGCCGGTGGTGTTTTTTGCGGCATTGGCGTGGTTGAATTGTCATGCGATCGAGTGCTGGGAGGCGGGAGGTGCTCGGGCTACCCGCGATCAAGCGTCGTCCGCTTTGGGTGTTGAGGTTTCCCACCCTTGCGCCGGAAAGAAGGCGCAAGGATGGGGCACGGCGCATTTGTGGGCGAGGCGGGATGGCGCCATGCGGGAGGTCGTCATTCTAGGCGGCGGGCTTTGCCTGGCTGGGCTGCTGCTGGCGGTTTGCCTGTGCATTGTGCAACCCCGTTTGGCCGTGCTGCTGCTGGCTGGGTCGGCCAGCGCGCTGCTGTTGGCGCTTCTTGACCGGCTGCGCGGGCGAATGACGCCGCTGGCTTTGCGAGTCGCGGCCGACCTGGTGCTGTTGACGCCTCTGGCTCTGCCGTGGCGATGAACCGGCCGCCTGACTTCGATGGCCTCGCCGGCCTCTACCGCTGGATGGAGCTAGCCAGCTTTGGCCCCTGGCTGTGGTGGTGCCGCTGCGCGTGGCTAGACCGGCTGACCGGTTGCCGCCGCGTCCTGGTGCTGGGCGACGGGGACGGGCGCTTCACATGCCGGCTGCTCGACGCTCACCCGGCGCTGACCGTGGACGCCGTGGATGCCAGTCCGGCCATGCTGCGGGCTCTCAAGCGGCGCGCGGGCCCGGCTGCTGGCCGCGTTCGCACCTACATTGCCGACGCTCGAGAATGGCAGCCTGCAACGGCGCAGAACGGGCCGCCCTACGACCTTGTGGTGGCGCATTTCTTCCTGGATTGCCTGACAACCGACGAGGTGCGACGGCTGGCGAAAACGGTGCGGAGTGCGGTGCGGGAGGGGACTCCGTGGGTGGTCTCGGAGTTTGCCATTCCCGAGGGTTTGTTTGGCTTGCTGGTCGCCCGGCCTGTGGTTGCGGGGCTCTATTGGGCCTTTGGCTGGCTGACGGGGCTTGCAGTTCGCCGCTTGCCGGAGTACGCTATCGGTCTGCGCGAGGCGGGCTTCACGCTCGAAAAGCGCCGCATCTGGCTGGGCGGCCTGCTGGTGAGTGAGTTTTGGACTGCGGGACCGCCCGATTCGGCGGTAAACCCATCTTGAATCCCGCTTTAACGCCGTTTTCAATTGTTACAGTTGTGTTAATATTGAGCACTTAGGAGAGAACCGAGCCGATCTACGTACGCCGGACCCAACCCCCATGAATCTTTACCTGATGCGCCATGCCGATGCCGGAATCCCCCGTTTGAATCCTACCCTCGACGCCAAGCGGGGGCTGATCAAAGACGGGAAGGATCAGTGCATCCTGATGGCGCGGGTGCTGAGCGCGCTGAAGGTGCAGGTGGACGTGATCATCGCCAGCCCTCTGAAGCGCGCCATGCAGACGGCGCAGTTTGTGGGCACGGAACTGGGCTATGACGGCAAGGTCGAGGTCAGCCCGGCGCTGAAGCCAGATGCGGAGTACGTCGATTTTCAAAAGCTGATGGCCAAATACGCCGATCGCGAGGGCGTGCTGGCCGTGGGACACAATCCCAGCCTGTTCCAGTTTCTGGGCCGCGTGGTCACCGGCAATGGCGGGGCCAATCTGCGCATGCGGAAGGGTTCTGTGGCGCGCATCGACCTGGATCGGCATCCGCCGCAGTTGCAATGGCTGATCGACCCGCGCATGGCGCGCGCCATCTACAGCAGCGTGGCAAAAAGCTCCCGCCCGAAGACCTCGCGAAAGTAGCCGGCTTCTTTGCGCAGCGACCACAGCTCCAGTTCGGCACCCGTCCGCCCCGGCTCCAGCTCCAGATAAACCCGCTTGGGATAGACCTTGGCCGCGACCCGCAGCACGTCGGAAGCGCGGTCCTGGTTGAGCGCCACGGCCAGCCGCAGCAATACAACGGCCCGGTGAACGTTCTTGTGCTCGTCGGCGGGAATGTTGCGCATGGCGCGGTCATCCGGCTGCGGGCGGCTCTTGCCCAGGTAGCGGGCGATGGCCGAGACGATGGTCCGCTGCAACTGGCTGTAGCCGTAAATCTCAGAGCTGGAGACGATGTACTGCGTATGGCGGTGGTGGTTCTGATGGTTGATGAACTTGCCGGTGTCGCGCAGCAGGGCGGCGGCGGCCAGCCAGCTCTCGTACTCCGGCGGAAGCTGATGGAGAGCCTTGAGTTCGCGAAAGAGCTGCACGGCGTGGGCGCGGACCGGCTCGTCATGGCGGGGATCGACGCCGTAGCGCCGCGCGGTGGCCAGCACGCTCTCCCACCGCTCGTGTTCGAACTCCCGGTGGACGGAGGCGCGGGCGTCCTGCTCGGCGAGCATCTGGTAAAGGACGCCGTCGCGCAGGCCCAGCGGCGAGTAGCGGAAGCCAGGGAGGCCGAAGCTCTCAAGCAGTTCGGCGAAGACCTGTGCGCCGGCGACGATGATTTCGGCACGCCGTGGGCCAATGCCGGGCACCGCTTCGCGCTCGGGCAGGGTCATTTTGGCGAACTTAGCGGCCATTTTGCGCACGTCGCGGGTGGGCACGACGGCTGTTATGGGTGAAGTGCTTGCGGCGGTGACGGATTCCTGTTTGGCGGGGGATTTCCTGGCGGATTTTCGGGCGGGCCTGGCGGCCTTGCCGGCTTGATTGCTTTGCCCGCATGCGTCGGCCAGCGCCGCGGCAGTGCCGGAGGTGGCAATGACCTGCGCGACGCGCAGCGGCTGAATCCGGCGATGCGCCCGGCGCAGCTCGCGAGCGATGAACTGCCTCATGCGGGCCAGGCCCTCGGCGGGCGGCGGATCGGTTTGCAGGAATTCTTCGGTTAGCCGCACCGCGCCCAGCGGCAGGCTGACGGTCTCCTTGATGCGCTTGTGCTCGGAGAGGGTGATCTCGCAGCTTCCGCCGCCCACATCCACCAGCACCACGCGGCCAGCCACGCCGGGCTCGCCGCCCATCAGCCCGCGATGAATGAGCCGGCCCTCCTCGAGGCCGGAGATGATCTCCATGTTCCAGCCGGTTTCTGCCTTGACCCAGGCCTGGAAGGCCGCGGCGTTGCGGGCGTCGCGCATGGCCGAGGTGGCGACGACGCGAATCTGCTCTGCACCGTGCGCCTGCACCGCGCGCTGAAAGCGCTTGAGCGCGCGCAGTGTGGCTGCCATGGCCTCCGGCGACACGAGGCCGGACTCGAAGACGCTGGCGCCGAGGCGCGTGACTTCGCGGTCTTCATGGAGCGTTCTGAGCTGATGGGCGACGACTTTGGCGATCTTGAGCCGGCAGGAGTTGGAACCGACATCGATGGCGGCAAGAGTGGGCATGGGGGTGCGGCGCTCTCCGGTAGGAAGAATAGGACTCTCGGGGCAAGGATACGCGACGGCGGCGGGTGGGCGCTGTGGGCACGATGTTAAGAACGAGCCGCAGTTGGCGAATAAAATCGCTGTCTCCCTCGGGAACTTCTCGCTGGCTCGCGTCATTACCAGTGTTGAAGGGCAGAGTGGAAAGAAAATGCAAGAACCGCGGAGAAGGACGTTCCAGGCTCGGAGGCGATCAAGCCAACCATGAGCGAAACGCCGGGACATCTCGATGCACAGCCGGCTTCCGCGCAAACCGACGAGCAGCTAATGGTTGCATTTGCGCGCGGCTCGGCGGATGCGTTCAGCGTGCTGTTTCTGCGCTACAAGCAGCCGCTGTTTGGGTTTTTCCGGCGGCGGCTGGCCGATCCGTCGCAGGCGGAAGAGCTGACGCAGGAGACGTTTCTCGCGGTGCTTCGTGCGTCGGCAAGGTATGAGGCATGTGCACTGTTTCGGACCTATCTGTATGCGATCGGCTTCAGGATTCTGCGCGCGCATCGACGGAAGACGGCGTTCCGGGCGGCGTTTCTGGGAGCACAGATCGAAGGGCACGAACCGGGAATGGAAAGCTCCGTTAGCTCGGATGTGGTGGTGCGCCAGGCGGTCGGCAAACTGGAGCCGCTGGATGGGGAGATTCTGATGCTGCGCGAGTTTGAGCAGTTGAGTTACGCGGAGATTGCCGAGGTGCTGGCGTTGCCGGTGAACACGGTGCGGTCGCGGCTTTTCCGTGCGCGGATGGCGCTGCACGATCTGCTTGCGGCGCCGGCAGTCAAGAGGCATGCTGACGGATTGGCGGAATCGGAGGGACGCGCATGAACACGACGACACATCCCGTGGGCCCCGAAGATCTGATGGCGCTGCTCGATGGCGAGCTTGCGAGTGCCGAGGCGCGGGCTGTCTCTGAACATCTGGAGCAGTGCGTAGAATGCGCCGGGATCGTGGAGCAGTTTCGCGGTGTGTCGCAGGCGATGTCGGGCTGGAGTGTGCCGGATGCTCCGTCGAGTTTGGAGGAGGCCGTTCGTGTGCGGGCGGCGAGGGCTGCTTCGACGGCGAAGGATGCGAAGCCGGTGCGTTCGATTCGCGTGAGCCTCTGGAACTGGAGGCTGTGGGCGATTGGCGGGGGAGGGGCGGTGGCGGCGGCGCTTGTCGTAATGACGGTTGCGCTCTCGCTCACTCTTCCCTCAAGAAAAATGGTGTACGTCAATCAACCAAGCCGGCAGGCCGAGATGGGGACCGCTGAGATCGCCAATTCAGCTACTCCGCCTCCGCCGCCCGTGGTAGGATCCTCCGTCGACCGGATCGTTTCTCAGCAGCAAGTCGCGGGTTTTGCAATGAGGGGAGAAGCGGTTCAGTCCGCAGCAAAGCTGGCGCCGGGTGGCGTTGCCGTTGCAGGCGGCCAGTTTCACCCGCGAGACAGCCATCCACTTGCCGCCACGTCAGCCGCTCCCATGATCGCGCGCACCGTTTCGCTGACCATCCTGGTGAAAGATTTCGCCGGATCGCGAGCGTCTCTGGATGCGATTCTGGCGCGGCATCAAGGGTATTCCGCGCAGCTCAACGTGAATACCCCTGAGGGTATGCCGCGGAGCCTGCACGGCTCGCTGCGGATTCCCTCCGCCGAACTGGGCTCGACACTCGCTGAACTCAAGGCACTGGGCCGCGTGCAGAACGAGTCGCAAGCGGGCGAGGAAGTTACGCGGCAGCACGCCGATTTGGTGGCCCGGCTGAAGAACTCGCGCGAGACAGAGGCGCGTTTGCAGGCGATTTTGCAGCAGCGCACCGGCAAGATCGAAGACGTGTTGCAGGTGGAGGAGGAGATCGCGCGTGTTCGCGGCGAGATCGAAAACATGGAGTCAGATCAGTTGGCGCTCGAGCATCGCGTGGTCTTCGCCACCGTTGACCTCCAGCTCTCGGAGGAGTACAAGGCGCAGCTCAACTCGCCCGACTCATCCGCCTTCACGCGCATGCACAACGCATTCGTGGCCGGCATGCAGAACGCAGCCGGGACGGTGCTCGGGATTGTCCTGTTCTTTGAAGAATATGGGCCTGTTCTGCTGATCTGGACCGTGATCCTCGGTCTGCCGGTCTTTCTGGTTTGGCGCCGGTACCGGAGGATGAACGCTGGCGACTAAAGGACGCAAGGTCGTCCGATCATCTTCTCCGGCCTCAGGGCACTCTTACGGTGATATTTGCGCTCACGGCGGCGCGGTTTTGGGTGTTGGTCGCGGTGATGGTGTAGCGGTAGGTCCCTGGCGTTGACCGCTCCGCGGGATGGGCGGAAAACGCGGCCGGGCGCAGCGGTCCTGCCGCGGCGCCGAGGGGTATCGCCGAACCGGGAGGGAAGAAGAATATCGCGCCTTTGAGGGTCTGATTGGCCTTCAATGGCCAAACAGCGATGGGGCCGTATTCGCAGGTAGGAATCCTGGCTGAGGTGCGCGGTCCGGTGTATTTGCAACTGAAAACGATCGAGCCGGAGTAACCATCGACCGAGGTGACCGTGGTATGGCTGGAGCCGAGGCCTGTGGCGGGCATGACGACATTGGTGGCTGTGAGGGTGAAGTGGGGCGCGGCGGGCGGAGCGGCTTGGGCACCGGGGAACCCGGAGCAGAAGGTCAGAAGCAACCCAAGAAAGAGCGGCAAGGGTCGAGTTTGCATCACAGACTCCTTTCGCCAGGAGGGGCTTCGCAATGTGGCTCCATTCTAAACCCGGTTCTGAATCGCCGGTTGAAGGGAGGGTCTGTAAAGGGCACCGCTCCCGGTTGGAGACGAGAGTCTCCCCTTTTGTTAGATTGCGTCCAGGTTACGGCGTGAGCGGAGTTTCCAACAATTAACATGACGCCGCGCCTGGAAGCTTCAGACGCCGGATGCATTTGGGATGGCGCGTGCACGCCGCTGTTATTCTGGTTAGCATGGGATTCCCTGCAACGAAAGAGCAGCCAGGCACACAGAATCGCCCGCAGACAGGGCCCTCCGCGCTGGCGGTGTGGGCGCTTTTGCTGGCAGTCTTCGCGGCGGTGCAGTTTGCCGCGTTGTTTGCGCCGCCGCTGCTGGACGATGCGGACGCCACCCACGCCCAGGCCGCGCAGCACATGGCCCAGAGCGGGGACTGGGTCACGCTGAAGGTGGACGGCATCCGCTACCTGGAGAAGCCGCCGCTGCCCTACTGGCTGGTGGCCGGGCTGTATCGCGTGTTGGGCGAGAACGTGTTTGCGACGCACCTGCCCAATGCGCTGGCGCTGCTGGGCTGCGCGTGGCTGGCGTGGCTGTGGGCGGGTCGAGCCTGGGGAGGGCGCGCCGGCCTGTATGCCGCGCTGGGCGTGCTCACGGCAATCGGGCCGTTTCTCTTCACGCGCTTCTTCATTCCCGAGGCGCTCTTGAGTTTTCTGCTGCTGTTTGCGCTGTATAGCCTGCTTACCGGCCTGGAATCGGCGCGGCCAATCCGCTTTTACGGCATGTGGGCGGCGCTGGCGCTGGCGGTGCTGACCAAGGGCCTGATCGCGCCTATCTTTTTTGCCGCCGCGGCCATTCCGATGCTGCTGTTGAGCGGGCTATGGCGGCGCTGGCGGCAGTTGAAGCCGGTAACCGGCAGCCTGCTGTTTCTGGCCATCGCTGCGCCGTGGCATATTATGGCAGGCCTTGCCAATCGCGGCCAGGGACACCCGGTGGGCAATCATCCCACGCCGGGCAACGTCCACGGCTTCTGGTATTTCTACTTCCTCAACGAGCATGTTTTCCGGTTCGTGGGCCAGCGTTGGCCGCACGACTACAACAAGCTGCCTTTTGCCCTCTACTGGCTGCTGCACCTGGTGTGGCTCTTTCCGTGGAGCCTGTTTCTGCCCGCGCTGCTGGTGGCGGCATGGAGAACGCGCGCAAGCTGGCTACAACACTTGAAGCGCGACGCCGGGCAGACGGTGGACTTTTACCTGGATCATGCTGTCCGCGAGGATGTGGCCAGCTACGTCCAGCGGCTCAAGTTCCGCGTGCGATCCAGCTGGCTGCTGGGCCTGTATGCGGCGTTCATCCTGCTGTTCTTCTCGATCTCGACCAACCAGGAGTACTACACGTTTCCGGCCTGGCCTGCGCTGCTGATCCTGACGGCCGGGGTGCTGGCGGGAATAGAGGAGAACCGTGACCCCGGGGACGAGAAGCTGCCAGTTTCGACGGCCTGGCTCACCTGGGCGCAGGGTGTCTTTGCCGTGGCCGGCCTGCTGGCGGCCGCGGCGCTGGGATGGGGGCTGTGGGAGTCGCGGAACCTGCCCTATGTGGCCGATATCGGAACCCTTTTGGCGCATCGCGACGTGGGCGGCTACACGCTGAGCATGTCGCACTTCTTCGATCTGACCGGGCCGTCCTTTGCCTCGCTGCGGCTGCCGGCGGCACTGGCCGCGGGGGTCCTGCTGGTGGGGCCGGTAGTGGGCTGGCTGCTGCGCGTTAAAGGGAAGCATCTGGCTGCGACTCTCAGCGTGGCGCTCACCTCGGCGGTCTTTCTGGTTGCCGCGCACATCGCTTTCGCGCGGTTTGATCCCATGCTCAGCTCCAAGCAACTGGCCGACGTTATCCTGCGGGACGGCTCGCGCGCGGATTCCTTCATCATTTATGGCGACCAGTCCGACGCCTCTTCGGTGGTTTTCTACACGCACAACTTCCTGGGCAAGCCGGCCTTTCTGGTGGAAGAGGCGTGTTCGCCGCATGGAAATGGATCTTCGCTGCTGTGGGGCTCCTGCTATACCGATGCGCCGAAGATCTTCCTCAGCGAGGATCAGCTGTCGAAAATGTGGGGGACGGGCGAGCGCAAATGGCTGTTCGCGCAGGACACCAACCAGGACAAAGCCGAGCAACTGCTGGCCGGACGGCTCTATCCGGTGAAGTCGATCGCCGACAAGGCGCTGTGGACCGACCGGCCGCTTCACTAGATGAACGCGTCCGCGCGTATTGTGTAACTCGGCGGCCCGCTCGCGTATCTAACTAAGCGCGGGTGCAGTTTCCCCGGCGCGAGGTCACCGAATGCTTATCCGCAAACCGTCCGAAATTCCCTCTTCGGCGATTACGTCGAAGGATCATTACCTGAACCGCAGGCGTTTTCTGCGCGGCGCGGTGGCGGCGGGCGCAGCCGCCCTGGGCGCGGAACGGCTGGCCGAGGTGTTTTCGCCCCGCATCCGCGCACTCGCGGGAACCAAGCTGGAGACCGTGAAGAGCCCGCTCTCGACTACCGGCGAAACCCTGACCAGCCAGGAGGACATCACCCACTACAACAACTTCTACGAGTTTGGCGTGGACAAGTCCCTGCCTGCGAAGAACGCCGGCGTGTTGCCCACGCGGCCCTGGACAGTGAAGGTAGATGGCCACGTGAAGAAGCCGCTCACCTTCGATATCGATGCGCTGCTCAAACTGCGGCCGCTTGAGGACCGCGTCTACCGCCATCGCTGCGTCGAGGCGTGGAGCATGGTGATTCCGTGGGTCGGTTATTCGCTTTCGGAGTTCATCAAGCAGTGCGAGCCGCTTTCGACCGCAAAGTTTGTCCAGTTCATCTCGTATTACGACAAGCATGTGGAGAAGTGGGCCAATCAGAGCGCCATCTTCTGGCCCTATTCCGAAGGGCTGCGCATGGATGAAGCCATGCATCCGCTGACGCTGCTCACCTTTGGCCTTTATGGCGAAGTGCTGCCGAACCAGGATGGCGCGCCAGTGAGGATTGTGGTGCCGTGGAAGTACGGATACAAATCGGCCAAGTCGATTGTGGAGGTGCGCTTTGTGGATAAGCAGCCGCAGACCACCTGGAACGAGCAGGCGCCGAGCGCGTATGGGTTTTATTCCAATGTGAACCCCAATGTGGACACCACGCCGTGGAGCCAGCAGACGGAGCGGCGCATCGGGTTGCCCTTCTATGCGCAGCGGCGCAACACGCTGCTCTTCAACGGATACGCGGATCAGGTGGCCTCGCTCTACAGCGGCATGGACCTGCGCAAGTACTATTGAGGATCGCACGCACGCTATGAATCGTACGATCCTCATCCTGCTCAAGACGCTTACCTGGATTGCCTGCCTGATTCCGTTCGTCCGGCTGGCGTATGGCGCTGTCACCAATGACCTGGGCCCCGACCCAACCTCAACCATTACCCTCACAACCGGCTACACCACGCTGCAACTGCTGACCATCATGCTGGCTATTACGCCGGTGCGCAGGCTGTCGACGCGGCTTGGCTGGCTGATTAAATTCCGCCGCCTTCTGGGGCTGTTTGCGTTTTTCTACGCCTCGCTGCACCTGATGACCTGGATCGCGCTCTACACCGGCTTTGACGTTCACGCCATGCTCACCGACGTGGCTAAGCGCCGCTATATCACCATGGGCATGGCGGCGTGGCTGCTGCTGTTGCCGCTGGCGCTCACGTCGACGAACTGGGCCATCCGCAAGCTGGGAGGCAAGCGCTGGAACCGGCTTCACAAACTGGTCTATGTGGCGGCGGCCTGCGGGCTGATTCACTACTGGTGGCTGGTGAAGGCGGGTGTGCTGACGCCGCTGACCAATACGGTGATTATTGCCTTGTTGCTGCTGGCGCGGCCGGCATGGACTTTGTGGTCGAAATGGGGCATGGACAGGAAAACCGCCCGGACGACAGGATGAAGCCAGTTGAGGGTTGGCCGCGGCGCCCATACTCTCAAGGGTTGGTGGCCTGGGCGGGTGGGGCCGGAACGGGCGGAAGTGCGGTCAGCACGATCTGAAGGTCGTCCAAATCATCGTCAACCGTGACGGGGATCTCCTTGCCGGCGTAACGGCGGCCTGTCGTCGACGTGGAGACGGTTCCCGTGGAGACATCCGTTTGGGTCGTAGTCACCGGTCGATCCGGGTCACTGGCATCGGAAACTTGCAGGATGTACTGGCCTTCCGGCACATAGGGGATGGAAAACTCTCCCTCGTCGAGGTCGCTGGTTTCGCGGGCCAGCTCGCGGTCGTCGGCGTAGAGCAGCCGGACGACAGCGTGATTCAGGGGGTGGCCGTCGGCCAGGTCAGCGATGCGGCCGGCCACATCGTGCAATCCGGAGAGAGGGATGGAGATGTCGACGCCAGCGGCAGTTTCTCCGGCGGCCACTTTTGTAATGGTGGCATTTTTCCTGCGGAAGGTGTCTCCAAGGCAGACGGCAGGAGAGACCTTTTCATCGTCGAGAGGCATCGCGGCGCAGACCTTGTATTCACCGGCGGGCAGATTGGTGAGGCTGTAGCGGCCGTGCCCATCGCTCAGCGCGGGCAAGGACCATTGGTTGAAGAGAGCCGCGCCGACTTCAGACCAGCCATGCTTCGC
>Ga0326727_10023891_pt1 | contig 11616 bp, 14 predicted proteins | sample MB2enrmetagenome_FD_207643 | JGI IMG/M metagenome (GOLD analysis project Ga0326727, IMG submission 207643) | Lab enriched peat soil microbial communities from McLean, Ithaca, NY, United States - MB29MY | ecosystem: Environmental > Terrestrial > Soil > Wetlands > Peat | place: USA: New York... | reverse complement strand
CGGATGCCTGTTTAGTGAAAACCGGCTGGATGATGGTTTGATACTGTCCTGCCGATATTTGAGTGCTTGTCACGGTTTGAGTTTGAACGGTCCCATTTGGATACGTCAAGGATACCACAAAGGTATTATAAATCCCCCAGGATTCATTGGTCCCAATCGAGAGCGTGAAGGTTGCCCCGTTATAGGCGAGGTAGTGAGTCTGGTTTGTTCCCATAGGGAGAGCATCAACAATGATCTCATCAATGACATATCCCGGGGTCGCCGTGAATGAATAACTTGATACCGAGAAAATATCTGAAGTCAGATTCGCACTTTGCGCCTGAACTAAAACCGGCATGCAGGAGATGAGGACCAGGAGCCCGGCTAAGAGAAAATAAACCGGCTTCATTTTCCGATCATCCTCATAAACTTCATGAACAGGAGAAGCCCGATAATACCGGCACAGGCATAGAATAGACCGAGGAATTGTATGATCCCCCCGCTCGCCTGGTTATTGATCGTACTGGTATTCCCTGAAAGTCCCCCATTGCTTCCCGAAGACCCCGAGGTCCCCGATGAGCTTGAACTTGAAGATCCCGAGCTGCTCGTTGTCCCGGTTACCGGCGTGACTGTCGGATTTACAAAGGTCGCTGTCATCGGGCAGGGGACATTGATAATCTGACCGCTTCCCCCGGTGAAGGTCACAGTCACGGAATTAAAGCCTGGAGCGGATACCATCGCAGAATATGAATTGCCTGCCGTCAAGTTCATGAAGGTTACCGTCCCATCCTGCCCCGTTGTCTTTGTCCCAATGTTTGCCGAGCTTCCATAGACTGCAACCGATGCCCCACTGATCGCCGTTGCTGAATTGTCATTCGTATACGTTTCGACAATCGCATCGAACTGACCGGACGGAGGACTTGCCCACGTCGGAACAAGCGGGATATATTGCGGAATTCCCAAGTCAAAGGGATTTACCTGGATGGTGATCCCGTTTGTGATATAGCCCAAGGCCGAGCCTATGAGGTTTAGCGTATCTCCTGTTGTCAGAGGAGTTAAGCCGTTTGAACCTTCCCCCGTGACATTGAAGATCCCATCTGTCGAAGTCGTATTATACCAAGGGCCGTTCTGCGTTCCGAAATTATTTTTTATGAGCTGCTCCGAGAGGGTTGATCCTCCAAGATTCGAGTGAGTCCCGGAGTCTATGATGTTCACCGGGATATACAGGCTCGTGAGATTGATCCCCCCGAGGATATTGATCGAGGCACAGGCATAATGCGGAGTATTATCCGTCAGGGTATAGGTCGCCTGGTAAAGCCGGGCTCCCGTCGCCGTATTTGATGGATTCGGCATGAAGTTCTGTGTAACGGGCAGGGTATACCCGATCAGATTATTGTATGCCCCGCTTGACTGACTCCAGGAATACCATTCGAGCGATCCCGTTGAGGGATTAAGTTGTTTGTAATACCGGATCGGGAGGAGCGTGGTTGAATCAAAGACCTGGGACCAGGTGGAAGTCCCCACAGCCTCCATAAGATCATAACTGTCGAGGAGCGAGATTGTATTAATGTTCTGCGTCCCGTTCCCGAACATCTCCGTAAAATTCGTTGTGAGAAGACCCTGCGCCGGAGTGATGGAGAGGAGGGAGCCTAGGGGAGATGAAAGATATGCCGTGATGGTTGCGTTTGCCGAGGCCCATGTTCCCCCTCCATTCTCCACGAACTCAGTAACATTATAAGATCCTGGCGAACCAAAGGTATGCGTGAAGCTTGCCTGGTTATAGGTTGAACCGTCCCCCATCGTCCAGCACCAGGCAACCGGGGGAGGGGTCGAAGTATCGGTGAAGGTTACGGTAAGAGGGCTTAGGCCCTGCATGGGCGTGGCATTGAATGACGGGACCATAGTTTGATAGACCGTCCCATTGATGAATGTGAAGCTTTGTAAGGGCGTTGTGAAATTACCGGACACAACGTAATAGTTATTATAATTGTAAGCCGCCCATCCTTCGACCTGATAATTATTCGATTGCGTGAATGTATTTGTCAATGACCCGATCATTATCGCCGTTGGGACACCATTTATAAAGATTCCTTCGGTATCAGAGGAAGAGGAAGGCGGGAATACCAAATTGTCCCAATATATTGTCTCATTCCCCCAATTAAACCAGTTAAAATTTAAAACCATTTTGTAATTGGCAGCCGCATAACCGCTTTCATCGTAATATGATAACCGGGTGAACGTGGCAGTCCCTTGACCGAGAACCTTATTTGTCCCCTTGGCACTACTTCCCGAGCCACAATAATTACAATAATCAACTAAGCTCACATATTCCGTAAAAGTTTGAGCATTTTTAAAAGGATCTAATGCCGAACCGTATGAATTATTCGACATCATTGAAAGGTCATTTAACGTAATCGAAGTCAGATTCGAGGCTATCCCGTTATATTCCGGGTAATCCATGAACGTCAATAAATTATAGTTATAACTCCATTGACCGATGCTTGGAGTAACTTGGACCGGTTGGACCCACGATGAAGTATTTTTTGTTGGAGCCCATACCGCCGATACCGCCGGCACGAGTGCCAGCATTGCGATCATCAAGACCGCAATTAAAAACCAGGTCTTAACTTTCATCTTTTACACCTACGAGATCCCCGGCTGTTTTTATGATCTCCTGCACCGGGGTTTCACCTACAAATCGCTTTGCTTTTCGGACCGGGGACCGTTCAAGCCGGACTTCACCTTGATACTGGATTGTCATTCCTTCCGGATCCGGCAGAAATTTAAAAATCCTCCAGATACCCCGCCATTGTCGTTCAGGGAATACGATCACGGCTTCCGACCGTCTGAGAGTATCGAAGGAATATTCTCCGACCTTTCCGTTATCCCGGGCCCCTTTTGTCGAGGGGGAGCGAGATAAGCATAAGAAGGGGAATTGACGCCGGGCTATTGCATAAACGGTATTCCAGTCCTGGGTCCTTGCATGAATCCGTAACCCTACAAACCGGACCTTCTGGATAACTGCCGATGATCGGGCCGCCGTCTTTTTTTGGGTTGGCTCATCTTCCCAGGTATTCTTTGCCCCGATCACATCCTGACATTCATCAATATCAAGAACACCCGGGAGTGGAATTTTCATTATACCCCGCATGACCTGGTTGATAACAACCTCCATGAACCGGGCCATGTATTCCCCTTTTACGATTGGATCAATCGTGTGCCATCGAAAGGTGAAAATATTGATCTCATCTTTTTTGACGTAATCCCAATTCTCTTCCGGGGAAGCTGCATAGTTCTTGTGGATGGGGACCGGAGATCCGGTTATTTCAACATCACAATTCATCGGTATAATTAAATTGAGAGGTTTCCCGAAATTCGCATACGGGAGGATCTCCCCGGGTTTGCCACAGTCCACGATATAGAGCGTTTCCCCTGCCTTCTCCATGAGCCATCTATTTATTGCAATGCCCTTATACCGGGTTTTGCCGGTCCCTGTTTGCCCGAGGCCGAGTATATGAGTCCCGGGCGTAAAGAAAAACTCCCGCTCAAATTTTTTATAGATGAGCGTATCCTTGAGCATCTTCAGAGGTTCACTCATCGTCATCGAGATCACCCCCATAAACTTCCCCTTCCAAAGTTTTCAGGAGCCTTCCCTTTCGCTGGAGCTTGATCAGTTTTGCTTTGAGATGGGTCAATAATCGCCAGTATTCATTTTTCCATCCCTGCGTCCCTTCGATTGCATTAAAGTCATAATGGTTTTTGATCAGCTCATCAAATTCCTGCCAAAGATCATCCAGATCCTTTTCATATTTCGATTTGAGATCATCCGTATCCGTCAGGAGTACATCAATTCCGATGAGGATATCCGCGATCTTATTCGTCTGCGCGAACATCTCATACTCCGGGTGAGACTTGAGGATCTGGAGGTCCAGGAAAAGAAAGAAATTATCTTCTTTCAATCGACCGGCACCGGGGAGAGTTACATCCCGTTGGGCCATGTTCATCCCCTCTTTTTATTATTGTTCCCCGGGAGTCTCTTTGTGATCGGGTCGAGCAGGCCCTCCGGTGCTTCATCAAAGGGAGTTCTTAAGATCACCTGGGTTGGGGGAACTGGAGCAACAACTGCAAACGCTTTTTCGATATGAGCCCCGTCAATATTGATCGAGTCACGTTTCATATAATCGAGATGAGCCTTCATAAGGTCGAGCCGGATCACGTCATTTCGTTCCGGCTCAAAATACCGGCCTACTGCATGAACCCAGGCTTCGGCCTCCATACTCTCCCGCGATCCCCGGGAGAGGGGCCATAATCCGATCAGTTTATCGGCTATCTGAAGCTTGAATAAATCAGCGACATATGCAAAAGGATTTTTGGATTGCCCTTCCGTCGAAGATTTCAGCCGTTCTGCCCCAGTCTTCTGGATCTCTCCCCCTGCCATGTTCAAAACCTCAGGAAGAGAAACACGAGCTGCCCGATGATCACCCCTATAATGATATACAAAGCGATCTGCCGGCCCGTCAAATTATCCGTGAGATAGGACCGGAGCTTTTCTGTCTGGAGAAAGGACCAGGCCTCTGCCGCCGTTGTTGTCAGTTTGAACAAAGCCCCATCGAGTTTCAGGGATACTCCCCGATCCCCATCAATGATAAAACCCTGATATGTGGTCCCGAGGATCACAAAAGTTACCGGGACGGCCTCCCCAAGATCCGCCGCACGTCCCCGGTCATTGTTCCGGACTACTCCCGGCGCCTGGTTATTCCAGATATCAAACCGGAACTCCCCCCCATTCTTTTCAATCGAAAGGACCGCGACATCTACCGGGCCGCCGGGCAGGAATGTTTTTTTCGGAGTCTCTAATTTTATATGGTTGAGGATCGTGAGGTCCCCGGTTTTTACCGCATCCTTGATCTCCTTTAATTGGTCCTGCGAGATCCAGAGCTCCTTTTTTAATAGGGAAGGTTTTTTCCCGGCCTTTTCCGGTTCCAGGAGCTCTTCGATATTTTCCTTGACGATGATCTCCGTCCTCCAGAGTTTGACGACCTGTTTATTTTTCAATACGATTATCCAGGCAAAGATCAGGATTCCAATCACCAGGTATTCCCAAATGATTGCCCCGAACAGAACCAGGACCCCGAGGACCAGGAGCGCAATTATCCCGGCGATATATTCCCATTTGATTTTCATTTAATAGCTCCTCGTCTTCTGCATGCGTGCCAGGCCTATCGCAATACAGAAGAGGCAGAAGATCACGAAGACCGCGAGATATGCAGTATAATGCTGGTTTACATTTTCGGAGAATTGAGCAACCCCAATCATCGGATCATTATAGAAGTCAGCCGTCGAGGGGACGAACTGGAGAATAAAAACCGCACTCGTATTTGATCCATCCTGAAGGTCAAGGGGATCGGTTGTCGAGTTATACACTCCGAGGTCATAGGTTCCTGTCCCATTCACCGTGTAGATATGAAAGGACTGATACCCGGCAGGGAGGATATTCATATCCCGAAAGGACAGTACAGCATCGGCAGATACCGCCGGCATTATGAGAGCCGCCAATATTACCATAAGGAATATAAAAGCATGGGTTTTCATTACTACCGGCTATAGTGCCGGATAATATTAAACTTTATGATAAAAAAAGAGGGATTGGTTTAGGGTTTGTGGAAGTGCAGAGACTCCTTGACCATATCGATCAGGCTGTACAGGAGCTCCGGTACAAACATGACGATGATGATCAGGACCACCAGGATCACGAGCGGGATGATGATCGCCGGCATTGCGCTGATGGTCTGCCCGACATCCGGGAGGATGTTGTTATTCAGGAGACTGAAGGCCGCATCGATCTGGGTCCCATTGATCCCAAAGGTTGTCTGAGCTGCGACCGGGACCGATAGGGAAGTCAGCATGAGCAGGAAGAGAGAGGCCACCCCTAATGCTTTCATCAGAGTGAGTTTCTTTGTTCCCGCCGGGAAATCCTCTCCAGCGTTGTTCTTCATCTGTGCGATCTTACGTTCCGTGCGGTTCCCCGCAATCCATGTCACGAGTGACATAAAAAGAAATCTGTCGAAGGGTATTTAAAGATATTCTTGCCAGTAATATTTTAATGAGAATTTATAACCAAGAGAAATTATACAAGCCGGTAGCAATCCGATTATATGACTCGGATCAAAAATACCTGGCAGAGCGCGGACTCCCTTTAGCTGGCACGATCAGATCCTTAGTACATGCTCACGTATTGCACTTACAGAGGCTCAAATCGCCGGATACGAACCACACCCCATTTAACCCTGATTTACTTTTCCAAAGGGGGGAAAAAGAACCAAAAAACCGTCCCAACCCTCCCACCGCGCACCCGTGACCCAAGGGCCCTAGGATTCCCTAGAGCCATGCGGCAGGCAGGCCCATTGAGTAAGAGCATCGAGCGAGGCCTCGGGTCTTGGAAAATATAGATCAGAAAGTTAAAAGGTTATAATAAACTGCCGGAGGACCCCGGCCCGGAGATCTTGGAGAGCCATTCCACTAGGTATCACAATAACCAGGCATGGATGACCAGGGATGCCAGCATTATAGTATTTAGGATCACCAGAAGATCCCCCGTGCGTTCACTCATCAAGATCACCCCCTCTAGAGATGCCCCCATTCATCGCAATAGGCTGCCATTGCATCGATTCCCTTTTCATAAATCCCAAACGGAGATGCCCGGCGCCGTTTCCCCGTACGGGGAAAAACAATTTTATCTGGATCCGGGGGCCCCCGCTTCCGGTGTTCCCTGAAATAATGTTTCCACTCCGTTATATCTTCACAATATTTAGCCCCGATCTCCTCAACCCGGGTGCTCTCAATAATTATCCAAGGTAACTTCGTTTCTTCACAAATGACCGGCTTTCTGACAGTTCGTATTTCATCCTTCCCCATGACAGCAGGGGATATCCTGCCAAACCATGATACCGATCGCCGCTCCCCATTCTCAAAAAGTGCCTGATGAGAGAACAAATACCGGGCAAGTCCCCCCGGACTACTGACGATATTTTTATTATGATACTTCCATCCAGGGTTCTCATCCTCAAATTCCTTGACGTCCTGAATTATTCCATATGCAATAATATGAAAATGCGGGGAGAAATAGTAATATTGAGCCCAATTCTTCTGCTTTCTGATATGGTCATAGAGTTTCCATTCCGGATCTTCATCATCCATATCCCCCGCTAACTTCGCCTCCCTCACGATCAACGTCTTCGCCCGGGCCCCTGTTGCCCCGGTCAACGGATGACGAACCCGGTACGGGTGATACACAACCATCCCCCCAACCAGTCCAGACGTCTTCAGGATCCGTTGAAGGTCCTCACGGAATATATCCAAGAACTCAATATGATGCGCTTCTCCCCAAGGCCCCCGGATCTTCCGGCGAACTCTCGCTTCATATTCTGCCTGCTTTGCAGGACTTATCGTAAACCCAAAATGCCGGGGTTTCTTTCCCCGGGTTTCCCCAGGGATCAAGATCGTATTTTCCAAGAGGATCAACCTCTCGTAATTATCAAAACGTTCCCCTGCATCCCGACCCTTCTTATCCAAAGCTCCCGGCATGCAGGCCGGGCAGCTCAGCCGGTCGCAATTATGGTATATGTCCCGGACCAAGTCTCCGCTTTTTAATTTCCGGACCCATGCTCCACACTCCGGTTTTGTAAAACCGATTCCCGGAACCGGGATTATTACCGGGACCTTCATCCCCCCGTCTGAAAATTGAAGCCCGCTATAGCAGGACACCGCTTGATCCGGAATGAAGATATTCGGATCCCATGAACACGAAGACGGCCCCCCCGTGCCCACGCCCCCCACCCCAGGGGGGCTGGCACTTGCGATAGGCCCCGACTCGGGGGCGGCACGGCCAGCCCCTTGCGGGGCGTGGTAGTTACTGGCTGGGTGGGCCCGGAAGATCTCCTTCCTCCACCGCTCGGCTCGCTTGATCCGATTCAGCGGCGATAGATAGGATTTCCTAAAAATGTTTGAGCGGTCCCACTCAGTTGGGACCGGGAGAGGGCTAACCTCTATTTCGTTCGTGAGATTGTTTTGACATTAATCCTGGCAACCCGCCAGGGGAATGATTGAAACTAATTTCGTAGGGATGAGGGGACTTAATCTTCGGCAGGTTTCGGGGTTGATCATGTAGCACTTTAAATGATAGAGCGGGATTGATTGCGGACCCCAGCCGGCCGCAGCGGGTGCACGTGCTGCAGGAGGTCCTCCTGGAGATCCAAAAAGGGTGCGGAGGTCCTCAAGGCTCGCACCCCGGATCGTGATGTCAAAAAGCATCTGGCTTTTTTGCGTGGAATTATCATTCAACGAACTCATAAAGACCGCCCCCCTTGAAGATCCAGTTTTATTTCAGGCCATAAGACCCAAACCAAGATCGCGAGAGCAGAGGCAAAGGAGATCAGACAGTCAAGAAAAAAACCATACATCAGGATCCCTCCCCATGTATCCGCATCCAGTTTAATTCAGTCAGAATGGGACAAACCAAAGGGACCCCAAGGGCTTCCGGGATCGGGCAGACCTTTAGATTTTTTATAAAGGTCTTGCCGTCATTATTGCAGAACAACCCAAGGGGGATCTCTCTCTCCCTCCGTTCCATCAGGCCGGTTTTTAAGATCCCTACTCGCTGAATATCCCGGCGTTTTTCATCAGAGCAATGATCGCACTTCCGAGCTCCGAGAGGACAGAACATCAGGACCTCCCCCCTCTCCCCTCTTCCGGATATCGGCAATGGTCTAGGGGACAATTCGGGCAGGGATCGGTTTCTCCCGGTATATGGCAGGGGAGGACCTCATCCGGGATATCATCGTCAGATACTTTCTGCAGCTGGACCTGACCTTCCCGGGCTTTATGGCCCGAGGGGACAAGAAGAGCATCGCACTCTTCACAGGTCGCCGGAGGGGGAAGGGTTATGGTGCTTCGTTGTTGAACGGTCGAAGGGAGCACCATCCCCCAATTTTCATGACCGCACTCAGGGCATACCCGGAGGATCGGAGTGCTCATACCGATACCTCGACACGGACCTGTTGGGGAACCGTCGCGATCTGCTTGGATACCCCCCGCTCATAGAGTGAGACAACCAGGTAAGCACCGGGCCCGAGGTTTTCCCCGTGCACCTGGTGGATGATCCCCCGCTCGACCGTGATCGGAGGAAGTTCCCCTTTCGGGTCCTTAATCGTCAAACAAGCCATGATCATTGACCTCTTGAAAAAGAGGGGGATCAGGCCGGCGCCGGTGCGGCGACGATCTTATAGTATGCCTTGGGGTTCGGGTCTTCCTTGGTCGGGGGCGGCTGATAATTGATCATCGTCACCGGACCCAGCGGGATCCGGAAATGACCGTCACCGGATCCATATTTCGGGAGGACCTTCTCAAGCTGATTGATCACCGGCAGGGACGTGGTCCGATACTTCACGACATTGGTGAGATCCCCGATCACGTTGATATCCCGGATCCCGTTGATCCTGATGATCTTCCCTTCCCCGGTTGTCTTGTCCTTGTTATACTTCGTCTCGTGAGAAATGAAAACGTCCGTGATATAGAAGGGGGGGCAACCCACGAAGAGGAGATGCCGATCGGGTTCCGGAGCCGGTTTCGTTGCCTCATCCCAGCTGACCGATTTGGGAGGCTGGCCTGCGGGGGGAGATCCTGCTATCATGCTGGGACCCCCGAGGCGATTGGGAGAGCCATGGCGTGAACACCTACAATCCACGAAGCTGCAGCAGCAACAATCAAACAAGCACCGGCAGGACCCGTTGTCAGAACGCCGGCGAGGGCAAGACTACACACCTGGACCGCAATGGCAAGTTTCCCGTGTATGGGTTTCATGCTGGGATCCCCTCGCTTACGAAGCCGGCTTTTCGGCACAGGGCGCAATGAGCTGTGCCCCGTCGCCTCGATGAGCACAGAGGATCAAGGCAGGATACTGGCGTTTCCCCCGGTTTGTATGCCGGCTTGGCATTTCGACCCCGCAGCAGGTCTTCCCGAACTTTTCGCACCGGCGACAGACCCGTGAGAAAGCGCAGCTTTCGGCTGTCAAAAAGTTTATGGTCTTCCGCGATACACTCAGTTCCGGCGTGGGACTCTTCTACTGTCGTAGATCGGGAGGCCCCGCCATCAATTTGGGATTCCGTTGTTTCGTTCATAAGATCCCTCAAACGAATACATTTTCACAGGATGGTATCTCGACTGAATCCCCAACCGCACCCGGAGGACAGTATCCACGGACCGGGCCCTCATCCGATACTTCTCACAGATAAGAGCCTGGTTCACTGCCTCTGTCACCTTTATCCAGGGGTTCATAGATCCAACCTCGAAGTCCGCACATCAGCACCCCCAAAAAAGAGTATGCACAGATTATTTTATTCTGCGCAATTTGCATCTTGCTGGACTTAGGTATTCGGCGAACTTCCCGATTTCCAATCGAAATCCGTATTCTGGGTATTTGGTTAGATGCGGGGTCAGTCTGGACGAAAACGGTCTATAAGGCCGAAAAGCCCTGTTTGGCTTTGGAAAATTCCTGATGGCTAACTAAATTATCATCTCCAAAAACAGGGGTTTGTTTCATTTCCAGCATACTTTTATCCATCCGGTGCAGGGAAATGCCAACAGAACGCGAATACGGAGATCTGCCCGAGGAACTCTCCCAAAAAAAGTTATTATCTTGGTAGAAATCATGAGAGGAACCCCTCTATTGCTATTGAGAGAATCAACAATTGTTGAAATCAAGGGGGATTAGGCAAACTTTTCCGGGAAAAGTTTTGATTCTTCAGCAGGTGTCGTTTTCGCCACTTTGGCTGCTCGAAGACAACCAGAGGGGCTATTTTCTTTTATTTCGGGATCACAACTCGCAGAGATTCTCACGATTTCCTTCTCACGCCCCTCAGTTACACCCCGAAAATGCCCTGAAAATTTTCCCTGCTCTGCCATGCCCTAGGAAAATAGTAATATTCTCCATCAAAAACAATCTTTTTTAGAAAGCTCGCGTTGATAACTCTCTGTTATCTGCCGATACATTTCGTTATTTTCTAAATGCGGGGGCGGTAATTCTCCTCCTTATTCCAATGGTGCCGGATTGAGGTTCGCTGTTGTATTCATATGGGTAGTATTTCGGGTGAAACCTTCGTGAGCGAAGATATTTCCGGTCTTGCAGAAAACTGGATGCGGGGATGCCTGTAAGGCGCCTTCATTGGAATGAGATGAGACCTTCTCTGTCTCGTGCCACTGCTTTGACAAGGAGGGAGGTAAAGCTAAGTTGGTCAAAATTTTTTTAGGATAACAGTTCTGGAGAAACCTCGTTTCGTTTATCATTGCCGAGAATCTTTGTAATAGGTTCTCGCAATGCTGATGTTATGGGAATGAAAGACCCCAGTTTGAGCTTAAGGAAGAGGCATCGTCTGTCATACAATCACGGTATGCAACATCTGTGCAAGAGTGCCCATCACATTACCGATCGATTGCCACAAACCCTTTTAACGCTCTTCCCGGAAAACATGAAAACTCCAGATTTGGCTTCTTTTGTTAAATCGTTCCCTTATATTAGATTAGAAGGTGATGCCTGTATGTTCAAAAAGAGACTGAATAAACCATATGATGCTATACATAAAA
>Ga0326727_10023889_pt1 | contig 11616 bp, 8 predicted proteins | sample MB2enrmetagenome_FD_207643 | JGI IMG/M metagenome (GOLD analysis project Ga0326727, IMG submission 207643) | Lab enriched peat soil microbial communities from McLean, Ithaca, NY, United States - MB29MY | ecosystem: Environmental > Terrestrial > Soil > Wetlands > Peat | place: USA: New York... | reverse complement strand
CGAGGATACTACCGTCGAAGCCGAAGGCATGGTCATTGTGAATGACGAAGTCGTTGAAGTAGGGCTTCAGCCCGCTCGAGGTCCAGCGCTCTTCGACAGTCCATCCGCCGGGTCCGCGCGCGACCGCGAGGCGGCGCGTGCCGCTTTGCTCACTGACGCTGATCAGGACGTCGCCGTCTGCGGTCAGGGCCGGCTGCACGATCGGGTAGCCTTTCCACGCGTGCTCCCATAGCAACGTGCCGTCGCTGAGTGCGACGCTAGTCGCACCGGTATCGCTTAGCAGCAGGATTTGCGCGACTCCGTCAACTGTCAATAGATGGGGCGAACTGTAGCTCACGCCGCGGGACGGGCCAAACCAGCGTGGCGCTCCGGTGACAAGGTCATAGGCGACGAGCCGACCGGCAGCGCCGACGACGACGACACTGTCGACCACCAACGGTGAGCACGCGAAGCCCCACTGCGGTACCTTCATGCCGGTGTCGGACGCCGCGTCGCGCGACCACACAACGGCACCGTCAGCGGCGTTGAGCGCATTCAGGATTCCGGTCGCACCAAATGTGTATACGCGACCGTTGCTGAGGGTCGGCGTGCCGCGCGGACCTGGACCGCCATTCGACTCCCAGAAACGAGCTTTGTCGCGGTGTATCCACACCGGCTCGCCGGTGGTCAGTTTGTAGCAAGCAGCGAGCTCGTCGGGACCGCGCTGCTCTTGGGTGTAGAGGAGGTCGCCGCGAACCGCGAAGGAGGACCATCCTGGTCCGATCGCCCGGCGCCATAGCGCGACCGGGGGCGACGCACTCCAGTCGGTTTTAATCTGCACGCCGCGGACGACGTCGTCGCGATGAGGCCCGCGAAAACCGGGCCAGTCGGCTCCCGTCTCGGCTGGGGCAGGAACCCTTCCAGCCGCAGCCAACGGCGGCGTTGTCGGCTTGTTGCCGGATCGGGTCCCGAGCCCCTTTTCGACTGGTTTTTCAGGAGTCTTCGTTGCTTCCGGAAGCGCAGTTGGCGCGTTGGCGGCTCGGGCATTGCCTGATTGGGCCAGGAGCCGTTCCTCGGGCGTCTTCGCCCACCGCCAATGCAAGTCGATATTGAAATTGGCTGTAAGACCACCTGTCCGGACGAGCGCCCACACTCCACACGCGAGCAGGATGGTAGCGACCATCGTCGCCCGCCGGGGCCCGTCGGAAAGATGGCGCGTGGCCACCGCCCACGCGACGAAGGCAAGGCTCAGGACCGGGATGGCCAAGATATAGAACAAGAGCCCTTGCGCGCCCGTCGCAATCGACACGTCGGTGATGCGCAATGTCGCCAACAGACCGACGACCATCAGGGCGACGGCGCCCAAGCGGTCGAACCAAGGCGCCCGGCTAAAGAACACCCACCACACGACAATGGCCAACCAGCAGGCGAGTCCGCCAAGCACCGCATAGAGCAGTCTGTCGGGATCGACAACAGGAATGCCAAACCTAATCAGCCACTGCAGGATCACGATGGCCACGCCGAGCCACAGCCGGAGCGGTTTTCTAACTGAGTTCTTCATTGGGGTCACCAGACTCTCTCGGTGCGCCTAGCGGCATCCGTGGATCCAAGTAGGATCATGGATGGTCATACGAAAGAGAACAGCGGATTGTTCCGGGTAAATGCTAATTCAGGCAGCGTGAAGAAAAATCCCTCCAACGCTTTGGCACTTTTCTATGTCCATGCTACGGTATCCTGGTAAAATTCAAATTCTAAGGGCGTCCTTGAGTCCTCGGGAGCAGGCTTGTAGACAACGGAATCCTTCTTCTTAGAGGGACGGAGCCGAGGGCTCCCCAAAATGCAGTTTGTTCCAGCTACCTGTGCAAAACACTGGGCAGCATCAGGCGGGACCGCCTTCAAATGTCATGGGGAGGTCAAACATGCAGCGCGCATCCATGGTCCTTCCCTTCTGCTTGTTTACTCTCTTTGTGTCGAGCATCCCTGCTCCCAACCAGAACCAAAATGCAACTCTTTCCGGAATTGAGGATTGGATCAAGGGTGCCGAAAAGGGGAATGACGTCCTGCAATATGAGTTGGCAAAAGCATATCAGGAAGGACGTTGGATTCACGAAAACAAAGAGGAAGCGCTGAAATGGTATCGAAGGGCGGCGGAACAGGGAAACAGCAATGCGGAACGCGAACTTGCGGATGCCTATCTCAAGGGACAACTCGTTCAAAAGAACGAGGGAGAGGCACTGTCCTGGTACCGGAAGGCGGCAGAACAAGGAAACCTCGAAGCGCAATTTGCTTTGGGATCAATGTACTTGATGGGACTGGGGACGCCGCCGGATTATATCCAGGCATACATGTGGCTGGATCTGGGCTCGGTTGGGTCTGTCGACAAGCCGAATAAGAGAGTCACGGAGGTACGGGATTCCGTGGCCAAGAAATTGACATCCGAGCAGATAGCCGAAGCCCGGCAACTGGCAAGCGAATGGGTGACTGGATACATTCAAAGCATGGGCAACGGCCCATGCCGGATCGGCTGGGGAGTAACGGCTCCCGTGCCTTTGAATCAGCTTCTACCCCCTTATACGGATGCGGCTCGACAGGCCAAAGTTGAAGGCAAGATTTTCATCGAATTGATTATTCGAAAAGATGGAAGTATCGAGAGCCTGGGCCTTCTGAAGGGATTAGGGTACGGGTTGGATGAATCGGCTATCGGTATGGTTGAGAAAGAATGGAGATTCAGCCCGGGGACGTTTCAGGGCAAACCAGTGGACGTGAAGTGCACCATCGAGTTTTCTTTCAGGCCTTACTAACCGGATCAACTCAGGCGAATCATTTAGAAGACAAAATCATGATAATAATTGACCGGAAATTAGCTTTGAGTGTTTCGGAGTCAGCCAAAGCTTCAGCGCGGCTGCGCAAAAATCATAATTTCCACGCCGATTATGCGGATCCGGTAAACCGCATGTTGAACGCCTTCGAACCCGGGACCTACGTGCGCCCCCACAAACATGAATCGCCGGACAAATGTGAAGTATTCATTGTCCTGACCGGGAGAGCGCTCGTAATTCAGTTTGATGACTCGGGAGCGATTATTGAGCACACTATTCTCGACAACGCAACCGGCACGTTCGGAGTCGAATTTGCACCGCGCGTGTGGCATACCATCCTTTCACTTGCGCCGGGGACCGTGGTTTACGAAGTCAAACCGGGGCCGTATGCTCCAATCGACGACAAAAACTTTGCCCCCTGGGCGCCGCCTGAAGGTTCCGCTGGATCCGCTGCCTATCTCGTTTCGATACTGAAAACCCTTGGCCTCGAAATGCACGAAAAATTTTCTTAACCTTTTTTGTGAGCTTCGTGTGTTTTGTGGCTAAAACGCGGTCATCTGCTATGTTTTTCCTATGCGCCTCGATTGCCGAGAATCAGATTCAATTCAGCTGGATAGCCGCCTGGTTGGTTAATCGAAACGGGAAAGCGACCTCAAGGGACCCATTGCCAAGGCCAGGGATCCGGGATGCGGGTTAGACGTCTATGTGAAACAGAGGCTTCTCAGCCGGGTTCAGTTCAGAAAGGCTGTTTAGGTCTCCCGTTCTGTGCGGGATTTGGCAACATCCTATATCCATGTTGCCTTTTCGTAGTAAACTCTCGCCTCTGAATCCTTGACGCTACCCGAAACATCCGGGGGTCAGAAGCTCGAAACGCTGCTTTCAAAGGCAGGATGTACTTTATTCTGCATATCCGCTCCGGTGCATCCATGCGACTGCCAATGGTCGTATCAACGTATGGTTGAGGAGGAAACCCCATGTCTCCCTTGCCCGCAAACCTTGTGTTTCTCTTAGCCGCAATTTGGAAGATCGTCCTGGGGGTTTTCGGAGTGGCAAATCTGATAATCGTACGCAAGCCAAACACTAGGGAATTTATCGGTAAACTGGAGCCCTGCCAGGGTTGGATCGGAGCCATATCCGTCTTGTGGGGTGCGGGGATCACCATCGTCGCCATTCTGGACGTGGAAATGATCCGCGATTCGGTGCCTATCTGGATCGAGTTCCTGGCAGGCGGTTTGGTCACGCTCGGCCTGGGTCTGATCTTAGGCATCAGGCTGTTAAAAAGCTTTATCCCACAGCCCCAAGCCGTGAGCAAAATCGACATGGCGGTCAGCAAGCTTGCGCCATTCCAGGGAATCCTCGGCTTGATCGTCACCGGGCTTGGCATCTGGGACCTGATTGCCGGACTCGGAAATGTCCTCGGATAAACCGTCCAACACTGCGCTGTTGCGCTCGGCAAAAATGACCCGGGGTTGCGGACAGGGTGAGCCCAAAACGGCATCCGGGGAGAACGAGAATTCTCAGCAGACGGTTTCTTCGGACTCAACTTCGGGGGAGCAGGGGAGATTTCACTTCCGCGTTATCCGGCCGCGTGAAATGGCAGCCATCCACCTTCCGTCCGCAAATGCTACGGTTCGAATGCATCCCCGGCAATTAAATCTGTTGCTGCGTCAAGGCCGTAGGAGGCCGATTGCCCGCCATATCCCCCCGGCATCTGCTGACCATCCATGGCACGGGTCAGGACCCTGAATAGCGAGAGCGTTGCAAAATCCGCGGCCCGATGGCTTGCGGAGCCGGCCTGTAGGCAATGAAATGCTCGTTACCCGAGAGGCGGGACCGGGGGATAATGGGAAAATGCCGCTTGTTCGGCCTTCTGTTTAGTCTAAGGGAGACCCTTTTGCGGCCTTCTCTTGGCCAAGCAATGCCTGGACGCGCCTTACGGTACCGCCAATCCCCGCATTCGGCACATCAATGGAAATGATTCTTCCCGATTTATCGAGCAGGATGCTCAGCGGGAAACCTGACAAGTTAAAACTGTGAGCAATCTCGCTTCCCATCCCTTTGTCTGCAATAGCCACAGGCCAGGGGATTTGATGCTCTGCCACAAATAATCGAACCAATGCCTCTGCGCTCTTTGTTCCTTGAGCTTCATCTAAGCTGATGCCTACGATTTCAAGCTGGGAACGGCTCCATTGACCATAGAAAGCTTTCATGTCGGGCACAATGGAGATGCAGGGAGCACAATAAGTGGTCCAAAATTCGAGCAGCAGAGCTCTTCCCCGCCAATGACGAAGGCGAGCACTTTTGCCATCGAGCATTTGCAAAGTAATATCCGGTGCTAGGTCACCAATTCGGAGGCGCGGTTTCGGATTGGCTTTTTGAGAAGAAACCTTTATGGTGATTTTGTCGCCACTATCAGATATTGCTGAAACTGCATAGGATTTGCCAGCCACCTGGAAAGGCTCGGCTCCCTCAAACTGCTCGTCAGAAATGAATGAGTCCTCAATCGTGCCATCCCCATCCAGATCAATACCCCAGGAAAGGCTGTCCACATTGCCGTATTCGCCTATGTTGTGAATTGCCACTGCATATTGCTGATTGCCAATCCGCAGGTGGCCAACTCGACAATACTCCGGCCTGAACATTAAAACAGTTGTGGACTTGGCTCCGCGCGTCCACTGGAGGCGAGTTAATGTATAGTTCAGCCAAACACCTGTTGTTGCCGCCGAAGGAGGAAGGGCAACGGCCATTTGCATCGAGCCATCCTCTCCCGGCTTCCAGTGGAAGACTCCGTCGTCCGTCAAATCGCCGTTGCGATTGATATCGATGTAGAGAAGCGGTTCGCTATTTGCGGCCTCATCAGCCACTACCGTAAGCAAGCCCGTGCTTTTCCCATCATCGAACGGCAATTGATAGTACTGAGGAACACTGCTTCGATAACAAGGCTCCTTTGAAATTTTGAGCTCTTCTTTCCGGGCTGAGCGAAAGAACCGATCGGCTTTTCGCAGATATTTGGGATCATTTGACAATCTTAATTCTGCAGAGAAACTTGTTGCAGCGCAAGCGTTTGAAAGCATTAAACCAAAACCAACTGCTCCGCTGATCCAAATAATCCAATACCATCTTTTGGCATGATCAAATTGTTTGAATTTCATTTGCACTTTTATCTGCCTATTGGAGCCAGGATACAAATCCCGCTCACTGTTAGTAGTTTCTGCTTAATCCCATCGTCAATCGGCTTGTTCCTCAACAGTAATATCCAAGATCCTATGGGCCTTCTTGAATCCTCGAGGCTCCCGGAAGCGAGCTTGTGAGGTGACAAAAGGCTTCTGATCAGAGGAACAAGGCCGGGAGATTACAAGAAGAATGCGACTTGCTCCATCCGCTTAATCACCCGGCCGTGTTGTCGCGATACTGAAAACTCGATTCCCCTGATGGGCCTTCGAGGATGTAACCCAGCCGATCTGCCGGCCGATTTGTCGGCGGCCCCATTCCTTCTCACATGGCGACTTCGGGGGGTCGGGGAGATTCGATCCTTTCCCGATCAGCGCGTTACTCATCCACGTCTTGCCGACTTCGCCGAACGGAGAGACTGCTATCAGGCACCCTCATCGTAGAGGGCAACGACGCCTGGGCCCACCCACAGAAGCCCATAGCGGCCGGCCAAAGGAGGGTGCCTTTCGGACACAACGCGGCGACCTTATCGTTCCGCATCCCGTGCACAAATCCATAAAATTTCTTTTTTTAGGAACGCTGAAATAACTGAACCCGTCCAGCTGAACCCGCATCCAAAATTACGAAGACTTCGCATGTGAAACCGGCATCGAAACGTATTGGCCAAATAAAACGGTCAAGTGGGTGATATTCAGTAATTAGTATTTGGTTTCCCAGGAGTGATTAAGGTTGGAAATGATGAACTGATCGCTTGGTCCGCATTTCTCACCAGGTTTTGCAGAAGACAGCACCGGTGGGCAAGGAGCAATGGCGCCTGGCGCCGCCGACAGGTTCGGATCGGCCACCGCAGCAAAAACCCTGTGTGAAATTCGGATTAATCCTGCAATCTGTTCATATTAGTGAAAATTGAGTTCATTTTCTCTCATCGAGCATCCCGTTGTGATGGGGTTGCCTGACGGACCCCATCGGGGATTCGATGCGCGGCGCAGCTCGATTGAAAATCGTCGAAGAAGATAGTGAAAGTGAATCATCCGCTGCGATATCTCAGACTGATTTTATATATAGGATATCTGGCTCTTCCCACCAGCCTAGCCGCCATCATCTTGCGTATCCCTCCATATGAGCATTTGATCCTGGAGCTGTTGTTTGTGGCGATGGCCGGTTACTGGTTGACGGTCAACAGCCAGAGAGTGTGTCACCCGATCATTAGATTCATCGTGGCGTTCATCCCGGCTTGCCTTATTTTCTTTTTCCAGTTCCTGGAGCTTATTTCCTACTACCTGCAAGGAGAATCCTTTAATGAGCGATTCTTCTTTCACTCCAACCTGGCCACTCTCAGGGTAGGATCGCGGGCTTATGGATGGATGGTGCTGGTGCCGATCGCCGTGACTGTCATTGCAGGAGGGATTGATACCCGGTTATGTCGAAAACCTGCCGCTCGCAAAGCCGGTCGAAGCCTGATTTCCGCATGGGTATTGGTTCTTCTGGCGGTTATTTTCCTGCCGAACGCCCCGAAAAACTGTGTTGCAGAATATCTCCGGATCACGCGGTCGCAAATGCCGGGCGATATGGATGCGATAAAAGATGAATTGAAAAAGAAACACGTCAATGTCGAGGCATTCACACAGCCTGGTGTCAAGACAGCGCTTCAGTCTGACCCGAAAAATCTGATCATGATATACCTCGAATCCCTGGAATCCTCCTATTTGGACGAAAAACAATTCCCAGACCTGGTTCCTAATATCAAACGAGCGATGGCGAACGGACTGGCATTTACCAACCTGCACCAGTATAGCGGGGCGGATTGGACCATGGCCGGCATGTTTGCTTCGCAGTGCGGCATGCCCTTAGCGGTAGTCACAGGAAATGATTCAATTTATGAAAACCGGGCGCTGAAAAACATCGTGGGGCTGGGTGATGTTTTAAATAAGGCGGGATACTACCAAACCTACATGGGGGGATGCGACCTTTCGTTTGCAGGGAAAGGCAATTTCTACTCGACTCATGGGTATCAGGAAGTCTTGGGGTATAAGGAGCTCAAAGCGAAGGTATCCGACCCTTCCTATGAAACAGGCTGGGGACTGTATGACGACACCCTGTTTGATATGGCAGCGCAGCGCTTCAATGCCCTGTCCAAACAACATGAGAAGATCAATTTAACGATGCTCTCCCTGGACACCCACCATCCTCACGGCGATGCCTCGCGCAGCTGTCCCGCATATGCTCATTCGAAAAACAGCATGCTGCAAGCCGTTCACTGCACCGATTTCCTGTTTGGAAAATTCCTGGAGTCCCTGAAACAGGGCAAAAACTATGACGACACCCTGATTTTTGTCATGAGCGATCATCTGGCAATGGAAAACGTCGCCATGCCGCTCTACGCCAAAACCGAGCGGAAATTGCTCGCATTTGCCCTCAATGCCGGGATCACGGGCAAAATTGACATGCGCGGCGCACATTTTGATATTGCGCCAACAATTCTCGACTTGCTTCATATTCAAACAGATGCGGTGTTCCCGTTGGGCCAGAGCTTATTAAGGCGGGAACAGCCGGACCGTTTTGCCCTCTTTCAGGGAAACGGTTATGAACAGCTGAATTTATTCCTTAAGGCCGCAGGCGACCGGCGCGAGTCCATTGATATCTGCGCCAAGCAGGGGATTACGGGCGCGAATATGCCGGATCATACAATCAGTATTGGAGGGCGCCGCATCGTCATGTCGTCGGGAGGTTACCCCACGTATCCGGAAGACGGTATTTTCATTATGAGATGCACATTGGACGGTCAGGTGCAGGAATACCAGATCGGGACAGAGGCGGATGCAGCAAATATGGTCCAGGCTTCTCCGGACGCTGTGTATTTTATGCTCACTCATAACGCTCAGATCCCCTTCAACCTTTTCCCCGGAAGGCCGGATGGGAATTGGCGGTGGTATTTGGGCAATCCTTCTTCGCTCGACGGAGCGACCGGAGAGGCTCCTCAATTCGGCCAAATCACCCTGGATTCAGTGCAGTGCCGGAACGTTCTGTCCACCGTCCGGCAGAGTTCCTCTCAGATATTTTTAATCAGGAAACAAGTTCAACGCCTCCACGAGCGTGTGCAGGCAGCTCAGAGTGAATTTGCGACTGCCTATGCTCACTTCTGCCCTGCCAAGGTCGACCTGGTTTCGAGCGGTTCCGCTAACGGTGAAAGCCACATCGCACTCGGTGATATGCTGCTGAATGCAGCGAAGGGGATCACGCTCGTGGCGGTCGATGCTTCCAGCAATAACGTTACGCATTATCGCTCTTATGACGTGGCCGAAGTTCCGCATCTGGCGGAGACTTTATCGGACACCCTGAACCGGCTGGAAAAAAATCGAATCGCATTCATTGTAACTCAGGGAGAGGTCGCGTTGCCGACACCGGTAATCGGGGCCTTGGAAAACCTGGGCGCCCAGCATGCCCGAAGGCTCGGCGCCGGAGAACCCTATATCCTGGTGGCCAAAGTCGGGGAGCGCGCTGTCTTTGAACAAACCGGAGAGCTTGGGACGACGATCAGCAAAACTTTTTTTGAATACGATGATGAAGGGAATGCCGGTATCATCAAGCAATTATGGAATGGAAGCACCATCACCATGCAATCGGCTTCGGCGGGCGAAGGCAGAAGCTATGTGCTTATCGACAATATTGAAGTTCCGCGTATCGGAAGGGGATTCAATGTCTTCATTCTGGATGCCGCGACCAAAGCCGTCAAATTAAGGGCCGACTTCGATACTTACGGCGATGCGGGAGCAGCCGCGAGACTGTGCGAAACGCTCCAACGGGCGATGCGGGATGATATCGTTATCGTGCTTGCGAACGATACGGCTGCAGGCGGCCAGTCGGGGGACAGAATTCCTGAAAGCCTGGAGGCCGTCTTCAAACGGTTGGGCGCCATGAGTGCAGGCGCGATCAGGTTCAGGACACCGTATCTGTTTCTCACAAAGGTCGGTAGCGGCCTTCGCATCGAAAAATGGTCCCAGACCGAAGGCATTCTCCACGCCGAACTCACGCCCCAGGAAGTCCGGATGTTGTTTCCCCGCTCCGTCCATGCGCCCTTGCCTGAATTTATGCCCATCCAATTGGGTGCCGCCGCCCGGCGGGATGCAAAACAGTTAGTGCGTCAAAAGAATTAAAATGATCGTGGATTCGCGGTTTGCTTTTTCCTGTCTTGTGCCGGGAAGGACCCACAAATTGGGACGACACGGAATGAGTTACGTTTCTCTTTTCCCTGCCGGACAAGGCGCTTGTCACCTTATTAAAATGAAATCTTTCGAGTGCCTCGATAAGATCGTTTTCACCAGAAGGGAAGCGATCTCAGGAAGCGTGCCTGGGGTGTCGGTTTTCCATTGAATGGGAATCATTGGGTGTGTGGTTCCGGGGGGGCGGAACCTAACCGCCGACACACGTCTCTCCCGTTTAATTCCTCCGAAACGCATTCTTTTCCCCCACAACCGGCACGAGGACTACGGGCAAAATTTCTTCTGGCGGCTCTCACGGGCCCTTGGTTTGTGTCCATTCAAGCCGGTGAGGCCCCGGGGAAATTGCGGTGGTATGCATCCGCTTGGGCAAATCAGCGTGTGAAATAGACAACCGCCAGGACTATTCCGATCGAGACAACCGTCCATCTCAGTGTATCGGGCTTGATGTGACCTGCCAGGCGGCCTCCAAGAGTTCCGCCGATCAATGCTCCCGCGGCCATCACGAGCGCAATAAGCCATACAATCCTGCCCGAAAAGATGAAAACGACAGCCGCCGCACCATTGGCACCGAAGGCCACCGTCTGTTTAATTGCGTTCAGCCGGGTTAAGTTGTCATTAATCAACCACCCCAACAGAGACAACACGACGACGCTCATGGCAACGCCGAAATAGCCTCCATAGATGGCTGCCAGGCCGACCATAAGAACCGCCCAGATCTCGGGTTTGGGTTTCGCCTCCTGTTGAATAGAAAGCCGCAAGAACCGCACTCGAATTAGACCCTGAACTGCAATCAGGCTAGAGGCCAGCAGGATCAGATAGGGCAACAACGCCTGAAAAGCCCGCTCTCCTGTCCGCAGCAGTAAGATACTGCCTATTAAGCCCCCGGCGGCGCTTGTGCTCAGAAATATCCAAAATCGCCTTCTCTGGCCGGTCAAATCCTTGAGTTGCGCGAGGATTCCTCCTATAAATCCGGGGCATAACGCCACCGTGTTCGTGACATTCGCCGTGATAGGCGAGATACCCATGGCCAGCAGCGTTGGGAAAGTGATCAAGGTGCCGCCGCCCGCGAGCGCATTGATCACGCCTGCTGCGACAGCTGCAAACCCAACCAGCACGAAATCTAACCCGCTCAATTTTGGTCTCGCAAATTCGGCTCAATGGAAATGCTCGCCCATTTCGCTGACGGCTTTCGATTCAACAGCTTCAGCGAAACAGACACCCTCACCGGGCAAGCACAACTCTAATTTTCCTTGCCCTCTTCAGCAACCTGAATTTCGTGCCATTCATCCCGCCTCATTCTCTCCCCGAGGAGATCAAAGACATAGGACATCGATCCGTGAATTACAGGCTGTCTGGATCACTTCCTTGAACGCCACTTGGACGCAGCCGGAACCGTTGCTGAACATTGGACGATGAATCGATTCTTT
>Ga0326727_10023888_pt1 | contig 11616 bp, 12 predicted proteins | sample MB2enrmetagenome_FD_207643 | JGI IMG/M metagenome (GOLD analysis project Ga0326727, IMG submission 207643) | Lab enriched peat soil microbial communities from McLean, Ithaca, NY, United States - MB29MY | ecosystem: Environmental > Terrestrial > Soil > Wetlands > Peat | place: USA: New York... | reverse complement strand
TCCTTGTCGTGTCTTGGTGGACACGTTGAGATTCACTCCGGTGGTCCCCTGAGTGGTGGACCCTTTCCGCGATTTACACCAAACCAGTGGACGTCCCCGTGCACCCGCAGCCTGAGAGGGGCGACCAAGTGTGCTCCAACAAACTACGATCCGCCTGTGCGCACTAAAGAACTTGCTCACCGCACGCTGCTGCGAACCTTTCCCGTTACCAAGGTGCGGGGGATTCGTCGGGTGTGGGGCAAGGCTCAGTATGTCGCCTTGACAAAATGGGGGTCAGAGTCCGTCGAAACCGAGCTTCACGGGTCGCCAGCCACTATCAATTTCGCCAACCCGTACCCCTACTTGACTCGCCTCCACCCGAATTACAACGCACCCCAGGTCGAGCTAGTGGCTACATCGGCTGACGTGCTCGGCCGTCCCGTCACGGTTATCGACATCGGGGCAGCTATTGGCGATACCGCACTGCTGCTTCTGCAGCGTTGCGGCCCGGCTATTCGCGCCTTGGAATGCATTGAAGGGGAACCAGCGTTCGCCGAGATGCTCCGGCAAAATCTGCAAGACCCGAGGAGCCACATTCACGAGGTGGTGCTGTCCGACCGACCAGGCCCGGTGCCCAGCTTGATCCGCAGCCAGCATGAGGGGACAGCCAGCGCCCACGGCGACGAATTGGTGACTGCGAGCACCCTCGATGTGGAATTAGCGGACATTAGCCCGGATGTGATGAAGGTAGATACGGACGGTTTCGACGGCATCATCCTTGCTGGAGGGAAAGAACTTCTGGAGCGGGCGCACCCAGCTGTGCTTTTTGAGTGGCACCCACCGCTCTGTAAGTTGGTCGGCGCCGACCCGCAGCTTGCGTTCGAGGTGCTTCGGGAGGCCGGTTACGACCGTTGGGTGTTCTTCACAAAGTATGGGTGGTTCAGCCATTTCGGTGACGCGTGCGTCGACCAGCTCGAACGGCTGTGTTTGACAACTAAGACGTTGCCTGACTGGCACTACGACGTGGTGGCCTTGCACCGGTCGTCGAACATCGACGAGGTTGCTCTCGCCGATCTCAGGCATTGGGGAAGCTCGGGCTACCCGTAGAATCACGGCTGAGGTCGCTATAGGGCTCCAGAGCGAGGATCGAGGATCTGTATCACCTCGCGTGGCGCCTCATGCCTAGATGGCCCGATGATCAGATCAGCTCCTCGACGGCCGGACGGAGGCGCTGTAGCGATGAGGGATAGTTACCTGCCCGCGTAAGCGGGATAGTACGAGCGAGACCGATACCCGTCCGGGCACACCGAAAGGTCGAGGAAGCCGAGGTCCTGCGCCGGTCGATCGCCGTGCTCCCGCCGCAGGCGCCGAGCGGCATTAGTCGTGAGCGGGCGGCCGTCCGCAGATTCCGCAAGTCTCACGCCTGGGAGCTACGACAGAATGAGCTTCCCCCGGTTTGACGGACACCTACCCTGAGGAGGGTGATGCTCTCCTCGACAAGGAGTCCGAATGCCACGTCCACACCCGCCGGAGTTCCGTCGCCGGGCCGTCGAGCTCGCTCGTGAAGGAGTAAAGCCGATCTCGCAGATCGCGGCCGATCTCGGGATTGCCGACAGTTGTCTTCGGAAATGGCTCCGCCAGACCGACATCGACGAAGGTAGACGCGAAGGCCTGACCAGCGAGGAACGCGCTGAGCTCGTCCGGCTACGTCGTGAGAACCGTGTGCTCAAGATGGAGAAGGAGATCCTGGGAAAAGCCGCGGCCTTCTTCGCCAACGAGAGCAACTACCGCTCGCGCTGACCTTCGCCTTCATCGAGGCGGAGAAGGCCAACTACCCGGTCATCGTCTTGTGCCAGGCGCTCGCAGTCTCGACGAGCGGCTACTACAACTGGAGGGAACGCCTCGAGCGCCCGGCTCGGCGCACGATCTTCGACGAGTTCTTGACCGAGCAGATCAAAGAGATCCACACCCAGTCACGGGGCACCTATGGCAGCCCACGTGTGCATGCCGAGCTCGTCTTGGGCGAGGGCATCCACGTCGGCCAAAAGCGCGTCGAGCGCCTGATGCGACAAGCCGGGCTCGAGGGTATCTATCGACGCAAGAAGCAGTTCACCACCAGGCGCGATCCCAAAGCGGCGCTCTCGGATGACCTCGTGAACCGCCAGTTCACAGTCGATAGACCTGATGCGCTCTGGGTCGGCGATGTCACCGAGCACCCGACCACAGAGGGCAAGGTCTACTTGGCGACTGTGATCGACGCCTTCTCGCGTCGCGTCGTCGGCTGGTCGATCGCGGACCACCTCCGCGCCGAACTCGTCGCCGACGCCCTGCAGATGGCCATCTGGCGACGCAACGGGCGCGAGGCCGGCACGGTGATGCACACCGACCACGGGTCGCAATACACCTCTTGGGCTTTCGGGAGACGGTTGCGTGCCGCCGGCATCCTCGGCTCGATGGGTTCGGTCGGTGATGCCCTCGACAACGCCATGGCCGAGAGCTTCTTCGGCACCTTGCAGCTCGAGCTGTTGGACCGCCGACGCTGGGAGACCAGAGCAGAGCTCGCCTCGGCGATCTTTGAGTACATCGAAGCCTTCTACAACCCGAGAAGGCGGCACTCCTCGATCGGCAACCTCAGCCCTGTCGAGTTCGAAGCACGACACACCAGCACCGCAGTTGCGGCATGATCAACTCAGCCAACCCGTCCGGAGAACCGGGGGAAGCTCAAGAAGTAGAGCGTCACCCTCTAAGAGCCTCAGCGAATAGGTGAGAGGGTCGGTGACCAGCGGTTCCGCCAGTCGATGAGCTTCGCGGTGAGGAGCAGGGCGACCGCGAAGGCGAACTGAGCGAGGCGATGCGCAGTCTTTCTGTCAGTGTTCCGCCTCAACTGGCTATAGTTCGAGAGCCAGGAGTTCGTCCGCTCGACCGGCCATCGCAGACCCATCGGGAGCTTCTTCGTCTCCTTGGCGGGTTCCCTCGCTTAGGCTTTTTCGCAATCACGGCATCATCGAGCCTCGCCTCGACGAGGCGAGCTCGTGTCGCCGCAGAGTCGTAGCCGCGGTCGAGGCAGATGGTCTCGATCTCCTCTGTGAGCCCACGTCGGTCGGCGTTCTCGAGCGTCGGCACTAAGAGGACCGAGTCGTTGCGGTTGGCGGCGCTCGCGGTCCTGCCGAAGGGGATCCCGACCTTGTCGGTGAGGACCGACCACTTCCATCCGCGCTTGGCCCGATCGGTCGGGTTCTTACCCGTTCCCCTGCCGCCACAAGGTCTCTTGTGCAAGCTGCCGTCCAGAGCGACGTCGGGCAGGTCGAGGCCGATGATCCGGTCGTATCCGGAGATCGCCTCGTTCGCGATGGCCTCGAAGACCCCAGCAGCGATCCACTCGTCGGGTCGCTCGCGTACGGTCCTGTCGGAGACCTTGTTGCCACACGGCCGCTCTGCGTCCTCCCACGAGCAGCCGGTCACGAGCCTGACGAGCATCACCTCGAAGCAATGCCTGTCGGATGCACGCGGCCGGTGACAACCAAGCGGGTGAGAGTCGACGGGCACGGGCACGAGCGGCTCGATCGCCTGCCAGATGGTTTCTTTGATCTCTGGGTCGAGTGCGCGCATGATGGTGGGGACTTCCACTTGGTCGTCGGTCTTGGGTGCATCCGACATCTGAGCCGGGACGACCAGCGACCGGTGGATGGTCTTTTCTTGCGCGAACTACCTGGTCAGCGGCTTGTCAGCCAATCCGCGCGGCCTCTAAGGCGGCGGTAGCTCGTGGCGGACGTGTACCGAGGCTGAGGGTCGGGTCGCGTCGAGCTGATGCGGTCTCCGTTGCTAGTGGTGCCGCTACCCCATCGACGTGCAGCGGGAACCTTCATGAAGATGACATACTCGGCGCCACCAACGAAGGCCTATTGTCCGAAATGGGCTTGAGGGAGGGGGCTTGCAACGATGAGATTGGCGCACTACTACCACCTGTTCGCTGCTCCCGGCTGGGAGGACATCTTTAACGAGCACCTCGACCACCTGGAGGCGAGCGGGCTCGTCGAACAGATCGGCTACCTGCGTCTGGGCATTGTCGGCGCCGAGTCCGTTGTCGACCGCAAGGACCGGGTGCCGATTGAGGTGGTGGCTCAAGCAGATGCCGGCTGGGAACAGGTGACACTTAACCGGCTCCATGAGGACGCAGTGCATGGCGACCCCTTCGACGCCGTTCTCTACGCCCACAGCAAGGGTGTCAGCGATCCGAACCGGTGGACCAAGGTGTGGCGTCGGTCGATGACCCTGGCCCTGGTGGACGACTGGCGGAACTGCGTGACCCTCCTTGAGGGCGGCCTCGACGCCGTCGGCTGTCACTGGCTGACACCCGAGAAGTGGCCTGGCCCTACTTTTCTTGTCACGACGCCGTTCTTCGGGGGGAATTTCTGGTGGGCCAAGGCCGACTACCTGCGGCGGCTTCCCCCTCCGCTCATGAACACTCGCCATGACGCCGAGGCTTGGCTTGGCCAAGACAATCCCAAGGTCCACGACTTCACGCCCGGCTGGCCGGGGTGGAACACGGTCCTTCGGGGAGCGCGAGGCCGTACATGGCCCCTACCTCGAGTGCTCCACCATTTCGCGAACAGGTCCCAGTAGTCCCTGTCGCTGTTGCCAACGTAGACGAGACTCACCGCCGCCGAGGCCATCGAGCTCGGCCAACACCCTGCGGGCCATCGTCGCCGCCTTGCCGGCCCCGACGACCCGCGACATGCACCTGACCGCCGCCCTCAACGCCGCACTGGGATCGTCTAGCGACACGATGGCACCGCCTCAGTGGTGAATGCCGGTCGAGATCACGCCCTCGGAATCAACCTTCGCTCGCGAGGACCCTGCAAACACTGGGCTTGATTGCCACGGATTGGCTCCATGGCTAGATTCCCACCCAATGATCACGTACGGCGTCTGCATCGGCCCGTCCGGCTCCTACGAATGGGTCTGTCGCCCATCCCTACCCTCGAGGGCAGTCGTCTCCGAACGTCGTCAGCAGTCCTCGATCTTCCAAGCCTACAACTCGATCCTTGGAGAACTGACAGCCCTTCCGAACCTTGAGGCGGTTGCACTCGTCCACGATGACGTCGAGCTCGGCCCCCGATTCGAGGACGACGTTCGGAGCGCCCTCATGACCGGTGCGGGAGTCATCGGGGCGATCGGCTCCCTGCACCCTCCGTCGATCGAGTGGTGGAAGGGAGAGACGCGCGGGCGGATCAGGGAGACCCGCCGCTCGCTCGACTACGGTGGCGGCGTCCACGATGTGGACACCGTGGACGGGCTTGTCATGGTGCTCTCGCCCGATTGCGCCCGCACCGTTCGGTTCGACGAGCGCACCTATCGTGGGTTTCACGGTTATGACATCGACTACTGCTACGAGGCGAAGCGTGCCGGCTTTCGCGTTGTCGTAGCGCCTTTGGACTGCGTCCACCACTCGAAGGGCTCGCCCTACGGAATCGCATACCGGCAGGCGGACCTCGCCTGGCAGCGCAAGTGGCATCGTGTCCCACCACATCTGCTGGCAGTCAAGAGAGCAAAGCTCGCACTGGCACAGGCTCGCCGAAGCAGAGCTACAGAGATGGCTAGGTACGTGGACGGTCGCTTCGCGGAGGTAGGGCTCGTGCCCGAATCAACGAGGCGCCTGCTCGATGTCGGCTGCTTCGAGCGTGGATTCAGTCGGGCGATGAAGGCACGAGGGGTCGAGGTCTGGAGCATCGACGTCGAAACGGCCGCGGATTCCGTGGCGTCTCGTGGTCCGTCGCGCGTCATCGTAGGCAACTACCCGGATGCGCTTCCCCAGGGCGAACAATTCGACTGCATCACCTTCAACGACGCCTTGGAGCATATGGCAGACCCTGCCCGGACGCTCTCGGCGACCCGCCCGCATCTGACGGAGGGAGGCTGCGTAATCGCGTCAATCACGAACGTTCGCAACGTCTCGGTGATCGTGCCGCTCGTCCTCCACGGCCGGTGGGATTACGCGGACGCCGGCGTGATGGACCGCACACATCTCCACTGGTTCACGAAGGCGACGATGCGCGAGCTGTTCGAGAAGGCCGGGTACCGAGTCGAGCGGCAGGAGCCGATCAACTTGACGCGCCTCGGAGGGAGAGCTCGCGTGCTCAACCTCCTCGGCCGTCATAAGGAGCAGTTCGTCGCAGAGCAGTACCTCCTGCTCGCTCGGCCCGTCCCGGACGCCTAGCAGCCCGCTCGGAGCGCTAGGCCCTTGGCCTGGTGTGCGCTGTAAGGTTCCGCCGCCGTGGAGGCGTGCGTTATCACGCACCTCAACACGGCGGATCGGATCGTGCCAAGGGGACGCACCTGCTGATTCTGTTCGTCAAACCCGGACGGCGATCCGCAGCCCGGATGTTTCGATGCAACGGAGCGGAGCTTCGATAACGCCGCCGTAGTCGCGGCTCAGGCCAATCAAGGCGCCGGAATCCTTCCGATCCCGCTGTCGGGTCCGGATCGGCAGGTGGCAGCCCGCCGACGCCAGCCGTTACCGTCCCCGTGAGCAGCATTTGAGTGATTGCTGTACACCGGACATGTGCACGCGGTCGAGTACGCCAGGGTGTCCACCGACGGGCAGACCGAATCGGGAACTGCCTCGATTCTCAGGTAACAACTGCCATGCGAGCTGAGTGGCAGTGCGTTGGTGGGAGCTGGTACGGGTCGCCACTGACGCCGGGGCGAGTGGCAAGTCCCTGAACGGTCGCCCCGAATTGACCGACACCCTGAACGCCCTCGACGCGGGTGAGGCTGACGTGCTGCTGGCCGCCAAGCTCGACCGGGTCAGCCGCTCGGTGCTCGACTTCGCCGCCCTCATGGCGCGGGCCGACCGCCGCGGGTGGCGCATCGTCTCGCGGCCATCGACCGAACTCCCGTTGTCTTGATCCCCTGCGCCTCGTTGACTACCTCAGCAACAACGAGGCCGCGGGTACGGAGCTCTGCTGATGCAAAGCGCCCAGGGTCTCACATCACCTTGGTCGCGATCGGGCAGGTACGCCGACTGCCACCATTCCCGGTGCGATATCTCGGGTGACCACAGCACCGGCTCCTACCAGCGACGCCCGGCCGATGGTCGTGGCCGGGACAACCGACACCCCCATTCCCAGTTCGACCTCGTCCTCGAGGGTCACGTTGCCGCTGATCGCGGTCATTGGGGCGACGGTCACGTATTCTCCAAGGCGGCAGTCGTGGCTAACGGTTACTTGGACGTTAAGGTGGGTGTGACGACCGATTCGGACATTGGTTGTGACGATCGCTCCGGCACACACGATGACGCCGGGTGCTAACTCGACGTCCAGACCGACCCATGCCAACGGATGGACAATCGGCGCGGCCGCCGTGGCGCCGATCGCGGCAAGGCGCTTATCGACGACACGCCGAACCGAAGGGTTTCCTATTCCTATGACATATCGCGCGTCAAGGTTGCCGACCGCTTCAACGGGACCGAGCAGCGGGACCGAGAGTCTTTCCAACCTCCCGAGGTCAGGCTTGCCGTCGTCGACCACTCCAACCACCTCGTAGATTGGGCGCTCTGCAGCAAGGTTGCACGCTGCAGCCAATGCCACCATCTCCCGACCGTGGCCTCCCGCCCCGACGATCACGATACGTTCGACCACGGTTCCCACCCTCACAAGCTCGTTGGGCTCGCCATTGCTGTAACGCGTTCGCATGCCGCCTCTGGGCGCCGACATGATCGAGACCGATCTCGCGACACAAGAAGCGTCTCGCAAGCAACGCTACTTGCCGTGCCTGAATCCATCCTCTCAACGACATCTTGACGACCCAGTGGGCCCCACCCGCCGGGGTGGTGGAGCGCTCGAAGGCCGGCTATCAGTCTTGCGGCTTGGTAACTTTGGGGACTCGAACGGCAGGCACAGGGTGACTCCTCTCGAGCCCAGGACCGCGGGCTGTAACATTCCTCCGGCGTGACGGCCGTGTTGCGTTCCCGTCGAGGAGTCCTGAGTTATGGGCATGCCTAGTGGGAGGTGGACACGTGGCACCCGAAGTCGTGAGTTCCCAACCGAATCTCCGAAACGATCCACCGACTCCTGTCAACGACTCGACTGCCGCCAAAGTGGTGGTGGTTGGGCAGGGCTACGTCGGACTGCCGATCGCCATGCGGGCGGTGGAGGTTGGCTTCGACGTCGTCGGGTACGAGCGCGACAAGGAAAGGGTCAAGCGCCTGCAAGACGGGCGCTCGTATGTGGAGGACGTCTCCGACGCCACGCTGGCGGCCGCTTGTAAGAGCGGCCGCTACCGCCCCACGACCGAGCTCGCCGACTGCTCCGGGTTCGACGTTGCCGTGATCACGGTGCCCACGCCACTTCGCGAGGGCGTCCCAGACCTGTCCTTCATCGAGGATGCCACCCGCGAACTGGCGCCGTTGGTAAAGCCTGGGTCAACAGTCGTGCTCGAGTCGACGACGTACCCGGGGACAACCGAGGAGCTCCTGGCCCCGATCCTGGCGGCGGGGTCCGGGATGGTCCCAGGCCGCGACTTTTGCCTCGGCTATAGCCCGGAACGGATCGACCCAGGCAACCACACGTGGGACCTCCACAACACCCCCAAGGTCGTCTCGGGTATCGATGCAGCCTCGCTTGCCTCCGTCCAGGAGTTCTACGCCGCACTCGTCGACAGCGTCGTGCCGGTGTCGAGCCCCAAGGTGGCCGAGCTGGTGAAGCTCCTCGAAAACACGTTCCGGCATGTCAACATCGCGCTGGTAAACGAGCTGGCTATGTTCGCGTCCGACCTCGACGTCGATGTCTGGGAGGCGATCGAGGCAGCGTCGACCAAGCCGTTCGGATTCATGAGGTTCACGCCCGGTCCGGGTGTGGGCGGGCACTGCCTGCCGGTCGACCCCTCTTACCTGTCGTGGAAGGTCAAGCGGGCTCTGGGCGCCTCATTCCGGTTCGTGGAGCTCGCCAACGACGTCAACGACCACATGCCGGATTATGTCGCCCGACGTATCACCGCGCTACTGAACTGCGATCGCAAAGCGGTCAACGGCTCGCGGATCCTGGTCCTCGGCCTGGCCTACAAGCGGAACTCTGGCGATGCCCGCGAATCCCCCGGGCCGGTGCTATGCGATCGGCTCGCAGCGCTCGGCGCCGAGGTTCGCGCCGTCGACCCACACCTCGCCGACGGGCAGTTCCCGTCAGCTATCGCCCGTGCCGAACTGAGCGCCGAAGAGCTGCGGGCCGCCGACGTGGTCGTCGTTGCAACTGATCACGATGCCTTCGACTGGGACCTCGTCGTCGGGCAGGCGCGGCGAATCTTCGACACGCGCCACCGCGTGGCCCGCCGTCCGAACGTGGAGTACCTGTAGTGGCAGGTCGTGCCTTTACCGACTCGCAGGCACGGGCCCGATGCCAGACGCGATCAGCGTCGGGAAAGGACACGGGTAGGTTTCGGCAACCCGACCCTGACGCGTTCCTCCAGGGAGCTAGCTCGCGATGCACGAATCCCGCCGGCCGCGGCCAAGCGCGGTCCGTCCACGCAGCCTTGGCGAGCTGGGTTCGAAAAGATCACCGTTCACCTCGTGCCCTTGGCGTCCTCACAGCCCCCTTAGCGCTGTGCTGTGTGACGAACCAAGTCGGTACGGCAATCTGTTCGCTCCTGACGGGTCGACATGGGGACCAACCGGGATGTGCGGATCGCCAGCGGGGGTATTGCGCTGGTGACTCTCCGCTGGTCATCCCGCAACGACAGGCGCGGGCGTTGCCCAGAGGCAACGCTGTCCCGGCACTCACGCACAGGGGAGGAATCGTCAAGAGTTGTGGATAGACCCTCCCGCTGATCACGCGGCGGCTTCCTGATCGGACTGCTCGGCGCGCTCGACCATCACCCCTTTTCGAACTTGGCGCCGGTGAGAAGTAGATCAAGCTCGTGAACCGCCGCAGCGCCCGGCAGACCAGGGCGCTGAAGGCGCTCCCGTCGACACCTCCAGCTGGTCCAAGGCCGAAATCGCCTGACCAGCACCTTCAGGTCACGCGTAGGGAGAAAACGTCTCCGCCGCGCCCCCTTCTACATGGGACGACGCGAAAGTCACGCCGAAGCCTGACGGCCGAGCTGAGCACGCAACACGCGGCAGAATCCGACTGGCATGCTGGTTACATGACCTCTGAGGCAAGCGCGAGCCCTGTCCTGGAAGAGCGGCGGGGCGTCACGCCGGACTTGGCGGTCCCCAAGCGTCTACGTCTCCTACGCTCCCGATTGCGCTACTTGAAGAAGGCGGCTCATGGCCCGGCGAGTCGCCTATATTTCGGCGAAGTTATTCGCACTCGACTCGCAGCTGACGACGAGCGCCGGCTCTTGACACAGGCGCGTGGGAGCAATGACGTCTGTTGGGCGGCAACAGACGAACCCGAACCGCTCGTCACCGTACGGATCGCTACCTATAACCGAGGGCCGCTCGTTGCCGAGCGAGCCATCGCATCGGCTGTCCGTCAGACCTACGAGCGACTCGAGATTCTCGTCATCGGTGACCACTGCGACGAACCGACCGAGCAAGCGGTCAGGTCAGTCAACGATCCTCGCCTGCGCTTCATCAACCTGGCCCAGCGCGGTCTGTACCCAAGCGATCCACAACTGCGGTGGATGGTCGCAGGAGTCGCGCCGATGAACGCAGCGCTCGCGATCGCCCAGGGAGCATGGATCGCCCCTTGCGACGACGACGACGAGATGACCGACGATCACGTCGAGGTGCTGCTCCGCGAAGCCCGCCAGGGTCGCCTCGAGTTCGTATGGAGCAAAGCCGCGATGGAGGTCGAAGGGGGGAAGTGGGCCGACGTCGGCAGCTCGCCGCTCGCCCAGGCGAAGATCATCCACGGGTCGGTGCTGTACGCAGGAGGGCTCCGGATCTTCCGCTACAACGAGAACAGCTGGAAGCTCCTCGAACCCGGGGACTGGAACCTCTGGCGCCGTATGCAGTCTGCCGGCGTCAAGATGGGCTTCGTGGACCAAGTGACCTACCGGTACTACCTGGCTGCTCGGCATCCACGACCAGTGCCACCCGCGAGTCGGCCATGAGGATGGACGCGCACCGGGCGAGCTTGTCCTGACGCCAGACGTCGTCTTGGTCGCACCAAGCGACGGCTTCGCCGTGGCAGCCGCCCAGTGCGATGACGAAGTTCTCCATCCATCCGAGATGGCGCTCGTTACGAGTAACGCGCACTTCAAATGGGGCGCGTCGGCGGAAGCTCTCAAGGATCTCCGTTGAGGCATCTGTCAAGCCATCATCGGAGATTACGAGTTCATCGGGCAACTGGAGCTGGCACACGAGACTTTCCAACTGAGGCTCCAGGAAGCGGGCGCCGTTGAAGGTGGCCATCGCCACCGAGACCGTGATCACCGACGGTGTGGAAAGCCCCCTCCACACGATTCTCCCGGTGGCCTCAACGGCATAGACGACCTTTCGACCGACATCAGGCTGGCCGGCAATGCCTTGCCGTGACGCGCCTTCACCTCGTGGGGCTTCCGTACACTGTGTAATCCCCCGAAATCAGGCACTTTCCCCCGGTTGTCCTCTAGAAGGCCACAGGCTGAGCCGCTTATGATCAGGCAAGGCAAGACTTAGTGGGAGCGGTCCCGCCGCGGCGGAAAACGTTTCCACCC
>Ga0326727_10023885_pt1 | contig 11618 bp, 9 predicted proteins | sample MB2enrmetagenome_FD_207643 | JGI IMG/M metagenome (GOLD analysis project Ga0326727, IMG submission 207643) | Lab enriched peat soil microbial communities from McLean, Ithaca, NY, United States - MB29MY | ecosystem: Environmental > Terrestrial > Soil > Wetlands > Peat | place: USA: New York... | reverse complement strand
AAGCTACCAGCCTCGTGTCCCCTCGAGGGGGACGGAGAAGAATTTTTTCTTGACATCCTCTTTAATAGGATGAGTGCAATCGGGAGTGGGTGTTGAAAAAGTAAGTTCAGCGCAACGCCTTTTCGTCTATGAGTGTGGACAGCGCCACTGCAGCCAATTCTGGAAGGCACTTGATGAGGCCAAACTTTTCTTATTGGGACACGTCGCGTCCTCCTAGTGCTTTCTAATGGCAGAACTGGGGGGCGCTAGATTCTCACTCTCAGCCAAGCGCCGAATCGCGAGCCGAATGACGTGAATCATCCCGAGCCCGAGCTTTTCTTGCAGGCGCTCAATGAAATGAAGGTCCGAGTCCGTGAAGCGAACAGTCGTAGACTTGAGTTTCTCGTTCTTCATGCCTTTTTATTTTGCAACCGAATGATTGGCCTGTCGTTGCCCAGGAGCAGTGACGAAAGCAATAAGACAGCTTTCCGATATCTCCTAGGTATCGAACTGCGAAATATATTTCAGTGAACGTCGCATCGCAATCAGGAAGGTGATGTACAAAGTACCTGACGCATGCCCTCCCCAATAGGAGCGGTAAGCCGCAGGCTAGACGAGGCAGGGGCGGCCCCATCTCGACTCATGACCTCCCCTGCCTCCGCTCCAAATCCGAAATGAAGGGCTCGTCCGGGCTATTCCTGCAGGCGAAACACGATCCTCTGTGCCGTTGCAGTGCTAATCTTTTTCATGCCGGTCTCCTTTATCTCTTGCGCCTTCGAGCGCGTCGATAATATTTGGGAGCGTACAGCATCCCGTCGGGGACCGGCCTTCTCATCCCATCTGAGTTCATCAAGTGACTCCGGGCCAGGGATGGCCCGTTCGAGCCATGTACATTGCCTTCGCACAACTAACAAACTACTCCGTTGTGCGATCTTCGAGTGTTGGACTCCGCAACTTTTTAGTGATTTTCGGGTTGCTATTGATTACACGGTGGCCCCATGGCTACATCCTCAATCCGCGCTCTGGTAGTAGATGATTTCGAACCTTTTCGGAGATTCATCTGTTCAACACTGGAACAAATCCCGGATTTACAGGTCATCGGCGAAGCGTTTGACGGATTGGAAGCCGTTCAGAAAACCCAGGAACTGAAACCAGACCTGATCCTGCTGGACATGGGCCTTCCCACCCTAAATGGAATAGAAGCTGCGAATCGCATCCGCCAAGTCGCTCCCGACGTAGCAATAATCTTTTTAACTCAGAACAGGGATAAAGACGTGGTACGGGCAGCTTTGAGCACTGGGGCGCGCGGCTATGTCGTCAAGTCGGATGCTGGGAGTGAACTATTGCGTGCTGTAGAGGCAGTTCTTCACGGCAAGAAGTTTGTCAGTGCCAGCTTGTCTGATAGCGATCTCAGCGACCCTAAAGATGAACACGCTGCCGATCATCCCCACGGCAAGGAGCCCATTGAACCGCTCCCGCCAGAGAAGGTTGCGAGTCGCCACGAAATTGCCTTCTACCCAGACGATGCAGCTTTCGTGGAGGGATTTGCTCGGGTTACGGAAGCCGCTCTAAAGGTCGGAAATGCAGTCATTCTTATCGCGACTGGGCCACACCGTGCCGATATTGTGCAGAGATTGAGGGCAGATGCCGTGGACGTCGATGTCGCCCTCAAAAAGGGGAGCTACATTCCATTGGATGCCGTCGAGACGCTGGCAACACTCATGGTCAATGATCTACCCGATCCCGTTCGCTGTGCAAAAGTGGTGGGCGATCTCATTATGAGAGCAACCCAAGGCGCAATGGGAGAGCATTCTCGGGTTGTAATTTGCGGAGAATGCGCACCGACACTGTTGGCATTGGGTAACGTGGAGGCGGCGATTCGGCTCGAACACCTGTGGGGCAAGGTCACCAAAACTTATCGCGCAGACACTCTGTGTGGGTATTTATGGAGTGATTGTCCGCAGGAAGAACGCGGCCCAATTTTCGAAAGAATCTGCGCGGAACACACAGTTGTTCACGGACGCGCACCAGGCTAGGTAAGCTTACGAACCTCCTAGCCAGCAGTAGACTCGTGTTTCGCTAGCCGTCCTAATTCGGATTCGGGAATTGTAAATTCCGTGAAGCCACAATCCGGACAGACCACAAGCTGTGGAGAGACCGTGGCTAAAGATTTGTCCAGACCTTTGCGCTCGGAAAATGAATGCCGATTTCCCCGTTGAAATTGCTGGCGTTCGGATTGGCGATGACGGTGGTTCGCGGATCAGTGTCTACCGCCTGTTAACATCAAACTGTCGAGAGCCGCCACGTTTCCGATTCCGTTGCCCCTGTACGTTTTGACAGTTGCCGGATTTTATTTACCCTGTAATTTTACCAGTGATTTTACCAGTGACCGATAACGCCCAAAACGCTTTTGAGGCGTGTATTGGCGCCCTCCAGCCCTGAATCGGACACAAAACGATTTGGGGTGTTCAAAACGGAGGGTCGAAAATACGCAATGCTGTCGTTCCGAATCCTCTGGTCGATGAGGTGATGTATGAAGTGGTGTCTGTGTGCCTTGCTTGCCTCGATTCTTGCTCTCACTGTGAACGCCACCGCCCACGACGTGGTCCTGCCTGCGGGCACTCTGTTGCAGTGCACTTTGAATGAACCGAATTTCTCGACGAACACGGTGTCAGTGGGAGATCCAGTGCTCTGCCATCTTCGTAGCCAGGTGGAGTTCGGTCAGCAAACTTTCCCGCGCGGAAGCTACCTCGTCGGACATCTCGAAGCCGCGAAAGATCCTGGCCACTTTGTCGGCAAGGGATATCTGGAGCTGCGTTTTGATCGTATCGGAGTGCCCAGCGGGGATATCCCGCTGGACGCGAAGGTGATTAGCGCCGGCAAATATAAAGTCGACCGCGAAGGCAAGATTGACGGCCGGGGACATGCCAAACGCGACATTGTCGAATGGATGTTGCCGCCGCTGTGGCCCTGGAAGGTGTTGATGCTGCCAGCGCGCGGTCCTCGACCCACTCTCAAGAATGAATTGGTCATGACGCTGCGACTGATGGATGATATCCAGTTGCCGCAGGTGGCGCACGGTTCTGCCCCACTAGGACCGGAATGGCACTATTTCGGAGAGCCCAGGAACGGATCCTTCGACGAATCGCAAGTCCAGAAAACGACGCCACAGCTTGCGGTACGCGATGTGACTCCGGTTTCGGGTGAGGAACCGGTGACAGTGCCGCAGGTTTCCTATGCCTACTTCGTGACAAAGGACCCTCCGGTAGTGACTCTCTCGAGCCCGCGCGCAACTCGTCCAGCAACACCGGAATTCGTACTGAAGAGCGGAATGGTCCTGTCAATGAATGATTTCATCTACCGGAACGGCTGCATCACCTATAAATTGGCGGGAGGTGGAGGAGGCGTAATCAGTACAGATGAAATCGATTGGAGCGCTACGGCCCGCGTGAACAATGAGAATGGCGTGCGGGTGACTTTGCACAGCGGGCATCAGAACCTAGGAACCGCGAGCTTCTAAGTAGTGTGACAACGGCGGAGGGCTGGTTTTACCTACCGCAATTGGCCATGGAACGTCCAGGCCAAACAAATACGAAGTCCGTTGTGTTGACCGTCACAGAGAACCGCATTGTTCCTTTCGGATAGCACCCTTCCATCGAGCACAAGACAGAAGCGTAGCGAGGGTCCCGGACGACAAAGGAAATCGTCAACGCCTTCTTAGGGGCCACGGGGAAAACTTTGGATAAGGGTTGCGCGGGGAAAAACTCCTCGTTCGCAAGAAAGCCGCTTGAGAAGCAATGCATTTTCGCAAGTTCCCACACTTGTTGGCCGTTTTTCTTGCCGAGTCCCTTTTTCGTGCGCCCGACGGAAAGTGGCAAAGCTGCGTGCCCATCGGCACTGGCTCTGCCTTGGCGCACGGAAAGGTCAGTCTCAGTGTTGTTGATAATGGTCGTTGTAAAACTCAAGAATTCGCCCGCTTCGCCCGATCCGATCCTCTCGAATCCAGCCCGCGAACTGACCTCGATTCCTCCATGCTTCAGTTTGTGGATTGCATACCCTGTTACCGGATCACGAGTGCTCGAGGACATACCGTCAGAAGGGTTGTCTCCTTCCCAAACAAATGCACTTGTTGCCTCCGCCCTGAAAACGGGCGGTTCGTTTTGAGCAAACGTGAGCAGCGTTAACACAAGAAATACAAACGTGACGGCAAGCGAGCGTCGCATTGTAGTTCGCCCGACGGATGCCAAGCTGCAGTTTAGCCGGATGGCATCGGGGCCCGACCCTGACGATATGTTCTTCTTGTAAGGCATCGTGGAAAGGTATGCCACTGGTGGAAATGCCAGTCCGGAGATCAGTACCCTCAGATCAAGTCGACACTTGGAAGACGCAAATCGACACGGAACTCGGATAGTTGTACGATAACCAACTTCGAGCAGATCGCGGTAGCGACGGTAAAAAAGATTGCACACGATTTCGGCGAGTAGCGAAAACGGCTCGGGACATGAAAATAGCCTATCTGTCCATCCTGAGGGTCAGAACGTCCGAGCTATTACTGAGTTGGCGAAACATCCCGATACCACTTATTGACCCCATCCAATGGGGTTTTGAGTGGAAACGTAATCTCGATACTCAGGAGTTTCACCCCCTTTTTCATTGCCTCGGGGCAACGACAGCGACCCGCCAAGAAGCTACTCTTCCACTTCGGGCGACTCAACCGAGGTGGGCGAAACCATGACGTATGTATGGACCAAACCGTGCCCAGTCTGCAGACAGCAACTAACCAAGCGACACCCTACCGAGACTGTGCGATGCACCTGCGGCAAGCACGTGTGGCAGGGCTAAGCAGACGACAGCCGACTATTGCCTAAGGGAGTCGGCTTGTTGGCGAAACATCGCCAAGACAGGCGATAGCACTCATCCTATGAGAGAGGATGTCAAGCAAAGACACTCTCCACTCCTCTCCGTGAGACCTCGATCGGTGCTGACATCCAGGCCCCTTCTTGTTCGTGGAGAGGATTTTGGTTTTGACGCCTGGAGCGCCACAGAGTGCGACCGGACGGCAAATTCGATGCGCGACAGTAACATTCTCAGCCGGTTTATGAAGCCAGCAGCTCGAACCATGGGTCTGCCCTGGGTGAATTGGCGCACTCAGTTGGCGTAACCAGGCGTGGCTGTTGAAAAACTCTTTTCCGGGAATTTCACCAACGAAATTCGCTCGTAAGTTATTGAATTTTCGTTCGCCAAAACATCGGGATCGTCCATATGCGGCGCAGTATAGCCCTGTCATTGTTCCGTCCACAATTGTCGTAAGCAGGCGTTGCACTCAGAACCGCAGGAAGTTGATTGCGAATGGCAAGCCGAGTGCCAGCAGCACGGCCAGGTACAGCACTCCCATGGTGGCGCCCAGTCGCCAGAAGTCTTTGGTTGGGATGTAGCCGCTGCTATACCAGATTGGCGCAGGCCCACTGGCGTAGGGAGTAAGGACGCCCATCAAACCGAGCGAGTAGACCAGAACAAGGGTTATGGCCCTGGCAGGAACGCGCGGCACCGACAGGACGGCTAGCAGGAAAACGGGCAACAGCGCGGTCGTCTGCGCCGTGATGCTGGCAAACAGATAGTGGATGACGAAAAAGACTGTGACGACCACGATCAACATGGGAACTAGTGGAATGCGGGTTATGTAAGTGGCCGCTCGCGAGCCGAACCAGGCGAGGAAACCCACATTGCCGAGCCCTTCAGCCATCGCAACTAATGTGGCAAACCAGACCAGGACGCTCCAGGCCTGTTTATTAGCAAGGATGTCATTCCAGGTGACCACCCTAGCGAGCAGCATCACGGAGATTACAGCCAGAGCGACGGTGACCGGGCTTATCCAGCGGCTGCCGCCGATCCAGCCAACCAAAGCTGCCACGGCCAGCAAACCCATGGTCACTTCAGGCCGAGTGATCCGTCCCATACTGATGAGCTCGCCGCCCGCCCAAAGTGCAACCTCGTTGCCGCGCTTGATCTCGGGCGGATAAAGGAAATAGGCAAGCAACGGTGTCGCCGCGAACAACAGGATCCCGACCGGCAGAAAACCCAGCGCCCACAAGCCCCAAGAGATATCCACGTGCACGACCTTGCGCGCAATTTCCACCGCCAGCAGGTTGGGCGCGAGCGCAGTCAAGAACATGGAACTGGTGACGCAGGTGGTGGCAAAGCCGGTCCACAGCAGGTATCCGCCGATTTTTCGCGGGCTATTGTTGGGAAACGAACCGTAGAGCGGTGGGATGTTCTTTACGATGGGATATACGGTGCCACCGCTGCGCGCGGTAACGGACGGCATCACCGGAGCAAGAAAGAGATCGCAGAGCGCGATGGCATAACCGAGGCCAAGGGTGCGGCGGCCCAGTGCCTTGACCAGCAGCAACGCGATGCGCCGACCAAGACCGGTGGTTTCATATCCGAGCGCGAACATATTGGCGGCAAAAATGAGCCATACCGCATCATTGGAGAATCCAGAGAGAGCCCATTTGGTGGCATCGTCCGGCGTTTTCCCAACCAACCGTAGCGCCGAGGCAACTGTAACGCCGATAAAACCGATGGCTGCGCCGGGCAGCGGCTCCGTGATGAGGGCAGCAATGACAGAGGCGAATAGTGCGAAGTAATGCCACGCTGTCGCGGTCAGGCCGGAAGGTGCCGGTATCAGAAGAAGTACGAGTCCCAGGGTCAGCGGCCCAATCCATTTTCGAAGCTGTTTGGAACTGACGGGCGAAGTGCTAACTGGCGCGACTAGTTTCGGTGGCGCAAAGATTGGCGAGGACATAGGCTTGCCTCCCTCGTAAAAGCTACTTTCGCCGATTTTGACAAGGTGTTCTCGCCAGCTGAATGCTGGTAACTTGCTTGCGGCTGGCCGACCTCTGAATGCTGTAGCACTGCAGTGCGCTGTATTGTGCGCTGAATGCGACGTGGACCGAAGCCAACAATCTCGCAAACTGCGTCAACTGGAAACTGGCAAGATTGACAGCGGAGATACAAAGGATACCAACCTACCGATCATCCTGATGTCAGCGTGCTTCGAGATGCTGGAGCGAATCCTGCGGTTGGTGGATGAATCCCACTTCTCCACGGGACGAGTGATTCATCGTGAATTATTTCTGCGACCACAAGCTTAGGGCCGGCCCTGTCGATATTGCCAGTTGTATCCAATTCGAACTCCCTCCAGATATAGAACAAGCAGGAGGGCATATGCGAGCGTCCTTTTTACGAAGGCTAGGGTTTTCCGCTGTATTTGCGTTTGCTGTGTCCTTTGTGGGGAATTCCCTGTGGGCTCAGCAAACAACGCCATCGACTGCAGGCAAGACGCGGATAGAAAAGGACCTTCTGGGCGAAAAGGAAGTTCCGGCCAACGCCTACTATGGCGTGCAAACCGAAAGAGCGCTCGAGAATTTTCAGCTCTCAGGCGTGGCTATCAATCACTACCCCGGCTTCGTTGAAGCGTGGGCTCTGGTGAAGCTGGCGGCGGCGCAGGCTAACTATGACGCAGGATCGATGAAGAAGGAAAGGCTGGATGCCATCGAGAAGGCATGCCGAGCTGTACTCGACGGCAAGTATCATGACCAGTTTCAGGTCGACTGGTACCAGGGGGGCGCCGGCACCTCTACGAACATGAATGCGAATGAGGTGCTCGCCAACATCGGGCTGGAGTTGTCAGGTCACAAAAAGGGCGAATACCAGTTTCTTGAGCCGCACGATGACCTGAATATGTCCCAATCCACCAACGATTCGTACCCTACAGCGATCAAGGTGGCGTTCATTCTGCGAAACGGGAAGCTGATTGAAGAGCTGCAGAAACTTTCGGCGTCATTTCGAGCGAAGGGAAACGCGTACCTCGAAATCGTCAAGATGGGGCGCACTGAACTGCAGGATGCCGTGCCCATGACGGTCGGACAGGAATTCTATGCCTTCGCATCATCACTCGACAATGAGATTCAACTGCTGCGGGATTCCGAGAAGGCTTTGTACACCGAAAATATGGGGGCGACTGCGATCGGAACGGGCATCAATGTGCCGAAAGGCTACCCGGAGAAATTTGCCGAGCATCTGTCAAAGCTTCTCAACAAACCTATCGTACCCGCGCCTGACATGTTGGCCGCTACCTGGGACCAGCAAGGGTTCGTCATCTATTCCTCTGCGCTGAAGAGCCTTGCTATTAAGCTTTCAAAGATTTCGAGTGACCTGATCCTGTTGACATCGGGACCGCGCGCAGGATTGTTCGAGATTAACTTACCGGCATTGCAGCCAGGCTCCTCAATCATGCCGGGAAAGGTGAACCCGGTCGTTCCCGAGGTGATGAATCTGGTTGCGTTTCGCGTGATGGGCAATGATTTTGTCGTTACGATAGCCGCTCACAGCGGACAATTGCAGCTGAACGCGTACGAACCAGTCGAAGGTCTTGCGGTCATTGAATCACAAAGCCTGCTCTTTAATACTTCGATTCTTTTCCGCACGAAATGCATTGATGGCATTACGGTGAACGAGAAACAGTTGGAGCACTACATGGAGACGACGGTCGGCATTGTTACCGCGCTCAATCCTGTTTTGGGTTACGAGAAGGCAACTGAACTGGCACAAGAGGCCTATTCGAGCGGCAAAGGCATTCTCGAGATTATTCGGGAGAAGCACATTCTTACCGATGCTCAGGTCAAAGAGCTGCTCGACCCGGCCAAGCTGACTGGATTGGATAAATCCAAGTACCAAGAGAAATAGTTCTCGTTTGAAGAGCATTCGCGCAGACCTGCGCTTCGGAGGGTGGACATGAAGCGATCATACAGACACTGGGCATTGTTCCTTATTGTGGTGATCGTCGTTCCTTGTCAGGAAGCTCTGAGCCAGGGCAGGAAGCCTAACATCGTGATTCTTGCAACAGGGGGTACAATTGCCGGTGCCGCAGCCACCGGCACCCAATCCGCTTACACCTCTGGAGCCGTCACGATTGATGCGATGGTGAATGCCGTTCCAGGGATCAAGGACCTCGCCAACATCAAAGGGGAGCAGATCTCCAACGTCGGATCACAGGATATGACGTTCAACATTATGTTGAAGGTCGCCAAACGCATCAATGAACTGCTGCCAACCAACGATGTCGACGGTATCGTGATCACTCATGGCACAGACACTATGGAAGAGACGGCCTACTTCCTCAATCTGGTCGTGAAGAGCGACAAACCGGTCGTCCTGGTGGGCTCCATGAGACCGTCGACCGCTGTCAGTGCGGACGGTCCGCTGAATCTGTATAACGCGGTGGCTGTGGCCGGTGATCCCAGGTCCAGCGGTCTTGGAGTCCTGGTGGTCATGAATGATTGGATTCACGCAGCGCACTCACTGACTAAAACCAGCACCACCGACGTTCAAACTTTCCTATCTCCCTTGCGCGGACTGGTCGGCGTCGTCGCTTATGGTAAGAGCGATTTCTATAACACTCCACCATGGAAGCACACGACGGCTAGCGAATTCGACATCTCTCAAGTCACGAAGCTTCCGCGCGTCGACATAATCTTCGCCGATGTCGATATGTCTCCAGATCTGATTGACGCCAGCGTCGCCAATGGCGCCAAAGGTATTGTTATCGCCGGCGTGGGCAACGGAAACATGAACAAGGCTTCCGTGGACGCCGCTGCGAGGGCGGTGAAGAAGGGTGTCGTCGTAGTCCGAAGCAGCCGGGTGCCCACAGGACTTGTTGGACGCAACGTTGAGTTGAATGACGACGAACTTGGTTTTGTCGCCTCGGATGAACTGAATCCCCAGAAGTCACGCATCCTTCTGTCGCTAGCGCTGCTGAAGCCGCGTCAGTCCTCAAACCTGCAAAAGCTCTTCACTACTTATTAGAGTCGAAGAAAGTCGCGGAGAATCTCTATGGGTGTCTTCATAAGGGCGCTCTTGTTGTCGCAGATTGCGATCGCTGTCATGGCTGGACCGCAGCCCTCCGCCGCTCAATCCTCCAACGGTCCAGCCGCTGAGCAAGCATCAAATCCAACGGAAGAAACGGCTCAGGACATTACTCAGGACACGACCAAAGCGCCTCCTCCCGCTACTCCAGCGCAGACCACTAATCAGGCACAGACCCCCGCTCAAAACCCCAATCCAGCGCAAACCCAGGGTACCCCACCCAGTATCGAGAACACCGTCGAGGCCGCCGAGCCTTTACCGCGGCGGGATCTTGTGCATTGGAATGAGTATCATGGACCGTACTTCACCATCCGGGTCGGCGCCGGTCTTTTAGTTGATTACGCGGCGTTTGCTCAGGACCAGGAGAGCAAAGAACAGATAAAACTCTCCCCAGACGGCAAGCTCCGTGATTTTCGTTTGATTATGGGAGGAAGACTCCCCAGTCTCAAACTGCCCACAACCTGGTGCGCAGGGGTCATGTACGACGCCCCCACTCACACGTGGTTTCTGCGGCAAACCGGGATCATGTTCGAGGTCCCGAAGATCTTAAGCTACTTCTTCATTGGGCGCCAAAAAGAGGGGTTTTCACTCAACAAGGTCATGGTCGGCTACGACGGCTGGACCATGGAGAGATCCACGATGAGCGACGCGACCATTCCGCTGCTGGCCGACGGTATCAAGTGGCTTGGTTATTCTAAAAGGCATGGCTTCCTCTGGAACCTGGGCTACTTCAACGATGTGGCTTCCAAGGGCCAATCGTTCTCCTCGTATTCGAGCCAGGAGGTCGTACGACTTGCATGGTTGCCGGTGCATTCAGAGGAGGAGGGTACGCTGTTTCACCTGGGCTTTAACTTCCGCTATGGCAAGCCCGTTGACGGGCAACTCAGGCTAAGATCACGGCCTGAAGCATTTATTGCGCCGTATTTCCTCGATACGGGGAAATTCGCCGCAAGCAGCTCACAAAGCGAGGGATATGAGGTCTACTACCGTAGAAGGTCTTTGCTCTTCGGTAGCGAGTACTACTTCCAGAATGTCACTTCCCATTCAGCGGGCAATCCCATGTTTCATGGAGGCGACGTAGTTGCGACGTGGTTGATCACCGGGGAGACGCGCCCCTACAACACGGTCGGTGGTTATTTCAAGGACGTAGCGCCGTTGCGGACCGTGTTCAACGGAGGACCAGGGGCCTGGGAATTAGTGTTCCGATGCTCCTATACCGATCTTAACGGCGGCAATGTGCACGGAGGCACGTTCGGGAGATTCACACCGATGGTCAACTGGTACCTTTCCGAAAATGTGCGGCTGGAGATGGCCTATGGCTATGGACGCCTTGACCGATTCAATCTCACAGGCAATACGCAATTCTTCCAGACCCGTATTCAATTACAGTTCTGAGGCGATCTCATCGAGAGAGGATGTAAGAGAAACTCGACCTTTCGCACGGAGGTTTAACGCGATGCCGTGCTCTGAAGAATTGTTGCAACAAAGGGAACCATGAACGACCTATTGGATGGTCTGAGGTGGTATGAGGAAGATTCGGGTTCCTTTTAGGCAACTCGCTTCAGCTGTGAAGCGGAAGCAGCTGCCGGCCCTGTTTCCTTCAGTAAGAAGGTGAGCGCTATGGCAATTGCGACGCCAGCCAAAAGGGGTGCAAAGGCCGATTGATAATGCTCCAATCCCATCTCGCCCGCGCCCCCCGAAGCACGACGAAG
>Ga0326727_10023884_pt1 | contig 11618 bp, 13 predicted proteins | sample MB2enrmetagenome_FD_207643 | JGI IMG/M metagenome (GOLD analysis project Ga0326727, IMG submission 207643) | Lab enriched peat soil microbial communities from McLean, Ithaca, NY, United States - MB29MY | ecosystem: Environmental > Terrestrial > Soil > Wetlands > Peat | place: USA: New York... | reverse complement strand
TGTCGGGCTTCTCAAGGATGAAGAATGGAGCGTGCGGGAGGCCGCAGTTGAGGTTCTCAGTAAGTTAGCCGGCCAAATAGACTCGGCGACCATCAACCGCATCATCGGGCTTCTCGAGGATGAAAACTTGGAGGTGCGAAGAGCAGCGGTTGAGGTTCTCAGTAAGTTAGCCGACCAAGTAGACCCGGCGACCATCAACAGCATTGTCGGGCTTCTCAAGGATGAAGAATGGAGCGTGCGGGAGGCCGCAGTTGAGGTTCTCAGTAAGTTAGCCGACCAAGTAGACCCGGCAACCGTTAACCGCGTTGTCGGACTTCTCAAGGATGAAGAATGGAGTGTGCGGAGGGCAGCGGTTGAGGCTCTCGGTCTGCTTGCTGTCCAAGTAGACAAGGAGACTATCAACAGCATTGTCGGGCTTCTTGAGGACGACGAATGGAGTGTGCGGTTGGTGGCGCTTGAGGTTCTCGGTCTGCTTGCCGACCAAGTAGGCCCAGCGACCGTAAACCACATTGTCGTGCTTCTCGAGGATGAAAAATGGAGTGTGCGGAGGGCAGCGGTTGATGTTATAAGTAAGATTACTAGCCAAGTAAACCCAGCGCCCGTAGACAGCATTGTCGGGCTTCTCAATGATGGAAATTCGAAGGTGCGGCTAACAGCGATTGAGGCACTCGGTCTTCTTGCTGGCAAAGTAGATCAAGAGACCATCAACCGCATTGTCGGGTTTTTCAATGATGAAGATTCGAAGGTGCGGTTAGCGGCGGTTAACGCTTTCCTTTATCTGACTGTCCAAGTAGACCAGGAGACCATCAACCGCATTGTCGGGCTTTTACATGATGAAGATTCAGAGGTGAGGTTAGCGGTAGTTAACGCTTTCCTTTATCTAGCTGTCCAAGTAGACCCGCTGACCATCAACCGTATTGCTGGGCTTCTTAAGGATGAAGAATGGAGTGTGCGGAGGGCAGCGGTTGAGGCTCTCAGTCTGCTTGCTGATCAAGTAGACCAGGAGACCATCAATAGCATTGTTGGACTTCTCAATGTTGAAAGTTTAGAGGTGAGGGAAGCAGCGGTTAGAATTTTAACACTACTTTACCACAAAGGAAAAAGCATACCACCTTTTCAAGGTGCTAATGCATTAGCGGTTGATTGAGAATTTGTTGTAGAAGGCGTTGTCGTATACAAACGTAAAGATTTCTTCGAAGAGGTAGCCCAAATATTGGACATAAGATTGAAAAAATAAGATTTTATTTTACATATAATTTTTCTAGGCGCAGCGAACCCGATATAACATAAATTTAAGATAAAATTCATTGGTATTCTTCCGCCCTTCGAAAACACGCTCCAGTCACCGAGAGCAAGTCACTTCCACGCCAATCATGGCCGAATATTTACCCCCTTTAGTGCAGCAGGGATCCGGTGCTAATGCAGATCGAGATCCTCAAGCGCCTGAACAAACTTGAAGCGGAGCTGAGAAAGCATGTGGATCCTTGACCCCACTATAATCGATTGTATATCCCTTATATGCAAAAATTTGTTATATGAATAATGGTTGGGTGAATAATGGAAATTAGTGATTTTGATTGGAGAATATATGGCGTTACTACAACGACTCAAGATTTACCTGCTGCAGGTCCGGGAACATCATATCACCCTGTGGGTACGCCTGTATATCCAGCAACCGTTGCTGAATGGGACTCAACTCGATTTCTTTTCGGAACTCCCAGTGCTCTAAAAATTGCATATGATATCGCATTAACGGCAAGCATCGAAGCACTTATAGCAAAAGAACGAGTGCAACTTATTCCACATAGTGGTGGGGTAATGGTCACACCCGAGGGATTCCCTCATTTGTATAATTATTTTGAGCGATATATGATATCTACAGTTTTTTCATTACTTACTCTGGAAATTTTTTGCAATTTTACTATCAGCTCTATTTTAACGAAAAAAACTGTTTTATTGAAACTAGAGAAAAAACCAAAGTATTATTCTGCTATTGAATTGCAAAAATCGAATATTTCGATAATTACGAAACTTTTGGTAATTCTACCAAAAATTCTCAGCACACCTTCAATTGAAACGGCTAATCCTCAATTATGGGAAAAAATTAAAGAATTGAATACTTTGAGAGTTAAAATAACTCATATGAAATCAATGGATATCAGTTCAGGTGCATTGATTGATCGGGACTCGGTTTTTGCAGAAATAATTAATAATACACCCGTGAAATCTCCTTTTTATATTTTGAACGTGATGGATTATTATAAATCTGGTGTCTTATTTAACAATTGGATTGAGCAAATGAGAAATCAATATTCGACTCGATTTCAGGCATTGCTAAAAACTCACGCTAAAAATATAGCATAATCCTCAATGAACGGTGTATAAACCATTCCTACGGGAATTCGAGTATCATAAGGATTCTGTAGCGGGACGACCGTACTCGCTTACCAATATCGGGGTATTTGTGCCAGTAACATCATAAAATTAATTCCGATATAATAGAAACAATTTTTATTCATTACCGAATAATTTCATATATCATGCCACGTGGACGACCCAAAGGATCAAAGAACCTGAATGCGTATGAACGCGGAAAAGTCAAGCGTATTCGCGAGGCTCTGGCTCAGAAAGGAATCACGGATTTTGACAATCTCCGGGACCCGCAGGTTCTTCATAATATTTATCTCGAAAAAGATGGCGGGATTTTTGTGAACTACGAACTTTTCAGGAGCCCGGGCGCCGGTAGTTCCGGTCAGAAGAACCAGGCCGGAGAAAAAATCCTCAACAAACTGGAAAAGAATCTTGCAGCCTTGCGAAAAGTTCTGTAAGGCAACGCGTTCCGCTAAGTGTAACCCCCTGAGAGCCCCGCCCCTGCGTTTCTGTGGGCTTTTCTCATGGCAGATGGCATTAATAATTACATAGCAACTAAAGGTGGCTCTCTTTTGATATTGGGATCTTATCGCACTCTTCCCTATCGTGCGGGCAATGGAACTTTGCTAGGGGAATGTCCTCCTTGCTGACGCTAATATCATATCGCCGTCCGCACTTAGGGCAGGAGAATATCACGGTTGCCGGTAGCATCTTTATTTCGCGCCCGATCTGTGGCTTCCAATGCCGGACTATTTTCTTACTTTTGCGTCTACTTGCCATTATGGATATCTTCTGGATGGTAATGCATGAAGTCGTCGATCTATCATCTGCCCGCGTCGGGGTCCCCATGCATTTCTCTTTGCGTTTCTCGATTCTCACAGGCAAATCACAGACGGTCGGGTAGTATGGAGCTATGCACCGCGCACATATCGAGATCATAAAAGAGGTCTGTTTTGATGGTATTAGTGGAGATAATTCCGTAATTTCTTGATGAGAGCGAGCTGATTATTGGCTTTGTCTTTTTTCTCTTTCTCGATACTGTCCATAATATCTGTGATGGGTTTTGCAAGTTCGTAGATCTTGACCGGGCGTCCCTTACTCTCGGTAGAGGTATCTCGACTGCTGATCCATCCTTGATTCATCAGGTACTTCATAGCCAGACTCACTTCAGGCTGGCGCAGGTCAGTCCCGCGCTCGATATCTCGGGAGGTAGCCTCGGCGGTATTTGCTAGGAATACCAGTACTTTTGCAAGATTTTTCTTCGTTCCAATCTCAATGAGTAGGTTGGCAAATTCTTCTTCTTTCTCCGTAAAATATTGAACGCTTTCCTGTCGCATCGAACCACCAGATTACTACGAATAACTTCCATATCGTTTTTATTATATAGTTAAGTGCATCCTGCTCTTATCTTTTGTGAAGTTGACATAATCCGCAGATCATAAGAATTTACGATCGGAATGTTTTGAGTCATTATCAGCCCTCACTCACATCGGTGTAGTGCTATTCAGGGCATTTTTTACGAGCAAAATTGCTCTTTCTTTTAGAAGATCGACCCGAATCCTAATCAAAGCCAATATGGCGCGAGTTGAGCATTCCGACATGTCGGAATGCTCAGCACAGAACCTGGTTGTCTGTTTGCCTTCCGAGACGGCGGTTATTGCCCGGTCACGGGAGAACGGGCGGACGACTTACTGACAATAAATATTTGGTGCAACACAAATATCATGGCACATACCGTCGCTTCCGACAACCTGGTTACTATTTGAACAACTTATTATCGCATTATTGAAATCCGATGCAATATTATTATAATTAGTTATTTCGGTGTTTTCGTCATTCTTGCTAATTTGCATATTCTGACTCAATTCATTAAGTATTTGGTTATAATTGTTTACCTCTGAAACAATCATCAACGAATGCTGCTGAAAAACTTGTATGGATGCTTGACAGTTCTCCTCTCTTTGGATAGCGTCTTTGGCCATACTATAGTAATTAAGCATCTGTTCTTGACTGGAGGTTCCTGCGGCAGCAGATTGAGCTGTTGTGAAAGCAGCCGTTCCTTCGTTTTTTAATGAAAAACATTGATATGAATACTGATTATAAAGATCTTGGTAATCGTAATAATTCTCGATTGTAGGTGCGCTTAGTAAATCGATATATATACTACCTATGAGAGGAACCGATGGGTCGTAATCGTAGTATTGTCCTCTCACTTCATAGGGATGTCCAACAATTTTTTGTTGACTTGCACATCCGGCTATAAAGACCACGCTGATGAGCAAAATCAATAAAATAAGCGAGGAACTATTGCGCATGCTTCATCTTTTCCAGCTCGGCTTCGGCCGCCTTCAATTTAATTTCCGTCTCGTTTGCGGCCTTTAATCTTGAGTTGTCTAATTTCCACGCTTGATATAATGCACCAAGTCCTACAATGACCCCAATTCCTGCTCCGGCGCTTATGGTACTCGCATATCCAAAAATCACTATCGCTAAAAACCCTCCAATGGCTAGGATCACCGCCTCACGGTGTGAAGCCTCGTCATTGAACTTCTTTTGCAATAGCCGGATTTCGTTTTCTTTTAATTGGATATTGCGGGCAATCGTTGGAGATGATTTTTTTGTCAGGTTTGCACCACAATAATTGCAGAATGCTGCGCCATTTGGATTTTTTTTCCCGCAGTTCTGACAAAACATTTTACCTCGACATTATAGTTCAAACTCAAGAGCCACCGTTGGGAAATTCAAGACTTGCTCATATCTTAACCCAATATAGAGTCTTTTTCGGGATACTTTCAACAGATTTCAATTTCGCAGGTCAATTTTAAAAATGTATGTATCTATGCTGTATCTTTAACCAACCACCAAAATATGTGTCAACTACTCTGTATCTATTATGCCTAGAATCTCCGGAAAATCGAAGGAGAGAGTTAGCTTCAGTTGCGATCCCGTCCCCTTCAAAAGAATGCATGACTCGATTGACGCCGGAGAGGCTTCATCAATTTCAGCCCTAATTAATACTGCACTTACTTTTTATTATGAAAACCGCGATAAAACATCGAAAGATCAGGTCATTGAATGGCTGGAATCGGACGCTGGAATGCAATATATCGAATCGGTTATGAAGCGGATTGTTGCGAAGAAAACGAAATAACAAATAGTTATTATCTCATAGATCTTCCAAGTCTGGCGCTGTATTTCCAATGATTGCAGGGGTGTCCATCTGTAGTACTCCCTGCCACACTCCCCCCATTCTGCAGTGATGAATGTTTTTCATGCACCAGATGGATACCGGGGTGTTGTTTTTCAAGCACACTTCCAGAACATGCCTGTGTCGAGCTCGGGTGAAACTACCACAGCATAGATTACCTCAAAACACGGCTTCTTTCGTTTGTCGCAGACCATTCACTGTACGCGGAGACTTTTGCCAACATAACGCGATGGTGGGGCACTACCACCATGGTTGTGGAATGAGTGATCACCCAGAAGGAGTACCGTGAATCAAACAAGAAACGGGATGAGTGCCGGAACCTCTTTTTTGTACTGGGCATAGTCCTCGCCGAACTCTTCCTGCAGGTACTTCTCCTCCATCCGGATCTTCCAGAGATAGACGACCAGTATCAGGAAAAATGCTATTAGACCCAGGGGCTCGCCAATGATGATAGCCGTACCGGCAATCGCGAACAGTATTCCGGTATAGATGGGGTGCCGCACGATACTGTACGGACCGGTCCGGATCAGTTTGTGGTCTACCCTGATCGCAGGCATGCTGCTCCAGTTCCGCCCCAGGTGAACCCGCGCCCAGACCGCAAAACAAAGACCCAGCAGGGTGATGATCGTGCCAGTCAGCCCAACAGCCAGAACGTCAGGTATAGCTCTCTGGACGAGAAAGCCGGGTGCACGTCCCGAGGAGTAGAGCACCCAGAAACATCACAACAGTGCGAACAGGATCCAGGACCACTGAGACTGCTGGCGTTTCATTGGCGACCGAGTTATCCACGCAGAGATGAACCAGTACACCCAGAAGATGATCCACGCAAGGGCAGCTGTCAGGAAGAAGGTATCCATGTTCGCTCTCCGTATCAGGTACACCGGTCTCTGTCTACGGATATTGAACCTTTGGAATGAATGTTACGGTGTATTGGCAGTTGAGGAGAGAGCTTCCCTGGTAAAACCTCGGTCACCAACCGTAAACGCAGCAGCACCGATCATTCCCCGGTTCGCCTTATTTTTCCGGCTTCCACCAAATGCCCCGATCCAGCAAAGGTCTCCCAGAATCACCTGTGCGTCACGATCAACGGGTTCGTGTTGCCCGGTTCCAGTTCTAACCCGGCGGTTCGATCGGGTAACCCGGACAATCATGGAAATATATACCCCCGGGTCGGCAACATCAGGGGCAGGTGCGTTCCCGCAAGGGTTGCGGGACCATCATACTGATACAATACCCAGGTGAAGAAGATGAAAAACACCAGAATAATGTTAATCGGCAGCCTTTGCATGGTCTGCCTCATTGCGGCAATCATGCCAGTTGGCGCTGCTCCCGTGAACGGAACATCATGGAATACCAACCCCGAACACATCACCGCAATGCAGGCACATGTGGCGTATGTGGGGACCATCGGGCAGGCACAGATGAACGGGGCGATTACCTATATCGGTTCCATAAGCAATGGTGCCGGGACAGGCCAGCTCACCTCCCTTGAATCACAGTTCACTGGCACAGAATCCTCGGTGCAGACGATGACCACCGCCGATCAGATCAGGGCTGCCGAAACGCAGATGGGTGCCGACCGGAAGGAGTTCATGACCGATGCAAAAGGCTCGCTCCCAGAGTACAACGGTACTGGAAAGGCCCTTCATGAAAGCGTCAACGCCTCGGTCATGGCACAATCAGGAACAATCCAGACCCTCAGAAACACATGGTGGACGGACCGCGAGACCGCCCGTATGGATGTGTTCGCGACCAACGACCAGAACCGGAACAACCTGCTTGGGAAACTGTCCACAAAAGGGATAGATGTCTCGCAGGCACAGGCAGTCGAGAACCAGATCCAGCAGGAAGGAACTGCCCTCAAGGCTGCATTCGACAGCCAGGACAATAATGCAGTCAAGGCTGCAAACCAGCAGCTCTCAACACTCTGCACCCAGTTCCGCGATATCGTGAAAGGCTACCGTCATGTCCACCCGGCGACGACCACCGTAACTCCAGCAGCTGCCGTTCCGGTATCGGCGTAATCAATGTTTTAAAAAACCGTTTGTGCGAGGGGGAGGTCGGAATCGTCCTCTCCCCTAGAGTGAGTTGTTGTTCGTGATACCGATCATTTTGGTATGCATTCGGTGTGATGCCATCTGCCAAAGGCCTCTTTTAACGTGGGCTGCACTTTGGATGCCCAATCCGAGTGTTTAGATGAAAATTTTACGGGCTTTTTGCAAACGGGACAGAAAACAAAAAATCTCTGCTCGGTTTCCAATTCCTTGATTCTTGCCTCTAATTCCTTGATCCTCGCCCCTGATTTCTTGGTCTCCTCCTCTAAATCGGACCCCCACTGTTTACACGCCGCAAATTTATTAGCCAGGTCCGACATTGCCTCTTTGGGATCCATCTTGTCATGAAGGAAATCAGTCATCCACTGTGAGAGAGGTTTGCCCGATGCCGCTACAATCAAATCCAGATTTTCCTTATCTGGGGCTTTCAATCTAAACGATGCAGAAGGATTATTCAGCCGGTACTTTTTCTGTGACGGTAGTTGACTTCGTTTCATAAGCGGCCTCCAGAAATCCAAACGGGGATTATGTTACGATCTATATCGCAGCTTCTATAGGGATCGTTACAGCGATCGTTTCCGGAAGCTGCAGCGTGATCGATACAGGGTAATCTGCACTTTGGCAGTGCAATTTTTGATCCACAACTGAGGAGGCGGGTAAGGACAGGTAATACATGGTTCATGACCTTCTCTGTCCATAGTGTTACCTTGTCTAAAATCGTAAAGGAAAGACCCTGATCATTGCGGCAAGATACGGTCATGGCCCATGCAATCCAACCCCCCCAAGACTCCAGGGTTCTGATTGTTTCTTCCACCATTTTCACGCACTTCCTTATGGAAAAGAGGGAGAGAGGGCCATTTTACATCCCCTCTCCCTTCTGGTCGTTTTGCCGTACACGGGTTGGAGAGTGCATCCTGGGCAGTTTGCAGGTGGTTTTGATCCGTCCTCCAAACTGGGATGACTGGGTTCGTCCGGCCGAAGGATCCTGCTTCGTGTTCGATTGGGGAACCTGTGGATCTCCAGATTGTGGTTTCACGGGTGTATCGATAGGCTCGAAGACTACTCTCCTATCGCACTCGATCCGCCGAACGTCGATGGTCTTGCCATCGCCCCGAATCCAGGTCTCAACACCACTGTCTGGGGTTCCTGAACCAGCCTTGTCTGATTTGCCGGGGGGTGTATCAACCACAGGCATGGTTACGGAACTGAGGGCTTTTTGCACCTCCGTTTCGGGCATCAGGAAGTTGCAGAGCAACTTACCGGGGTGACCAGGAATCGGCGTGCACGCCATTATAACGGGTTTATCATCCGTGTTCTCCTGCTGTGCGATTCTCTCCTGATGCAATGGAGAGGTTGACCCCGCTGGGGTCTGGGGCATATCTTGCCCGCCCGAATTGGATTCTGTTTCGTTGCTTCTTCTCATAGTTTCATTCCTTAATATTGGGAGTTTCTGAAGATCTATACGATGATGCCGCGCCCGAAGCATGGCATGCGAAGTGCAAGACACGCCGGGTTGCTTACATCGCAACCATCCCCTCGTACGGAAAGATCGCAAGAACACGATCGTCGGATGGCAGCGCAGACCTATTGGGGGAAAGGGTATAGCCGATCATTGCCGATGCCTCCGACAAGATTTGGCGGGGAGGCTATTCCCCGGGGCGTCAGCAATTCGGATTTTGCCCAATTTTATGAGTTCTGCGCAAACTTTTTTATAAATCGAAGGTAAATGCTCATAGGCATCTTGTGATGTTTCGAATACCGGAGTTGTACGCACCAATCTCACCGGTAATATCTGCGCTGTTAGGTTTTATTGCGATTTTTTTGCGAAAGGAAAAGATATAGGTCTTAATTCTTGCTTAAACCCCTATATTTCCAAATTAGAGATAACCCCAGTATTTGAATAAAATTACAAATAGCAGGGTTGATATTCCCAAGCGTGATTAATGACTGATATATGCTGGATAATCCCGAAAAGTTGGAGTTGGGACAAGGGCAAGGATACCCCGAGGGATTTATAAAACGGAAAATTCTGTTATTAATTTATAATTCACCAGAGGGCATTAAAGGAGGTAAAATAGAGGATTTCCTCTGGACAGAATATGGAATACATCAACATTCAGGGAGAAAAATCCATCTCGATGATCTCGAAGAAAATGAATATATTCGTAGTGAATGGAAATCAGGTGGACCAAGATATTTCTTTCCTCCAAAAAATATCGATTCAATACCAGCCCTTTTACAAGATCCTATGCTTTGGGGGAAAAAGCCAGATTTTATCAATTTAGATGAGATCGAAGATGAAAACGAGGTAAACAGGCTAAAGGAAATAACATCTGATCTTCTAATGCTGTATCAAACAAAATTTTTTGAACAAACCGTAATGAATGAAATTATCGATCGTCTTTTATCTTCGCCACCGTTTTTTGAGAGTTTCAAAGAAAAATATCATCTTGATTTGAAAAGTGTGGTAGAATCAGATGATGAAAAAGAAGCCTTAAAAAACCTATATTCTCGGGCACTCTCAACATCGCCATACCTAAAAATGCATATGCTTATTCCTCAGCCTATTATCGCCGCCGCTTTGCATGCATCTCAGTTCAATGCTGCGCTACTGGATTATATTCAAACCGGAGGTAACGAAGTTCAACTCTCGGTAAAGGCACTAACCAAAGTTAGTAAACTCATGAAAAAATTCCGGAAAACCACGAATAATATCTGGGAGTATCAATTCACCAGTCTAGAGTCTTTTAGTCTGGCTACGGTTTACACATGCCTGAGTTTTGATACTCTGATGACTGAAGAGTCAAGAGATATTGTTTGTAAATTCTTAAATGATGATGAAATAAAGAAAATATTTGGGAGGTACATTCCTAACCCATTTTTCGTCGTCGAAATAACAAAATTTATTGGTTCTCTGTATTTATTCGGGGAGTCTAGTGAATCAAATTTGTAATCTCGTTAATTATTTCTCGCCGGCGTCTACAACTTTTTTAAGAAGCTGGAGGAGATCGGGATATTGATCGATATATTCCAGGAGATCGAGGTGGCGTTTCTCCGTTTCTTTCATCGATTCAATATCACCCTGCAATTTTGCCATCTGTGCAACGAGTTTTTCATTCATCGACCTTAACCCTTCGATACTCTCACCCTGTAATTGGAGTTTTCCGGTCAGCTCTGTCGCCGTTTCCCGGAACTCCGGGGGGATGCCGATTGTCACGACATGCTGGACTTTTAGGTATTCGGCTCCGGCCTGTTCACTGTCCACTTGCCGGTATGAGGCGTCAAGGTACCCCAGGTGTCCGGCGAGGTGTTCGGCGAGGACTTTTTGCCCGGCCATACTCATTTGGCTGATGAAAAATTTTCTGAGCGAATGAAGGCGGTACTGGTTGCGCCCGGTTTCTTCATCCGCTGAGTACAAGCCCGCCGCCCTTAATGCGTTTTCCCACATTGCAATAACGCTGGCATCGGAGATGGGGAAAACGTAAGGTGTATCCGTGGTTTTTTCCTTGCTCTTACCGGCACGCACGAGCCCGGCGTTCCTTCCCGCCGCCCCTTTCAGGTAATCATCCCTCTTTGCCAGCCATGCCTGAACACTGCGCGCCGCCTCAGAACTGATAAAGGAATAACGGGGTTGCTTGTTTTTTGTATGGCGGATCGTGAGTTTTACCGGATTGCTCTCAAAATCCACGTCTGATAGTTTAAGGGAGAGGACTTCGTTTAATCGCGCCCCGGATGATGCAAGGGTTAAGACTATCGCCCGTCCTTTTACATCCAGTTCTTTAAGAGCGGCGTCGATCACCTTGGCCGTCATTACCTTATCGACAGTGCCTGCCCCGCCCTTCAGCTCTCTTTTCAGGGTTCTTATCGTGGACTTCCTGACCGTTGCGCCGTACTCTTCGAGAATGCACCGGGCGTAGGTCATTATCTGCCGGGCTGACAAGAGAGAAACGCACTCTTCCTTTAAACACCCGGCGAATTTCTCCATG
>Ga0326727_10023883_pt1 | contig 11618 bp, 13 predicted proteins | sample MB2enrmetagenome_FD_207643 | JGI IMG/M metagenome (GOLD analysis project Ga0326727, IMG submission 207643) | Lab enriched peat soil microbial communities from McLean, Ithaca, NY, United States - MB29MY | ecosystem: Environmental > Terrestrial > Soil > Wetlands > Peat | place: USA: New York... | reverse complement strand
GGGCACGTGCAACGGTAGGGGTTTTACGAAGGCAGGAGTTTGCTGGAGCTTCGCGCACAGCTCTTTGCTACCATCCTCAACATGACAACCAAACCCAGTTCCGATGCCGCGCGCAACTTTGCGAAAGAGTATGTACGCATGAATGAGGGGGAACTGCTGCATCTTGCTGCCTCGTACGACTCGCTTGTGGAGCCGGCGCAGAATGCGCTCAGGGAGGAGTTCGCGCGGCGGAAGATGGAGCCGCCGGTGATGGAGGACAAGGGGTGGGATGAGGTGAGCAGTCAGAGGCTCGTAACGGTACGGCGTTACCGTGACACTTCCGAGGCGATCGTGGCGCGGACTGTGCTTGAGTCTGCGGGACTCTTCTGCTTCCTTCGCGACGAAAACCTCGTTCGATTGGATTGGCAGATATCGAATTTTATTGGCGGTCTCAGTCTTCAGGTTCGTCCTGAAGATTCTGAGGCGGCGTTGGCGCTTCTCAGTCAGCCAATTCCTGAGTCGATTTTGTTTGAAAGTGATGTGAAGTTTGATCAGCCTTGCTGTCCACGCTGCGGGTCGATTGCCATCACCTTTGAAGGGCACAATCGATCCGCTGCGCTTGTCTCTACGTTTGCGGTGGGCCTGCCGCTGCCGCTTGGTAGAGAATCGTGGCGATGCGGTGCGTGCGGGTGTCGATGGAATGCGGATGGGGATGACGTCGCCTGAGTCGTACGGCGAAGAACTGGAGATGTTGGAAGAAAGGTTCGAGCGGGTGTGGCTCGACGGAATTCCACGGGGTCCTTCGACTCGCTACGCTCGCTCAGGATGACAGCTTCGTCCTGTGTGCGAGGCGCTACGGTTGCGAGGAAGGCGGCCCAGATTGCGGCGGCAGCGGGAAGCTGGCTGCATAGGCGTAGGCCGGCGGCGGTGTGGAGCGGTCCAACAAATCGCCCAGGATGGGGTAACGTCCGCCGAGGAAGTAGAGGGCGTAGGCCTGAAAGAAGGTGAGCAGTGAGCCCATGAATGCAATGGCTACGCAGACTGCCCAGCAGAGAAAGACCAGCGCGCCGCATATAGCGCAGGCGACCAGCAATACCGTGCCGACGGTCCCGGCCTTGTGCAGGGAGAGCCAGAGAATGACTCCAACGATCCCTGGTGGGATGAGCGAGACGAGCAACACCATGAGCACGGCGATCTCTACGACGATACCGAATACGAGGCCCAAGACCAGGCGGAGGACAACGTAGAGGATGACCTGGCCTGGTTCCGTGACGATAAGAGAGCGCAGGCGTCCAAGCGAGTCCGCGATGCCGAGGTCTTCCAGTGCGAGATAGGGCAGGGCGAGATCGCGCACCAGCATGAAGAGGGCGCAGATCACCAGCAGGACTAGGAAGGCGACAGCAACGAAGAGGAGAATCTGCGCGATGTGCAGACCGGTGAAGGGATTGAACTCGCCCAGCGTGCCGATGTCGTGAAAATGATGGATGAAGTAAAGGACGCCCGCGATCAAGAAGGGCAGAATCACAATCAGAACGCAGAGGAAGAAAAGAAGCTTGAGGCCGATCCAACGCCAGGTGCGGCTGCCGTACTTGCGCCAGAGTGGGCCGATGAGGGTGTAACGGGTTGCGACCAGTTCCAGCAGGACGAGCTGCAGGCGGGAACCGATATAGAAAAGGATAAGGCCAATGACGAAGGTGACGAGGCCAAGCAGAATTGCGAACGCCAAGATGAACGCGATAAAGGCTGGAGGAAGCTGGTGCATGCTGTTGGAGCTACCGCGGCCAAGATTGAGGTTGAGTCCTCCGCCCATCTCGGCGAAGAAGGCGACAGCGGCGATCTTGAGGAAAGTGCGCAACTGGAATGGGCGTGCAAGGACGTCCCTGGTGCGTTGGAGAGCTGGGCCGATGGCTTCGGTTGCGCTGAGGGGTCTCATAGTTCTCCCGGTGAAGGTGTCGTTGGCAGGAAAGGGACAAAGGGTGTTGAGGCAGTGTCAGGAGCAGTTGGCTCCAGCAGGTTACCCAACAGCGGGTAACGTCCGCCGAGGAAGTAAAGAGCGTAAGCGTCGAGGAAGGTATACATTGGGCCGAGGGCGAGCAGCATGGCGTAAAAGAGGGAGAAAATGTACCAGCCAATGGCGAGCGCTATACCTAGAACCATGAGGATAAGTTTAGGCACTCCAATAAGATGCAGCAGAAAACCGATGAGGAAGACTACGACGCCGATGAGCAAGGTGCAGAGAAAGAATGCGATCTCCCATACGATGGTTGCGCCAACGACGGCGGCGATAGCGAGGCCAACCTTGAGCACGGTGTACAGGGCGAACTCGCCGGGTTCCTGGCGGATGAGCGCGAACATGCGGCGGAAGCTCTCTGCCATGCTGGTGTTCTCCAGGGCAAGCGATGGGAGGATGAAGTCCGCCAGAAGAGAGCTGACGAGAAAGAACGAACCGAATACGAGGAGGATAATTCCGTATCCGGCGAAGAAGGCGGCGAAGATCTGCGGCGAAGGCTGCTGGCCTGGGCCCATCGCTTGCATCGATTGGAAGAGCGGGATGACGTGGTGGATGTAAGCTGCGACGGGAGCTGCAGAGGCAAAAGTGACAACGATTCCGAGCAGAATTTTGACTGCTGTCCAACGCCGGGATGGCGGGCCGTACTTGCGCCAGGCGGGAGCGACGAACTCGCCGCGGTTGACGAGGATGTCGAAGAAGGCGAACTGGAGACGCGAGCAGAGATGGAAGAGATAGAAGTAGAGAGCGGTAGCAAAGAGAACTCCGGCGAGCAGTGCGGCGACCGCGATGGAGCTGCATGAACTGCGCGCGAGGGGAATGAAGGCAAGCAGGATAAGCGGGAAGGGGTAGACCATCGTTCCCATGCGGCAGAGGTAGGAGGTCGCGCAGAGCTTCCATGTGCGTCCCATGCGAAAGGGAGAGAAGAGAATGAGCTTGGTTCGAACGATGGCGGGAGAGATGCAGTCGGTTGAGCTGAGTGGTCTCATAGTTCGGTGCGATGAGAGTAGCACGGGAATTTCTCTGTCAAACAAGTTTTTCTGCAAGCCAGGCGTCCCAGGCGGCCAGGGCGCGCTGGCACTGGATGCGGTGACGCTCCTTCTTGTCGCGGATGCGGCGGCGCAGGTCGTCTTCCAGGGGCGGAAGCAGGTCGAAGGTGATGTTGGCGGGCTGAAAGCGACTGCTGTGGCTGCCGGTTTGGGCGTGGGTGATGTAGTGGCTCAAGCTGCCGTTGGCGGAGGCGCGCGGTGCAGGGGTGGGTTGCCGGCCATGGGCGAGGGATGCGGCGTAGAGTCCGGCAAGCAGACCGCTGGCAATGGACTCGGTGTAGCCTTCGACGCCGGAGAGCTGCCCGGCGACAAGGACTGAGGGGTGGGCACGGAGCCGGAGCGTCTCTGTGAGGAGCGCGGGCGAGTCGATGTAGGTGTTGCGATGGATCTGGCCATAGCGCAGGAAGGCGGCGTTCTCCAGGCCGGGAATCAAGCGCAGGACGCGTGCCTGTTCGCCGAACTTGAGGTGGTTCTGGAAGCCAACCAGGTTGTAACTGTCGGCGCGCAGGTTCTCCTGGCGGAGCTGAACGACGGCGTAGGGCCAGCGGCCAGTCTTGGGATCGGTGAGGCCGACCGGCTTCATGGGGCCGAAGCGGAGCGTGTCTCGGCCTCGGCGGGCCGTCTCCTCGATGGGCAAACAGCCTTCGAAATAATGGAGGGTCTCCGCGGAGGGTGCGGAGTTCGTCGCTCCCACCCATGACGATAAAGCCGTCATGGCTGCGGCACCCGGATTGTTGTGTGCGGATGATTCAGTGGGGAGCTGCTCCCAGGGCCTTACGGGAACGGATTCGGCGCTGGTGAGTGCGTCGAGGAAGCGGTCGTACTCCTCTTTGCTGAAGGGGCAGTTGATGTAGTCGGCGGTACCCTTTTGATAGCGCGCGGCGAAGTAGACCTTCTCCATATCGATTGTGGTGGCGTCGACGATGGGAGAGATGGAGTCGTAAAACGCTAGATGGTTGGAGCCGGTGAGGCGCTGCAGCTCGGCGGCGAGCGCGGGCGAAGTGAGCGGGCCGGTGGCGAGGATCGTGAGCGTGTCGGGAGCGTCGGGATCGAGCGCGGTGACCTCTTCACGGTGGATGGTAATGCGCGCGTCTGGTTCCATAGAGGCGGCTGCGATGCGGGCGGCGACACGACGGGAGAACTCGACGCGGTCGACGGCCAGGGCATGACCGGCGGGGACGGCACTGGCGTCGGCCTCGGCCAGCAGGACGGAACCGGCCCGACGCAACTCCTGCTTCAGGAGCCAGGGCGCAGTGTTCTCGCTCTCGGACTTGAGCGAGTTGGAGCAGACCAGCTCGGCGAAGTCGGCGGTTTGGTGGGCCTCGGTGGAACGGGTGGGCCGCATCTCGTAGAGGTCAACTTCGCAGCCGAGCGCGGCAGCTTGCAGCGCAGCCTCCGTGCCGGCCAATCCTCCGCCGATGACCTTGATCTTCTTCATGATGTTATGTTGTCACAGTGTTAGCGTGTTGGTGATGGAGGGTGAGTTCGCGATGAGCCAATGGCGTTCGGTAGCGAATATTTGCGGATGGCTTTCCTTACTTTGCTGGCTACCTTATTTCACGCTTTTCCTTCTGAGAGGAATGCTTCTTGATTACCCGGATTGGATGTTCCCGGTGGTTCTGGGGATGATCTACCTAGGCCCCGTCGTCGGTACTCCGCTGGCGCTGGTTGCCGCAACTTCGAGAAGGTGGTGGTGGATTGTGCTGGCTGTAGTCTCGCTTGTTGTACTCGGCTATGTATTGTGGTGGGATGCGCACCATCCATTCTACATATAGACCCAGTTGGGTTAGACAGATCGTGCCAGCGCGGCGAGGGGTGGGCCGGAGAGGCGCATGGTGGTCCACTCGGACATGGCAGTGGCGCCGAGGGAGCGGTAGAAGTCGATGGCGGGGGTGTTCCAGTCCAGGACGGCCCACTCCAGGCGCGGACAGCCCTCTTCGACGGCGATGGCGGCGACGGCTGCGAAGAGGGCCTTGCCGATGCCCTTGCCGCGGAAGGGCGGGCGGACGAAGAGGTCTTCCAGGTAGATGCCCGCGTGACCGCGCCAGGTGGAATAGTTGTAAAAGTAGAGCGCGAAGCCTACGGGGACGTAGTTGCCAGTTACAGGTTGCAGGTTAACCGTTGAAGACACTTCGGCGATGAGGCAGTGGAAGCGCGGGGTGGGGCCGAAGCCATCGCGCAGGATGTCGGCCGGCGTGGCGATGGCGGAGGCGGGCTCGCGTTCGTACTCGGCCAGCTCACGGATGAAGGCGAGGATGTCGGGGATGTCGGCGGGGACAGCAGGGCGGATATTCAACATTTCTACTTCCGGGGATGATTGGAGGGGGCATTGGGATTGGCGGCGAGCCACTTGTCGAAGGGGATGTTGAAGTCGAAGAGCTCCTGTTTGCCGTCCTGGGTGTAGATCATCTTGATGTAGAGGACGGCGCCTTTGAGGGCCGGATCGTCGAGGTCGCGGATATCGTAGAAGAGGTAGCCGGCAAGGGTGGAGTGGGGCTTTACGATGGTGCTCTGGAAGCCGAAGTCGTTGTCGTCCTGGGTGATCTTTTTATCCACGGGGGTGCGCTGGACGGGGAAGGGGTCCAGCGGGATGTGGATGGGCTTGGTGCTTTTATAGGTAAAAAGGCGACGGTTGATCTCGTCCTCGGTGGCGGCGGGAACCTTCTCGTTGGCGGCGGAGATGAACTGGATGCGGGCGTCGCTGAGCTGCAGGGCGAGGTCGCCGTCGTTGGTGAAGATGACGCGAACGGGCAGGAGGCCGTGCTGGATATAGGGCAGGCGGAAGAAGCTGCACTGTTTAGGGTCGTCGCAGGGGTCGGCGGCGACGGTGAGGTGCTCGTTGGGGTGGGCCTCGTTGGCGGGGTAGGACGAGGCGGGCTGGGGCGGGGGGGCGGACCCGTGGTTGGCGGCGCTGGCGGGCGGGCAGAGCAGGGATGCAGCGAGGATGGCAGTGGTGGTGAGTGCGCGGAGAGCGGGCGACCGGTGCGAATTGGAAGCGTTGTAATGCGAGCTCATGCTGGGTTGATTATCATCATCACGGATGCCGTGGTAAAGCTGGGCGGTTGTGCTCCCTTTGCAACGAGAAAGCGGCGAACGATGGAAATGGCGCTGTATAGCTTGCTGCTGGTGGTGGTGCTGGTGCTGTGCTCGCCGTGGTGGCTGGCGCGGATGGTGCGCTATCGCGCGGGGATGAGGCAGCGGCTGGGGCGCGTGCCGGGGGAGCTGCGGACGGTGGGGCAGGGGCGGCAGGTGGTGTGGCTCCACGCGGTGAGCGTGGGCGAGGTGCTGGCGGCGACCCGGCTGGTTGCGGAGTTGGAGGAGGCGCTGGGCGTGGGGTGGATGGTGGTGGTTTCGACGACGACGGCCACCGGGCAGGCGATGGCACGGGAGCGATTTGGGGCCGCCAGGGTGTTCTATTATCCGCTGGACTTCGCGTGGGCGGTGAGGGCGTATCTGCGCGCGCTGCAGCCTAAGCTGCTGGTGCTGATGGAGAGCGAGCTGTGGCCGCGGATGCTGGTGGAGTGCGGGCGGGCTGGCGTGCCGGTGGCCGTGGTGAATGCGCGGGTTTCGGATAGAAGCTATAAGCGGGGATTGCTGGTGAAGGCGGTTTGGGGACGAGTGCTGCGGCGGGTGGACCTGTTTCTGGCGCAGAGCGAGGAGGACGCGCGGCGGCTGGTCGCGATGGGGGCGCAGGTGGAGGCTGTGCGAGCGATTGGGAATCTGAAGTACGACGTACGGGCGGCGAAGGCCAGCCGCGTGGCGGAATTGATTAAAGAGACAGCAGCGGAAAGGCCAATTGTGGTGGCGGGAAGTGTGGTGGATCGCCTGAATAACAAGATGCTCAGCGAAGACGAGATGGCGATTCAGGCGTGGGAGGGACGGGTGCGGCGGGAGATTGGCGCGCTGCTGGTGATTGCGCCAAGACACCCAGAGCGATTCGGCGAAGTGGAAGCAACCGTGATGGAGTTTTGCTACCTGAAGGCGAGTGATTGGGTAACCTCGAAAGATGTTTCTTTGCTCGCGCAAATAAATCCGGGCTTGGATGGGAAAACAGCACCCAACAGCCTGCCAGGCACTGAGGGCCGGCTGGAGGTTGTGCTGCTGGATACCATTGGCGATTTGGCGGCGGTGTATGGAATTGCGGATGTGGCGTTTGTCGGCGGGAGTCTGGTGCGGCGGGGAGGGCACAATCCGCTGGAGCCGGCGCAGTTTGGCGTTCCCGTGGTAATGGGATCGAGTTACGAGAACTTCCGCGATGTGGTGGGGAAGATGATGGTGGCGGATGGAATCCGTATTGTGCAGGACAAGGATGAGCTGGAGACGGCGCTAGTCGAGTTATTGACGGACCGCGAGGCGGCGTGGGCGATGGGCGAGCGGGGGCGGCAGGTCCTCAAGGAGCAGCAGGGCGCGACTGGGCGGGCGGTTGCGGCACTGCTGGGGCTGGTGCGGCCGTGAGGGCTCGGAGGTGGTGGGGATGGCCGCTGACGCCTATCTATGCGGCGGGGCTGACGGTTCGGGATGGGCTGCGGCGGATCGGTTTGCTGCGGACGCGGCGGTTGACTTGGCCGGTGATCAGCGTGGGGAGCTTGTCGGCGGGCGGAGCGGGGAAGACTCCGGTGGTGATTGCGCTGGCGGGGTTGCTGCGGGATCGGGGGTGGTACGTCGATGTGTTGTCGCGTGGGTATAGCCGGACGGGGCGTGGCGTGGAGCTGGTCGATCTGGAGGTTGTGGATGCGGCGTCGCGCTTTGGCGATGAGCCGGTGGTGATCGCGCAGAGGACAGGGGTCAGAGTGTGGGTGGGGGCGAACCGGTTCGCGGCCGGTGCGGCGGCGGAGAGCGCGGAGGGTGAAGGTGGTCGTTTGCTGCCGCAAACGATTTCCCGCCCTACCGCAAAGAACGCGGTAGGATGGGGCACCCAGCCTGAATCTGCGGGATTCAGTCCGGGGGCTGAAGCCCCCTGCTCCCTCCTAAGTACAAGGCGGCGGGCGCATTTGCTGGACGATGGGTTTCAACATCGCGGGCTGGCGCGGAAGGCAGACATTGTTTTGCTGACGGAGGCGGACTTAGACGAGGCGCTGCTGCCGGGAGGGAACCGGCGGGAGCCTCTGGCGGCGTTACGCCGGGCGGATGTGGTGGTGCTGCGCGAGCAGGAGCAGGAGCGCGTGGAGGCGCGGGTGCGAGGGCTGATGCGCGCGGATGCGGTGGTGTGGAACTTGAGGCGGGAGTTGCGATTTACCGCTTTGACGGGAGCAGGAAGCGCTGGGGATAGACCGATGGCGTTCTGCGCGATTGCGCGGCCTGAGGAGTTCTGGGCGATGCTGGAGGAAGCGGGCTGTAGTCTGGTGCGTAGGGTGGCATTCAGCGATCATCATGCGTACTCGATGGAGGATATGGTAGGGGTGGTTGCAACGGCAAAAAATCATGGGGCGACGTACTTTTTAACCACCGAGAAGGACGCAGTGAAACTGGATGGGGCTATGCTGAAACGACTGGGCGAAGTGGGGCCGGTCTGCGTTGTAGGGCTTGACGTGAAGTTAGCGGACGAGTCGGGTGTGATTGGCGATCTGGAGGCGCGCTGCCGGTGAGAGTGCTGATCGTACGGATCGGAGCGATGGGCGATGTGCTGCACGCGATGCCGGCCGTTGCGGCGCTGCGCGAGCGGCATCCCGATTGGTTTATCGGGTGGGCGATCGAGCCGCAGTGGAGCGATCTGCTGCAGATTGCCGGAGACCCTAACGATCTGCAGCAGATAGAAGGACGCAACGACGGCCATGCACTGGTGGACCGCTGGTACAGCGTGACAGCCCGCGCGTGGAAACGGAGGTATATCTCACTGAAGACACGCTCGGAGATCCATGCGCTGCGCGATGTGCTGCAGGGCGACCGGTTCGATGTATGCGTGGACATGCAGGGGGCACTGAAGTCTGCCATGGTGGGGCGGATGGCGTGGGCCACGGTGTTTGCTGGACCGGCAGCTCCGCGAGAGCGATTGGCGCGTTGGTTCTATAAGCAGCAGGTGGGGATGAGCAAGGCGCATGTGGTGGAGCAGGGCTGCGAGCTGCTGGGCGCGGCCGTGAGCGAGGAGCTGCATCCGGCGCGGGTAACCCTACCGATGGACGAGATGGACGAGCGATGGGCTGCGGAAGAGGTGGGACCGGAGAGATTCTGCCTGATCTCGCCGGGCGGCGGATGGGGAGCGAAGATATGGCCGGCGGAGCGGTTTGGGAGGGTGGCGGCAGAGCTGGCAAGGGCGGGTGTGCAGTCCGTGGTGAACACCGCGCATCAGGGTTCGGACGGGGCGGAGCGGGTGGTGCAGGCGAGCGAGGGATCCGCGCGCGTAGTGCAATGCTCGGTGGGACAGTTGATCGCGCTGACGCGACGGGCCGCGGTAGTGGTGGCGGGCGATACCGGGCCACTGCATCTGGCGGCCGCGCTCGAGAGGCCGGTGGTGGGGATCTATGGGCCGACCGACCCGGCGCGCAATGGGCCTTACGGAACGCGCTCGCGTGTGCTGCGCGATGCAGGGAGCGTGACCAGCCACAAGCGTGTGCGCGAAGTGGACGCGGGAATGTTGCAGATCGGGGTGGAAGAGGTGGTGACGGCGGCGAAGGAGATGCTGGGGTAGGTTCGAGGTACAAGGTACCAGGTTCGAGTAGACGAAAGGATTGCGGGCGAGCGTGAGCGGACGGACGGGTTGGCAGAAGATTGCGCGGCGAATCCGGGTGCCGATGGGCTTTGTGTTTGCGGGGCTATATCTTTGGCTGGCAGATCCGAGCCGGCGGACCATGATGCTGAGCCTGGCGCTGGTGCTTCCTGGACTATGGCTACGCGCGTACGCGTCCGGCTATGTCCGCAAGGATGCGCAACTGACCACGACCGGGCCGTATGCCCACACGCGAAACCCTCTGTATCTGGGGTCGATGCTGATTGCCTTCGGCTTTGCGGCGGCGGCGGCGAGCTGGATGATTCTGGCGCTGCTGGCACTTCTGTTTGCGGCAATCTATATTCCCACTATCCTGAGCGAGGAGGCGTATCTGCGGGAGCACTTCGCGGGGTTCGATGCGTATGCGCGCGCCGTGCCGAGGCTGCTGCCGAGAGCAACCGGCGCCGCCAAAGAAATGGCCATGGATGGAGGAGTTCCGGCGGAGGGCGGTTTTTCGACGGAGCTTTATCTGCGTCACCGCGAGTACAATTCGGCTATGGGCGCGGTGGTCCTGTATCTGGCGCTGGCGCTTAAGCTGCTGTTCTATTCACGCTGAGAGTTCCAACATCTTCCCTCTGCGAGCTGCGAATCCTTGAATGGTTTGAATGGTCTGAATCCTCCTGCGGCTCTCCACTCCGGCTTTAAGTTAGTGCGGCTTGCGGTCATTGGCGCGCTGCTGCTGACGATGGCGGTGGGAGCGCGCGGCTGGGAGCAGACGGTGCAGCCCCAGACGCTCCATCTGGAGCAGATGTCGCAGGCGCAGGCGGTACAGCATCCCATTCCGACGCTACAGCCGCCGGTTGAAGGCTACGTCTTTCCGCAGCGGGAGACGTTGACCTTTACCGTGGACTGGCGGGTGTTTACCGGGGGGACGGCGGTATTTCATCTGGAGCAGCAAGGCGATCAGATGCGTGTGACGGCGACGGCGGACACGGTGGGAGCGGTCAATATGCTGTTTCCCGTGGTAGACCGGTTCCAGTCGGCGATGGACACAAAGACGGGCTGCTCGGGGGGCTTCTGGAAGCAGGTGCAGGAGGGACGGCGCAAGGTCTCCACCGACCTGACGTTCGACTACAACGCGGGCAAGCAGACACAGGTGGAGCGAAACCTGGTCAAAGGCACGCAAAAGCAGCAGACGACTTCGATTCCGGCGTGCGTGACGGACTCGCTGTCGGCGATTTTTTATGCGGCGTCGCAGCGGCTCACGGTGGGGCAGGATTTCGGCTTTCCGCTGGCCGACGCGATGCGTACGGTGACGGTGACGATGAAGGTGGAGGCGCGCGAGGAGATCAAGACGCCGGCGGGCACGTTTCAAACCATCCGCGTTCAGCCCACGGCCGAGGAGGGAGTGGTGAAGAACCGCGGCAACATCTGGATCTGGTACACCGACGACGCGCGCCATATGCCGGTGCAGATCAGGGCGCGGCTGTTCTGGGGTACGATCACCTTCCACCTGCAGAGCGTGGAAGAGAAGTGAGCCACTTCGTGGCGTGTATTGGGCTTCGCGTGGTGCTCCCGATGGTCGCAAGGGAATGGGTGCAGTGTTTGAGTTGAGATTGGAGCGGGACGATGCTTTTCGAGGGTGATCCGGTGCCGACACCTCCCGAGGGACTGGTGATCGTGGGACGGTTTGAGAGCCCCGTGGAAGCGCAGATGGCCAAGGGAGCGCTGGAATCGGCTGGCGTGGAATGCTTTCTGGTGGGAGAGAATGCGAACAGTTTACTGCCTGCGGCGTTCCGGGTGCGGCTGCAGGTACGGAGGGAGGATGAGGCGGCGGCGCGCGATATCTTGGCGCAGAGTGCCGGGGACCTGGCTGGCGAAGGCATCGGGGAGGGTTGAGCCGTATTGGGATTGGAGTGGTGAGGTCGCTGAACCGGGT
>Ga0326727_10023882_pt1 | contig 11618 bp, 7 predicted proteins | sample MB2enrmetagenome_FD_207643 | JGI IMG/M metagenome (GOLD analysis project Ga0326727, IMG submission 207643) | Lab enriched peat soil microbial communities from McLean, Ithaca, NY, United States - MB29MY | ecosystem: Environmental > Terrestrial > Soil > Wetlands > Peat | place: USA: New York... | reverse complement strand
CGGTTGCCGTGGATCCCGCAAAAGCGGAGCTGTTTGCCATGTTGGCGCGGCGTCTGGTGTTGTTGCAAAAAATCCAGGACTCGCTGATGCGGAGCCGGGAGGCGATTGTCGGACTCGACCTCGATGCTATCTATTCATCCGTAACTGAGCAGCAGTCGCTTTGTGACGAACTTCGAAAACTGCAAGGCGCTTTGATGAAACGAACCGGAATCCCCAAGGGGACGCCGGGGAAACGATCAACCGCATCCGCGGCGGTGTCCTTTACGCCTGCGGAACTGGCTCGCGTGGCCGCTTTGCGCCGGGAAATGACCGAGGCGGAGGGGACCCTTCGCCGGCAGGCCAGGGTGAACTCGTCCCTGCTTCGCCGTTGCGGCCGGACCAATGCCTGCTTACGCAATCTTTACCAGAGCTGTCTGGGGACCTATGTCGAGCCGGGGTCGGTGAAGCCGGCAAATTTGACGAATCAAAGGTGACCCATGGGCGGCTTATCAGGGATTACCTCCATTGCGCTTAGCGGGTTGTCGGTCGATGAAGCGGCACTCAGCGTTACCTCCAACAACATTGCCAACGTCAATACCCCGGGCTATTCGCGAGAGGTGGTTGACGTGGCGCAGACCACCCCCATCAATGTGGGGCAGATTACGTATGGCACCGGCGTCACGCTCCAGAGTGTGAAGAGCGTGCGCGATAACATCCTGGCTGCCCGTATTGCCGATGAAAACGGCCAGCAATCCCAGTCGCAAAGCTATTTGAACACAATGAACCAGGTGCAGACGATGTTCAACGACGACTCGGGAACGGGCCTGCAGTCGGTGTTAAGCAGCTTCTACAATAGTTTCTCCTCCCTGGCGACCAATCCCACCAGTACCTCGATGCGGGAGAGCGTCATTACCGCGGCCCAAAATCTGGCCACCGCGTTTAACCAGGATTCCACCAGCCTGCAGTCGATTTCTTCCAGCCTGGATCAGCGGGTGACTTCGGATGTGTCGCAGGTAAACAGTTTGACGGCACAAATCGCCCAACTGAATGCTCAGATCGGCCAAGCGAACGCTGCGGACACCGCGGACTCCAGTTCGGACACCGCGGGCATGTTGGAAGATCAGCAGTCGCAACTGGTCCAAACTTTATCCGGCCTGCTTGGCACCCAGGTAAATCAAACCAGCAATGGCATGATCACGGTGACTACCAGTAACGGCGCGGTTCTCGTCGCCGGCAACCAGAGCTACAATCTGGATGCGCAGCCGGATCCGGTTACGGGTCATACGCAGGTTTACTCCCAAGGCATAAACCTTACGTCCAGCCTGTCCGGCGGAGACATAGGCGGACTGCTCCAGGCCCGCGATCAGGGGATTGCCGGCGTGCAATCGCAATTGGATACCCTGGCTGCGGGAATCTCCAACAGCGTTAATACGCAGAGCGCAGCAGGATACGACCTGTCGGGAAAAGCCGGCGCAGCCCTTTTCACCGCGCCGCCGGCTGACGTAACGGGCGCCGCCGCCAACATGGCCGTAAATATCACGGACCCTTCCCAGGTCGCCGCCGCGAGCACGGCGGATGCGGGGGACGGAAGTAATGCCCTGGCCCTGGCCAACCTGCAAAGCACGGCCATGGCGAACGGGCAAAATCCGATCGATACCTATAGCACTCTGGTGTCAGACCTGGGCAATAACGTATCGGAAGCCAGTACGGAAAACACCGCCCAGGGACTTGTGCTGACGCAGCTGCGACAGCAGCAAAGCAATGAATGCGGTGTTTCGCTGGACGAGGAAGCGGTAAATCTTATTCAGTACCAACAGGCCTACGAAGCGTCTGCCCGAGTGATCTCGACCGTTTCCAACGTGATCAGCACCCTCATGCAGATGGGAGGTAACGCGTGACTATCCGTGTTAATCCGAATCTCTACCTGGAATCCCTTACGGAGCTGTCGCAAACGCGCCAGGCGGAAGATACCGCCTTGGAGCAGGTTTCCACCGGCCTGCGCGTCAATAATCCCTCGGACGATCCCTCGGCCGCCGCCGCCAATGTTGGCGTCCAGGCCCAACTGGCGAACATCGACCAATACACGACCAATGTCACCAGTGTGTCCTCCCAAATGCAGGTGGCCAATTCGACGCTCAGCTCGGCCGTGAACCTGTTGAACCAGGCGATCACCTATGGCACGCAAGGTGGCGATTCGAACTTGACGCAGGCGAACAGGGACACCCTGGCTACGCAGATTCAAAGCATCCAATCCGAACTCGTAAGTCTGGCGAATACGACGTACCAGGGGCAATATCTGTTTGCCGGCACTGCCAACACCCAGCCCTTCCAGACCAATGCGAATGGGACGGTAAGCTACGTGGGCAATGACGGGACCAATAGCGCCGAGATCTCGCCGGGAACGAAAGTCCAGACCAGTCTTCCCGGAAGCCAGGTGTTTGGCACCGGCACGAACAATGTGTTCACGGCGCTGTCGCAGTTGTCCGCCACACTCACGAGCGGCGGCGATGTTACCACCGCGATGGCCAATCTTACCTCGGCCTATAACAATGTCAGTAATCAGCAGGTGTTTTACGGTAACGCGGTGAGCAACCTGGAAAATACGCAAACCTACCTCAATAACGACAAGGTCGAACTCTCGACGCAACAGAACAACCTCGTAGGCATCGATACCGCTACGGCCGTCTCGAACCTCGAACAAGCCGAAACCACGCGGCAGGCGGCGTTAAGCGCCGCCGGTCAAATCGGCCAGGTCAGCCTGCTTAATTATCTGCCTGCTCCTACTGCTTAGTAGCTAGAAGCCAGGAGCTAGAAGTCAGGAGTTGGTTTCTGGATTGGTATCAGGGCACGGCTGCTGCTGCGGCCGTGCCCTTCGTGTTTGGATGTCTATGGTGAAGCGGTAAGGGGAAAACCGGCCGAGGGCGTGGAGGGCCGTCTTCAAGCACCCTGCCCACAATGTCCTTCATTCAAGAAGTGCTATATCGGGAAGTGGTTCTCAACGCGTCATGCGTTCCAGTTCCAGTCGAAGTCTTTCGATTACCGGTTTCCAGTTGTCGGGAGTGGTCTGCCGGAAGAGGCGGGCGGTGGGATACCAGAGACTGTCCTCCCGTTCCAACAGCCAGCGCCAGTCCGGCATGCAATGCAGGAGAATCCACACCGGCTTGCCCATGGCGCCGGCCAGATGAGCCGGGGCCGTATCCACGGAAATCACCAGATCAAGATTCGCCACGAGCGCGGCGGTATCGGCAAAGTCCTTTACCGCGGCATCGAGGTCGTGCACCTTCATGGTGGCCGGAAGGTCGCGTATTTGTGCGGCGGCGTCGCCCTTCTGCAGCGAATAGAACGTTGTGCCTTTGACCTGGGTCAAGGGTTCGAGCTGAGCCAGAGCGATGGATCGCTGCCGGTCGCGCGAATGTTTCGGGTTGCCCGCCCAAGTGATTCCGATGCGCAGCCCATCTCCCTGAAGGCGCCGCGACCACGCCTCGACCTCCACCGGGTCCGGTCGGAGATAGGGGACATCGGCGGGAATGCTGGTCAGCTCGGTGTGAAAGGCCAACGGCAGGCTCAGCAACGGGCACTGCCAGGTGAACTCCGGAAGCGGTTCTCCGCGGGTGAAGGTCTGGGCTACCCCCGGGATATTGGCGAGAAAGCGCCGGAGTGGAGACTGCACTTCCAGCAGGACCTCGCCCCCACGCGCCGCCACTGCCGGCGCATAGCGCACAAACTGGATGGTGTCGCCCAAGCCCTGTTCGGCGTGCAGGAGAATACGGGCGCCTTGCAGCGGTTCCCCGCGCCACAGCGGTTGCGCGAACGTTCGCCGGAAGGCGCGGAATTCGCCGGTGTTCCAGCGCGATTCGTATTCCCGCCATCCGGCGGAAAAATTGCCCTGTATGAGATGCGTTGCCGCCAGACAGACCCGCGCGATGGCTAAATTGGGTTGGCACGCCAGTGCGTGCAGATACGACTCTTCCGCCGCCTTCAGGTTGCCCTGCTTGGCCTGAGCGAAGCCCAGATTGCAGTGAGCCGCGGCATGGCGGGGATCCTGGGTCAGGACGTACCGGTAACAGGCCATGGCGCCGGCGGTGTCGCCCTGTTTGGAAAGAACGACGCCCAGGTTGACATGAGCGTCCAGCAGGCCCGGATTCAAAGCCAGAGCCTGACGCTGTAAGCCTGCGGCCGTGTCAAGGTCACCCAGTTCCTGGCAGAGCGCTCCCAGGTTGGTATAGCCGCTGGCAAAGTTGGGATTGAGCTGCAGAGCGTATCGATAGGAGGCTGCGGCCGCGGCAAGTTCCCCCGTCTCGTGAAGCGCGACGCCCAGGCCAAAGTGCAGCTTGAAATCATCGGGCCGCAGGACCAGGGCGCACCGGTAACAATCCATGGCTTCCCCGTATGTACCCTGCTTCTGCAGTGCGGTTCCCAGGTTGTAATGAAACTCGGCGCAGTCGGGCCGGAGAGCCAGCGCGCGGCGGAAATACTCGACGGCGGCGGGCAACTGGCCTTGCATCTTCTTGACGCTTCCCAGACTGCTGTACGCTTCCGCCGAATCGGGCCGGGATTCCAGCACGCGCCGATAGCATTCCTCGGCCGCTTTGAAATTGCCCTGGCGGACAAATAGCGTGGCGAGGTTGCCCAGTCGATCCAGATAACCTGGATCCGGCGAAACCGCGAAAGGGGCCGCGGCGGCCGCCTGATTTTCCGGCAATGAACCCATATCGTAAGGGTTTGGAGCAATCGATGTGCCAACAGGTCAGCCGTTGGCAACGGTTTTTCCGCCGCGTTCCCGGGCGCTTCCGGAAAGAATCTGCGCAGAGTTAGAGAGTTCTAAGTCCCCCCGTGCCGGGAATGCAATTCTTGCCTAGCTCCAGACGGGTCAATGCCCTCGGTCGGAGTGCTGCGATCCGGGGAAATTTTTCCGGTGCTTTCCAGATAAGCCTTTAGGAAAACGGCCAAATGAAGCCCGGCAACCTGATCCGGCTGCTGGCCTTTCGCGATTGGAATGGTACGTGCGATGTCACAGGACGAACAGACGTTTTTTGCGGATGCGGAACATGAAAGATTGGAAAAACTTTACGGGCGGTGGCCTTATCATGCCAGTGAGGACCTATAACTCGACACGGTCAGGCAATCAACTCATCTTCCACGAGGAGTGGACGGAACTTCCCGCGCCGCCGGGCGCGGAAGCCGAACTCGTGGTGTCCTCCCGTTCCGATCGTGTGTTGGTGCTGGACACGGCGCCCATCGCCGGTAATTCGCAGCCGATTGATACGTTTGGCCGCGGCTTCTACGGGCCGGAATGCGATTCGAGCGGGAAGGGCGACCGCTGGACCAACGGCCGAGGGCACGCCTACTTCTTTACGCGACTTGAGGTTTCGGAAATTTGTCTGGATTTCTTTTCGCCGTTTCCTGACGGCACGCGGTTGGAGATGGTGCTGAGCCGCCAGGATGATCCCGTCAAACATTCCTTTGTGAACGAAATGCATGCCGAGTTCTGGGGGAAGTGCAACGACGTCTCCCGGCTGGTGATTCCACTGAAGCTTCAGCCGGCGACCCTGTACCGGCTTACCTTGATCTCTCCGGTATTTGCCACCGGCCAGGCCGGAAAACCCGGCGATGGTGTCGGATTGGCAGTGGTCTCGGCCGAGCTCCTGGGCTGTCCGTTCCCGGCAACCGCCGACGTGGAAACAGCGGAGGCGGCTGAGCCGGCGCCAAACGAACAATCGGGCCAGCAATCGCGAGTGTCTCTGCAACCCGCGAACTGCCTGATGCCGGTCCGTCAGATTACGATCACCGGAGATATTACGCGGCCTTATGCCGAAGGCGACCTCCACCAGAGAAGCAACATTGCCTGGTTCTGGAGACTCTTGCAGTATCCGGTGACTCGTGCGGTTGGTTCCTTTCCGGTAGGGCAACTGGGCGGCACGAGCGAAGGCTCTCCGGTTTGGCGTTCGCTCTACGACTGCACCGGCTACTCAACCAGCGAAGCGGATTGGGTGCGGCTGTACAGTCGCACCAGCCTGGAGCCGGAGTGCCTGAAATTACTGGACCGCACCTATGCCGGATCGCTGGTGCTGGGATTTGGGCTGCCCGACGTTTTCTTGCGATATTTTCAGCACCGGGGTATTCCTTATATCGACGCAATTTTGCACCCCGCGCGCTTTCTCGACGATGTATTTCTGGCGTTCCGGACAAACGTGCCTCAGGCCTTCGAGTCTTTGCGCACCTATGCCATCCCCGAAGAGCAGCTCTACGTTCAGGCGGGAATTCATGCCGCCACCGTGGCGCGCATGGGGCCGCTGGCGGCGCCGGCCAATTCCTGTCTGCTGCTGGGACAGACCCGGTTCGACAAGTCCTTGATCCAGGAGAATCGCCGGCTCTCCCTGGACGACTTTCGCGACGACCTGCGACGGCTTGCCGGCGAACACAGTCGCATTTACTTCAAGCGCCATCCCCAGGCCTGCGAGGATCCCGCAATCGTGGAGCAGCTCCGGCAAGAAGGCGTTCTGCAAACCACGGAAGCGAATATCTACAGCTTGTTCTGTAGTGAAAACATCTCCAAGGTGGTATCCATCAGTTCCGGCGCCTCCTACGAAGCGCAGTGCTTCGGCAAGCAGACCCAGTATCTGTATCGTCCCTCGTGTCAGCTGGCCAACGAAAGCTCCGCCTTCGATCCCTGGGCATATATCGGCGTATATGACGCGTTCTATACTCCGCGGTTCTGGACTGATTTGCTGGCCCCGGTGTGCCCGGTGGATAACTGCCCCGAGATCAGCCTTCCGCGTAAGACCAGCCGGCTGCGAACCAGCCTGCAGTCCTACTGGGGCTATAACTTCCTCGATCATGACATCCTGCTCAACCATGGGCAGGGCCAAGAGAACGCCGATCGATAATGGCGGCGAGCGCATGGCGATCAAAGGCAGGCGGTAATCCAGACTGAAAAAGGGGCAATGCTTTCGAAAGGACGCCGCTTTCACGGCTGAGGCTTGAAGTCGCGCAGGGCGCGACAAACCTTGGCCGGCAATGCCCGCCGGCAGCTATAATGTCACCAAAGGTGAAGATGATGTCAAAATCCGCACTAATCACAGGCGTTACCGGACAAGATGGATCGTATCTGGCCGAATGGCTTCTCACGAAAGGGTATAAGGTTTACGGATTAGTTCGGCGCAGCAGCACCAGCAACCATGAACGCCTTACCCACATCATCGACAAAATCACTCTGATCGCGGGTGACCTGCTCGACCAGAACTCGATTATCAATGCGCTGCGGCAAAGCGAGCCGGATGAGGTGTATAACTTAGCCGCTCAGTCCTTTGTGGCGACCTCGTGGAACCAGCCCGATTTGACCGGTGAGATTACAGCGCTGGGCGTCACCCGGGTGCTGGAAGCCATCCGGCTGGTAAATCCCAAGATCCGGTTTTACCAGGCGTCTTCCAGCGAAATGTTTGGCGCCTCCAAGCCTCCGCAAAACGAGCAGACCCCGTTTCATCCCCGGAGTCCATATGCCGTCTCCAAGGTGTATGGCCACTTTGCGACCATCAATTACCGGGAAAGCTACGGCCTGTTCGCCTGTTCGGGAATTCTGTTCAACCATGAATCGCCGCGGCGCGGCATCGAATTCGTCACCCGGAAAGTAACCAATGCCGCAGCCCGCATCAAACTTGGGCAGCAGAAGAAACTGTGCATGGGGAATCTCGATGCGCAGCGGGACTGGGGATTCGCCGGCGATTACGTGCAAGCCATGTGGATGATGCTGCAGCAGGCAACCGCGAATGATTATGTGATCGCCACCGGGGTGAGTCATTCCGTGCGGGACCTGCTGGAGATAGCCTTCCGGATCGTGGGATTGAATTATCGCGACTACGTGACCGTGGATACTTCCTTGCTCCGGCCCGCGGAGGTCGACTTCCTGTGTGGCGATGCCGGCGTTGCCCGTAAGGTCCTGGGTTGGACGTCGGCCACCACCTTCGAGCGGCTGGTGCAGATGATGGTGGAAGAGGATATCCGCCGCTGTGAGATTCCGCAGGCGCTCAACGCGGCTGCACCTTTCTAGCAGGTGAGACCGTGAAGACACTGATAACAGGAGTGACGGGTTTTGTCGGCCCGTACCTGGCGGACTTGCTGCTCAGTAAGGGCGCCGAGGTTGTCGGAGTCGGCATGCGCGACGGGAATCTGAGCCTGGAATCCCGCATGCCGAAGGCGGCCCGGATTGTGGAAGCCGACATTCGCGACCGGGATGCCCTCCGGGGCGTATTGCGCGAATGCCATCCGGACCAGATCTACCATTTGGCTGCGATCTCGGATGTTGCCGCCAGTGTTAGCAATCCCGCGCTTACCTATGACATCAATGTGGGTGGTTCGCTGAGCCTGTTGGAAACTCTCCGCGATCTGAAGCTCGTACCCAGAATTGTGAACGTCAGCACCGCCCACGTCTATGCCTCTCCGGAAGGCGGCGCCGGCGAACTCAGCGAACACTCGCCGCTGGATTTGCTGACTCCTTATGCCATCAGCAAGTACATGGTGGAGGTGTTGGCGGAGCATTATGTCCGGGCTTTTGGTTTTCAAGTGGTGACCGTGCGGCCTTTCAATCATATCGGCCCGGGGCAGAGGCCGGATTTTGTCTGTTCCAATTTCGCCCGGCAAATTGCGCTGATGCGGGGAGGGCAAATACCGGCCATACTCCGCACGGGCAATCTGGAACCGGAACGCGATTTTACCGATGTGCGGGATGTGGTGGAAGCCTACTGGATTGCGGCGGCACGGGGCGTCTCCGGAGAGGTTTATAACGTCGCCTCCGGCCACCCTTGCCGGATGAAGGAGATTGTCTCGGAGCTGTGCGAACTGGCCGGCATTACCGTCGAAATCGAGACGGATCCGGCCAAACTCCGGGCCACGGAACCCCTGCGGCTTTACGGCAGCGCCGCGAAACTGCAGGCCTTAGGGTGGGAGCCACGCATTCCCCTCAAACAGTCGCTGGCCGACATCCTGAACTACTGGATGGAAATGACCGGCGGGCCGCATGAAGGCGCCGCGCACGCGTAACCGGCCCAACCTCCCCCCTGATAGAACCCGCTGACCTCTTAGCAACTTTTAACCGGCCTTCCGGCGCGATGGTAAGAAAGATGCAGCTATTGGGCAGGGGCCTTGGTTCTCTTTTCCCAGCAGAACACCTGGGCTTGAGCGCTGAGCACCGCAAACTGGGCCTTGAGAATGGGGAGCTGGGAACCAGAGACCGTTCTCGTAGAGGAGTAGCTTCATGCCTGCTGCCAGCACCGATCAGAAATCCCAAATTGAGGCCCTGCGCGTGGATCTGGACCAGATAGCCCGGCTTGCCGGTGGCGCCATCCAAAATATCAGCACGCAGAAGGACGTCAACGAAGCGATTGTTTCCCGGTTGCTTTCCGTGGAAGCCGAGGCGAAAGTAGCTGGAATCCACGCCGCCCTGGAACAGATCAACACCCGCCTCAACAGGATCGAGACACTATCCCATGGGGCCAAGGCGGTCTACGTGGGGAATGACCGGCTGTTGACGCGGATGAATTTCGGCAATCTGCAGCTCATGTATCTGGTCGAGGCAGACGACCTTCTGATTGTTCCGCATTTCGTCATGGAAGGGTGTTTCGAGCCCGAGGTGACCAATTTCTTTGCCCGCACGATACGGGATGCCGATCATTGCCTGGATGTAGGCGCCAATTTTGGCTACTATTCATGCCTGATGGGAAGACTGGCCTGGCGCGGCAAGACCCTGGCGATCGAGCCCGATCGCAAAATCTTCGAACTCCTGCGCGACAACGCCCTGGTGAACTGGCTGCAACAACAAATCACGCCCTTCCACGGCGCCGTTGCCGATCGCGAGGGCACGGTCCGGTTGTATCGTTGCCCGAGGCAATCGGGGAATACCCGAATCATCAACACGCCGCAAGAATCTCTGTCCAAGCAGAATGAGCAGCAGATTTTTGAAGTAAGGTCGGTGACCATTGACAGTCTGTTGCCGCAATTAGACGGCCGCATCGATATCATGAAGATCGATGTCGAGGGCGCCGAACCCCTGGCGTTCCGGGGAATGACCGAAACCTTCAACACGAATCCGAAGATACAGATCGTGATGGAATGGTCTCCGGAACAGATCCAGACTCTGGGATTTGATGTCCGCCAGTTCATTGCCGACCTGGCTGCGCTTGGCTTGAAGCCCTATATCATAGGACGCGATGGAGCGGCGGCCGCCACTTGGGACCAGGTGGCGAACCAGCAGTATCTGAGCGGATTGCTTCTGCATCGTTAAGGGATAAGGCGCCTTGAGCAACGGACACTTAGCCGAGGGGGGCGGCACGTCCCCCTCGGTTTTTTTGATGTCACGTGGACCGTAGGCGCCGTAGCAAACCCATCTATCAAGGACGCAATTTCCGCTGGGAGTTTGAATCTATTCACCCAGAATTTCCTGGGCGGATTCCAACTGCAAATTGCGCTGGAACCACCGTGGTCTGATTTGTTCCATGTTGTGAAATGAATCATTTCAAGGCATGAAATGAAATGGAACGATGTAAATTGCGAGGGCGGGTTTCCAGCCAATAAATCTACGTCCCCAGGGCTTCCTGGCATTCCGCGACGGGATCAACCTGCTCTGGCGCCGCCGAATTTGATTTGGCGTCCGCTTCTTCCTGTACGAGTTTCTGTATGCGATTCAAGTAGAGCTGCGTAATCCGTGACCAGTTGAATTTTTGCCGGACGGCTTTGGCGGCGGCGCGGCCTCGCTGGGCGGCTTCGGCGCCGTGCTGATACACGTGCAACATGGTGCGCGCCAGTTCGGTGGCATCCGGTTCGAACCAGGTAAAGTCGCCGGCGAGCGGGCCCAAGGCCGGGGGATCGTCGGGAACGGCGGCCTCCTTGGCGGGAATCAGATAGGCCGTTTGCGGCGAGCAATAATCCCGGGAAGGTCCTTGCTCCGTGGTGATGACCGCCCGGCCGCAGGCCATGGCCTCGACCGTCGGCATGCCAAAACCTTCGCCCCGATAGGGCAGGACAAAGGCATCGCACGCCCGGTATAAAGCGGCCAGGGTTGCATCATCGTATTGCTCGGCCATGACCTGCAAGTGCGGTGCGCGGGGATGATGGCAAAACTCCGCCAGCAGGCCAGGCAAACTGTTATGCGAATACGCCGGGTTGGCGCCGGTGCTTACCACCAGAGTGACATCATCGCCGGCATCGAAAGCGGCCTGGTAAGCCTCCAAGAGCACGTCGATGCCTTTGCGGCGAATGGCGCCGCCTACAAACAGGAACATGAACTTGCGGCAACCGTGCGGCCGCGAGGTGGCGCCCTCCGGGCTGAATACCGCCGGATCGATGCCATTCGGGATCACCCGCACGCGATCGGCGCCGACGCCCGCGCGGACAAATACGTCCCGCACGAAACCGGAAGGCACCCAGAGTTCATCCACGTTCTGCTCGATCTGCCGGACCCATACCCGCGGGACCGTGCCATATTCCCAGGGCACGATGACGGCGAGTTTGGCGCGCGCCGGCCGGCGAAAATCAGGGGGCCAGCAATGGCGGATCGTCAAATCCAGATGCCGGGGATGACGCAGAAGCGCGCCCGCCAGCAGCGAACCATTTGGTATCTGCTGGCTGGGCAGAGCCGGATGGGCCAC
>Ga0326727_10023876_pt1 | contig 11622 bp, 7 predicted proteins | sample MB2enrmetagenome_FD_207643 | JGI IMG/M metagenome (GOLD analysis project Ga0326727, IMG submission 207643) | Lab enriched peat soil microbial communities from McLean, Ithaca, NY, United States - MB29MY | ecosystem: Environmental > Terrestrial > Soil > Wetlands > Peat | place: USA: New York... | reverse complement strand
GGATGCCTGGACAGGCGCACATGGCAGTTGGATGTGCCAGAGCGCATCTCCGGCCCATACGACGGCAGCCAGGAAACCTCCAGACCCGCATCCAGACCGGCCTCGGCCAGCACTTCGCCCAGCAGCAATACGCCCTGTCCGCCAAAGCCCGCGACCCGCACGCGCAGATCCAGATCCGGCGCGTTCTTTTCCGCCGCCAGCGCATGGCCTTCCGGCATTTCATCCTTGGCAACGCCCAGAATGTGCGGCAACTGATCGAGCGCCGGCGGAGCAACCGGCAACGGCCGCGGCTGCGCCTCTTTGGTGCGATCGATCACCACGCCGAGCGGGAAGATCTTCTCCAGCACATCGCGTACCCAGTGCTGTGCATCGACCGGCTGCATCTTGAAGATTGTGGGGCACGGAGCCATCACCTCAATCAGCGAGAAGCCCAATCTCTTCACCTGGTTTTCCAGGCCGCGCTTGATGGCGCGCGTCGCCTGCACAATCTGCTTGCTGTCTCCCAGGCCCACACGCTCGATGTAGACCGGAGCCTGCAACGTGGCAAGCAATTCGCTCATATGCAGCGGATAGCCTTCAGTCAGGGCATCGCGTCCGAAGGGAGTGGTCGCGGTTTTCATTCCAATCGGAGTTGTCGGTGCCATCTGTCCGCCCGTCATGCTGTAGATGGCGTTGTTGATGAAGATGACCGTAATGCTTTCGCCGCGATTGGCCGCGTGAACGATCTCCGCCATTCCGATCGACGACAGATCGCCGTCGCCCTGGTAGCTGATCATGATGCATTCCGGCCTGCTCCGCTTGATGGCCGTGGCCACCGCTGGCGCGCGTCCATGCGCCACCTGCACGTTGCCCACGTCGATGTAGTTGTATGCCAGCACCGAGCAGCCCACCGGGCTGATTAGAATCGTTCTGTCTTGGATGCCCAGATCGTCAATCGCCCGCGCCAGCATCTTGTGCGCGATGCCGTGCCCGCATCCGGGGCAATAGTGCGTATGCTGCTGCAACTCCGCCTTGCGCTCAAATGTCTTGTAGAAAGCATTGGGCCGGGTGTGCGCTACCACATATTCAGAATCAATCACGTTAGACATTTGCCATCTGCTCCTTCGCCAGCTTCGCCGCCGGCAGGTAACGCTGTGCCTGATCCTGCACAAACCGGAGAACTTCTTCGTAAGAGGGAACATTTCCGCCCACGCGGCTGTAGAACTCCACTGGCCGCGCTCCATTCAGCGCCAGCCGCACATCATCCACCATCTGGCCATTGCTCATTTCCACGACCGCGAAGCAGCGCGCGTTTTTGGCCAACTTTTGGAGATTCTTGCTGGGGAACGGATACAGCGTGATCGGCCTCAGCACGCCGACCTTGAGCCCCATGGTGCGTGCCTGGGCCGCCACGGCCTTTAGAATCCGCGCCACAATTCCGTAGCCCACCAGCACAATTTCCGCGTCCTCGGTTTGCCACTCTTCGGCGCGCACCTCCGCCGCTTCCACGCGGCGATACTTCTCTTCCAGATGGTGCTGATGCGCCTCCAGCGAGTCGATGTCCAGGGTCATCGAGGTAATGTAATTGCCGCGCGACTCCTTGGTGCCCGCCACGGCCCAGTCCGGCAGTTTCGGCGCGACGGCCGTCTGCGGAAACTCGACCGGCTCCATCATCTGCCCGATGAATCCATCCGCCAGCAGTACCACCGGGTTGCGATAGCGGTCTGCCAATTCAAAAGCCAGCGCGGTCAGGTCAGCCATCTCCTGCACGGAGTAAGGCGCCAGCACGATGGTGTGATAGTTGCCGTGGCCGCCGCCCTTTACCACTTGGTTATAGTCGCCCTGCTCGGCAGCGATGTTGCCCAGGCCCGGCCCGCCGCGCATGATGTCGGCCACCACGCAAGGCAGTTCCGCTCCGGCCAGATAGCTGAAGCCTTCCTGCATCAGGCTGATTCCCGGCCCGCTTGACGAGGTCATCACCCGCACGCCCGCCGATGCTGCGCCGTACAACATATTGATGGCCGCTGTCTCGCTCTCCACTTGCAGAAACACGCCGCCCGCCTGCGGCAGATAAAGCGCAGCCGCCTCGGTAATCTCGCTGGCCGGAGTGATGGGATACCCATAAAACCCGCGGCATCCAGCCAGAATCGCGCTCTTTACAATCGCTTCGTTGCCCTTCATCAATTGCTTGTGCATCATCACGCCCCCACAACCGCTGCATCCGCGCCATGTCCTTGACCGGCAGGATGCTGCGCAAGTTTCAAAACCGTAATCGCCCCCGGCTCGGGGCAAACCATAAAGCAGATTCCGCATCCCGTGCAGGCGGCGCCCGAGTAGATTGCCGTGTGATAGCCATAGTGATTCAACTTCTCACTGAGAGCGATCACCTTCGGAGGGCACGCTTCGACGCAAAGCCCGCAACCCTTGCACTCTTCCCCATCCACCCGCAATATGCCGCGGTCCTTCTTCGCCACGTCCATCATTTCCATTCCTCCTTTAGGCGTAAATGACCGCCGCCGCTTGGCGCTCCATATAATGAGAGCGCACCGCAAAATCTCCCAGCTCATCCCTGAATCGCGGATCGGCAATGGCGATTAGCGCCTCTGCCCGCTCGCGCAGCGTCTTTCCATGCAGGTACGCAACGCCGTGCTCGGTCACCACGTAATGCACATCGCCGCGCGATGTCACCACGCCTGATCCCGGCTCCAGCATTGGCGCAATCCGTGAAACGGCGCCGTTCCGCGCCGTCGAAAGCAGCGCGATAATCGGCACTCCGCCTTTGGAACGCGCGGCTCCGCGAATAAAATCCACCTGTCCGCCAAAGCCGCTGTAAGGCTTGACTCCCAGCGAGTCCGCGCACACCTGGCCCGTCAAATCCACTTGCAGCGCCGAGTTGATGGCAACCATCCTGTCGTTTTGCGCCACCACAAACGGATCATTGGTGTAACAAATTGGCCTGAACTCGAAGGCGGGGTTATCGCGAACGAACTCGATGAGCCGCTGCGATCCGAGTATCAGCGAGATCACCACCTTGCCGCGATGCAGTGTCTTGCGTTCGCCGTTGATGACGCCCGATTCCATCAGATCGATTACGCCGTCCCCGACCAGCTCGCTGTGAATTCCCAGGTCGTGCTTGTCCCCCAGGCAGGCAAGCACCGCGTCGGGAATTCCGCCGATCCCGGTTTGCAGCGTTGCTCCATCGGGAATCAGCGAGGCCACATTCTCCGCCACGCGGCGATGCACTTCGGTGAACGGCTCCGCTTGGAATTCCAGCAGCGGATGCGACGTTTCCACGATCGCGGAGATGCGGCTCACATGAATGGACGTCTCTCCGTGCGTGCGCGGCATCCGGTCATTGACTTCCGCAATCACCGTCCGCGCGCAGCGAATCGCGCTCATGGTGCAACCCACTTCCGCGCCGAGGGTCACGTATCCGTGATCATCCGGCGAAGACACCTGGATCAGGACCACGTTCAAAGGCAAATTGCCGCTTGAAAACAAGCTTTCAATGTCGCTGAGGAAGATGGGAGTATAGTCGGCGCGTCCTGCAATCACCGCTTCGCGCACGTTCTCACCCATGAACATTGCGCGATGACGGAAAATTCCCGCGTACTCGGGCTTGGTGTACGCGGCGTCGCCCAGTGTTTTCATGTGAACGATCTCTACATCGCGCAATTCGCCCGCTCGCGCCACCAGAGCATTCAGCAATGTCGCTGGCGTGGCGCAATTGGAATGGACCCACACCCGGTCGCCCGAATGGACTGCTTTCAGCGCTTCGGCGGCATCCACGCACTTGTTCCGATACTCTTCGCGCCAGTTCATCTCCGCTTCCCTCCGTACTCGCGTTCGCATCGGCCGTACATTTTAATTTCCTCTATTGCTTCCGCTCGCCGTCAACCAGCATCCTGACCTTGCTTTCTCGCTCCCGAAAACCGCTTCGCCTACTTCTGTAGATGTGCCTCCCCAAAACCCAAATCATTCTCGGCTTTGCCTGGATAAGCGGCTGTGATGAACATCACGATGCTATTACTCAAAGCCGTGAAATACCACCGGAATTCCGTCACTTTCCGAACGTAAAGTTTTGCCTATCGAAAAAGTATGAGTGTTAACTTTAGGTGCCTCGAAATTTATCTAAGTGTTGTTGCCTGCAAAAAGTTGCGCGAGGGTAAATGAAAGAAACTTATGCGCAGTTAACATATTTATAATCATACGCATACATGGTAAGTCAATCATGAATGGCCGGTAACTGTTGGCATGACTTAAATGCCATGCAACAAGAAATGTTGAGCGTTTGCCTGCAGTCAGGAAGCAACCTGCAATTCTAATAACCTGGAGTTAGAACACCACCATCTCATATCATCCGTGCTCAACTAATTGCATAAGTCTGATGCGCTTCCATCTCACCTTTCATCCGCATTCTCAAAATGCCATCAACTTAGAGCGTGCTTTATAAGTTCGCATTGTGTCAGTCGCCCGCCGGCATAGCCGACCCGAGAAGGAATGAAACTCGAATGAATCGATTCTGCTCGCCAACGTGCCAACTCGCCAGCTCCGCGCAGCGGAGGCGAACTCGCCACACTTGATCCAAGATCTTCTGCCACCATTCCCGCAGGTTGTTTGACTTGCAACATGGCTGAAATCTTGTTTCTCTTTAAGGCACGACGTCAGTCGTGCCGAAAAGAGCATAAAAAGCAAAGGGTTTTAACCCCTGAGGAAATGCATTCGTCACACGTCGGCCATTTATGAAATACGCGCCAGGAAGATTCCTTGCCATCCTTGCATTCCGAGGGCAACCGAATTCTAATTTGTTCGGATGAAGATGCACATCCATTCCGTTGTGGATTGCCAACCGCATGGCTCGCTGCCCGCCGCCTCCGCCTCCGCCTTGATGCTGGCAGGATTCAGCGCCGTCATTGGCCAGGTCGTTCTCATGCGCGAGCTGATGGTCGTCTTCAGCGGCAATGAGATTTCGCTGGGCGTCATGCTCGCCTCCTGGCTCTTCTGGACCGCTGCCGGCAGCCTTTTGTGCAGTGGCCTTGCGTTGGGTCAACGCAACTCCCGCCGCGCTGTGGCCGTGCTCGAATTGCTCCTCGGCGTCAGCCTGCCGCTCACCATCTGGGCTCTGCGTTCGAGCAAGAGCCTTTTCCAAACCGTGCCTGGAGAGTTGGTCGGCCCTATCCCCGTGCTGCTTGCATCGCTGGTTTGCCTGAGCGTCTTCTGTGTGCTTGCGGGCGCGTTATTTGTCGCCGCGGCTCGCATGTATGGCCACGAACTTATCGTTGATGCGCGCAGAGCTGTTAGCGCGGCATATCTTCTCGAGGCGGCCGGGTCCGCCTTGGGAGGAATTGTCGCCAGCCTCGTGTTGCTCCGCTTCCTCTCGCCGTTCCAAATTGCCTGCGTCGTTCTCCTCTTCAATCTGTGCATTGCCGCTTTCCTCTTGTTGCGGAAGAGTCGCAGGAAACTTGGTTTCGCTGCCGCTGCGATTGCGCTTTTTGCAATCTTCCTTTTTGTTTTCGTTGTGCCTCGTTTGGAGAGCGTCGCGCAAGCCCGCCAGTGGCGCGGCTTTCACCTGCTCGCATCGCGCGACTCCATCTACGGCAATTTGGCGGTCGTTGAAACCGGCGACATCCGCAGCCTGTATGAAAATGGCTTGATCCTCGCCAACTCGCCGGACGAAAGCGTCGCCGAAGAGTCAGTGCACTACGCGCTGCTGGAGCACCCCGCGCCGCGCCGCGTCCTCATGATCGGCGGCGGAGCCAGTGGCGTCATCGCGCAGGCACTCCGCCATCCCACTGTCGAAAGCATTGACCTGGTCGAACTGGATCCGGCGCTCATCGGTGTCGCGCGCGAATTCTTTCCATCCGAAGCCGCGCCGCTTTTCGCCGATCCCAGGGTGCATCTCCATTACGCCGATGGCCGCGCTTATCTCAAAGCGACGCGCGACAACTTCGACGTGATCATTGTGAATGTGCCCGACCCGCAGACCGCGCAGTTGAACCGCTTCTACACCGCCGAGTTTTTTCGTTCCGCGCGCGAGCATCTTGCGTCGGGTGGTCTGCTCGCCCTGCATTTGCATTCGTCAGAGGAAACCATCAGCCCCGGTCTCGCTGAATTCCTGCGCTGCATCAATCGCACGCTCCGTGAAGTTTTTCCCCACATTGTCGCTATTCCCGGCGAGACAATTCACTTCTTTGCCGCAACGCGCTCTGATGTCCTTACGGACGATCCGCATGTGCTGGTTGAGCGGTTACTCGAACGCAACCTGAATACGCGTTATGTTCGCGAATACTTCATCCCCTTCCGCATGACGCCGGATCGCATGGAACAGGTGCGCGGCCAGTTGCAGCCACTCACCCACACACCCGTCAATCGCGACTTCTCGCCCATCGCCTACTACTTCGATGTTGAATTGTGGAGCGCGCAGTTCAAGCCGGCTTATGCTGAGTGGTTGCGGACTGCGGCGCATGTGGATTTCAGAATCGTCTTCGGTGCGGTTCTGATTATTTTATTATCAACCGCGGCGCTTCTCGGATTTGTCCCTGGTCGCGAGCAGCGCTCCCGAGCCGCCGCTGCCAGTTGCATGGCCGCGACGGGATTCACGCTGATGGCGTTGGAAATCTTTTTGCTGCTCGCCTTCCAATCCATCTACGGTTTCGTCTATCACCAACTCGCCATTTTGATCGCACTCTGCATGGCCGGCATCGCCGTGGGAAGTTGGCTCGGCCTGCGCCGCATTCGTCGTGACGGCCACTACGCCAGCCGCGCCGTCGCGTCCACGCAGTTTCTTCTCGCTTTGTCAGCGCCCGCGCTAATGCTGTTGGTCAGCCTGCTCGCGATGGTCTCTGGTGCGACGGCAAACTGGCTCGCCGCGCAGTGCGTCTTTCCTGCGCTGGCCGCGCTCTCGGGCATCCTGGGCGGTTATCAATTCCCCATGGCGACCGAAGTCTACCTTCAAGGCAACAAGGGCCAGCGAAGTCTCGGGATGCTCTATTCGATCGATCTGCTGGGCGGTTGCGCGGGCGCGCTCGCGCTCAGCGGCTATCTCATCCCGGTCTTCGGATTCTGGAAGACCGCGTGGCTCTGCGTGGCAGTAAATCTTGCGCCTGCTTTGCTAGCCGTGCGAGCTTGCTTTAATCGTTCATGATTTGTGCTCGCCAAAAACCACCGCTGTGAAACTGAAGATATCCGTATCCTCATTCTTCCAGCAACCAGCGCTCATCCCCGCCTTGGCGCAGGTCTGCTCAAGGAACGTCGGCAGATCCCATTTCTGTTCCACCGGAACCTGCGGCAGCAGCAAACCCTCGTCGCTGCCATTCTTCATCAGCAGGCCGTGCTCGCCGATCCTGATCTCATGAACGTCCGTCACGCGCCGCAGAGGCGACAGCACGGAAATCTCATATTCCAGGCTGGGCAGCTCCGCAACCGTTACCGGCCGGAAGCGCGGATCGCGCATGGCCGCCAGCGTAGCCGTGTCGCGCACGGTCAAGTAGAGCGGCTTCACCGCGGAAGTGTAGCCAATGCAGCCGCGCAGATCACCGGACTGTTTGAGAGTCACAAATGCGCCCAGCTCCCGGTTCAGCGCGACGCCTTCGCTTGCTGGCGGCTCATACGCTTCACCTGTCTGAACCACATGCTCCACCGACTTGCGCGCCAACGCGAGCAACTCACTTTTTTCCGGCGCACTCAGCGAAAACGGAGTTTCCATTGCCTTACCGCCTGCGGTCTTCACAAAAACATCCGCGCTGTATCCCACCACGCGCTTGCGGTCGCCCGTCACGTCGCCTGAATTCTCATACTTCAGCACGCGCGCCTGATTGGCTCCCATGCGCTCGGAGTAAATCATCGCGGCCACAATGGGTGCTCCTCCGCAGGCCTCCCAAATGCGCGCCTGAAAGTTGCGCGACATGCTGAAGTAATCCCACTTCTCCAGCGCGTCGAGAGTCTTATGATCCATCTTCACCGCATCGTCGTAGGTGTGATAGTGCGACAGATCAGAGCTCGCCAGCACCAGTGTTTCGCCGCCTTTGCTGTCCGCCTTGATGAGCTTTGTCAGCGCCATTCCCAGCGCGCGGCTGCTCTCGTAACTCTGATTCCCCATGACAATGGGCACAAGTTCAAAATTCCCCAGCACCTTTTGCAGCCACGGCAATTCCACCTCGACTGCATGTTCGCCGCCGGCCGATGTGGGGTTGTGTCCCTGGCTGGAAAGCCGCATCGTCGAGCTCATCTTCGCAAGCTTTCGCGCGAAGTCCTTGTCCACCGGCACAGTTCCCAGCGGCGTCTGGTACGCGTCGCCTTCATAAACGGAGGTGTAATCGAAGCCTTCATAGTGCGACGGCGCAATCACCACGACTCGCGCGTACTTGTGCCCCTTCAGCGCGGCGTAAGTGTATGCGGCCACCGGTCCGGAGTATTGATAGCCGGCGTGCGGAGCAACCACCGCGAAAATGTGATCGGTGACCGGCGGCCCTGAAACCTTGGCCAGCAACTCGTCGATCATTGCTGAAAGTTCCTTGGGGTCGGCAGGATAAAAGCCGCCGGCGACCGCCGCTTGCCGCACCTTTGGCGCTGCGTCTGCGTGAGTGTGCGCCAGCGGCGGAATCGCCATGAATGCGATCAGCGGCGCCGCCAGCCAATAAGCGTTTGAAGCCAATGCGATGTGCATATGCGAACCCTCCACTAATCTTTCATGCGTGCCAGATGCCGGGAATCGGATGCTGGCAAAATGGGCAACTGTTTTTGCGAATCAACATCTGGCTCGCCGTAAATCCCACGCGCTCCACTAACATCTTGCGGCACTTGGGACAATAAGTATTCTGCGCCGGATGTCCCGGCACATTGCCAATGTACACGTAATGCAGCCCCTCGGCATCGGCAATCGCTTTGGCGCGTTCCAGTGTGGGCACCGGCGTGATGGGCAGATTCTTCAACAGATACTCGGGATGAAACTGCGTGAAATGCAGCGGCACATCCGGGCCAAGATTCGCCTTTACCCATTGCGCCAGTCCGCGAAATTCCTCGTCGCTGTCGTTGAGCGTGGGCAGCACCAGATAGACAATCTCCGTCCACTTGCCCATCTTGCGCAGCGTCACCAGCGAATTCAGCACCGGCTTCAACTGCCCTGTGACCACTTGGCGATAGTACGACTCGGAAAAAGATTTGAGGTCGATTTTGACCGCGTCCATCTTGCCGTATGCGGCCTTCAGCGCCTCTTCCTGCATATAGCCGTTTGACACCACAATGCTTCGAATGCCAGCTTCGTGTCCCGCATCGGCGGCATCCATCAGAAATTCGCTGAAGATCACCGGCTCGCTATAGGTGTACGCAATCGTCGGGCAGTTATATTGCTTCGCAATTTCCGCCACGCGCTGCGGTGGAACATACTCTGCCGGAATTTGTTCGGGTCGGGACTGCGAAATGTCCCAGTTCTGACAAAACTTGCAGTTGACGTTGCAGCCCGCGGTGGCCAGTGAAAAGGCAATCGATCCCGGCAAATAATGAAAGAGCGGCTTCTTCTCCACTGGATCAACGTGCGCCGCACACACCCGCGAGTGGACCAGCGTGTAGTAAACACCGCCGCGATTCTCGCGTACGCCGCAGTAGCCGCGCTCTTTGTCACCCACCGTGCATTCGCGCGGACACAGCTTGCACTTGATCTTGCGCTCTGCCAGCTTCTGGTAAAACTTTGCTTCCACGATAAAGCGCGCGTCGTCCTGTGTCCCTGAAGCCGCGCCTGATCCCATCCCCGCCGCCGGTTGCGCAACGCCGGCCAATCCCATTGCCGCGCCCCCGCCCAGCGCCGCTCCTGACGCCAACGCGCATTTCAAAAACGAGCGCCGATCGAGCGGGCTGCCCGCCTGGTTTCTCGCAATCTCTTGCACCTCTAATCCGCACAACATATTGAACCTTTCCGCAACGGTTCGGGTCCGCAAATCTTTCAGCTACGCCTCCACAATCGCAATCCTTTTTGGATCATTCGTGCCTAGCCTGTGCTCGCCATCAGCGGCGGTTGCGATGTAACGCGGCGCGCGTTTCTCTGCCTCCAGCGTCTTCAATCCCTTTTCCGCGCGCTTGCGCTCGATCATCTGCCAGCCCGTATGGTCCAGCGCAACCGGGTCCTGAGAAACCAGCAGGGAATTCGCGTTCCAGCAGTGTTCCGGCTTGAAGCCAGGACCGCCCTCGTAGATTGCAGTCGTTGCGTCGCAAATCGTCAGCCGCATCTTCGTTCGTATCTCCGGCAGCATATTCAGGTCGGCGACGTAGGGATTGCATCCGTCGGGATGATACTTGTTCGGATTATGAATCACGCCGTACATATTCTTGAGAGCGATGGTCACGCCCGCGCCGTCGTGGTCTTTCAGCACGGGAACATTGATCAGCACGCTGGAGCGTTCGGTGAGTATCTTTGACAAGCGACTGCCCACGCTGCCCCACGCGGCCAGATTCTCCTCATAGCCCACGCGGTCGGTCCCATAGCATTGCACGCGCTCTCCGCCCATCGCGAGATGAAAACCGGCGCGCTCCAGCTCGTTGCTGTCGCGGTCCCAAACAATAATGTCGCTTGCCCTCACGCCGGCCTGTTGTAGCCGTTCGCAGATGGCCGCCACAAGCAGAACATTTGTCGAGATTCCGCGGCCTCCCAGCGTATTCACTTTCAGGCTAACCGTCTCGCCCGGGCGGACCAGAGTTTTCCATGCTTCCACCGGATGATCGTGGCCGGCGAAAGCCTGCATGGCGCGATCCAGCATCGCCAGCATCCGCCCTGAATCCACCTTAGAGTCCGCACCGCGCAGCAACTCGTCGTGCGTCACCACGACCCGGGACTTCGCGCCCGCGGCTCCCGATTTTGCCGCAACAGGCTCCGCGGCTGCTAGCGCTTCCGCCCTGCCGCTTGCGCACAACAATGCAGCTCCGGCGAATGATTGCCTGAGAAAATCTCTTCGGCTGCCGTTGCGCACAGTCTTCATACGCCTTCTCCGCTGAATCCGCAGCCTGCGGCGGGTAACAGGGCCTCAGTCAATTCCTACCGCCGCCAACTTAGACTTGCAGTGATCCACCTCACTTGTTGCGCATCTCCAGCCGAATCACCTCGGTGGTCACGCACCTGGCCCAACCCGTCCAGTGCGGCATTATCGTTCCATCCGGCTCAAAAATATGAGCGTTTCAACTCAATGCGGTGATTGTAGACTGGAAATGCGCACTGCTCCTCAATCCGGGCGGCACGAAACTGGCCGGAGCCCACTTTCTTCCGGCCAATCTCTGCCGCGCAGCCCGAGCGAAAGCATAAACTGCGCAAGAGGACTCATCCCGTGACCACCAAAGCTGAAACCGTCTCCAACCCTGACAATCCATCTCTTTCCGCCAAGCGCGGCTACAACCTTTTTCTTCTTGTGGTTGCGGGGCTGGGCGGCCTGCTCTTCGGCATGGACATTGGTCTTGTCGGTGGCGCGCTGCCTTATTTGGCGGCCACCTTCAAGGGCACCACAGCCGAGCTTTCCGTCATTGTCGCGGCCATGATGCTGGGCGGCGTCTTTTCCACGCTCTTTGCCGGCATGTTGGCCGACTGGATGGGCCGCAAGCCGCTGATGAACCTCTGCGGCATCGCCTTTGTCCTCGCCATCCCTATGATTGCCCTTTCGCACG
>Ga0326727_10023875_pt1 | contig 11622 bp, 7 predicted proteins | sample MB2enrmetagenome_FD_207643 | JGI IMG/M metagenome (GOLD analysis project Ga0326727, IMG submission 207643) | Lab enriched peat soil microbial communities from McLean, Ithaca, NY, United States - MB29MY | ecosystem: Environmental > Terrestrial > Soil > Wetlands > Peat | place: USA: New York... | reverse complement strand
TACCGACCTGGCCGAACAGATAGTCGATCTGGCAATCCTTGCGAGTCGGCGGCCCCATCACGGCGAGCTTGCTGGTCAGTTTGTCGGCACCGCCCAGGCCGTCGATCTGCCGCACATCGGGGCTGCCGAAAACATCGAGGATCACGTTGTCGCGAACCGCCCCTGCCTCGGGTAACGCGTCGCGCTCGATGTAGATGCCTTTGCTGGTGCCACCGCGGAGTATTGAGCAGTCCACGTATTCCATTGCCGTTTCCTTCCTCTCCTTAAGCCGGCGACCGCCTGTACAGACACAGGTCGCCGCGGAATTCCGTTCTTTCACTTATCGGCTTCGAAGGAATGGCACTCAAACAACCAAAAGGGCGGAGAAGACCAACATTTTTTCAGTCACGAAACTCGCATATTTGACCTGCCGCCTGGCCATTACCAAAACTTGGCCAACAGACATATTCCCGCTTGTTGAAGCACCTCGTTTCCGGTCGTGCGATGGGGATTGCCGTGCGAACAGCGGTAGAATGCCGCAGCGTCTCCCCCGCGGATTTGGGCCCCCATCGACCGCATCATCAGGCTACAGACGCCAACCTTCGCAGCAGCATCCGCAAGGATCTGACCAGCCGTCATTTCCCCGCCCCATTGCCTGTCATACCGGCGAACCTTTGATTTGACTCGTTCGCCGGTCCTTGGCCGCCATTGAGGCGGCGGCCAAGCGGGCGGATGCCCGCGCCCGGCGAGCGACTTACGGCAGGTCAATTCATTGGCCTGCCGGTATCATACCAAGCTGCGCTGACGGGGACCGATCAGTGCCCGTCAGGCGCCGGGCGGGTTTCTCCGAAACCGTTGCTCGCTTCGCTCGGGCTTCGGCCCGCCTGCGGCGCCGTTTGCCCTTCGGGCTGCACGGCTGCGCCCGCATAAGCCGAGCAGACCCGGGGTGGACCACCAGACCGGTGCCGGTCGCATCCGCATTCCACCTTTTCACTTATTGGCTTCGCAGGCTTGGCTCTCAAACAACAAAAAATGCAGCACAGGCCAACACTATTTCTGTCAATGATTGCCGCGCCGACAATTGAATTGACACTGAGAGACCGCATGTCAACGATGACCAACAATCGGTTGGGCAAAAGAAATGGGGGAACGGAATGAAGCGGACTGGCGTGCCCCTGAACTCCTTGCGCGCCTTCGAAGCTGCCGGGCGCCACATGAGCTTCACGGTCGCGGCAGAGGAGCTGAACGTCACGCAAGTCGCCAGGACTATCTCGAGGTTCCGTTGTTCCAACGCGGACACCGGTCGGTCTGTCTGACCGAGGACGGGAAACGTCTGCTCACGGTCGTCAGCCGTGCCATTGAGGATGTGGACAACGTGATCTCGTCGATCAGCATGCGGGGCCGCCGCGATGTTCTCGCCATACAGGCCTATACCGCATTTGCCCAGAGGTGGCTGATTCCACGTTTGTCAGATTTCCACCAGCGCTACCCGAGAATAGAGGTCCGCCTGACCACATCGCTGCAGCCGGTAAATTTTGAGCGACAGAGCATTCATGCCGCGATCCGGTCGGGGAACGGTCAATTCGAGGATTGTTACAGTACCTTGATCACACCAATCGAACTGCTACCGGTTTGCAGCCCGCGACTGCTCGAAGGAGGAAAACTGAAGCGGCCTGAGGACCTTGCGGGACAGACGCTCTTACATTCTTTGGCCCGTCGCAACGATTGGAGTGATTGGCTTCGGTCGGTCGGATTGAAATCCATCGACCCGGACCGAGGTGTGAAATTTGAGAGTTCGGCCTTGTCTTACGAAGCGGCGTTGCAAGGCATCGGCGTTGCTATGGGCGTCCGCGTGTTGGTTGAGCACTATCTTGAATCCGGTGAACTCGTGGCGCCGATGGATCACATTTATATTCATCATGACGGGTATTACCTGATTTGGCCGCGCAGCAGACAGGAATCACCCGCGCTACGAACGTTCAGGACCTGGCTGTCCGGATATTCCGCGAGCGCATCCGGAGACACGTCTGCGCCCGAGCCGACGTCGGTACCGTGACCTTGATTGGGCTGGCGACCCAACCACGATACCTTCGCGCCCTCCAGGGGTTTAGCCATCACAAAATGTTGGTCATGACGTACCATCCCGTTGGTTGAGCCGCCTCCTTATCGGCCGCACCATGATAGGTGTCGTGCGATAGCATCAAAGCCTTCGCAATCGCCAATATGAATAAAGATTAGGGCGGAAACTGCGATGAACAACGAAAATGATTTTGAAGTATCGACCATGCGTCACGTGATGTGGCGCCTGATGCCATACTTCATGTTGTGCTATCTAATCGCGGTCATAGACCGCGTAAACATAGGTTTCGGCGCCCTCACCATGAATAAGGATATCGGGCTGACACCAACCATGTTCGGTATTGGCGGCGGAGTCTTCTTCCTTACCTATTGTTTGCTCGAGGTGCCAAGCAACCTGATGCTCCAACGTTACTCAGCGCGGCGTTGGTTGTCCGTAATCATGATCGGTTGGGGGCTTGTCAGCGCATCGATGGCGTTCGTATCGGGTCCGGCATCATTCATCGTCACGCGCTTCTTTTTGGGTGCCGCCGAGGCCGGTTTCTTTCCCGGTGTGGTGCTCTACATGACTTACTGGTTCCCAAGCTCGTACCGCGCGCGGGCCGTCGGCTTCCTTTTTGCGGCGGTTCCTTGCGCCGGAGTCATCGGTTCTCCGATTTCCGGCGCTCTCTTGAGTTTGGAAGGCGTCTTGGGCCTGCACGGCTGGCAGTTGCTCTATGTCATCGAATCACTGCCCGCAATCCTTCTGGGTATTTGGGCGCTCGTCTGGCTGACCGGCAGGCCGGCCGAAGCAAAATGGCTGAAGCCCGAGCAGCGTGAATGGCTGGCCAATCGAATCGAAGAGGAAGTCAGGACGGCAAGACATGCCCGCCACATGACCCTTTGGCAGATTCTTACCAACCCGATCGTCCTGACCTTCGCGCTGATTTGCGCGGCCAGCGGCATGCCCAGCATGATGATGCCACTCTGGCAGCCGGCGGTCTTCAAGGAATTCGGCCTGACCCATTTCGAAAACGGACTGGTTAACGCAATTCCCAATGCCGTCGCAGTGGTCGCGATGATCTTCTGGGGACGGAGATCCGACCGGACCGGCGAACGGGTTTGGCATAACTTCATCCCGCTGATGGCAATTGTCGTCGGACTGTTGGGACTGCTGGTTCTGCGGGACCTGTGGTCTGCCGTCGTGCTCATCAGCATTGTCATTGCCGGCACCTATGCCTGCAAGGGTCCATTCTGGGCTCTCGCCACGGAACGCCTGCCCGGCTCGGTGGCCGCGGCCTCGATCGCCCAGATCAACGGGATGGCTCTTCTTGGCGCGTCAGCCATGTCCTATGCCATCGGAGCGATCAAGGATGCCACCGGCAGTTCGGCCATGTCGTTCATTCCGATGGTGGTCGTCACATCGATCGGCGCCTTGGCAATATTTCCGCTGACTCGCCAGAAAGTCGACAATACGGTCCCCGTGACCGAGTAGGCCGGTTTCGTCGCAACCCACATCCTTTGGCCCTCGCGGGCGGTCCAATCCAGGCCTGCAATGCGGGCATGGGGATCCTCAGGAAAGTTATGCCAACTTGCGATGAATCTGACTCATCGCAAGTTGGATGGCCCACCCCGGGGCCCACTCGGCTTCTGCGAGCGTCGCCAAGGCCCAGCGCCTGAGGGGCGCCGATCGGTTCCGATCAGGGCAGCTTGGATGACGTGGAAAATTGGGGAAGACTTGGTCGGGGCGAGAGGATTCGAACCTCCGGCTTCTAGCTCCCAAAGCTAGCGCTCTACCAGGCTGAGCTACGCCCCGAGGGCTGCAGTTCTAGGGGGTTTGGCCGGATTTGGCAAGGGCGCTGTGGACGGCGGAACGCCGTTGACGGGAAGAAGTCGCCCCAGGGGTTTCAAGGGTCTTGCAGGATTTCGTTCGATGGACGTTCCGTCAGATCCGCCCGGGCCGGGCGGCATGACCAGGCGTCGCGGATCGGAACCGATCCCGTGATCGCGGTCACGGCGGCAGATCCGGGGGCGGTCAATGCCTACGGCTTTAGCCCGTCTTCTGGGCATCGGGAAAAGGACGGCTCGCAGGTCCAGGCGGCGACGGGCAGTGTTGACGGAAAGTCATGAGCCGGCACGGGCCGCCCGAACAGGTAGCCTTGGTAAGCATGACAGCCAATCGCCGCCAGAAAGTCCCGTTGCGCCAGCGTCTCGACGCCTTCGGCAATCACCGACAATCCCATCTCCTGGCCCAGCGCGACGATGGTCCGGGCAATCGCCCCTTTGTTGGCATCCTCCAGGATGTCGTAGACGAAGGATTGATCGATCTTCAGCTGGTCGAAGGGAAGTCGCCGCAAATAGGACAGCGAGGAATAGCCGGTACCGAAATCATCAAGAGAGAACCGGATGCCGTGGGATTTCAGATCGCTCATCTTGGTAATGGTCTCCTCGACTTTGTCGAGAAGCATGGTTTCGGTAATTTCCAGTTTCAGATGGCGTGGGTTGGCGCCGCTCTTTTCAATCTCGGCGAGGACATTGGAGACGAAGTCAGGCTGGTGGAACTGCCGGGTGCTGACATTGACCGAGACGGCCAGATGGCCGGTGTCGGCGTGTCCCTGCCAATCGACGATCTGTCGACAGGCGGCTTTCAGCACCCAGTTGCCCAACGGCACGATCAGGCCGGTCTCCTCGGCCAACGCGATGAACGCGCCGGGCGAGACCATGCCTCGAACAGGATGCTTCCAGCGCAACAACGCCTCGGCACCGACAATCTGGTGCCGATCGATCTGCGGCTGATAATAGAGCAGGAATTGTTCTCCCCGCAGCGCATTCCGCAAGTCCGCTTCCAGAGAAGCCCGTGCCTCGACGGCGACCTGCATGGCCGGATCGAACAACTGCAGGCGGTTGCGTCCCGCCGATTTGGCCCGGTACATGGCGATGTCGGCATGCTTCAGCAACTCGTCCGGATTCTGACGGCGCCCCGGACCAAACGGTGCGATGCCGATACTGGCGGTGTGGTGGAATCCCCTGGACAGGACGACAAAGGGACGCGCCAGGGATTCCAGGATCTTCTCCGCCACGGTTTCGGCCTGGGCAACGGCGTCCGCCTCGTCTTCGCTGAAACCTTCCAGGACCACCACGAATTCGTCGCCGCCCAATCGCGCCACGGTGTCCCCTTCCCGCACGACGGCAACCAGGCGTTTTGCCATCTCCTGCAACAGGAGATCGCCATGGGCATGGCCGAAGCTGTCGTTCAGGGTCTTGAAATTGTCGAGATCGACAAAAAGGATCGCCCCGCAGCGACGGGTGCGGTTGCAGGCGATCAGCGCCTGGCCCAGGCGATCCATCAGCAGCCGCCGGTTCGGCAGCTTGGTCAGCGCGTCGAAATAGGCCAGCTCGCGGATCATCTCCTCGGAACGCTTGCGTTCACTGATGTTGACGTGGATGCCCAGCAGGCGAACCGGTTTGCCCGCCCTGTCCCGCTCGACCACGCGGCCCATCATCCGGATCCACAACCAATCATCGGTCGCCGTGCGGTGGCGGTATTCGATATCCAGCGACTGGTCCGCCGCCAGACTGTCTTCGAAAGCGCGTTTGAAGGGCATCAGGTCGTCCGGATGGATCTGGGCCCGCCAATCCTCCAGCGACTGCCGGAACAGGGCCCGCCCATGCCCCAGCACGCGCACATATTCGTCGCTGCTGCTGATCGTCCCCATGCGCAGGTCCATTTCGAACCAGCCTTGCTGGGCCGCGACCAAAGCCAGGCGCAGTCGGGCTTCGTTGCTCGCCAAGGCCCGCATCATGTGGGAAAAAACCAGGAACGCCCCGACCGAGCCCAGCACGAACAGCACGGCCAACCCGCCCAGGACGGCAAGCTGCTGCCTCCATCCGCCGAGATAGTCGTCGTCGGCCACCCCGACCAGCAGATAGAGCGGCCAGCCGCTGACGTGGCGGTAAAATACCATCCGGGCGACACCATCGAAATCGGCCGCCGCATGAAAGGCCGTCGGGGGTGAATCGGTTCCGATCAGCCGTGCCAATTGGGGCGACGGAACCGGATTGACCGACGAGGTCCCCGGCTGCGGAGAATAACGGGCCAGCAGTCCCAGGGTTTCGCCCCACAAAGAGACAACGCCGCTGGGGCCGACATCCACCGGCGACAGCAGTTTCAGCAGCGATTTGAGGGCGACGGCCGAGTTGACCACTCCGGCGAAGGAGCCGTCCGGAGCGCGGTAGGCCCGGGAGAAGACGATCATCGGCAGGAGAAACACCCGCCCCAAGACGGGTTGCGAAATCACCAGTCCGCTGTCGGGGTGCTCCCGCAATGTCTTGAAATAGGGACGATCGGAAATGTCGATCCCGGCGCTGTTCAACTCACCGGTGCTGTAGACCAGCCGCCCAGCGGCATCGCTGACCGTGATGCCGGTCACTTCCGGCAGCTGATCGCTGCGACGGGCCAGTCGTTCCCTGATCTTGATGGGGTCCGGGGGAACGCCGGCATCCTGTTGAAAGTCTTCTACCGCGGACGAAAGGGTCAAGTCGATCTTACCGATCAAACCGGTCAAGCTCTGGTCGAGGACGCGCGACACGTTGCCGCCGATCAGGATCGCCTTCTCCTGCTGGTCGGTGAAGTCCTTGAGAACCACCATGAGCAGGATTCCGACGACAAAGACATCGGCGGCGATGGCCGCCAGCAGGAGCGCGCGCGCGCGCGCCACGCCCTTCAGCTTGCCGATGATCGTCGATGGCCGCCAACCGCTCATGCGCTGTCACCGCGGTCCGGCGTCATCACCGGGCCCAGAGAAACAATCTTGGAAGGACGGGGTTTACAGGGACGCAAGGACGATCTCCGAGATCAGGGCCGGACGGGTCATCGTCAGACAAGGTGGCCGACATAGTCTTCAAGAAGCCTCCAGGCCCGACACCCGAATTTTTCTTTCCATTCCTTGAAGAACCCGCGCTCCCGCAACACCTGGCGAAATGGTTCGCTGTCCAGCTGGTTGAAGACCATGCCCTTGGCCTCCAGGCTGCTTCGCGCCTTCGCGTTGGCAGCCAGGATGTCGGAACGCTGCGCAACCGCGGACTCGTTGAAGGCCTTTGACACGATGGCCTGGATGTCACCCGGCAGGCTGGACCACATCTTGCCGTTGAGGACGAAAAAAAAGCCGTCCCAAACATGGTTGGTCAGCGAGACATACTTTTGCACTTCGTAAAGGCGCGCGCTTTCGATGATCAGAAGGGGGTTTTCCTGGGCCTCGAACAGTTTTGACTTCAATGCCCCATAAAGTTGCGAGAACTGCATCCCGCGCGGCGATGCGGACAGTGCCTTGAACATGCTGATGGACAGGGGGCTGACGGGGACACGAATTTTCAAGCCGGCGAAGTCGGCGGGCGAGGTGATCGGGCGCTCGGCCGTGGTGCACTGTCGAAAGCCGTTGTCCCAGACCTTTTCCAGCATAAAGAGCCCGGCGTTGGCCACGGCGGAACGGATGAAGCCGCCAAGCGCGCCGTCCATGGCGGCCCACACCTGGACATAGTCGGAGAAGGCAAAGCCCAAGGCATTGACTTGCGCCATCGGGGCGGCGGCCGACAACACCAGCGCCGAAGGAGTGAATATGTCGATGCCGCCGGAACGGACGAGTTCCAGCATGTCGCTGTCACCGCCGAACTGGTTGTCGGGAAATATGCGAACCGTCACCGCGCCGCCGGTCTCCTGTTTGATGCGGGCGCAGGCTTCTGCCGCGCGGACATTCAGGGGATGCGTCAACGGAAGATTGTTTGCATACTTCAGCATGATATGCCCGCTCGCCCGACTACCTTTACCGGATAGCGCAAGGAAAGGCGCAGAAATCGCCGTGGCGGCCACAAACGAGCGGCGACTGAGTGTCAACATTTCCCACTGTCCTCCCGCTTGTTGTTCTTTATACAATAATGATACATCCACTTTGACGATTTCTGAACGAACTTCCATGGCGGCGCCGACAAATCGTCGGGAAGATGACCTTGCCCTGGCCGATGCGGCCTCCACCGCGCCCACGAACCGTGGTAGAAATTGACGCCTCATTCTTCCCGAGGTTGACGATGCCCCGTTTCTCACACGGCACGATCTTCGCGGTCCGCCTGCCTTTTCGTCGTTTGGCCCCGTCGCTGCTGGCGGTTTTTCTGTTGTTGATCGCGCAGATAGCGATGGCTTGGGCCGACGGCCAGGATGGGGATCAGTTGATCGAAACGGCACGCACGGCCGGCGGCGATGTCGTTCCCTATGTCCTGACCACGTCCGGCCTGAGGAATGCCGAGACCATCGTGATCCTGATGCCGGGCGGGCATGGCCAGCTGGATCCCCGGGTGGTCGACGGACAGCTGGTTTCGGATCTGGCCGGCAACTTCCTGATCCGTTCCCGCGCGCTGTTCGCCGACGATCGCACGGTCGCCTTGTCCACCAATGCCACGTCGGATGCCGATCGCATGGGGGCGATTGTGGCCGATGCCTTGCAGCGCTTCCCGCACGCAAGGGTGTTCATCATCGGCACCAGCCGCAGCACCCTCGCCACCATGGATCTGGCGGTCAGCATGGATGGTCGGGTCGCCGGATTCGTGCACAGCTCGTCGATGCGGGGCATCGCCGATTTCGACACCCGCCCCTTGAAAAGCCGGCAATTGATCGTCCACCACGCCAACGATCAATGCCGGGAAACGCCCTATGACGCGGCTTTGGCGAACCATGAGCGGTACGGCACCCCGATGATCACCATGACCGGCGGGATCACCAAGGGCAATCCCTGCCAGGCCAAGGCCTTCCACGGCTATGACGGCATCGAGGCGGAAACCGTCGGACGGATCAAGGACTGGATCGCCCGGGAGAGCACGCCTTCCCGCTGAGCGGGCCTATTCGATCTCGATGGTGACCGGCGCCGAACGGGTCTGGCCATCGGGTGTGGTCACCTCGAAGCGATGAACGCCGGCGACCAGCGGCCAATGCACCGGCGCCCGGGCCGGGCTGGTGCAGAATGCCTGGCCGTCGACCAGCCAGACGACCCGGGGAATGCCGGCGGACACGACGGCCCGCAGGTTCAGGGCCATGGCGTCGGGTGGTGTTTCGGGATTGCGCACCATGCGCAGGCCGTCCCGCGGGGCGGCCACGCCCAGGTGCGGCGGGATGGCGGAGGAAGCCTCCCCCGTGTCCCGGCCGGGAACCAGGTTTTCGGTCTTGGCCCGCTCCACCTTCGAACGGTCGGCCAAGGGCCGGTCCAGCGGGCTTAAGTCCGTCGGCGGCGGGGCCAGATTATGAGCCGCGCCCCAGGCCGCCTGCTCCGGCGCCAGGGCGGCGAAGGTCCGCTCGGCCACATAGTCGGCCGGCGTCCAGGGCGCCGCCAGCAAACCGTTGCGCAGGTCGATGCGCAGAGTCTGGAAGACGTCGTCCTCTTCCGGAATATGGCCGGCGGGGAACCACTCGACCAATTTCTCGGTACAACGGTCGACCGCCCTGAGGCCCGTCTGGGCGCACAACTCGACCGGGCGATAGCCCTCCGGCGGCAAGAAGCCCCGCGCTTTCGCGGTGTCTCCCAGGCGGCGGTGCAGGGCCAACAGAATGTCCTGGGCCAACCCGGCCGAGGATTGGGCCCCGGCCAGGCTTTTCATCGCGCTGCCGCGCGCCTTGCCGGTCCACACCCCCACCAGATAACGGGTCGTCCAGGCGACCGCCCAGGCATCGCGATAGCCTTGCGAGGTACCGGTCTTGACGGCGATGGGCAGGCCGTCCTCGTTGCCGCCCAAGCGGGGAAAGCTGGGTAGGCGCGCCGCCGGGTCGGACAGGAACAAGGTCACCTGGCGGGCGATGGCCGGCGACAGCAGCTGGCGGGCCGGGCCTGGCGCGCCATCCCGCCACCAGGTCAAATCGCGAAGGCGCCCGTCGTCGGCCAGCACTCCATAGGCCCGGACCAATCGTTCCAGCGTGGTCGGCATGGCCCCCACCGCCAACACCAGACCATAGCGTTCGGCCGGCAGGTGATTGTCATGCAGCCCAAGGGCGGCCAGGAACAGATAGGCCTCGTCCAGGCCGGTCTGCCGCACCAGCCAGGCCGCCGGCACGTTGCGTGAATTGGCCAGGGCCTGGCGCGGCAGCAGGGGTCCAAGGAAATCGTGGTCAGCATTTTCGATGCCCCAAATGGTATCGGGCAGGTCCGACATCACGGTGTTGGCGGCGATCTTGTTGCGATCCAGGGCCAGGGCATAGAGGAACGGCTTCAAGGTGCTGCCCGGAGACCGGCTGACTTCGGCAAAATCCATGGCGCCGGCCGCCTTGCCGAAATAGTCGCTGGACCCCACCCAGGCCAGAACGTTCCGGCTGGCCCGATCGATCAGCACCACCGACACCTGCTGGGCGCCCTTGCGGCTCCACTCGGCCAACGACTGGTTGGCCATGTCGGTGACCTGGCGCTGAAGATCGAGATCGATGGTGCTGACCACCCGGGGATCGCCGCGGTAACCGCGCTGGGCCAATTCCTCCCGCAGCCGGAAGATGGCATGCAACGCTTCCGGGGGCCGAACGGCCCGGGCCGGGACCCGGATCAGGTCGATCTGCCGGGCGGCCAGGGCAAAAGCGTCGTCATCCAGGACGCCACCGCGGCGCAGAGCCGCCAGGATGCGGTGACCACGGCGGATGGCTTGCGCCTTGCCCTGGTCGGTGAAGGGATTCATATGGGCCGGCGATTGAGGAATGGCCGCCAGGAAGGCGATCTCGGCCCAGCTCAGGTCTTCGACCGGCTTGTCCAGATACCAGCGCGCCGCATGGGCGATACCGTGGCTGCCGTTGCCGAAGGGGACCAGCCGCAGATACTGGCGCAGCACCGCGTCCTGGCCAAAGCGCGCCGTCATCACCGTCGCGGTCAGCGCCTCGGCGATCTTGCGCGGCAACGTGCGCGGACCGGGATCCTGCATGCGCGCCACCTGCATGGCGATGGTGGACGCCCCCGACCGCCGCTGCCCGGTCAGCCGTTCCCACAGCGCGCGGGCGATGGCCAGCGGATCCACGCCCGGATGCCGATGAAACCGCTGATCCTCGATGGCCAGCACCGCCGCCGCCACCCGTGGCGGCACCGGATCGACCGGCCAATAGCCCAGGTCGGCGTCCGGACCATCCGCCACCTGAGCCAGGTAGGTACCGTGGCGGTCCAGCAGAAGCAACGTCGGTTGCGGCATCACCAGGCCGGACCGCTGCCACAGCAAGACCGCGAACGCCGCCACCAGGCCGGCAACCACCGGGACGATCAGGTGGCGGCGCCTCACGGCCGGGTCACCACCACGGCGGCGCCGTTGCCATTGCCGCTGACCGCATCGTCATACATGGCCCTTGCCGACGCCGCCGGCTGGATGAAGCGGCCGGGAACGGTGGCCCGGGTCCGGAACCGGAAGTGATAGGTCCCCTTGGGCAGGCTGTCGTAGAAGAAGGTCACCTTGTCATCCAGGAAGGCGACGAAGGACGGTTCCAAGGTCGGCGGCTGCGACGGCCTGGCTTCCGGCGGCGCCGTCCCCAGATTGGGGTTCAAGGGCTCCAGTCCGGCGGCCAGGGGAATCACCACGGCGACATGG
>Ga0326727_10023874_pt1 | contig 11622 bp, 4 predicted proteins | sample MB2enrmetagenome_FD_207643 | JGI IMG/M metagenome (GOLD analysis project Ga0326727, IMG submission 207643) | Lab enriched peat soil microbial communities from McLean, Ithaca, NY, United States - MB29MY | ecosystem: Environmental > Terrestrial > Soil > Wetlands > Peat | place: USA: New York... | reverse complement strand
CCAACTCACCGACGACTGGATCGCCTTGGCTATCCAGCGCGCCCAATTAGGCCCATTGGAGCGGGCGACCCAAAAATCAAAGCAGCCCCGTCGGGACAGAAAAGCCCGACAAAGGTGAGATGCGCCCCGGTTCCTCACTATATCACATTCTGGGTTGACCATGGGGGCGGGATGGGGCAAACTCCTGGCATGGCGCGAAAGCTCGACTGCAATATCCCGGCGCCATTTACCATTTGATGAGCCGGGGTGACCGCCGGGAACCGGTTTTCCTGGAGGATGCTGACCGGCGCTTGTTTCTCTCCACCCTGGGCGAGGCCTGTGCCAAGACGGACTGGCAGGTTCATGCCTGGTGTCTGATGGACAATCATTTCCATCTGGTGGTGGAAACACCCCAGGCCAATCTGGCGGCAGGCATGAAATGGCTTTGGGGAACCTACACCGCGCGCTTCAACCGCCAACACCGGCTCTTTGGACATCTGTTCAGTGGACGTTACAAGTCGTTGCCTGTGGACCACAGCGGCAACGACTACTTAAGGGAACTTTTGCGGCAGGCCAGCCAGCAAATGGGGGCGCATCATTACGGAGAGGAACGCAGAGAAAGCGCGGAGGACAAGGCGGCGCGGCTGGTGGCGGCGGGACTGAAAGCGGCGGGCTGGAAGGAATCCGATTTGGCAATGCGGCGCAAGGGCGATCCGGTGAAGCTGGACCTGGCGCGGAGATTGCGACGGGAAACAACCCTGCCGCTCAAATGGATTTGCGACCGGCTGGAGATGGGCTCATGGAAATCCATCAACCAGAGGCTTTATGAACAGAGACAAGCAAATGTTGAAATGTGAGGAACCGACCCCTTCACGCGACCCCTTCACCTTCACGTCTCGGTAGGGCGGCGCTGCTGCGCCGCCCAAGGGATCAGGGCAGAGCGGCAGGTCTGCCCGACCACGGACCCGTTCCGTTTCATGACAAAAGAATCGTCGTGTTGACGTGGCTTAAAAGATGCAATCAAACTACTCTCCCCGAAAACTTTGAAGTTCCTTGGAAAAGAGAATCTCCTTTAGTTTGTAAGCTGGCACGACTCCGCTTATGCCAAGATTGGGCGTAACGTATTGATTTGTGCTTACCGAGAGCGTTTTGATAAATTCTATGTCAGGGTAGCTTCCGCTCATCACGCCAGCCAACTTGAAACGAGGCCCCCCAAACACGAAACCCCCTTCACGCTCCATGCCAATTTGAAAAAACACCGGCGAACCACTGTTTCCTCCGTATGCATTTGCTTCCATCAGATAAAGATCGGTTTTACCAAAAACCCCATCGATTTTTTCATCGGTCATTAAAGCTACCTTCCCGAATCTTGTAATTGGAGTGTTACGCTTTTCACCTAAATGCTGGACAAACATGCCTGTAAAAAATACGTCCGAACCTTCATGGATTTCCAAATTCTTAAAATCCGCCTCGCTGGTTATAAACTCTGTTGGCAGGAGGAGGAAGTCATGAATTTTTCGGTTAGGAGCGACAGGCACAACTGCAATGTCGACTGTGGGATCATCATGGATGAATACATTCTTAATCGGCCCGCTGGTTAGAAGGGGCACTAGAACCATGTCGGATGTGCCGTCGAGACAGTTTAATCGGAGGAAGATAAGTGGAAGCCAAGCATTAATTGATGGTCTAAGAACGTGTTTAGCTGTCACTAAATAGGGAAAGATTCTATTGGTATCTTTAGCGGAATTCAGTCCGACAAGAAATCCGGTTCCGTCAGGCACGGCATTTGAAAGATTGGTCGGGTAATAAATGAAAGTCACGACCTTCTTTATATCCAATGGAATCGGTGAGGCTTGCATCGCAGTTGTCATTGAGAAAATGGCAAAAACAAGATTAGGAATCGTCTCGTAGATATTTTCATTAGCATTTGTGGTTAAATGTCCAAACGGATCGTCGCTGTGTTAAGTGTCTCGCCGAAAAGCAAATGAGTCCGGCGGAATGCCATATAATTGTCTTTTTATTTGTCAGTTCTTTTCACGGAGTCGTTGCTTCCTCCCCGTCCGGCCGCCAGGAGCGCAGGGCCAGGGCAAAGACCACGAAGGCGAGGAGCGCGCCCCCCAGAATCAGCAGGCGGGCGCGCATGGAGGCGGTCGCCCCAAGGGAAGCATTCAGCCCAATGCGCAGATCGGCCCGCGGTTCCACGGCCACGGCGCGCTGGAAGGTGAGCACGCGGCCTTGTTCGGGGATGCTGGCGCGGATGCCGGCGGGGTGGCTGACCGCCGCGTCCTGCTGCTGGATCAGTTTTTCCGCCAGGAGGGTATAGGCGGCGTTGTCGTCGGCGCTGTTGTTGTCAAGTATGTCTTTGGCGTCCTGCTGGGTGTAATTCAGCTCCGGGCGGCTGCGCAGATCGCGCAGTTTGCCGCCGACCGCCCCCGCGTCCCCGCCGGCGGCGGACTGGCGCTCGTTCAGCCCGATGAGGGCCTGCTGCAGCTTAATTCTGTGCAGTTGCACGCGGGCGTCCTCGTTGAAGGCGGCGTCGTGGGTGGACAGGCCGTAAGCCGCCTCAAAGGCGCGGCGGGCCTTCTGCGGATCGCCTTTCCCCAAATAATTGGTGGCCAGGTCGAAGAGCTGGTAGGCTTCCTCGGTGCGCGCCTGCCGCAGGCTGTATTCGGTCTGGAGATAGGCGCGCGGATCCAGCGCCGCCGCGGGGGACTTTGTTTCCTGCCGCACCAGTTGGAGGGAGCCGCTCTGCTGTTGGACCTGCCATTTGTCGCCCAGCGAAACGCGCCAGGTGATGTTTTCCAGGGGCAGGTCGAATTTGGGGGCGAGCAATTCCAAATTCAGCGAGCCGGTTCCCGCCGCCCCGGCATTGGTGGATTGGTAGAAGATTTCCACGCTCACCGGCTTGTCGCCGTGCGATTGCTGCTCCAGGGGGATGAGGATGTTGGTCTGTTCGCGCCACGGCCAGACGCCATGGTCGTTGACAAATGCAAACCAGAAACGGGCCTCCCTGGGCAGGGAGAAGCGAAGGAGGCGCATGTCGCCCGGCAGAATTTCGAGGCGGGCCTGCGTGAGCATGGCCCCGTCGTCGGAGGCGGCCGAGTTGAGGACGATGCTGTTGACATGCGCGGGCAGCGTCTTGGTGGCCTCATGGCGCTGGAGTTTCAACGGGAGCTGGAAGGCCTTGTCAAGCAGCCGGAAGGTGAGGCTGGCGGAAACGGCGGCCAGGTCCTTTTCCAGGTTGCGCGGAATGCTCTGCCATTCGGCCAGTTGCAGGGCGGCCGGCAACTGGTCCACCGTGACCTGCAGGCGGGGGTCGGATTGCACGGTGACGAATCCATTCTGCAAATTGACCTCGGCCGCCTGCACGCCCCACAAGGTCGTTTGCGCCGCCTGGGGGGGGATGGTGGTTTGGTAGGTGACTTGGAGCAGATACGGGCCGATGACGCGGCGGTTGAGTTTGACTTCCCATTCCTGCAATCCGTTGGTAATGGCGTTGGTCATCTTGAGGAAATCCTCCACCTGCTGGCCCTGGAAGCGGGCGCTTTCGGCGTTGGTGGGAAGGAAGACGCGCAGTTCTTTCAGGCCGGCATTCTTGATTTGATACAACAAATTGGCCGTAGTCTTGACTTGCGCTTCGCCGACGGCGGCGTGCTGCAGGCTGGTGACATCCACCCACGGGTCCACCTGTTCGATGTCCAGGGTGAGGGTGGACGGAACCTGCAACAGGCTGAACGCCAGCACGCCTTTGATGCGGATGCCCGATTTCTGGGGGTCCAGTTGCATGTAGCCTTCGTTGGTGGCGGCCTGCAGGCCCATCCCTTGTTCGGGGACAATCAGGAGGGTGCCGCGCTGCTTGTTGGCTTCGCGCAAAACCACTTGCGGAACCTTCCAACCCTTGGCGGACTTCACGCCGGTTCCGGCCAGGGTGATGGCAAATTCCTGGTGGCCGAGCGTTTTGCCGGAAAGGTGCAGGGTGATGACCCGCGCGGCGTTGGTCTTGGACTCCGTCCACTGGCTCAAGGCCGCGCCGCTGATGGAATCCACGTCGAATCCGTCCGGCATGACAAAACTGAGGCTGAAAATGCCCGCGCGCGTGATGTCCACCGCGAAACTGTCCGCCAGGGTGGTGTGTTCCTCGCCCAGCGAGAGCGTGTCCCGCGTTTCCACCCGCACATCCGGTTCGACCGCGGAGGCCCGCAAGGAGAGGCTGGCCGCGTTGTCGGAGTAACGGAAGGCGCGGCGCAGGGTCAGACCCGGGATTTGTCCGCGAAAAGCGGAGGCCGCATCCAGGGGGAAATCCTCCAAATTGATGGGAGAGAGCGCGTTGGCGGTGACGGCGTCCAGTTGCACTTCATCGGTCGCGGCAATCCCAGCCTCGCCGACGATGCCCGCCGCGTTGTCCACCGTGACCAATCCCAAAGATTGCTCGAACGGGAGGGGGCGTGTGGCGACCTGCGACCGGATCAGCAGCGTGAAGTTCCGCGAGAGCGGCGGGTTCAAGGTGACCCGCAGCTTGCGCGTGTCGGGATCGAACCGCCAGGCTGGCGGCGGGGGTGCGGCGGCCCCGGCGGTCCGGGGCGCGGGATCAATCACATCGGTGACGGTCGCGCCGGTCGGCACGTTGAAAGTCAGTTCCGCCAGTTCGCCCTTGGCCGGGCGAATGGAAACGTAGTGCGCCCCTTCCACCACCCCGCCGGATGGGACATAGAGCTGCGCCATCTCCGCGAAAAACTCCGGCTTCTCATGCCTCGGATCGCGGCTGCGCGGCCGCCAACTGATGAAGCCGTCCGCCGGCGACAAGACCAGGGTCGCCACCGTATTGCTGGTAGCGTGATCGCATTTAATGGAAACAGCCTGCGCCGACAGCACATCCACATCCAAATTGACCACCGTCAGACTGAGTTGGTTGATCAACCCATAAGGCGCCGGCAGGGTGAAGCCGCCTCCGGCCTGCTCCGGCGAAACCCGCATCTCGTATTGCTCCTCGATGTCAAACACCCCGTTTTCCTGCGCGACCACTTGTTGCGAGAATTTTGAGCCGGCCGGCCCGGGCGCCAGCTTGAGCGAGCGCGTTGGGTAGGTGACATGCGTCATGACGGCCGGCTCGGCCAGAAGCGGGAGAGCCTGGCCCTTGACAGCCTGCCAGCGGATTTTCGCCGTGGCCAGGGCCAGTTTGTCTTCCACGCGGATGGTCTGCGTGACGGAGTCGGGAATCGCCGCTGCCGGGACGCCGCTGGATTTGGCGTCCGCGCCCTGAACCATGCCGCCACTCATCCAGTAAATGCCCGCAGCCAGCAACGCCAGCGTGGCGGGCGCGGCCCCGCTGTCGGACGCCACTGCCGCCGCGGCCGGTTTGCGGGGCAATCGGGAGAGTTGGCGCAGGCCGGGGACCAGCACGCGCAACACCAGAAACGCCAGCAGCACCCAGCAAAACGCCGGCGCGCCGTTCGGCGTTCTCAGCGCGGCCCAGGCCAGCAATGTCCAGCCGCCCACCGACGCGGCGAGTTTTTCCAGCGGCCCGCGCGCCATCCATCCGCCGAGCCAGAGTGCCAGCGCGGCCAGCGCGGGCCAGCCCCGCTCCAGCGCCGCCGCGGTGGAAGTTTTGTCGGCGACGTTCAGCACCGCGATCTTCAAGGCGCTGCCCGCCCGTTGCACCGGCGCGAGAAACCGGAGGTCTGTGGGCAGATGAGCTTGCGCGGCATCAGCCAGTTCCGCTAGGCGTGCCAGATATATCAGGGCCGCGACAAAGGCCATCATGCCCAATATCAAAATGCAAATATGCGACGCGCCATACTTGCAAACGCCGGCGCGCACCGCCCACCGTACCGCCAACGCCAGCGCGAACAATGCCAGCAAGGCACAGACCAGCTTGAACGCGGTTGCCTCTCCGTCCCCCTCCAACAATCGCGTCAGTTGGGCAAAGCCCGACACGTCCGCCGCTGCGCCCGCCGGCTGGAGCGAGCCGTTCTGATACACCAGACGCCGCCCCGGGTCGGGCGCCATCTTCCATTCCGCCAGCATGACCGGCGCGTAGGCGATGGGCGCGCTGACCGTGACGTTTTCGGCATTGCTCGATTGCGCCGCCACTTTCAAATCCAGTTCCAGCACACTGTCCGGGTCGGCGCTCTGCGGCAGCGGAACCAAATTAGTCGTCCCGTCGGAAACCGGCACCACCGCCGCGCCGTTGATGGAGGCCGACCACAACATGGCCCCGGCGGGAATGGTCAGCGGGAAATTCGGGTTGCCGCGATTCTTGATGAAGTAACGCGCTTCCGTCACCGCCTGCCCCTGCTTGGAGATGCCCGTTTGGAAGGAGGCCCGGTCCACGATCTGGCTGACCGAATCCCCCTGAGCCAGGGTGCTGAGGGACAGTTTCAAGTTGAATGGCCGCGACCCGTAGCGATAGGCCGCCAGAATCGGCGCGTCAAAAAACAGCCGGTATTCGGGCGGCACTTCCCCCGGCTCCAACGGCAACAGGCCGGGCGAAACTTCCGTGGGCGTGACTTGGAACTGATCGGCGCTGATGACCAGGGTGTAGCCCTGCTCGGATTGCGCGTCCAGCGGGCGCGCCCCCGTGAAGACCAGCGTCTCCCCTTGCGACCTGAAGGGCCGGTCGTAAGTCGCCAGCAACGCGTAAGCCCCGGCCACCGGGGTGTGCAATTGCACGACAAACCCCCCGTTGGTCTTTTGCCAGGTGCGGATGTCTTTTGCCGTGAACTCCACGTTTTGATACTCGTCCGACAATTCCACCTTGAACGACCCCACCGGCGCGCCCGACACCACATAATTGATCAGACTGCTCCCGTAGGCGACGCCTTCGCCGATGGAAAACAGATGCAGCGCGTCGGCCTGGACGGTTTGCGGCAGCCGTTCCACCTGCAACGTCGCCTGCCAGGCGGTGTCGCTCACCGAATCGGCCATGCGAAACGCCGCCTGGATGCCTTCCAACTTGCCGGGAAAGAAGGCGGTCGCGATCTCCGTCAGTCCTTGCGTCTCCACCGGCGTGATGCGAAATCCCGCATCCGCCGACACCCCGACAAATCCCCGCACCGATTTCGCCTTGACAACCTCGATGCGCGGCAGCGTCCATTGCGCCTGGCCCAGACCCTGGTTGCGCTCCAGCCGCAGCCGCACCAATTGCCGGCCCGAAACCGGCTGGCCATAGACTAGCCGCAACTCCGCATTCGTCTCGCCGGGCGGCTCGGTGGAAAAATAATCCGTCAAACCCGTGGCGGCGGGCTGGGCCACCGTGTAGCCCTTGGGCGTCTTGATCACCAGTTCGCGCAAAGGCGCCTCCCGGATGTCCAGTTCGATTTCCGCGTCAATCACCAGTTCGTTTTCCCCGTGGTGATAAGCCAGCCGTTCCGATACCGCCAACTCCGGCAATATCTGGTCCGCGTGGATTTGCAGGGCGAAGTCCGCCCCGGCAAACCGATAGACAAACCGCTGGTTCCCCGCCGCGCGAAAGACCGCCCGCGTCGTGTCGCTTTCCGGAAATTGCTCGGGCGAGATTTGCGTGGCGCCGCTGGGCGGGGGCACCTCCAGCCGCACCGCCCCTTCGTTGACAATGCGCACGTAACCGCCAAACCGCGTGGCGTCCTCCGGCCTGATTTGCAGCACGTTCGCCGTCTGCGGAAACGCCTCGAGCAAAGTCGTCGCCTGCAACAAAATGGAAAACTGGTCCTTTTGCGGCTGGTTGAGTTGGATGACCAGGCGGCGGTCCGTGGAATTTTCCACCGGTTCGATGGTCCAGCCCAGCACCAGGTTGTCCGGCTGCACGCGGTTGACGTCGCCCACGCCGTGCAGCAGGAGCGTGACGCGGTTCAACTCGCCTTGCATCACCTTGAAATTGAGCAGCGCCGTCTGCCGCATGTAGCCGGGGAGAACATTGATTTGCGACAGCATCTCGGCGGAAAAGAACAGTTTGCCTTCCGTTTCCGGGCGGACTTCCTTCCATGAAAACTTGACCGCGCCGCTGGCCGGCAGGTAACTGAGGAACTCGTTGCCGCTGCGGTCCGGCCGGGCCGCGCCGGGGAACTGGAATTGCGTCTCCGCCGCCAATCCCTGGAGAACCACCGGCTGCAGCACGCTGGGCGCGACGTGAAAATCGAGCGCGTTCCAGCCCTCCGCCTGCTTGACGGCGGCGCTGAACCGGACCTTGACGAGGTAGTTGCCCGCCCGGTCAAAGGCCAGGATGAAGCGGTTTTGTTCGGCGCGGATGTGTTCGTTCGGATGCGCCTCGATGGCGGTCAGCGCCACCGGGCCGGAGAGCAAATCGAGCGAGCCGCCCCGGCGGTCCTCGACATGCGCCGTCGCCGTGAGGGTAAAGTCGGCCAGGTCGCCGCTGAGATTGCCCACCAGCTTGAAATCCGTCAGCGCGACCGGCGTTAGGGGGACGACCGGCTTCATGGGCGCCACCGGCTTGGGCGCCGGTGAAACCGCCGCCAGGGGTCCCGCAGGCGAAGCCTGCGTTTTGGGTGCGGGGCCGTGAGCACAGCCGGCGAGAAAAACAGCGCAGAGCGCAACGATGTTTTTTTTCATATATTTGACTGGTGGTTCCTGTAGCGGCGGTCTATGACCGCCGCATTTATAATTCCCGGGGGGCACGGGCGACTCGCCCGTCCTGCCGGGCCACTGGCCCGGCGGAAGATCGAATGCCGCCTTTGGCAAAGCGCCGCCTCACGATTGCAATTCCTTACTCCCGGTTCCGGTCGGCGAGTCGCCGACCGGGACAGGCGGGTCGCCTGTGCCACCCAACCACGGCAGGGCGCACACTTCGTGCGCGCCGCGGCGGGCAGCGGAGTGCCCGCCCTACCTTCCCGCCTTGCCCTGAATTGAGCGGTTAGTGTCATTTTGGGCTTCATCCCGGAAAAAGCAGTTTAAACACCGACGAACCCTCCGAGGCGCGGAGCGGGAACCGCCTTCGAGGACGATCCCTCTCACCCGAAAAGGAATGCTCGCCAAGACCGCTTCCCATCTGCGTCCATCCGTGTCTATCTGTGGCTGGCCTTTCCTCAACCGCCGCTTTTTCGTCCTTATCCGCCTCGCGCGTTTTCATATAGCTTCCTCATTCCTCATTCTGCATTTTGCATTTTGCATTTTGCCTTTTCTTCACCTCCCCGCCTCGCGCAGCATCGTTTCCAGCAGCTTCGGCCGCGCATCGGCCCCGTAGAACTCCGGCACCCCGCGCAAATAGCCCTGCAATTTGTTCAGCGTCACTTCCCCCGCGTACGGGCTGCCCGCCAGCCATTCCGCAAACGCGCTCGCCGTTGCCGCCAGCCGCATCGGGGGACTGGCCTTGTCCAGCGGGTCGGCCGCGCCGGTGTAAGGCACCGCCCAGGCGTGCTCGTGGTAATCCGACGTGCCCGGCGTGCGGTAGCGCACATAGACCGTGCAGATCGGGCCGTCGCCCGCCGGATTGAGTTCCACCGTGTAAAGCGCATTGCCGCTTTCCGCCACGCTGATCTGCGCCGCCTTCACGCTGTTGTCGCGGAACTCCTCCTTCTTCAATTGATCCTTCGCGTAACCGATCTGACGGTAGGAAATCACCCGCTCCGGGTTGAACTCCACCTGCACCTTGACGTCGGAAGCCGCGACACGGAGTGCGCCGGCCAGTTGTCCGGCGAACCCCGTGGCGGCCTCCTCTGGCGTGTTGACAAACCCGTAGCGTCCTCCGCCGCTGCGGGAAAGCACTTCCAGCAAATTATCGTTGTAATCCTCCCAGCCCACCCCGAAACAATCCAGCGCGATGCCCTGGGCGCGGTTGGCTTCGACCTTTTTCTTCAAATCCCCCGGTTCCACGTCGCCCAGGTTGGCCGCGCCATCGGTCAGCAGCACGACCCGGTTCTCGCCATTGGACAGGTAATGGCGCAGCGCGGTTTCGTAAGCCAGCCGCATCGCCTCTTCCAAATTCGTGCCGCCTTCCGGAGTAAGAGCTTCCAATTCCGCCGCCAGCGCCCCAAACCGGCTGCCGGATACGGCGTCCGCGAACAACCGCGACGTGCGCGCGAATATCACCACGCTGACCGTGTCCTGCGCCTTCAATTGCGTCGCCAGCACCCGCAGCGCCTCGCGGATGATCGCCACCCGGTCCGCCCGTTCCATCGAGCCGGACTTGTCCAGCAACAAAACCAGATTCAGCGGACGGTCCGCCTGGCGTCCTTCCGAGGCCGTCTTGACCGAGAACCGCAGCAAATCCCGATTATGCGCGAAGGGATAGCCCGCCCGTTCCGAGGCAAAGCCGATGGGCGCGCCCGGCGCGGGTTCCGAATCCCGGTAATTGAAGGCATTGATGAACTCCTCGCTCCGCACCGTGGAAGCGTCCGGCAAAAGACCCTTCTCCAGGCTCGCCACCGCCAGCCGGAACGAAACATCGCTGACATTGAGCGAAAAAGTGGAAAACGCATTGTCGCGCGTCTGGACTTCCGGCTGCGGCACCGGCGGCGGACTGGCCGGCTTGGGCGGAGGAGCGTCCAGATTGCGGATTGCGGATTGCGGATTGCGGATTGCAGGAGCGGAACTCTCGATGGCTCGCATCTTGGCGATAATTTGGTTTGTAGCACGGTTGCCAGGGGAAGGTAGGGCGGGCAGTCCCCTGCCCGCCGCGTTTGTGGATGGTGCCAGGCTGCGGTTTGTCATCGCGATTTGAGCCGGGTAGGGCGAGTTTGCCGCTGAGCCGAGATTTGTCCCTTCGGCGGTACGGGTGAGAAATGAAAGTCTGGCAGATGGCGTCTTGGCCTCCCTCTCGTCAAGCATGTGTTGTGAACGCGGAAAAGCCGTAATCTGGGGTTTCCCTGTAGTCGCTTCGGCCTTCTTCGCCGCAAGCAATTTGTCCTGCTGCACACTGACACTAGAAGGCTCACCCAAGTTCCTCATATTGAAGGTAGTCGACAAGTTATTAAAATTCGCCCCTAGTTCAGCCGTATGGGCAGGCTCCTCCTTCTGTTTGAAAAGACCGCCAATGATCGGAATGCCGCCCAAGATTGAGCCGGTCTTTTTCGCATTTGCCGAATCCGGGAAGACACCCGATGGATTTGCCACGGTGTTTTTCCCTGTGTAAGCAGGGTTCGTTCCCGCCTGTTCTCCGTAGGCACCGAGGTCGGTGGCATACCTTATTACCGCCCCATTACCGATTGGTTCGTTGGTGCGCGTCTTGAAAATATTGCCGTTCGTCGGAATGTTCATCAACTTGGCGGTCCCATTCGCATATGCCGAGCCGGGGCGCGCCTCTAAGTTGAACTCAAACTCCTGGCGCTGCGGCGGAGTAACAACTCCTGCAACCGTTGACCACCCATTAGTCAGCGTAGCGGCGTTCGGCAGAACGCCGCCATTCAGATTTGCAGTAGCGGCATACAGATCAAGATCAGCGCCGCCATCCAGATTCGCAGAAAAACGTCCATTCCCCGCCCGCGCCGCCGCTGACGGCGTATTCGTCCAATAAAGCCCATTAAACCCGCCGCCCACATCGGAAACATTCGCCTTTGAAGCTTCATCAATCAAGTTCATTGGCGAAATCGCCGCACCAGAATTCTGATCCGCCGCCGGGAAATAAATCCCGGCCGTGATCTTATCGCCGGCTCCCGGCTGCCGCACCGCCGAGGTGTCCACATAACCAATCACAGTGCCGGCAACATTCTTCCC
>Ga0326727_10023872_pt1 | contig 11623 bp, 9 predicted proteins | sample MB2enrmetagenome_FD_207643 | JGI IMG/M metagenome (GOLD analysis project Ga0326727, IMG submission 207643) | Lab enriched peat soil microbial communities from McLean, Ithaca, NY, United States - MB29MY | ecosystem: Environmental > Terrestrial > Soil > Wetlands > Peat | place: USA: New York... | reverse complement strand
CGTCTCGTTGTCCTGCGTAGCGACCGGAATGAGGCCATTTTTAAAATTAAGCTCCACCATTGTTGATCCCTCGATGCGAAGCTAACTTGATGTGCGTTGCGCGTACATTGACCGCGCTTCTTGAAGGGTTTCGCCATCAGAGTTGATTGCAGCACCAGCGACGCTGCCGACAACAAGAACGTGGTCTCCGGCCTCTCTGGTCCACATCACGTTACAGTCGACAAACGCCAAGCAGTCTTTGAGGATGGGCGAGCCTGTGCTCCCCAGATCGTACTCCGTCGACGCGAACTTTTCAACTTTCCTACCTGAGCTTTTGCCGAAGACATCAACCAATTCCGCTTGATCAGTTCTGAGAATATTGATTGCAAAAGCATTGCTATTGATGATGAGCTCGTAGGTGTAGTGCAACGGATTCACTGCTACCATAATCAGCGGCGGCACGAACGACACCTGGGTAATCCAGCTTGCGATGAAGCCGCTCGCGTTCCCCGCACAGCGGGCTGTTACAATCGCTATTGGGTTTATCAGTTTCCACAGCACAGTCTGCACGACATTCATGAACAGTCTCCTGTAGTCCGTTTTGCCCTATGCGTGGCTCAAGACGCGATCGATAATCTCCTGAACGTGTAGCGATTCTTGTTCACCGGTTCTCAGATTGCGCAGCGTTAGTTTTGAGGTCTGCATTTCGCTCTTTCCGATAATGACGGCAAAGTCGAAACTTGCGCTGTTGGCATACGTCAACTGCGCACGAACCGTTCGCCCCATAACGTCAACATCCGTGGAGACGTGTGCCCGCAACTCATCGGCGATGCCGAGCGCGTACATGCGCGCGTCCTTAGTGGGGACGACTATAATCCGCAGCGGCTCTTCGTCATGAATAGTGACGGCCCGTATGATCCGGTCAAATCCAATTCCAAAGCCTGTTGCCGGCACGTCATCGCCGCCGAAGAGGTGCGCCAGCCGGTATGCGCCCCCTCCGAGAACTTGGTTCTGAGCGCCGAGGCCGTGGGCATAAGCTTCAAAGACGATCCCGGTGTAGTACTCGAGCCCTCTCGCGATGCCGAAATCAACGGCATAATCTATGACGAGCGTGTCAAGCAGCTCAAGAACCTGCAAGAGGTGATCGGTCGACGCAACGCTCTGCGCTTCGCTCAATGGGTCTGGCGCTTCGATGATGCTTATGGCGGTGTCGCCGTGTGGGAGCTCCTGCAATCGATCGAAATCGCCCTTGTCGATTAAGCGCATCGCGAGGGCACAGGTTTCATCATCAAGCTCGCAAAACACGGCCCTAAGGACGTCCAGAGAGCCAACGTGGATCTTTCCCTCAAGCCCTAGGCTTCTTAGCATATGCTGCGCAAGCGCGATAACCTCGGCATCCGCTTCTGGCCTCGCACTTCCAATGAGTTCGACGCCAAACTGCCAGAACTGCCGGTAGCGCCCAGACTGAGGGCGCTCATACCGAAAGCAGTCACCGAAATAGTAGAACTTGAGCGGCTTAGGCGCGGATTGCAGCTCGTTCACGTACACGCGCATGACGGGCGCAGTGAGCTCAGGCCGCAACGCTAGCGCGCGCCCCCCACGGTCTGTAAAGCTGTAAATCTCGTCTGTTATCGCTTCTCCCGACTTGATCGTAAAAAGGTCGAGCGGCTCAAACGCCGGCGTTGCGATCTCGCCATACCCCCAGCGCTCGGCCACGTTTCTGAACCGAAGCTCGGCAGAGCGGCGTTTTGCCATCGTACCGGGCAAAAAATCGCGGGTGCCGCGGGGCCTTGCAAGCCGCCGTTTCACGTCTCGATTGTCTTCAGAAGCTTTCACGCGTCTTCTCTTCTCCTCCAAGCGTTCTTATGGCTTGTTACACGATAGAAGTGAACAGACCGTATTTAACGGCTCCGGCCTACCCTGATTGCCAGTTGTCCGTTCGCGCGCCGATTGTGTTGGCCGTTGTACTTCTCAATGTGGTGTATTTATTACACTTGCTAAGAACATAACTGCGCATGCCTAGCTTGGAGACAATACTCAATGGGCTCGTCGACCGAGAGATTTCGAAACAAGAAGCCGCACGACTCATTCGACGCGAGATCACTATTGATGGATATGAAAAGGTCGCTGAAATTGCGAAGCTAGATACCGCGCGGCTGCATCGGGTAGGAATTCCAGAAGTTGTCCTCGCAGAAGGCAAAAATGCGCAAGATCTCGTCGCTATTATCAAGGCGCAGCTCAAGGTGGAAGGGCGGGTCGTACTTACTCGGGTTTCAGAGCACCAGTTGCGGGCACTCAAAGACTTTGACATTGAATGGCACGATCGAGCGCGCATCGCAGCTATTGGAGAAAAGCCGCACGTTGAACCCCCCTACGGGCTTGTCGGCGTTGTGTGCGCCGGTACTGCAGATATCTCTGTTGCAGAGGAGGCCCGTATTCTCGCTGAAGAACTAAGCTGCAAGACAATCATCTCGTACGATGTAGGCGTAGCGGGCATTCACAGACTGTATCCAGAGCTTTCCAAACTGCTAGACGCGGACGTGCTCATCGTCCTTGCTGGCAGAGAGGGGGCCCTCCCCACCATTGTAGCAGGCTTGACTGATATCCCTGTGATAGGCGTTCCGGTCTCCACTGGGTACGGTCTAGGCGGTCGAGGAGAAGCTGCCTTGCTAGCAATGCTCCAGTCGTGCTCGGTCTTGGCCGTCGTGAACGTGGATGCGGGCTTCGTCGCCGGCGCTTTCGCAGCAAAGATCGCGAGTCGGGCGGCTCGTGCTCGACAACAAACCTCTTTGCCGGATATCCAAGAATGCGGCTGAGAGGCTGCACGGCGCATCCACGGCTACCGCAGAAGCAGCCCGATTTTTTGCTTAATCTCCTCGAGGCTTTCCGTTTCGAACCCAAAATAGTCCGCGAAAGCTTTCGTAGTCCGGAGCATTCTTGTTCTTCCGTAACGCTCCGATTCAACGAGCTTGCTCGCCTCGAGCTCATGCACATGCCCGTACGCTTTGTTGCCTCGAATTTCGGCTACCTTTGATTGTGTGACCGGTTGATGGAACGCAATAACGGCAAGCGTACGCAGCACGGGCGTTTCGAGATCACGCTGAGCGATCGTGCGGACTGCATCAGCATATTCGCTCTTCACCTGCATGACGATGTCGTCGTCGGTCTGAACGATCTCAAGGGCGCCATTCTCCCGATATTCTTCGATGAGCGATTCGACGATTTCTTCGACATCAGCGTCAAGGCTCACGATAGACTCTAGTTCGAGAAGGGTCAATGGCCTGCCTGCAACGAAGAGCGCTGCCTCGATGAGGTCTCTGTCGTTCATTACCGTTCATGAACGTTGCAGGGGCGTTAAAGGTTTTTGCATTGGATCAAGATGTCACCGAATAGTTCCTTCTGCTCAAGCTGTATCTGTCGCCTAGTTGCCATGAAGAGTAATGGTATGTAGGTTTGTACGATATGCTCAGCAGTATTATCGATGATGAGCTCGCTAAAGAGCACCTGGTCTTGCTTCCCGAAGCGTCGCTTAAGCTCGCGCTGCACTCGCTTGACCTGCCGCTCGATGTCTTCAGTGTGCGCCACTGCGAAAGCGTCAAACTCCTGTGCTTGCAGCTGTATGAGCCGTCGGACGTCTGACTTTTCCTTTCGCTTTGTCGCTTTTTTAAGCTCGTGGATGAGCTCTGATAGAGTGACGCGACGCTTCGCGTGGCGCCGTACCTTAGGCTTGAGCGCGGGGAAGCACGCGCGAAGATCTTCATCGAGCAATTCTTCTTCGTCTAGGTCTTGCGGTTCCGATTCCTCGAGCGCGTCCGCCTTCATCCTCAGCAGTATCGATGCAAAAAGAAGCGTTCGGCTCGACACCCGCAAGTCGAGTTTTTCGAGCTCCGCGACTTGGGCCAAGAACTTGTCGGTGACGTCGACGATGTCGATATCCCACGGATCGATCTCGCCGTTTTTTGCGAGCGACACCAAAATGTCGATCGATCGTTCATCAAAATCTTCAGGCGCTTCACCGTCGGCGGTGGCTCCGCGTCCATCGCTGGTCAATTAAGCTTCACCCCAGTGACGCTCGAGATGTTGCCCTCCTGCATAGAAACGCCTATCGTGCGACTGGCCGCTTCGATCATGGGCTTTCGCAGCGAGACAACTATAAACTGAGCGTTCGAGGAGAGTTTCTTAATCATGTGTGCGACGCGTTCGGCGTTTGCACCGTCCAAGAACATGTCGATTTCGTCGAACATGTAAAACGGCGCCGGCATGTACCGTTGAATGGCGAAGATCATCGCCAGCGCTGCAAGGCTCTTCTCTCCGCCTGACATCCCCTCGATTCGCTGCACGTGTTTGCCATGTTGCCACGAGCGGATGAAGAGGCCGCCGTCAAACGGATCCTCGTAGTTCTCCAGAGCAAGCTCACCCGTGGCCCCCGAGAGTTCGACGTAAATATCCTTGAAGTTCGCATTGATGCTTTCAAACGCCGTGAGCAGCGCCTCCTTTTTCATCTGGCCGTAGCGGTCGATGCGTTCGAGTATCTCAGCGCGTTCATTGAAAAGCGTGTCCTTACGAGCGGTGAGATCCTGTTGTCGTCGGGCGACGTTGTCATAATCCTCTATTGCTCGCATGTTGACGTCATTCATCGACTCGAGCTGCGCTTCGAGGGTTCTCAGCGCTGCTACGATAGCCTCATGCGGCTCAGCAGGCGGCACGTCGTCGATCTCGCCCGCCTCTGCTTTGAGTTCATCTCGACGGGCTTCAAGCTCCAGCCGCTGATAGTCAAGGGTTTCGATCGCCTGCTCGGTGCGATCAATCTTGCGCTGAAGATCCACTTTCTCCGTCTCCTTCAGGCTGATCTGCGCCAGCAGCGCATCGCGTCCTTCACGCAGTTCTGAAAGCTCGCGCGCAAGTTCGCGCTCGCGGCCACAAACGTCGGCGAGCTCCTGTTCCAGATGCGCAGCAGCCTCGGAATGCTCACGGATGCTGGCGCGGAGCTCCTTAATCCCCTCATCGGTCGTTTCCAAATGCTCCTTAGCGTCAGCAAGCTTCTTCTCGTTGTAGTCTTCCTGAAGGCGGAGATCAGCGATGGTTGCGTCGCATTTGCTGATGCGGGCCTGTAGCCGTCGGACCTCATCCGCGATCTGAGCGCGGTTTTCAGTGAGCTTTGACGCGTCGGTGCCCTTGAGCCGCTTTTCAAGTTCCGCTATGTCCTGTTCAAGGGCGGCGACGGCTGAACTGCGTAGCGCCTCTTGTTCCTCAAGCTCATTAATCTTCACGCCCGCCTGCTTTTTCTCTGCCCGCATCGCAGCGAGGTGGACGATTTCCGCGTCCGCTTCTGCGCTAGCCTGCTCCGTTCGCGCTTCGAAAACCTCGGTCTCCCGCACCAGACGCTCCCGCTCGCCCTCAGCTGTGACGAGCTCGTGCCGTGCTTGAAGCAAAAGATCATCCACGTCGTTGAGCTCTTGCTGCAGGCGTTCACGTTCCTTTTCGTACTCGCGTATCTGGCGACTAAGCTTGTGCAGCTCTTGCTCCTCACCGGCGATAAACCTCAGCGCCCGTCGGTCGATGCCTCCCGTCATGGCACCGCTCATTTCGAGCAGCTCACCCTCAAGCGTCACCATGCGGTACTGGCCAATAAGCGCCCGAGCCGGCTCGAGCTCAGTGATGACAACGGTCTTGCCAAACACGTATGAAAACGCCGCTGCGTACTCCGGGGCATAATCAACGAGATTGATGGCGTAATCGACGATGCCGTTGCGCGCCGGGAGCGCTTCGCGGTGCACGGCCTTCATCTTGTTCAGGGGCAGAAACGTCGCGCGGCCCACGTTCTGCTCTTTCAAATAGGCGATAGCGTGCGCCGCGTCTGCATCCGTGTCAACGACGATGTTTCGCAAGCGCGGGCCCGCCGCAATTTCGAGAGCCGTGGTGTACCTCGGATCGACCTTGCCAAGCTCGGCCACGACGCCACGCACCCCAGGCAACTGGGCGGCCATTATCGCTTCTACCGCTTTGCCGAAACTCTCTTTGAAGCGCGCTTCCGCGCGGACGAACTCCTGATGCGCTTGATTCAGCCGCCTTTCGACCGTTTCCGCGGCGAGCTTTAGGTCCTCGCGTTGCACCTCAAGGTCTTTGATGTTCTCGCGCGCGTTCTCCAGTTTTTGCGTCAGCGCGGCGCGATCCTTATGGATCTTCTCCAGATCACGCTCTATGGAAGCCACGTCTGAACGCACGGCGTCAATCTTCCCCTCGAGCGCGTGCACGTCCGTTGAGGCGCGACGTAAGACATGGAGCACCCTGTCGCGAGCGCGTACGACGTCCCCCCGCTTGTCCTTTTCCTCGCCAAGCGCTTCGCGCTTTTCAAAGAGTTCGTCGCGCGCCTGAGTCACATTTTCGTCGAGCGTAGCAAGCTGTTCTTTGAGCACGTTGAGCTCCTGCTCCTGCTCGGCGAGCTCGCTTGAAAGGCTTGCCTTTCGCACCGCTTCAGCTCCCAGATCGCTCTGCAGTGCCTCGTGCTTCTGCTTGAGGGCGTTCACCTCGATGAACACCTTGCGCTTCTGTGATTCGAGGCGTTCTGCCTCCTTGGTCACAAAATCGATCCTACTTTGATGTTGCCCAAGACCGCCCTTGATACTCTCAATATGTTTTGTCAATTCGAATTGCTCGTTTTCGCCTTTTTCGGACACGGCGCTGTTGAGCGCGCTCAGCTCACCCTCAAGATCGTAGATCGCGTCTCGCGTTGCGCTGAGCTCGTGAACCGTCTTGTCCTTGCTCCGCTGCTTGCGCGCCAAGTCTTCTTCGGTCGCCTTAATCTCCCGCGCGAGCTTGTGGAGCTTCGACGCAAACACCATTTTTTCGTAGTCGCGTTTCTTTGCTTTGAGCTCTTGATATGTGAGGGCGTGCTCCCTTTCGACTTTAAGCTGCTCGAGCCGAAGCGCTACCTCGTTGAGTATGATTTCGACGCGTTCGACGCGTTCCCGTACTACTTCGAGCTCATCGAGCGCTCGATCCCGCCTTCGGTCAAACTCAGCAATTCCGGCGATCTCATCGATGATCTTACGGCGCTCGAGCGGGCTTACCTCGATGATGCGCGTTATGTCGCCCTGGAGCACGACATTGTAGCCTTCTGGGGTGATGCACGCTTTGGAAAGAAGCTCGTGAATGTCTGCGAGCGTGCACGGCTTGCCGTTGAGGTAGTAATAGCTGTAGTACCCGCTTGCGGTGCGGCGCACCTTTCGGGCAACCGTCACTTCCGCGTCGGCGGGTAGTTCAGCGTCGGCGTTGTCAAACCTCACCTTGACCATTGCCTCGTCGGCACCGTTCCCGTTAAAAATCAGGTCGGTGAGTTTCTCAGCGCGCATTGTCCGCGAACTCGAGAGCCCAAGACAAAAGAGTACGCTATCGACGATATTCGACTTTCCTGAACCGTTAGGTCCGGAAACAGCCGTAAAATCGTCAAAAAAGGGAATCTTCACCCTTTTCCCAAATGACTTGAAGTTGTGAATCTCTAGTTCATTAATAAACATCGTTTCGTCGGGCCGCGTGCCCGCTCACACTTCGCGGTCAGCGATGATTATGTCGTTGCCTAGGCGACGCTGGGGCTCTGGAGTGCAGTCCACATCTGCGATGACATAGGTGGTCTTCTTTTTTCTCTGCAGTTTCGGACGCGAAAGCTCATCCGGCTCTGTTTCGCCTGGAAACTCGTTATTCTCATTCACGTGCGGAAGCAATGCCATATCGTGGACCGAAGAACTGACGTCGACGAGCTGTTGAGTGATACCATTTAAGACGCTTGACAATTCAGCAACTTTATGCTCGAGATTCGTCACGCGCTGGTCGAGCATCGAGCGCGGAACATCTTTTTTGACCCTTAAGCGATGCGGCACCTCATCTGGATCGTCTTGATAACGCATACCCTACCTCGTAGTGTAGTGCGGGCTTCGCACCTTATACTTTATGGTATGTACTCGAACCGCAAGCGGCGTAATTCGGTTTTATGGCGTAATCCGCCGCCGATCACGAGGGAAAAGAACACTTTCCCGGATGTTGGCGAGACCGAGCATGGTTACGAGAAGGCGCTCAGCCCCAAGACCCCACCCGGCGTGAGGCGGCATGCCGAAACGAAAGGCTTCGAGATAGAAGCCGAAGTTTTCAGGTGCGAGCGATTTGCCGGCAAGCTGTTCGACGAGGAGGGCATAATCGTGAATCCGTCGCGCACCTGACGCGAGTTCCATCCTCGGGTGCATGAGGTCGAAGGCGTAGCAGAGATTGTTGCGTGGCTGCACGTAGAAAGGCTTCAGCTCAACCGGCCAGTCTACGATGAAGTAGTGTTCTCCCATCTCCTCACCGACCGCTTTTTCTGCAGCGGTGTCAAGATCGTCTCCCCACGGGATATCCGCGATTTCAATCGCCTCCGCATAAGCGATTCGTTTGAAGGGAATGTGGGGAATCGATGGAGTCACGCCCAACGATTGGAGCGGAGCGCTGCAGCGCTCAGCAACGGTGACATAGACGTGCTGAATGAGCTCCTCAAGGAGCTCCATGACCTCGCAATCGTCCAGGAATGATGCCTCTATGTCGATCGAGGTAACTTCATTGAGGTGTTTGCGCGTGTCGTGCTCCTCGGCGCGAAATATAGGGCCAACCTCAAAAACTCGTTCCAAACCGGCCGCCATCATGATCTGCTTATAGAGCTGCGGGCTCTGGTTCAGGAACGCTTCGCGATCAAAGTACGATATTGGGAAGAGCTGCGTTCCGCCCTCAGTCGCTGTGGCCACCATTTTGGGAGTCTGAATTTCAATAAAATCGTGGGCTGATAGAAACGCCCGTACCTCCTGGAGCACCGTTGCACGAATAAGGAAGATAGCGCGCGTGGCTGGAAGACGCACGTCCATGAACCGCGCATCCAGCCTTGTATCGAGGTCGGCCCGCACCTTGCCGGTAACGTCAAGCGGAAGCGGCGATTCCGCAGCATTCAGTAGTTCAACCTCGTAGGGAATAATCTCAAAGCCTTGCGGCGCTTTCAGTTCCTCCTTGACGAGTCCCGCGACGCGAACGACGGACTCCCGGCTGAGACTCCGCACGTGTTCGACAAGTTCAGGGGGGACCTTCTTTTTGGGCATGGTGATTTGCATAATGCCGTCGCGATCACGGAGCAGAAGGAAGCTAATGCCACCGAGGTCGCGAAGCTCATGCACCCACCCCGCAACGGTCACGTCAGTTTCTGGGACGATTGCGCTCGAGCGCGTCAGCTTCATTGAAGTCTCCGCAGGACTGACGCTGCGTGTCCAGGCAACCCTTCGATCTGCGCCATCGAACTGACGAGGTCAGCAAGGCTGTTCAGCCCGTCCTTCGATAGCACCTGAACGCTCGTCTTCTTAGTAAAGTGGTCGACGTTGAGCCCGCTGACGTACTTGGCGAACCCGCCGGTCGGCAACGTGGAGCTTGTTCCGGTGGCGTAATCACCGACAGCTGCGGGGGTATAGTCGCCCACGCAGATCGCTCCGGCATTGCGGATTTTTCCCAAGACGCCAATCGGATCGCGCACCATGAGTTCGAGGTGCTCGGGAGCGAGATCGTTGATGAACGAAACGCACGCGTCCACGCTGTCGCCCACGAGAACGGCGGTGTTGCTCAGATCAATGAGGTCCTTTCGAGCGGCTGCTTCTCGTTGCGCAATGAGCTCCTTTTTTACCTCGCGTGCGAGTTCCGCAGACGGGGTCAGTAGGAAACCGGATGATTTAGGGCCGTGCTCAAGTTGAGCGACGATATCAGCGGCGATATACTCAGGATTTCCTCCATCGGCGAGCACCGCAATCTCACTTGGGCCTGCAGGGAAGTCGATTTCCACCTCACTCTGCACGAGGAGCTTTGCGGCCGTTACGTACACGTTTCCTGGTCCGACAATCTTGTCCACCTTTGCGACGCTCTGTGTCCCATACGCCATTGCAGCGATCGCCTGCGCTCCCCCAATCTTATAGATTGCGTTCGCACCTGCAATATCGGCAGCGAGGAGCGTTGCCACCGGCACAGTGCCGTCAGGCATGGGCGGAATACACACGACCACCTCGCGCACGCCGGCTACCTTGGCCGGCACAATATTCATGAGCGCCGTCGAGGGGTATATCGCGAATCCTCCGGGCACATAGGCGCCGATGCGATCGAGTGGCGTAGTCTTCTGCCCGAAGACAACTCCGGGGGCAACCTCGTGAAGCCACAAATCACTTTGCACCTGTCGCATGTGGAACGACGTGATGTTGTCGGAAAGATGATACAACGCGTCTATGACGTCCTGCGAAGCATTTTCGTATGCTGAGAGGAGCTCCCCTTCCGTTACTCGAAGCTCAACAATGTCGGCTTTGTCATATTCTAAGGTGTATTGCATGACGGCGGTGTCGCCGTTTTCTTTCACCTTGTTAATGATTTTCTGGACGTGGCCCATAACCTCGCGCACGGCCGCACCGCGGTCGAGAAAACGGTCGAATTCGGCGTCAGTCACCTCAGATAAGCGTTTACAGATCATGGCATCACAACCGATAGGACGCAACAGGGTATTAACCTTTATGGGTAAGCCTCGTACGCCAATCTTTACGCGCAAGACTCATTTCGAAGTACTTAAATAGAAAGAAACGAGCATTACAAGCGCATGAGCAGAAAAGACCTGATGAGCGACATCGGGATGGCTCGCAAAGAGCTGAGCATCGACCGACTGAAGAAGATAGTGAAGGTGTGCCTCACCATCACCCGGAAGTCTTACTGATCGACAATGCGCGCTTCGCGCCCGCATCCCGGACACTGTTTACCTCGTTTTTTGATCGCATAGCCCGTTCGTTCGACAATGACGGCGCCGCAGTCAGGGCAGAACGTATTCTCGTGCTGGCTCGGAATGTTACCTAGGTAGATATAGCGCAGTCCGGCCCGTGCCGCGGCGCTATACGCCCTTTCGAGCGTTTCTATGGGCGTTGCGGGTCGGTCAAGCATACGCCAATCAGGATGGAAGCGCGAGAAGTGAACCGGCAGATCGCGGTCAATGGCCGCCGCCCACTCGCTAAAGGCGGCGAGCTGTTCTTCATCATCGTTCAGTGCGGGAATAACGAGATACGTTAGTTCAAGGTGGATGCCGTGCTCGTGCATGCGCTCGCACGTTTTGAGTACAGGATCGAGGCGCGCTTTGCACACGCCGTTGTAGAAGCTCTTGCTGAAGCCCTTCACATCGACGTTTGCCGCATCAAGATAGGGCCCGATCTTTTCGAGAGCTTGCGACGTCATATAGCCATTGGTGACGTACACTGTGTACAAACCGGCTTCTTTAGCGAGTATCGCAGAATCGTACGTATACTCAAACCAGATCGTCGGCTCATTGTACGTCCACGCAATCCCACGGCAGTTGCGCTCGAGAGCGAGCTGCACGGAACGCTCTGGGGGGATTTCCGTCGTGCCCAGCTCTCCGACTTCCGCGAAGGAGATGTCGTAGTTTTGGCAATGCTCACACCTGAAGTTACAGCTCACCGAACCGAGCGAAAACACCTTTGATCCGGGGTAAAAATGATACAGCGGCTTCTTTTCGATCGGATCGACGTTCATTGAGCTCACCTCCGCATAGATGAGGGTTTTGAGCTTACCGTCGAGATTCTGCCGCACGTGACAGATCCCC
>Ga0326727_10023871_pt1 | contig 11624 bp, 6 predicted proteins | sample MB2enrmetagenome_FD_207643 | JGI IMG/M metagenome (GOLD analysis project Ga0326727, IMG submission 207643) | Lab enriched peat soil microbial communities from McLean, Ithaca, NY, United States - MB29MY | ecosystem: Environmental > Terrestrial > Soil > Wetlands > Peat | place: USA: New York... | reverse complement strand
TGGATAACGGAATCGGGTACACCCCGGCAGAGATAAACCCCGCCCTCGTGCACGCGCAGGAGATGATCCTCAGCCACCAGGTCCTCCTGGAAAGCCTCATGGACTCGCATCCCGACAATCCGGGCCTAGCACGGGCATACAATAACAGCCAGGACATCGAGCAGAGGTTTGAGCAGAGGACCGACGTACGGTTCGACCGCGTCCAAGTCTCGGATCACCGGGTATGGTTCCAGCCGGTACGCGTGATACCTGTCGTGCAGAACCGGGTCATTCCGGTGTATTCGCAGGGACATACCGGCCAGACCGTGAACCGGGTGGTCCCGGCGTCAGGGAACCAGAGCGGGGGAACGGGCGGTCATACGTGGAACGTTACCAGCCAGCCTGCCGGGCAGACCACCCAGACATGGCAGGACCAGCACCGGACGGTCACCTACGTACAGCCCAGCCATACCCCGTACCCCGCAAACGGGCAGAACAACGAGAATGGAAATGGCAGCGGGAACAGCAACGGGGACACCAACCGGAATGGTAACTGGGACTTCAGGTTCCGCAACCCGTAACGCTACCCCTCCGGCCAGCAACCGGTAAGAAAACCGGTCACGTATTTTTTTATACGGGACATGATAACGATCAACAACACGGTGCACCATGAAGAAGCTGAACTGGTACCGGCTCGTCGCCATCGCGGCCCTGCTCCTACTCTGTACCCTGCCGGTCGCATGGGCGGCACCTACCCCGGACTCCACCACCAGCTACATGATCACCCTGCAGCGGGACGGTTCAGCGCTCTGGACCGTGGAGTACCGCACCCCCATTGCCACCGATGACGACCTGAATAACTTTGAAAACTACTCCCAGGACCTCACGACCGTTTACCTCCCCCAGCTGGAGGACCTGATGCAGCGTTCCGCTGCCCAGGCGGCCGCCGGCACGGGGCGGCAGATGACGGTGAGCAATTTTTCCGGGAACACCAGCGTCCAGACCTCCCCGACCGGGAAGTTCGGGGTCGTCACCTACTCGTTCTCCTGGACAGACTTTGCCGTCGCTGATAACGGCCTTACCGCCGGCGATGCGTTTGCCGGCGGGCTGTACCTAGACAAGGACTCCACGCTCATCATCCGGTACCCGAACGGCTACTCGGTAACGGCAGCGGAACCTGCCCCCGACCAGCAGGCAGGCGACCAGCTTGTCTGGTACGGCCTCCGGTCCTTCGGGCCCGGGGAACCGCGGGTCGTGCTGGCGGCACCGGTTGTTCCGGTCCTGCCAATCATCCTCGGGTTCATCGTCATCATCATTGCGGTGGCCGGCTTCCTGATATACCGGAAGAGAAAGCAGCAACTCGTTGCGGATGACCTGCCGGACGAACCTGAGGGAACGTCATCCCCGTTGTCCGAGGCCGAGATGCTCAGCCTCGAAGAGCGGATCGTCCAGCTGCTCCGGGCAAACGGCGGGGAACAGTTCCAGTCCGAGATCGTCAGGGTCCTGGGCATGCCCAAATCCACCGTGAGTTCCACGCTCAACGATCTCCATACGAGAGGAATTATCCAGAAGGTACGGAAAGGGCGGGAGAACCTCATCCGCCTTGTCGCGGAGAGCACGGAGTCTTCCTGAATTCCCATTATCAAGGAGTCTTTTTTGCCGGCCTGTTTTACCGGCCCGTAATGGCGACTGCGGCCCGGTCTTCACCGGGAACCGGAACAGCGGACGCTCGTTACAACGTGCCCCCCTGAAACCGGGAACTGAATCATGATCGTATCCGGTGGCCGGGGAAAACGTTTCCCGGATCCGGTGGCTGATTTTCCCGCGATTTCAGGCCTGCCAAAGTCTATAAGAGCCCGGGAATTCAAACCTCTTGTACTGTTTAGGATACATCAACAAGGTGTTATGCGGTGAACTGTTCGATCCTGAAAAACCACCGGAGATTGCTGGTCATCGGCCTCGTCAGCCTGTTTGCCCTTTTTGCCCTTCTCCTGCGCCTGCTCCCCATGCTCACCATTGGCCATACCGATATCCTCTCGATGGTGGCCAGCGACGACCCCCAGTACGACCTGCGGCTCGTCGAGCTCTTCCTTGCCAATCACTTCCAGTATGCCTGGTTCGACCCGATGACCCATTTCCCGTTCGGGACATCGATCTACTGGGGCCCGCTCACCATCTACATCGCAGGGATCTTGTGCACGATCTTCGGTGCGGTCACCCGTCCTGAGATCATCGCGGTCTGCCTATGGGTGACGCCGCTGTTCGCCACCGCGACGGTCGCCCTTATGTACTTCATCGGGAAGGCGTTCGGCGACTGGAAGACCGGGCTCCTGGCCTCCGGGTTCACCGCGGTCGTTTCGGGTACCTTTTACCTCTACTCCCTGTACGGGTATTTCAACCACCGGGACGGCGAAGTACTCTTTTCCACCCTGTTCTGCCTCGCCTACCTGTACATCCTGATCTCGGAGAAGGGGACAACGATCAACCTTGCGGATTTCAGCACGTGGAAGAAGACCGCATTCCTGTCCGTCCTCGCGGGTATCGCGTACCTGCTCGGCCTCTTCCTGATGCCGACCATGATCCTGTTTGCCCTCATCGTAGGTGTCTTCACCCTCGTCCAGTTCGTCTTCGATTTCTCCCGGGGGCGATCGAGTGAATACCTGCTTGTGGCAAACACCATCATCTTTGCAATTGCAAGCGTCGGGCTGGTGATCTTCGGGTTCAAAGACCCCGGCCTGGAACTCTCGACCTATTCCGTCGCCCACGTGTATGCATACCTCTGCCTTATCGGCGCGACCGTCCTGCTGTATCTCCTTGCCCGCTTCCTCAGGAACCGGAAAAGATACGCGTACCCCCTCGCGATCATCGGCTGCGGGATCTTTTTCGTTGTGCTCCTCTTTGTGGCAGCCCCCCATCTCTATACGTTATTTGTCCAGGACCTCTACGCGTTTTATGGTCAGGCATCCGTGACCCAGACCGTCGAGGACGCACGGGCCTGGACACTGACCGAGGCATGGACCTCGTTCAACTACGGGCTCCTGCTGATGGTCGGCGGGATGCTCGTCACGGTCTACAACAACCTCCGGGAAGAGCGCCCCTGGGAGATCTTTGCGCTGGTCTGGTCGGTCATCATCCTCTTCTCGACCATCCAGCACGTCCGGTACGAGTATTACCTTGCGGTCGTCATTGCCCTGCTCTCGGCCGTCTTCATCCACTTCGTCTTCGAGCGGGGATGGGGGGACCTCTGCCGGCTGGCCTCGGGCACCCACTCCCCTGCGGCACCGGAGAGTGCAAAAGAGGGGAAGAAGGGTGAACCGCACCGGGGTAAGAAAGCGAAGCAGAAGAAGGGGGCGGGCAGTCCCCCGTCCCTGAACTACCCGCTCCTTGGGGTGGTCGCGATCGTATTCTGTGTCGGTCTCCTCTTCGTGTATTCATCGGTCTCCTACAATTACCTCATCGGGTCAAGCGGCGTCAACATGATGAACCAGGACTGGAAGGAGTCGCTCGAATGGCTGGGCAACAACACGCCGGATACGGGCGTGAACTACTATGAGATCTACAACCAGAATACCTTCCAGTATCCTTCCACTGCGTACGGGATCATGTCCTGGTGGGACTATGGGCACCTGATCACCTATATCGCAAAACGGATCCCGAATGCGAACCCGTTCCAGCAGGGCGTGACCGGTCCCGACGGCTCCGCGGCATATTTCATGACCACCTCCGAGGATACCGCGAATGCCATCCTCGATGCTGATGGCACCCGGTACGTGATCACCGATTACGATATGGATACCGGCAAGTTCTGGGCGATGGCGACCTGGTACAATACCACCGAGGCCGGTGCCCCGTACCAGACCGAGATGTACTATGCGAGCCAGTCCAACCCCGACAGCTACCAGCCCATCCTTCTCAACGAGGAGCCATACTACCAGACCATGGTCTCCCGGCTCTATAACTTCGACGGGTCCATGGCCCAAGCGACCTCGGCGTACTACATCGAGTACGCGGATCCGAGCGTCACGCAGCTCTCGGCTCCGGTCATCACGAATGCCGTTGCGATGAACGTGACCGATGCTGACAGCCGGGCAGCGCAGTATAACCTGAATGCCCAGTCCGGCCATCATGCGACCGTGCTCAGCATGGCGCTCCTCCAGCCGCTGGACACGGTCCCGGCACTGAGCCACTACCGGCTCATCCATGAGTCCCCGACCAACACGATGGGATCGACCTCGGGTGACCTGAAGTACGTGAAGATCTTTGAGTACGTGAAAGGCGCTCGTATCAAAGGGAACGGCATCATCGATCTCCCCCTCGTCACCAACCAGGGCAGGAACTTCACGTACCGGCAGGCAAGCGTCAACGGTGAATTTATTGTTCCCTATTCGACCAGCGGCAACCCGTACCCGGTGACCGCCACCGGCCCGTACCAGATCGAGGGAACCACTACCACATTCACGGTGCCGGAGTCTGCGGTCGAGCAGGGACTCACCATCAACTGACCTTTTTCCAAAGGAAATCGCCAGAGGCTTGTCCCTGTTCCTGCACGGATATTCCGGAGGGGGCATCTTGTTTTCGGCAGTTCATGACGAACCCAATTCTGCGGATAGGGCAACAGGCCATGTCGTGGTGCCGGCATTGTCTTCACCAACGGCTACATGCCGGTGACAGAAGAGATGAGCCCGTGCAGGATGACCATCAACTGCGGGACGTCAGGGACCGGCTTCCGGTGAATGAGGGAGAAGAACATATTTACGGCGTCGATGTGTATCCAGAGATAGTATCATGGAGAAGGAACGAACGGCGGGGGAGATCGGTAAGAGCGCCAAGGCATTGATGCCGGATGTGGTGGAAGACCTCAAAGATCTTGTCCGGCATCCCTCGGTGGCGTTTCCCGGCTATCCCCCCGAGCCCGTCCGCGCGATGGCGGATGCGACGGTTGCGCTGCTGAAACGGTACGGGCTGCAGGACGCCCGCCTCATCGATATCCCGGGAGGTTACCCGGCCGTGTACGGGGAGATCCCGGCCCCTCCCGGTGCACCGACGATCCTGATGTACGCACATTACGATGTGCAGCCTGCAGGAAGAGAGGACGGGTGGGAGACGGATCCCTGGACGCCCGTGGAGAGAGCCGGGCGCATCTACGGGCGGGGGGCCGCTGATGACAAATCGGGAATCATGATCATCGCGGCCTCGATCAGGATCTCCGGGGGAAAACCTCCGGTGGGGGTGAAGGTACTCATCGAGGGAGAGGAGGAGACGACCGGCCACTTGGATGAGTTCGTCGCCGCACACCCGGACCTCTTTGCGTGCGATGCATTCATCATCGTTGATAATGGCAACCTCTCCGCGGGAGCCCCGGACCTCACGACAACCCTGCGGGGAGAGGTCTCCTGCAATATCGAGGTCCGGACGCTCGATCACGCGGTACACTCGGGAGCGTTTGGCGGGGCGGCACCCGATGCGCTGGTCTGCCTGATCCGGATACTGGCAACGCTCCATGACTCCCGTGGCGATGTGGCAGTACCGGGCCTCCGGTCTGATACCCGTGCAACCATCGGGTACCCGGAGGCGATCTACCGTGAGAATGCCGGGGTACTCGACGGCGTTGACCTCATCGGCACCGGGCCGCTCAGTGCACGCCTGTGGTCAAAACCTTCCGTGACCGTGATCGGGATCGATGCCCCCTCCGTCAGCGCTGCTTCCAACATCCTGATCTCCCGGGCAGCTGCAAAGATCAGCCTGCGTATCTCGCCGGATGCGGATCCCCATCGCGAGCTCCACCTCCTGATGGACCACCTCCGGGCGGCCGCACCCTGGAACGCTCAGGTAGAGGTCAGGGAAGTGGGTGCATCTTCAGGATTTGTCTGCTCTCCGGGCGGTCCCCTGCTTTCCGCGGCCCGCCGTGCACTGGAGATCGCATTTGAAAGACCGGTCCGGGAAACGGGAGCCGGCGGTTCGATCCCCCTGCTCCGCGTGCTCCAGAACGCCGTGCCCCGGGCAGAGTTCATCCTGTGGGGGGCCGAGGATACCTCAGGTTCGCGCATCCACGGGACCAATGAGAGCGTGGATATCAGCGATCTGGAGCGGCTCATCGTGGCCCAGAGCCTGTTCCTCCAGCTGGTGAGCAAAGCGGGATGAAACCCGTACCGGAAAATCCGGTGCGGACCGCAGCATAAAAGATGGTCCAGACCGGCTTTGTGCCCTTGCGTGCCGGCATGAGCATCGCCAAACGCCGGTCGGGTTTTTATTCGATCGTCTCTGCCCGCGAAGAAAAATTTCCGAAAGAGAAAGCCTATCTCCTCCCCCTTCGTTCTTTATAGAATCAAAAAACCCGCGAGAGGCAAAATTTTTCAGGGGGATTTCATGAAAGGGAAGCAACCGGAGAACCTCCGCAACGATGGGAAGACCTGTGCGGAGAAGATGAGCTATCACTGGGCGGAGAACACCGACCCGGCGCTGCCGTACGATGGCCTGATGTATGATGAGGCCGTGATCGTGGCCGTGAGACTGAAAAAGATCCGGTACACGATAGACTGGGGCTGCATCATCGAGCGGGAATTGCCGGAGGATGTGGAGGCGATCAGGGCCCTCCCTCTCCCGCCGTACGTGAGACACGAGCTCTGGATCCGGACCCAGAACGAGCGGGAGTTCAGGAGGTTCTACATCCTTCCTAAAACAACTGCGGAGCTCGAGGCCAATACCCGGGAAGGTTACCGGAGCACCCATTACCGGGAAGATTACTGGAAGAAGGCCCCCAACCAGATCGATGTCACCCTCCACAGGGAGGTAAAAGAAGACTCAAGCCGGAAAACCCTGTAAAACGCCCGGATTGCCAACCGGACGATCCCGATTTCCGGCTGGAGTGGAAGCGATGTCCACGCCCATAGAAAAGTCCTTGGATATCGCCTTTTTTGTAAAAATACTGGATTTTTACGGGATCCGGAAATGCAATACAGAAGCGTTTTAAGGCCCACTTTTTTGGGGAGGTGTATTTGGTCGATCCGGCCTGAGATCGGCCAACCGGAGGGCTTGGTGGACGTTTTTTTTACGACGGAGGTTTTACCGTCGGAAGGGCGGATTCCACGACGGTAATCTCCTCCGCCGTCAGCCCGTACATCTCATACACCAGCGCATCGATCCGGACATCCGTCGCATCGATCTCCTGCTGCACGAGCCGCTTCTCCTGATCGGTCTTTGCTCTCTGAAGGTATTCATGCAGCGACAACATCTGCGTGACGAGTGCTGCCATCTTGTCATGCCGGGTCTTGTCCGCGAGGTTGTCAAAGTCGGGGGTGTACACAGGAAATCTGCCGAGCCGCGCCGGTGTAATGTGGTATCCTTTTTCTGTTCTTGCACAGGTGTTCGCGATAAAGAACCGGCCGAGCGCTGAGTTCAGGATTGCGACAAGGAACGGATCTTTCTGGGGGATAAAGAAGAGCAATGTACTGACAACATACAACCCTCCGGCGTCATAGGAAAATTCCGGCAGTAGCTGGACCGGCGTGAAGAGAATTTTGGGTAATTCTTCAACCGGCACCGGCAACTTGCCGGAACCATTGCCTTTTTCTGAGGGTACCATCACCGCTCCTTTTCCGGATTCTTTCTGAACCGGGGGCGCAACGGATTGTAGGTACTTCCAGACCGCACGGCACCAGTTCAGTTCCCGGGCACTTTTTGCAGCGATCAGGAACAGGTCCGGTTTGTGCGGATGATAGCGCCGGATATCGGCTGATCGCAGCACCGGGCGAAATATATTCCCGCAGTGCCGGTCCTGTCGGAGGAACCCGGCGCGTTTTGCCTCGTCAATCACGAACAGGTTGCTCCTTGTGGTGATGGTGCCACGTTCGATCTGCCCCATGACATAGTCGTTGAGCGGTGTCCCTCTTTCCCGGATTTTTTCGATGATGTCACGGGCCCTCCTGTCCTCCAGTGTCCACCCCCCGTCATCAAGCGTGCGCTGGTCGAGCATGAACCGGCGCATCACCGGGGAACCATCAGGGGATTTGGCCGGACCTGCATCCACCCGTGATACGGTAAACGGCTGGTGGACGGGGCTCCTGACGATACGCAGCATGAGCATCCTTGCCGCTGCACCCTGCAGGAACCGGGACGTTCCGGTATCAGCGATCTCAAGGATCTGGTGCAAGAGAAGCAGGCGGCGGAGCGGCCGTGCGTTACGTGCCGACAGAAACGTATCCGGGATCCAGAACGCAAGAGCGCCGCCGGGCCTGAGCAGGTGTATACCCTTCTCAATGAAAAACCCGTAGAGCCCGGCGCCTTTTGCATACGCATCATAATGCATCTGGAAGTACTCGTCCCGGGCCGGTACGGCAAATGGACGGTAGGGCGGGGGAGCGCCGATCACACCATCGAATCCCCCGGATGCCAAGATCTCAGGAAATGCTTCACGCCAGTCGAACGGGTTTACCTTCCGGTGTTCGTTGATGTTGAAGGGGTACTCCTGTCTGCCGGAAAAGTAATCCGGTGCAAGCAGGGCGTTACCGCACCGGATCGTGCCTGCAAGGCAGGCCGCAACCTGCCGGATCTCAACCGGTGAAGCAGCACCCGATCCAATACGCCGGATCTCTTCGATATATGCTGACAGCAGGATGAACCGTGCGACCGCAACAGACTCCGGATCAATATCGGTGCCATAAACAGACCCGCACAGGATCTCCCGGTAAGCTGCAGATGCATCATGATGAATATCATCCTGCCCCGTCTTGTCCCGGGCGAGGTACTGGAATACGGCGAGCGGAAAGATCCCGGCACCACATGCGGGATCGAGGATATGGAGTGTCGTCCGGTCGCGGGGATCGGTTCTTTCCAGAAGCCCCCGCAGGGTCGCACGTACCATAGCGTCAACGACCGGTTGCGGAACAGGATGGATACGGCCGGTATATTTTACCGCGGACTTGCCATCCTGTTTCACCCGGTAGCCTTCAGCGATCCGCATTGTTGTCCCGAGGTAATGATCAAAGGCAATCGCACGTTCACTGGGCGTAAGCATACCTGCAGGAACCGCGGTGCCCGAAAACCCGACAATCCTGATAACATTACGAAGAACTTCATCCGGGATGATTGGCTGGGAGCGAAGACCGGAATCTCGCATATCAAAAAGGATATCCGGATCGAGGCCGGCATCTGTGCATGCCCTTGTCAGGCTCCGGTCGATCCCGTCACCTTCTGCCAGCCGGGCCAGCGTTCCGGGCCCGGAACATCCCTGTTGCTGCCCGGCCTGAAGGAAGAGTACCCGGAGAATTGTCCGCAGGATCGCATAGTTCAGTTCCGGTTCCATGATCGCAGGGCAGTCCTGAACCAGCCGGCGGGCGACGGACCCCCGCATGGATTCAAGCACGGTGAGAAAAGCCCTCATCGGCTCGGACAGAAATTCTGGTGCAGGACTCGCTGGCACATCAGGTACCGGCATAAAAGTACTCATGGATTCGGTTGCCGATAATTTTGTGGTATTCAGGTCAGGTTGTTGATATCATATCTTTAAGTGTTCGTACAATCGAAAATACTTCAATCAGACGAATATACTCAAAAGGTAATATAATGGAACTTTAGCATGGCCCAATATCTGATTTTGTAAAAGAAGGAGAGGCGGGCGCTCTCACGGGTGAAATGCTCCAAAGTTTTTGGAACTACCACAGGTATCAACCAAGTGTTGCGGAAACGGTTAGTTGGGACAATTCACTAAAAGCATTGGCTCTTATTTCAGACAAAATAGGATCGGATGATGTAGGAGTTGTTCTTGAATATCATTTGCCATATACTGGTTGCAGAATCGATGCTCTCTTCTTTGGTGAAAATGATTTCAAAAAAAATTATTCAGCCATTGTTGAATTGAAACAATGGAGCGATGCGACACTCAACGATAATTCATTGAACTTGATTGTGAATGGAGCTGAGCATCTGCATCCGTCTCAACAGGCTTATGATTATGCGGAACATCTTTCTGAAATACACAGCTCTTATTCAGAATACAATATTGGAACAGCACCCTGTTCTTATTGCCATAATCTGTCAAGGTTGAAATTTACCCCTCTAGAAGATGCAAGATTCGCAGATATTCTAAAAGTGAGCCCTCTCTTTAAAAAGGGTGATGAAGAAAATTTTGTTGAATATCTGACTAATTCGACCGGGAACGGGAATGGGATCAATCTTATGAATAAATTCCTGAATGGCCGGTTCAAACCAAATAAAAAATTGCTGGATGTTTTGGATTCGGTTATTCACAAAGATGAACGCTGGCATTTACTGGATAATCAACGATTGGCATATAACACAATCTGGGCTCAGGTTTTAAAAATTAAATTTGGCAACAATCGTAAAAGATCAGCAATTCTTGTTCGTGGTGGTCCGGGAACAGGAAAGACCGTCATTGCCACCCAATTATTAGCGGATGCAATCAGAAATCAATACACCGCAGTTCATACGACTGGCGGGCATGCATTTACAACCAGTTTAAGAGCCCAATTCAAAGGTGCGGATATTCTCTTTGCTTGGAATTTAAATTTTAGAAAAGCTCCCACAGAGGGTATTGATCTTCTTCTTGTTGATGAAGCACATCGTCTCAGAAAGACGAGTGATACCCGATTTACTCCGGCCTCCCAACGTAATAAACATTCACAAATGGAAGAACTACTCAATGCAGCAAAAGTGACCGTTTTCTTCTTAGATGAGAACCAATACGTCAGGCCAGACGAGATCGGTTGCTCCCAACTCATACGAGATGTAACCAAATCTTTTGGAATTAATCTTTTCGAATATGATTTGCATGCTCAATTTAGATGTGGGAATTGTTTTGATTACCTGACATGGATCGATTATCTTTTAGGATTTGATACAATCCGCCCAAAATATTGGGCTGATCAATACGCATTCAAAATTGTTGACACACCCCAAGAGATCGAGAACATTATTTCTGACGCAAGAAAATTCAACGAAGCCGGCCGGATTGTTGCTGGATTTTGCTGGCGCTGGAGCGATCCATTACCCGATGGTTCCTTGGTAAATGATGTAAAAATTGGAGATTGGAGTCACCCTTGGAATGCCAAACCTTCATCAAAAAAGGTATATAAACCTGAAAATCATCCCTACACCCTTTGGGCGAACACGGAGATAGGAGAAACACAAATTGGATGTATCTATAGTGCGCAGGGATTCGAATTCGATCGTGTTGGTGTAATATGGGGCCAAGATCTAGTGTGGAGGAGAAACCGATGGGTTGCACAGAGAGAGAAGTCCTTTGATAGCCCCGTCAAGGCAAAAACTGTTGATACTCTTCAATTGCTTCGGAATGCATATCGCGTCCTGTTGACAAGGGGGACAAAAGAAACCCTATTGCTTTGTCTCGATGATGAGACACGGAACCATATTGCAGAAGAGATCAATCGATTAACAGAACCCTAATTTTATAGAGAACTTTTCGAATGCAATTCTGATTTAGTTGCAACAATATTTCGTATCCATTAGAATGAAAAAATCGAGAAATTCGCGGCGCAGCTCCGTCTCGTTCTTCTGGCCCTTATGATAGACGATACGGTTGAATTCGTACCGCTGGATCAGGTCGATGATGGCCTTTGGTGCCGGCATGTGGGTTTTATGCCTCTCGTATGATAGATAGGCGATCCGGC
>Ga0326727_10023870_pt1 | contig 11624 bp, 14 predicted proteins | sample MB2enrmetagenome_FD_207643 | JGI IMG/M metagenome (GOLD analysis project Ga0326727, IMG submission 207643) | Lab enriched peat soil microbial communities from McLean, Ithaca, NY, United States - MB29MY | ecosystem: Environmental > Terrestrial > Soil > Wetlands > Peat | place: USA: New York... | reverse complement strand
ATCGGCGATGCCAAGGCCGCAGACCACTTAAACGGCCTGCTCTCCGATGAGAATGTCTCTGTCCGGCGCGAGGCGTTCGAAGCGCTGGAAATGATCAAGAAACGAAATAATCCATAACTTTTTTTTAAGATACCCCGGGGCAGCCCGGCACATCGGGAACCCGGACAACAGAGACCGGGTCGTTCTCTGCATCTTTTCGCTGAAAATAGCCGGCGGATGACGAGGTGCTTGGCAGGAGCAGCGCGCCCCGGCAGCAAGAGAGGACCGGAAACCGGGGAACAAAGGGAAATACCTAAAAAAAGAAAAGATCCATTCCGGAGTGGAAGGAATCACATGGAATCAGAAGAGATCCTGAGCGATACCCTCATCTCGAAGAACCGGCTCGAGGCACTGGTGGACGGGGTTTTTGCCTTTGCCATGACCCTGCTTGTGGTTGGCTTAAGCGTTCCCACCATCCCCAAGGCCGAGGCTGCAACCGAACTGCCCGCGTACGTGGCCTCCATGTTCCCGCAGTTCCTCAGCTTCCTGATCGCCTTTTTTATCCTCGCCAGCCTCTGGATCGTCCACCACGAACACTTCCATTTTCTCCGGTCGGTTGACAAGATCGTGCTCTGGCTCAATATCCTGATCCTGATCTTCGTGGTACTGGTGCCGTTCTCCACCAACCTTTCCGGGGATTATCCGCATGTCCCAATCGCGCCCCTCATCTTCCATGCAAACATGCTGATACTCAGCACCCTTTTCCTTATCCACTGGCAGTATATCATCCGGCAGCCGGCCCTTCTCACCGGACCTATCCATCCCGACCGGATCCTGGATGCGGTCATGGACCGGGTCCCGATCATTGTTGCCGCCCTGGTCGGTATGGCCGTTGTCCTTGCAAACGGACCGATCTCTTCCATGTACATGTACCTGATCTTCCCGCTCCTGATGAGGATCGTGATGTGGTATATCCATTCCCGGCGGGCCGCAAAAAGGGCGTCCCCGGCCTGATACCCGCCATTTTCGCGGGCATGGAAGCCCGTAATTTAAAAAAAAAGCCATAGGTTTTTTTTAAAAAAGGGTCTTCTGCGAGTGATTCAGTTTGAGGTGTGCAAGGGCCGCCGGTGTTGTCTCGCGGCCCTGCGGGGTGCGCTTCACAAACCCTATCTGGATGAGGTAGGGTTCGTACACCTCCTCGATGGTCCGGACCTCTTCACCCACCGAGATCGCGATCGTCTTTGCGCCCACCGGCCCGCCGCCAAAATCCCCGGCAATCACCGAGAGGATGCGCCGGTCTATATCGTCAAGGCCCAGCTCGTCGATCTGGAGCAGGGCAAGGCCGGCCCCTGCAATCTCCGCGGTGATCGTCCCGTCCCCTTCCACCACGGCATAGTCCCGGACCCGGCGGAGAAGGCGGTTTGCGATCCGTGGAGTGCCCCGGCTCCGGGACGCGATCACCGCTGCTCCCTTCGGGGTGATCGGGATCCGGAGGATCTCTGCACTCCGCGTTACGATCTTCTCCAGGTCCTCCGGGGAATACAGGTTTAAGCGTATTAACAGCCCGAACCGGTCCCGGAACGGTGAGGAGAGAAGGCCCTGCCGGGTTGTGGCCCCGATCAGCGTGAAACGTTCAAGGGTAAGCTTGATCGAGCGGGCACTGGGCCCCTCGCCGATCATCACATCGATAAAGAAATCCTCCATGGCCGGGTACAGGATCTCTTCGACCACCGGGTTCATCCGGTGGATCTCGTCGATAAAGAGCACGTCGCCGTTCTGGAGCGCGGTAGCAATGGCAGCCATGTCACCGGTTTTTTCGAGCACCGGGCCGGTCGTGGTCCGGATCGCTGCCCCCATTTCCCGTGCTATGATATGGGCGAGCGTGGTCTTCCCGAGTCCCGGCGGACCGGCAAAGAGGATATGATCAATGGGTTCGCCACGCTTCCGGGCCGCCGCGATCGCGATCCGGAGCGCATTCTTTGCCGGCTCCTGCCCGACAAAAGCCTCGAGCGTGGAGGGGCGGAGCGTGATCTCGTCGGCATCATCCGGGACCGGCTCCGGGGAGATGACCCGTTCGCTCACCGGTGCTCTCCCTCCTTGAGGAGCCGGAGCGCGGCCTTTACGATCTCCTGGACCGTGGGCGCAGCCAGTCCCCGTGCGGCAGAGGCAACCGCATCGTACGAGGCCGCTTCGGCAAACCCGAGTGAGACAAGAGCACTTGCCGCATCGCGAAGGGTTGCATCCTGGCGGCCGGCGGGTGTATGGGTCATTGCGTCCTGCACCTTCTTCATCTTGTCCCGGAGTTCGAGGATCAGCCGCTTTGCACCTTTCGGCCCGATGCCGGAGATTCGGGTAAGGCTCTTCTCATCGCCAGAAAGAATGGCAAGCACGAAATCCTCAAGGGAGATCTGGGAAAGGATGTTGAGCGCGATCTGCGGGCCGATCCCCGAGACGCCGATAATGACCGTAAAGAGTTCGAGTTCGCTCTCGTGCAGGAACCCGTAGAGAGTAATCGCGTCCTCGCGCACTGCCATGTATGTGTGGAGTTTTACCTTTGTGCCCGCACCCGCGATCTCACGGACCTCAGGTTCCGGCACATGGACCCGGTACCCGATACCATTGACATCCAGCACGACCCACCGGTCGCCGGTCGCGGCCGGTGTCCCCTCCAGGTACGCGATCATTGTACTATCTCATGACGTGGATATGACATAAGGCAATCGAAAGGGCGTCCGCCGCATCGTCCGGCTGCGGTACCTCGTGGAGGCGGAGGAGGCGGGTGATCATCTGCTGCACCTGCGCCTTGTCCGCCCGGCCCGATCCGGTCACTGCCTGCTTGACCTGGTTTGGCGTATATTCGGTGACCGGGATCCCCCGTTCCTCAGCGGCGAGGAGGACAATCCCCCGGACCTCGCTTACCCCCATTGCGGAGGTGACGTTCTTTGAAAAAAAGAGTTTCTCCACTGCAAGGGCATCAGGAGGATAGCGTTCGAACAGGGAGGCAAGGCCGCGGGAAATCTCCAGCAGGCGTTCGCCCGGCCGGGCCCCGGCCCGGGTCTCCAGGCAGCCGTAGCAGAGGGGGACGGCAGTGCCCCGCTCCGCCCGGATCACCCCGTAGCCGAGCCGCGCAAGCCCCGGATCAATGCCAATGACCATCATGCCCGAAAAAGTCCCCGGATCCTATCTACTGTTACGATACCTGCCCATAAAATCCTCTGTTTTTTAAAATAATCCACGGGACGCGGGGGATAAGTTCTATGTAGGCGGGATGATAATAAGGGTGTAGTGGTTATCCATGAAGAATGTCAGTCGTCCGACGTACTCGTACCTCATCCTTGTGATCGGGCTCATTGTCATCGACACGCTGCTGGCATGGGTCTCTGCCGGGATATCGCATCTCATCAGCCCCACCCTTCCCGCCGGCGTTGCCGTGATCGCGCTTGCCGCCGCGTTCATGGTGATCTTCACGCTCTGGTTTGGCATGTACGGTGCAATAGCCGCATACGTGGGGGGCCTGTTTGGCGCCAGTATCTTCGGCGGAATGTCCGGTTCGGTTGCGCTCTACCTCTCGCTTGCAAATCTCTGGATGGTGCTGGTTCCGCTTGCCGCATTCCGCATCTTTGAGGCAAACGCGGCCATTGAATCCCGGCGCGATCTCTTCCACCTTGTCCTCTTTGGGGCAATCCTCAACAACATCATCGCGGCCGCATGGGGTTCGATCTCGCTTGCGGTGGGCGGCGTAATTGGCTGGAACGGTATTATGGCCGCGTTCGTACCGTGGTTTGCAGGAAATGCGATCTTTACCATCATCATTGCCCCGCTGGTGCTCAGCCGGTACACACCCCGGGCTGAAAAATCAAAGGTCTTTGTGAGGAACTTCTGGTTCTGACCGGTTCTTCCGGGCTGATCAGAGGTACAGCGACAAAGGGAGGCAGTCATGGACGTCAGCGGACCGAGGGTCAGGAAATATCTCAGGCAGTTTGTTGCAGATCCCACAAAAAAGATCCGGCTTAAGAAGTACGATACTGCAAGGGTGCCAAGAAAGGAACTCAGCGCAGAAAGCGATGATGAGGCAAAGGCGCTGCTCAAGGACCTTCTGGACAAAAACCGCCAGGAACTGGCACGGGCGCAGGATCTCCTGGCCGCATCCGCCCAGTACAGCATCCTGATCGTGCTCCAGGGAATGGACACCTCGGGAAAAGACGGTACGATCCGGCACGTGATGTCAGGGATCAATCCCCAGGGCTGTGCAGTCCACTCGTTCAAGGTGCCCGGTGCTGAAGAGCACGCACACGATTTTCTCTGGCGGTACGAGAAAGTGCTGCCCGAACGCGGGATGATCGGCATCTTCAACCGCTCGTACTACGAGGACGTGCTCGTTGTCCATGTGCATCCCGACCGGATGGAATCGCTCCCCGCGGCAATCGGGCCGGAAAATGCCGGGTTCTGGGAGGGGAGATACAAGGACATCAATGCCTTTGAGAAGCACCTGGTCCGTAACGGCACGGTTGTTTTGAAATTCTTCCTTCACATCTCCAGAGACGAACAGAAGCGCCGGCTGCTGGACCGGCTCAGCCACCAGGAAAAATTCTGGAAGTTCTCCTTTACCGATATTGCAGAACGGCAGTACTGGGACCAGTACCAGGTGGCGTACGAAGAGATGCTCTCGGCAACCTCAACCGAATATGCCCCGTGGTTTATCGTTCCTGCGGACCACAAGTGGGTGGCCCGGACCGTGGTTGCCGAAGTGATCGCCTCGGCGATTGAGGGGCTCCACCTTTGCTACCCGGTCTTTCCCGATGAAAAAATCCGGCAGCTCGAAAAAGCAAAGGCGGCCCTGGAGCGGGAATAACCGGACCTGCTATTTTTTCCTCCCTGCCCTATGCCAAACGCGCGGGGGGCTATTTTGCGGGATCGCTTCCGGGAACGGCAAAGATAATATCGATCCCGTAAGGATTCTTGATCAGGAGCGGGCACGATTGTCACAGGCGCGACCTCTTGCGGTATACCACCCGGTTAAACTGGACCGGGCCGGGCTTTCAAAAGAGGCCTTTGACCGGCTCCGGAAAGATTCCCCGGCGCTGTTTAAGGAGTCAAGCGCGTACCAGCTGGCCCGGGCAGAGGAAGACCTCGCAGATCACCTTGGTGCGCTGCAGGATTCCCTGTCCACCGGCAGGCCGGCCCTTTTCCTGGATTACGTACGGCGGGCCTGCATCTTTTTTTCTATCCGGCACCTCTCGCCGCACTATCTCCCGGACAGCCTCCTCGCACTGCGGGAAGTAATTGATGAGCACCTGACCGGGGATCTCCGGGTCAATGCTGATGCATTCCTGAAAAAAGGAATCGCAGCTGCACGGGAAACACCGATCGTACCTCCTGACTGTTTTGATGACCGCGATCCCCTGTCAGGAACCGCCCGGGAGTATCTCGATGCGCTGGTAAAAGCGGACCGGGCACCGGCCACAACGATCCTTGCCGATGCGGCAGCTTCCGGGGTTTCGGCGGATGATCTCTCCCTCCGCGTTCTTGTCCCGGTCTTAGAAGAGACCGGGCGGCGCTGGCTGGTGCAGGAGACAAGCGTAGCAGAGGAACATTATATCTCGGCTGCCGCTGCCGCCGATCTCTTCCGGCTCAACGAACGCGCCCGTGCAGAACACCCCACGGTTCCCCGGGGAAAATCCGTTATCGTTGCCGCAGCAGAGCAGGATCTCCACGCAATCGGGATGCAGATGGTTGCCGGGTTTTTTGAACGGGATGGCTGGGATACGTATTACATCGGGCCAAATACCCCGGCACAGAGCCTGATCCATGCGGCCCGTGACCGGAAAGCGGATGTAATTGCGCTCTCCTGTTCAATGCCCGCGTACCTTTCGGCACTCAGTTACCTGATCCGCTCGCTCCGGGCCGATCCGGCAACGGCACATGCAAAGATCCTTGTGGGCGGCCGCCCGTTTGCCACAGACCCGCCGCTCTGGCACCAGATCGGGGCCGACGGGTACGCAAAAGATGCAGCCGCGGCAGTTGCAGAGGCACACCGGCTCACCGGATAGATCATGCCGTACGGCGATCGGTCAGCCGCCGGGGCCGCCCCTTTGCTGCCTGCAGCTCAAGGCCCCCGGGCCGGACAAACGAGAATTCGAGAACAAGGGACTGGTCGGCAAGGAACGGTGCGAGCGTGCGCCGCCGCCGTGTAAGGCAGGCGGTAAAGGTCTCGGCTACCTGCCGCTGATCGATCTTTTCCGGGTCCGGGCATTCCATAGCCGTTTTGATGATGACCTTTCCCGGGGCACTTCCCCCGTACACAAATGCTTCGTACTCCCCGGTGAGTGCCTCCATGTTCCCGTGCTGGAAGACAGAGGCCTCGATGTCCACCCGGTTCACCGGGGTGCCAAAGATCCGGACGATCTCGGCCTCCCGCTGCGGGGGGGTAATCCGCATATGCGTCCGGCCGCAGGCGCACGTGGTGCGGGAGAGGATCGTTGTGGTGTCTTCCGTATCGTAATTGAGAAGGAGCATCCCGGCCTTTGCCCCCTTGGGCAGGAGGGTGGTAAGAACCGCACGCCCGGGACTGCCATCGGAAACAAAGTCCTGCATCTGCGGATCGTACATATCAAGGTGGACAAGGTCCTCGGGCACGTGGAGCCCCGAGACTGCCGTGCACTCCCCGCACATGGTCCCCTCGGTGCTGCCGTACGTGTTGTACACCGGGCAGTCCCACACACCGGCCAGGTATTCCCGGGACTCATCTGCAAAACTCTCTCCCCCGACAATCAGCCGGGTGAGCGAAGTTTCCTTTGGGTCGAGCCCTTCTGCCTCAAGTCTCCGGGCCAGCCGGAGGAGCTTGAATACGCTGCCCACAATCGCGGTGGGGCGGTACGCGGTGATCACCCGGGATGAAAAACTGCATTTCCCAAACGGGATGATGGTCATGCCGATCCGCCGGGCCGCAAGGGTCATGGTGTTTGCGCCCACGTTCATCCCGTACGATGCACAGACAACTACCCGGTCCCCGGCCCCGAGCCCCTGCGAGACAAAACTCCGGGAATATTTTTCCGCATACCGCCTCCAGTCATCCCAGGCCAAAAAGAAACTCTTGGGGGTTCCGCTTGTCCCGCTCGTCTCCTGGATGGTGAATATGTCGCCCCAGCCTGAGGAGAGAAACGAGAAGTCCGGTGTTGCCGGCGGCTGGTGCTCGCGGATGGTCTTTCCCGTGATAACCGGCAGGGTGAGGAGGTCCTCGTGGACCCGGATCCCGGCGGGATCAATGCCGTTTTCCCGGAACCAGTGCCGGTAAAACGGCGAATGCTCGTTTGCATACTGCACCGTATACCGTATCCGCTCATCGATCAGGGCGTCCAGGTCCGCCCTGCCCATTGTCTCGGTTGCGGTGTTGTGGTAGCCGGGCATAGCAGATAAGAGAGATTGGAGAAAAAGAGGCTTTATAGGTTATTGTCCGGCTGCCGGTGCCCCGGGAGCCCGGCGAAAAAAGTAAAACCGGGGGAAATGGTATGTCCCGTTACGCCTGCGTTGCTTTTACCGATGACGGGATCAGCCGGTCGAGCAGGAAGGACGGGATCTTCTGCGAGCTTGCTACGGTGAGGTCGAAGTTGTCCAGCGAGCCGGACGAGCCCAGATACTGTAGCGTGAGCTGGAAGTCGGCGGAAAAGATCGGGATCCCGAATATCGAGATCGTGGCGTGCCGCGGGCTGATGACCCGGGTCTGGCCGACCGCCAGCTGCTCGCGGTTGCCGTCAACGTCGGTTGTCACAGAATCGTTGTATGCCATCACCGCGATCCGGCTGCTGCCGATCGTAACCGCATTCCCGTCCGGCAGGGAGACCGAATAATGGTTCGCAAACGGGAGCGAAACCCCCGTGGTATCGGTGGAGACCGACATTGTAAACGTCAGGAGGCCGACAACCGCAATGACAATCACAAGGCCGGCTATAATGCCCAGCAGGAGTTTGGCATGAGGCGCCGTGCCACCCGGCTTGTGGCCGGGTGCGTGGGGAGACGGGTCGGACATAGTACCCTATTCTCCGGCACGGGCGATAAACATGAAGGGTGGAACGATTTTTCCCGTCACAGAGGGATAATATCCTTCTTCTTCCCGGTTTACCCCATGAGATTCAGCCGGATATACACCCGCAGGATATCCGCCCATAAAATCCATTATCCCTCCCGTACCATTGTACTAGGATTTTGATGCATATACCCATACAATCAGTCACACCCCAAACCGGCCATGCAGAGATCTGCGGATGGGTCCACGAGGAGAGGGACCTTGGCGGACTCGCGTTCTTTTTGATCCGCGACCGTACCGGGATCATCCAGGTGACCATCCCCAAAAAGAAAGTCTCAGAAGAAGTCCTTCTTGCCGCAAAGAAAGTCTCGCGGGAGTCCGTGGTCCGGATCGCCGGCACGGTAAAGGCAGTGGAGAAAGCGCCGGGCGGCAGGGAGATTGTCCCGGACAAATTCGAGATCATCAACCTCGCAGAAACTCCGCTTCCCCTTGATGTCTCGGAAAAAGTCGGGGTAGAGCTCGATACCCGGCTTGATGCCCGGTTCCTTGATGTGCGGCGCCCCCGGGTGGCCGCGGTCTTCCAGATCCGCAGCGCAGCGCTCTTTGCGGTCAACGAGTTCCTCCACAAAGAGGGCTTTATCAGCATCACCACCCCGAAGATTGTTGCCGCAGCAACCGAGGGCGGGACCGAGCTTTTCCCGATCGCGTACTTCGACAAGGAAGCATTCCTCAACCAGAGCCCGCAGCTCTATAAGCAGATGATGATGGCCGGCGGCTTTGAGAAGGTGTACGAGATCGGGCCAATCTTCCGGGCCGAGGAGCACAACACCACCAAGCACCTCAACGAAGCCACCAGTATCGATATCGAGGTCTCGTTTGCCGACCACCATGACGTAATGAAGACGCTCGAACACCTGATCGTCACTACCTATGAGTACGTGAACAAGACCTGCAGCACCCAGATTGCAAACCTTGAGATCGACAATTTTGCCGTGCCAAAGGCCCCCTTTACCCGGCTGCCGTACGGCGAGGCAATCGGGATTGCCCAGAAGAAATCCGGCGAGCCGATCAAGTACGGCGACGATATTTCTGCCGCGGCAGAGCACGCGATCGGCGACGAGATGGGCGCCCACTACTTCATTGTGGACTGGCCCACCGAGATCCGGCCGTACTACGCGATGCCGTACGAGGACGACCCCTCCATCTGCAAGGCGTTCGACCTCATGCACCCGAGAATGGAACTCTCCAGCGGGGCACAGCGCGTCCACCAGTACGATCTTCTCGTGCAGCAGATCAAGAAAAAGGGCCTCAACCCCGAGAGCTTCGAATTCTACCTGCGCCCGTTCCGGTACGGGATGCCGCCCCATGCAGGATGGGGTCTTGGCGCAGAACGGCTGATTATGACCATGCTCGGACTCTCAAATGTCCGCGAAGCCGTCCTCTTCCCGCGTGACATGCACCGCCTCGTGCCATGAAAGCGTACTTCGTCAACAAGGTCTTAGCGACAACGGTGGTCGGGAGCTACCCCGTGGTGAAAGGCTCGGGCATTTCCTCCTTTTTCGATCCCTTCAAGGCCGCAGTAGAGACCGCGGTTGCCGACCAGGTGAATGCCGGCATCGATATCATCTCCGACGGCCAGGTGCGAAACGATATGATCCCGCTCTTTACTGCACGGCTGCCCGGGATCAAGGGACAGGACGTTGTAGGGAAAGTCCAGCCGGCCTCGGGTGCAATCACCGCCGGCGACGCGAAATACGCACGATCCAAGAGCCCGTATGTCAAGGGCGTCCTCACCGGCCCGTCATCCATTGCCCACGGCCTCCACATCGGCACGCCGATGTACCGGAACAAGGAAGAGCTGGTGCCCGACCTTGCAGCGGCCCTTGCCGTTGAGGCAAAGCACCTGGAAGCGGCCGGCGTCACGCTTCTCCAGATCGATGAGCCGATCTTCTCGACCGGGGTTGCCGATCTTGCTGTGGGAAAGCAGGCCATTGAGGCCATCGCGGGTGCAGTCAAGATCCCGACCTGCATGCATGTCTGCGGCGGGCTCGGAAACGTTATCGACGATATCTTAAAGATCAACGTGCACGTGCTCGACTTCGAGTTCTCGAAAAACCCAGCCAACCTCGCCCTCTTTGGCTCCCGGGATCTCGCGGGCCGGATGATTGGGTACGGCTGTGTGGATTCCACGTCCGAAGCGGTGGAAACGGTTGCGGAGATCAAAAAACGGATCGAGAAAGGCGTCGAAATTTTTGGGGCAAAAGCGATGCTTGTCGATCCCGACTGCGGCCTGCGGATGCGGTCCCGGGAATCCGCGTTCTGGAAACTCAAGAACATGGCAGAAGCGGCCCGGGAAGTACGGCTCGCGCTGTAAATGCCATTAATGATAAAACCCGGTTGCTAAGTTAACCTTTTTTCCGGAAAAATCATTTTCAGTGAAAATATGTTTTTGAGATCTGCCTCGCCACTCGCACCTCCGGTCCCGGGGGACCGGGCGATCGTCGCGACGGGGCCGCATTACCGGAAACGCTTGTACCGCTTGTGCGCTTCCTCAATGGTCATGACCTCCAGAATATGTACGATCCCACCGGGAAGGACATCGAAAAAAGCCGTATAGGAGTGGGAGATGTGCATCCGGCAATGCCCGTTTTCCAGCAATTCGACATCCGGCGCGGTACGCGGGTCCTCAAGCAGGAGCAGATGGGTTTTTACAATCCTGCGATCCTTGGCGGGCAGGTTGTTAATGTACTGCAATGCTTTTTTGTCGATGTTTACCTGCACGTGCTGCCTCTTTTTTGATCGCTGCTATTTCGGGATCGCTGTCAAGAGGTACGAAATCCCCCTCCCGGGCAATACGGTCAAGGTGCTCGATAAACTCGTCCCGCTTCCGGTCCCGGATAAGCCGGTCGACAACATCCCCGAGCCGTTCCCCGGGCTTTTTGTATGAATAGAGTACCTGCTTGATCTCCGCAGACACCATGACCTTCTCGGTCAGCTCGGCACGTTTGTCCATTACATCTGTCATATTTTCCCGGTCACCTTTTTATGGGCCAAATGTACATTTTAGCCTTTTTGGTATATTAAGACATTATGGACAAAAAGGCCGCGGAGTAACTAAGACGTTCCGGAATCCGCAAGCTCTGAACTCACTCTTTCTTTGAAATCCTCATCTGCGTGATCAAACATTTTTGAAAATCCCCGGCAGCTGAATCGCTCTTTTTCCGGAATTCTCAAGCTCGCGATCCGTTCTTTTTGAAAATCCTTAAAGATCGCAATCCGATCTTTTCCTAAAAAAAACAAAGACCGTGGAAAGAGCTGATGCATCGTCAATTAATGTCCCGAAACTTCGGGCTGATCAATAAGACATATGCCGAAATCTCATAACCGTTCTCCCCGGGAAAACCCGAAAAATACGCCCGTAAAACGCTCCTTTTCGGTTCGCATGGAAAATACGCATTTAAATCGATTTATTTGCCAAAATAAGCCCAAATTGGGCCCCATATAATGCCCTTTGGCGGGCAATAGCGGCCAATCCGGCAGCATCTTTTTCCGGGATCGGACAATTGCCTGTTTTGACTGAGATCGGCCCGTAAAACGCGTTTATGAGAACTTTTTATTTCGT
>Ga0326727_10023869_pt1 | contig 11624 bp, 14 predicted proteins | sample MB2enrmetagenome_FD_207643 | JGI IMG/M metagenome (GOLD analysis project Ga0326727, IMG submission 207643) | Lab enriched peat soil microbial communities from McLean, Ithaca, NY, United States - MB29MY | ecosystem: Environmental > Terrestrial > Soil > Wetlands > Peat | place: USA: New York... | reverse complement strand
CCATCTTCAATTTTCATGTTAACTTTACGCAAGTATTTTAAAAATTCGATAGGAATGCTTTCTTTCGAGTCAACCTTGTTAACTACCATGAATTCATTTACTAGAATTTTAATTGCCTTTTCATCTTCCCTATTGACTATTTGCATGTTTTCGCCTCTACTTTTTGAAGTAATTATATATCACTTTAAACGATTTAGCTAACCTTATGACAGAATAGTATGAATTTCGTGCATCTTTTAGGTTTCTACGCTTTACGCTACACCCAACCATTTAATCATCAAAAGGAACTTCTTTCGAAGTTCCTCGATAAATCGGTTACAAGTTCTTTAAGTGAAGAAAGCACTCAGATAAAGTTATCTTGCATTATTTGTAATTATCAAAGGGTGTCGTAATATTTCTCGTACTTATCAATCAAGGGATAAAATATGGCAGTAGTCATCATACATAGATAAGCCGTGACAAAACCAAAACTCAGCATGGGTAGTAAAAAACTTTGATCAAAAGAAATTAAATGGGTGGCCATGAATACTCCCAGACCACTCCAAAACCCTTGACAGAAAGGGCAATTAAGGATTTTTTTGAACAAATACCCTTTTTTTCTAAGGTAATTTCTTAAACCTTTAAACAGAACAAAATCAAATAGAAAGAATCGAATGCTTAATGTCAATAGCATTTGAAATAGCATTATGATTCACCTTTAATATTCTGGTATTGATCTAAAAGAATTTCAAGCTGCGCATTGGTTAGGGATACTTTTCCGCCAAAATCATCCTTAATGATTACACTGTCGGTATCAAATTCTACGGTTGGACAACATCCTCTTTGGCAAAGTGTCAGCTTGATCAAACCTTTCATCGTCTCCACTCCTTTGTATTATCTTCCAGTTACTATCTATTTTATAAACAAAGATGACAACTTGTTACAAATGTTTTTGAGTGAATGGTTTGCTAACCTCTAAATGTAACTACGAACAAACCCAAAGAAAAAGAGCACCTTTTCGATGCTCTTTACCGAGTTTAATTTATTTCAATTTGCTTTCCATTATTGGCTTTATGCTGTTCTTAGGTAGCGTCACAAAAAAGATAAGAAGGCCCCTAGCGTCGTTGGTGGGAGCCAGATAAAGAGGATGGACATTTATGTAAATTGCTATTCCTACGATTTGGATTCTTATACACGGTTTCAGAATAAAAAAGTCCCAACCTTATCGGCAAGGGCAAAGAGTTAAAGCAAGGAACAAAAAATTAGGGCTATTAAGTGTTTTACCCCAAATTCAGATTCTTGTGAAAAAGCCCCACACCATTTCTAATAAGGGTAGATAAGAGAGTTAGTTTACGGAATAATCTACGCTATGTCCATCGCTTCCAATAAAGGTAAAATCATGAAAAAGGAGATTTGAGCCTAGTTATAGTATACAGGAATTTTTGAATTATCACCCCCATTCCGCAACCTTTGTTAAAAGTCCTTGATTTATGCGGATTTAGGGGTTGCCACGCCTGCCTCGTTATGAGATAGCGGGAATTCAGGTTTTCAGCGTGAAGTTGGACTAACAAGACACAAGAGCCACAGAAAATGTTCCATATAGTATATACATAGAAAAAGACGTGCTAGTAAAACACTAGTACGTCTTTTCACTTTTGTAAAAGCGAGTTCTATAACATTAATTCGGGATAACGATCTGTTGTCCTACAAAAATCGTGTCTGGGTCTGTAAGAATATTTGTATTAACATTGAAGATCTTCGTATATAGTGTGCCATCACCGTATGTTTGATAGGCGAGATCCCACAGGGTGTCTCCATCTTGGATTGTATACATTTTAATGGCAGGTTTAGTTACTACCGGTGCTGGTGCTGGAGTTGGAACTGGGGTTGATGCCATTACGGGCGTGGGTGCTGGTGTTGGAACTACTACTGGAGTAATTACCTTGATAGCTACTGGAGTTGTTACTGGAGTTGGTGTTGCTACTACTATTATTGGTTTTACCACTGGTGTTACAACTGGAACCACGGGGGTTGCTACTGTTTTCGGTGTTGTAACTACGGGTGTTACAGGAGTAACAACAGGAGTGACAGCGGTCGTAGCGATGGCAGGTAAAGCGAGAGCGAGAACCATTGAGATAGTTGACAAACCAATTAACAATTTTCGTTTCATTATTTTGCTCCTTCATCTTGTGAATTTTTTAATATTTTCAAAGGTAAGTAAATCAATTATGTAGCTAAAGAGAAAGTACAAATAACCGCACATTTTAAACTATAATTCTTGTAAATGATTTTACTTCAGTGGTTCAATTTTTGTAAACGGTGATTTCATCATCCTTTCATATTACTTATTAGGATAGGATTTAGCTCGATCTATTATAACACATATAATATTCAAAAGAAGTTTAATAAACAAAATTTATACAAAAAATATTTTATTGCATTAGAAAGTAATTTATAAGAGCAAATATTACATACCGATTACACGTTTAATATTAGGAATCTTGAAAAGAATACTATTATTTTTAATTATTAAGTGTTTAAATCCAATCCGAAATTCTGTCATCGTTATGTGAACAATATTTACATTTTCTTTTGTATATATAATTTTGGTACAAAGCTCCATTTATTGTTTCAATCTGATAAATTCTCTTCATTTCATCCCAATTAATATTATATTTACCACAATGCGGACAGGTTTTCGAGCTTAAAGTTTCTAAGGTCTCTTCCTTTTCTCTTTCTACTTCTGCTTGCGCCCTCAAACTTTCGTAATGTATTTGCTGTTTTTCTTTTTCGATATCTTCGCATTTCATACAACAAGTTATGGATTTAACATCTATAATTTCTTGTGGACCATTGATTATAGGTTGGTAGTATACATTACCTAATATCGTGTACAAACTCCCACGTTCTCCACAAATAGAGCATTTTCTATTTGCATATAAATATTTTTTTAGAAAATTAATGCCTAAAATTGCTATACCAAGAATTACACTAAACATGCCTATAATTTTATGACCTGTAATTAAAGCTGTTATAGAAGCTGAAAAAATTAGTATAAAAAATATCACCATCATTATCCTCCTGAAATAACCCTATAAATCATCTCCTGAATTATTACTCAATTACTATCCAAAATTATATTCTTTCGACGGAAAAGGGCAAATTCCTTTACAATGTAGAAATATCAGTTCTTGTCTATGCACCTCTTTGCATATAAATTGTTAAATACATTATATTTCTTTCGTTTAGTACGTTTCTACATACTGGGGGTTCGAGGGATTACTCTCAATTTTCTCGCGCACTCTCGCAATATGTACCATCACAGTTGCTGAGTCTCCTAAAGCGTCTAACCCCCAGACTCGCTCAAATAATTCTTCACGCCCAAACACTCGGTTAGGATTTTGCGCTAGGTATAAGAGTAGTCCAAATTCTTTCTGCGCCAGATTTACTTCCTGACCAATTAAGAAAACTTGGCTGACGCCAAGCCTTAGCAAAGGCGGTTGCCTCGCAATTAGGGACAGTTCTGGTTTGCACATAACGAACCTTCAGTTGGAAGACGAGGAAGTTGCTTAGCACGTTCGCACACGCTCCATTGCTATTCGCTTGACGCTAAGGCTAAGGCTAAAACTCAAAACCTCTGGGCTTTCTTATCTTATCAGAAAGTATAAGTTTGTAGGGGCAATTCATGAATTGCCCCTACGGTACCGATTGACCGGCAGGCATTTGTAGTGAGGATAAATTCTTAATTAATCATATCGTCAATGATATTCATTATGACCTTTCAGATTTATCAATCTGCGATTAGACGGGATTTCCCTCTGGCCTTCACTAGACTTTAAATTTACTTACCAGAAAAGCTAAATTATTCTCAAGCTTAGCCAAAGCTTCTGCCGTTTGACTTACTGATACCATCGTCGCCGCTTGTTCCTGCGACGCCGCTGAAACCTCTTGTGTGCTGGCGGCAGTTTGTTCAGCTATTACGCCAATACTCTCCACTGAATTAACCGCCTGCGTAGTCCCGCTGGACATCTCCTGTGTAGCAACCGTAACCTTCTGAATCTGCTTAACAACTGTGTTAACCTCTTCGACAATCGTTTTGAACGAATTCTCAGCCAGATTAACAGCCTCTACGCCTGCGGTCACTTCTCCCTTGCCGTTCTCTATAACTCCAATGACCAGTTCCGTCTCACGTTGAATATTACTGATTAAGGTTGCAATCTGAGTTGCCGAGATCGAGGATTGTTCCGCCAGCTTTCGAACCTCTTCAGCAACCACAGCAAAGCCTCTCCCTTGTTCACCAGCTCGTGCAGCCTCAATCGCGGCATTTAAGGCCAGTAAATTGGTTTGGTCGGCAATTCCTTTGATCACTTCAACGATTTGTCCGATCTGTTGGGATTGACTTCCTAACTGAAAAACAGCTTCAGCAGTTTGGGCAGAAACTTCTCGGATTTTCTCAATTTGTTGCACAGCATTCTCTGCCTGAAGAGACCCCAACTCGGCTGCCCGTGCTGCCTTTTCACTGCTTTGACTGACAATCTCGGCATTCTCTGCGACATGCTGGGCACTTATCGACAAGCGTTCAATGACTGCTCCGGTTTCCTTCACGGATACTGCTTGGTCTGTTGCGCCCGTCGCAAGTTGAGCTAAGGTGTTAGAAACTTGTTCACTGCTGGCTGTTGCCTCCTCTGCCGCGGCCAGCAATTCTTGGCTGCTTGCACCTAAACTATTAGCAGTACCAATAACCTCCTTGACAATCTTAGACAGGTTTAGGCGCATTCCATTGAAGACCTTAGCTAATTCGCCTAATTCGTCTTTTGAAGTCGCTAATATTTCCTCAGTAAGGTTATCTTCCGAAATCTTTGTAGTCGCTCCACTCAACATGGTTAAAGACCGAACCATATTGTTCGACAAAAAGAAGGCAATCGCCAAGCCTATTATAATCGCCAGCAAGGACACAATTATATTCAATCTGATTGCCATCCCAGCATCAGCAAGACTGTTTTGGTCTGCTTGTTGGGCATACTTCTGGTTTAAAGCAGTGATCTTATCTAAGGTATCGTTGGCATCATTCCAGGATATGTAATCAGCCCGGATTTTTTGGTTAGCTGCAACATAATTATTCGCTTTTCCATCTGCTAAAATGGCGGGGATTTGGTTCTTAAATGTATCCCAACTTGTAGTAAAATTACCATATAGTTGACGTTCCTCTGAGGTGGTGATAATACTTGCAAAGTGTTTGCTGGATTTAGTTATTTCGTCAAGCGTAGTATTCAGTTCCTTGTTCAAATCCTCTTTTTTATCGTCTGTTTCCAAAACGTAAGCTTCCAATACTCTCTGAACATCGGAAATGTCCATGTTTAAGGTCCCAATATCGATCATACTCGGCAACTGACTCTGATCAATATTATTCACATCACTTTGCATTTTATTGATTTGGATGAGTGTCAAGATGTTTCCGGCAACGAAAATGATCATGACTACTAAAATGGCACCAATCAGCTTAGTTTTAATCTTCAATTTCTTTTCCGCCTTTCAAAATTATTTTTAACCGGATGTCCTATTCATACTTCATCCGTAATTTGTTGATATTCGTCAGCATAGTTCTGTCCCCATTTACACATGACATCTAAAATCGGCAGCAGGCTCTTACCGGCTTGAGTCAGAGAATACTCGACTTTCGGCGGTATTTGTGTGTAAACGAATCTCATAACTAATCCGCTGTCTTCCATCTCTCTAAGCTGTTGAGTCATCATTTTCGGCGTAATATTGGGAAGCGCTTTTCTCAGTTCGCTGTATCTTAAAATTTTATCACCCAACTGCCAAAGGATCAGTGCTTTCCACTTTCCACCGATTAGGGCCAAAGTCAATTCCATTGAACATTGGTATTCGTTATCTTTGAACTTGATCATTCGTTACACTCCTTAAAGATTACTGCCTAAAAAGTAACTAAATTTTTCGCCCTTCGAAATACTGATTCCCAGAGCCACTTTGCTGAATCGGTACTATATAACCTCTTCCGGCTTTAACTATATATTATATACCATATTACCACAATGTACGTACTTGTTAAATAGTATTATATTGTATATTATTATATTAGTAAATTACTTAAGAAAAATTGAGGAGTGATCCGCTATGAAAGTTGTAGCATTTAATGGAAGTCCGAGGGTTAATGGCAATACTGCCCAAAGTCTCAAACTTGTCACAGCCGAATTAGAAAAGGAAGGAATCGAAACAGAAATCGTCCAACTGGGTGGGATTAAAGTGTTTGGTTGCCTGTCCTGCGGAAAATGTTGGGAGAACAAAGACAATCGCTGCGCCCGGAAAGACGATGAGATGAATACTTTCATTCAGAAAATGGAAGAAGCAGATGGAATTATTATCGGTTCACCCACCTACTTCAGTAATGTGAGTACGGAAGTAAAGGCCCTTATCGATCGTTGCGGTTTTGTTAACAAAGCCAATGGTAGTACCATGTTAAAGGGGAAAGTAGGCACTTCGGTGGTTTCCGTCCGAAGAGCCGGATCAACCTTTACATACTCTGCGATTAATTTTTTCTTCGGTTTAGCCGAAATGATCATCTGCACCTCAAGTTACTGGAATATGACTTTGTCCCTTAATCCAGGCGATGTCCAAAAAGATGCTGAAGGCATCCAAACCTTCCAAACCCTTGGCAAAAATATGGCTCAACTTTTAAAGCAACTCAACAACAATTAATCTAATGTACACGCCTACCGGCCTGCCACAGATCTTCTTTTAGGATAGACCATTTGCTGAACTTAACTAAGGATTAAAGACCTTTCGGAACCGCTATTGCGGTTCCTTTGTTTTTTATTGGAAATACTTTCACCATTCGCCTTGGTTCAGACCAATCTCTGACCAACAACTTATTGGGCTAAACATCGCATCCCAACAATCAGCTATTGGCATGATGTATATTTCTATCAGATAATACAAATCTTAATGATTGTGCAATGTGGAAAGTTAGTTAAAATATGGTATCAAGTACAGGATGGAGGATTACTGTGGAATCTATTTTACCGGAATATAATGAGCCGAATTTTGAGTCTGCTGCCTTGCAATCCAGTCCAAATGTCCAAACAGCAGTAGTTGCCCAAAATGGAGTCGCTCCAGAAAATTTTCACGCAACAACAATTTTCCCGGAATACTTTAAATTGAATGCCCAATGGACTCTTTTGGATAAAAGTCGTATGGACTGTGTCGTAGTCGTTAAAGATGACGGCAGCTTAGAAGTAAAAGAGTTTAGAAAATTGATGGTAGGCGAGAGGGTTGTAGTAGGGAGAACTGAGGATGCTACTCAGGGCATCTATGTTCATACCAATGGTTTTCGAGCTAACCAACCGTCAGGGGAAGCATTTGCTTTTAGAACGGGGAGATCAAGGGAAACGTCTTTCTCCCGAGACTATGACCGATTGTATGAGTTGCTAACCTTTGAGAAAGATAACGGCTATATAGTGTTTGTCTTAGGACCTGCCGTCACATTTGATCATGATTCTAAAAAGGCCATGATTTCTCTGATTGAGAAGGGCTACGTTCATGCAGTTTTGGCCGGAAATGCCTTAGCCACCCACGATTTTGAGGGCGCTTTATTTAAGACCGCTCTCGGACAGGATGTCTATACCCAGGTTCCAATTGCCAAAGGGCACTATCATCATATTGACGTAATCAATAAAGCCCGCCAATACGCATCACTTGAAGAATTTGTGACACAGGAGCGCCTTGATGATGGCCTAGTTTATACTTGCTTTAAAAATAAAGTTCCTCTTATCTTAGCCGGGTCAATTAGGGATGATGGCCCCTTGCCCGGAGTCATTCCCAACGCCTATGATGCTCAAGATATGATGAGAGAATATACCAGAAAAGCCACAACCGTCTTGGGCTTGGCAACCCAACTTCATACAATTGCCGTAGGTAATATGACCCCCTCCTATCAAGTAATCAAGGGCAAGATAAGGCCGGTATTTATCTATGGCGTAGATGTATCAGAATTTGTGGTCAATAAATTGAGAGATAGGGGGTCGCTGGAAGCAACCTCTATTGTCACTAATATTCAGGATTTCTTGGTCAACTTGGACAGGAATTTACATTAAAATTTTATGAAACTATGTGTTAACCAAATTGAAAAGACTCTAAGTTGTCACTTTTTTATCCCGCTTCAAAGTGAACCGAGAATTCTTTTGCCGATCATTGAACAAATAAGTGATACAGCCAATTTCCCCGTTTGATTCATATGATCAAAAATAGGGTTAACTTCTACAACCTCTAAAGAACGCAATTTCTGAGTATTGGCTATCATTTCTGCAGCCAGATGAGCCTCTCGATAGGTAAGACCTCCATTTACCGGAGTTCCAACTCCCGGAGCTTCATTAGGATTCATGACATCAATGTCAAAACTAACATGAAAGCCTTCCGTATCCGTCCCTGCAATTTCTAAAGCTCTAACCATAACCTCTTTGATCCCATACTTATCAATATCGGCGATTGTAAATACTGTAATCCCGGATTCTTTGATTAATTTCGCCTCCGCATCATCAATATCCCTTACACCTACTAAGGCGACTTTTTTCGGGTTCACGTAGTTAACATCTTTAGGTTTAAATTTAACCATTTCCAAGGCACCGAAACCTGCGGCGGCTGCCAGAGACATTCCGTGCAAATTGCCCGACAAAGTAGTTTCCCTGGTATTGAAGTCACCGTGTGCATCAATCCAAATCACGCCGATATTTCCCAAGACGCGCTGCGTGCCCAAGATGCTCCCTGCTGCGATACTATGATCACCACCGAGAATAATTGGCAAATTCCCGGCTAAGAGACTTTTACTTACTATGGCGGCTAAGGTTTGGTTAACATAGGCTATTTCTTCAATATGCTTATAACGTTCATCTTCAAACTCTTCATAGCTTTCAGGTATCGGTACCTCAATGTTGCCCAGATCTATATAAGCTATATTAAGGTTGGTTATAGCTTTTTTTAAGCCACCATACCTAATGGCACTTGGTCCCATATCAACCCCTCTTCTATTTGCACCCAAATCAATTGGAACTCCTATGACATCCACCTTCATAGCGATATCTCCTTTATATTTGCATTCTATAATTATTTTGATACAAATCAAATTAATTATCCTGTCATTTAGAGTAATTTTTTGCAAAATACACAATACCCGCACGACTCTCCTTAAAGAGCGGTACGGGCATTGCATTCTTATCCCTTAGAACTTCAAAATTATATCTATTTCCCAACTGTTATGATTAGTCAAGAAATCACCCTCACTACAAATGCCCACCAGTCAATAGGTCCGCAGGCAATTAGGGACGGTTCTGGTTTGCACATTATGAACTTCAGCTGGAAGACGAGGAAGTTGCTTAGCACGTTCGCACACGCTTCATTGCTATTCGCTTGACGCTAAAGGCTAAAACTCAAAACCTCTGGGCTTTCTGGTCGAATGCTATGCCATCCTTGGCGCATTCGACACTAGGAACATCCTGTTCCGTCGCATGTGAACCCTTGAGTTTCTTGACGCCTTATCGTCTGCACTCATTGACGCAATTCCGCTAAAGTGCTTCACTTAGCTAAGCAACTTCCTCTGGGCTTGGGTCGACGGGGGTAGGAACGACGAAAGTGCTAAGGGGGACAGTTCTCGTTGCACTGAGTTGCATTTTTTGATTCCAATTTTCAAGTAAAGGGGTACCCCGAAAACTTATACTTTCTGATAAGTTAAATAAATGAACACTATATAACTATAGATAACACAAAACGGAGTTATGATTTGCATTTTCCTATTATATGCCTTAAAAGTTCAACAACAATCTCTGCCAAATCCGGGCAAGGACACACAGTCTCCCTCATGAGAGTGCCTCAGGCATTGTTTTATATCTTGAGCATTAAACAACAGAAGAGAACGATCGTTCTGCTTGAAGCCACAATTTTATCATTTACTATTAGGTCTTCATACTGACTTCTCTCGAGAGTATAGTAGCCAAGCTTATACTAGGGTACATGATGTCTAATATATACGCACAGTGTATTATGTGGTATAAATTCTCTTTACTGCAAGATGATTCATTCCGTCCACTACCTTCTTAACATCAGACGCCTTGATTGATGTTGAAATGGTTAAAATTTCACATTCGCTTTTGTTATTTCTCTTTAAAATAAGTCTATTGCCTTTTATTGTGTAACTTAATAGTTCATTCAGGGGTATGTAGAATGGTAATGAAGCAAAGGAAACTCCTTTTAATCCCAGAAGAACATTAGAAGTCAAAAATAATATCAGGAATATTACGCCTGTCATCATTAAGGGAATCCAAATAAACGAATATATAGCAAGCTTTTTAATGGATAAATCCACGTATATGCTATAAAGTCCTAAAATTGACATGAACATCCCAAGAATCAACCATATAAATCTTACAGATAATCCTGCACTTGCTATAATATTGCCAACCTTATTTATTCTCCACACAAAGAAAATTAAAAGAGATATTATTACAATACCCAGCCAAATTATATAAGTATAACTTACAATTTCCAATTTTACTCACTCCTTACCAGCGAGACACCTCACAACGTTCTGTTCTTTAGTTACTATCCATGAACAGCTCCACTATCACCACATGAAAGCAACCCTACAGATATAAAAGCGAACATGATAGCAAAGAACGGATAACGCACACGAACGCCGAAGGAAGTCAGCTTAATACAATCTTCGGCAATTCCATCGAATCCCTCATCCTTTAAAGCACATAGGCGGCATAGCTCGCCTAAATCATGAATGTGCGGTGCTTCTTCATCGTACATCAGCAAAAATGCTTTCAACATCTTTTCAGCAGACTGCTCACAATGATAACAGATAATCTCCAACCGAAACGGATATAAGGATAACAGATACTTTGCCGCAGTGAGATCATCGGCGGCAAATTCAAGCCATCGCCTGCACTGGCTGCTGATCATCTCCATATAAAATCACCCCGTTTCTAAATATCGTGCGCTCAATCGTGGGTAATGTTTTGCGTTGTTCAAAATTGCTCTGGGTGCCCACAAGGATATCCGCAGGCCGTTTTTTTACATGGTACAGGGCACGCCCAATGGTTTGCATTGCCTCCAGCGGACGCATAGAGTCATCCGGGATGATTGCATACAGATCAAAATCGCTATCCCGATGCGGTTGGCCGTAAGCGTAAGAACCAAACAGATAGATTGTATTGACCGACACCGTGTCTGCTATCGTTTTAGAAATCATATCCAGTTCGCTTCTTATTTGTAAATCCATAGAGCGCCCTCCTTTTCCGGCACTTTTAAAATCAACATAATAGAGTTCCAAATTATAGTATATCCCATTATACTTTCGTTTTTAACAATGATCAATAAACTTATACTCAGGAAAATTACTTTGGAAATAAAGCAGGGCCTGCTCCGCACTGACAAAATTTAACCAACCGCCTTCATACTTAAGTTTTCCTAAGCCCTTTAACTGTGTTTCTCTTTTCTTTTGCCAGTAAGTACAGCTACCATCTGTATGCAAAGTACACAGTTTAGTTGGTTTATCAACATCGAGCCAAATCATAGTAAATAATCCCTCCTTAGTCCTCACTAGCCATCACCCTCGATAAAAGGTTAATCCT
>Ga0326727_10023868_pt1 | contig 11625 bp, 15 predicted proteins | sample MB2enrmetagenome_FD_207643 | JGI IMG/M metagenome (GOLD analysis project Ga0326727, IMG submission 207643) | Lab enriched peat soil microbial communities from McLean, Ithaca, NY, United States - MB29MY | ecosystem: Environmental > Terrestrial > Soil > Wetlands > Peat | place: USA: New York... | reverse complement strand
CCATTACGGAAGTGCACCAAATTATCGGAAATTGCGGTGAGTCCAGAAACCGGATCGCGCTCACATTTATCTCGATTGTCGGGCTTCGATTTCTGCGCCGTCATATCTCATGAGCGGGTCAGTGAAATCGAATCTGACCCCTTTTCAAATCCCCTGCTTTGATGCCATGTCAGGCGCCATTGCAAATGTCCAGATATGGAATATATTGTCCATATCTGGACAATGCGGAGAGCCCAATGCCCCAAGCTGCTCGCCGGGAGTTGGCGCATCGTGCGCCGGCACACGGCATCGACATCAGCGGACTTGACAGCGGCCGTCGCCGGGAAGTCAGTGGCCCCGGCTTGCGCACTTTCTTGAATATCGCCAGGGAGTGGAAGCTTTCCGAGAACGACAAGATCTGCGTCCTTGGCGCACCGGCCCGGTCGACATTTCACAGTTGGATCGCGAAAGCCCGGGCCGGCGAGGCGATGACGCTGCCGTTGGATACCCTTCTGCGCATCTCGGCAATCCTGGGCATCTACCAGGCGCTCACGATCATCTTCGTGCGCGATGGCGATGCCGCCACATGGTTGCGCTCGCCCAACCAGGGCCTGGTCTTCGGCGGACAGGCGCCACTGGCGCTGATCCTGGCCGGCAGCCAGGATGGGATCATGCTGGTGCGGCGGCATCTCGACGCCTGGCGCGGCGGCGTCTTCAATGTGCCGGCGCAGGGCTATGACGACACCGCGCCGGTCATCACGAACGCGGACATCGTGTTCATCTGATGGCCGGTCTTCGGCGGGCCAGAGCGCCGCAACCGACCCATCGCCTGATCCCGTCGAGGTTTCCGCCGATTTCCGCCTTCGAGGCGGTGGCGTCGGCCGCCGATCTGGCCCAGGTCATGGCGCTGGAAGGTTGGACGAACGACCGCATCGTCACGCAGCGCCTTCAGCGGTTGCCCCAGCGGGATTGGGTCTTCGGTCGACCGAACGCCAGCGTCGTGATGGCGGCATTCCTCCATGCGCCGGTCGGTGGCCTGCGGTTTTCCAGCGGGGCTCTCGGCGCCTGGTATGGCGCGGCGGCGGTCACCACCTCGATCGCCGAAGTCGGTCATCATTTGCGCCGCGAGACTTACAACGCCGGCATGGACGAAATGCGCAGCCAATATCGCGCCTATCTCGCCGACCTGGAGGGCGACTATCAGGACATTCGGGGCCGCCAAGGCGACTTCCCCGCCCTTTACGCCCCGGCCGACTATTCGGCGAGCCAAGCCTTCGGCGAAGAGGTGCGCGCCGCCGGCGACCACGGAATCCTTTACGACAGCGTGCGCCATTCCGGCGGGCAAAATGTCGTCTGCTACCGGACCACCAGCATCCTCAACGTCCGGCAGAGCGCCCACTATGAGATTACCGTGCGTCTGGATGGCAAGATCTTGGTCCGCACGCTCCAGGCAAACGCCTGATACCAAGTTTCGATCAGCCGTTCTCATCGAAACTTGGTACAAGGCCAAAAGGATCATCTATTTCGGCGTGGTCGCGCGCGGCGTCGGCGAGCGGCTGACGGCGTCCCGGATGGTCAGGACAAGATTGTCCAGGGCCGCAAACATCGGCTCGACGGCATAGCCGGCCAGGAACGGAACGGCGATCGCGCTCAGGAATCCAAGCGTTTGCACGTTGTCCGCCATGAGGCCGGGGATCATGAAGCCTAAGATCGCCCCAAGAATAAATCTTAACGTATAGGTCGTCCCATCTCGAAGCACAAATGTTTGACTGGCCAGACCCTGCAGAATACTACGAAGAATAAATGCACACGACCCCAAACACCCCAGGACAATTGGATTGACAAATGAGCAGAAATAGATGACGAGAGCCAAGTCCGGCACCGGCGTCAGTTTTTTTCCTAATAATGTTAGAAAAACAAATAACAAACAAATGACGGTGACGTAAATCCAATTACGAATAAGGCTCTTGACGCGACGGCGAATTTCCATTTGCCGATCGCTTCCGCCCACGCTTCCCGCTTCCATCAATTCGGCGATCTCGAGCGAGGCCGTCGTCGCGGGATAAACTCGCGGACTCAAAGCATCGATCGCCTTGAAAAGAGCGACTTCGGCGTCGGTGGCAAGAGGCCGCAGCTCACCAATTTGGGACTTCGCGGCTTGCAACGCATGGGCGGCATCCTGGAGAACATCCTTCGGCACTTCGATGGATTTCGCCGTCGACGCGTAGCGCAGAAGACGCTCCAGGTCATGGGTCAGCCGTTGCTCGTAGCTGAGCTGGTATGCCGGCGCTGGAGCGGACGCAACCGTATCCGCGGACGGGCTTTGGTCGTTCATGGCCCCCCCCCTGCTCGATAGCTTGCGCATCATGGCGCAACTTTTCGGTCAAGTCACCCGGCGATTTAATCCTAATGGTATATAAACACCGGCGCTTATCCTGGTGGACAACCGTTTCACCGGACTTTCGTTTCACGCAGGCAAATCGTCCCGGTCGTCTCGGATCTCGACCGGATGATAGGCATATTTTCCCGCCGATCCCGGCAGGAATTGCCCTCCGCGGCGGCCTGGTCGCGTTACGTCATCTCAAGTATTTGTTTTCATGAGGTTTGTCGAAGCGGCCTGGATGGCACAAAAAATGCTGCCATGAAGAGAACACAAGCAAGGCATTGTCCCGGCATCGCCAAAGGAGTTTCATCCAATGCAAATCACCGGCACATCCAATATTCAGACAACTTCAACCGGCACGCCACAGACCGGGAACAGGAAAACATCCTCTTTCCAGGACTATCTTGCCGCCGCCCAAAATGACACCACCGGATCGACTGGCTCGACCGGAACCGCCGGCACCGGAACCGGCACCGGCACCGGTGCCGTTCAGGACTTTCTAAGCTATATGCATGAAACGCCCGGCCAGCGGATGTTCGACAGCTGGCTTGGCAGTCAACACATCTCGAAGGAACAATTCGCGGCCATGAGCCCTGCCGAAAAGCAGAAGGTCATGGAGCAGTTCCGGCGCGAGCTTGAAGAGAAAATGAAAGGAAAGCTGGACGCCGCGTCGACGGCGCCAAGTTCGGCATCCTGACCCGGCTCGACCGCGGGATGTCCTGACAGCCGCATGTGGGCAAGGCGAGAGGTGGCGCCTTGTCCCGGCATGGCGGAACGGCCATCATCGTGACGAAAACCGAGGCGAGAATGAGCCAAGCAGCAGCGTTCTACGATACGATGGCCGAACACTACCACCTGATCTTCCAGGATTGGGACGCCTCAATGCGCCGCCAAGGCGATGTCATCGCCGCGTTGTTGCCGCCACCAGTCCAAACCGGGCCAATTCTGGACTGCGCCTGCGGTATCGGCACCCAGAGTTTGGCCCTGGCAAGACTGGGGTTCCAGGTTGACGCGTCCGACCTGTCCGCCCCCGAAGTGGCCCGCGCCCGACGCGAGGGGACAGCAAGGGGCCTACCCCTTCGAGTCTGGGCAGATGACATGCGTACCTTGGCAAAGGCGCCTCCGGGGCACTACGGCGCGGTCTTATGCATGGACAACGCCCTGCCCCATCTCGACAGCGACGCGGACATCGACCTGGCATTGCGCGCCATGGGTGAGCGTTTGCGGCCGGGGGGCCTCTTGATCCTAAGCCTGCGCGACTATGGGCCGCTGATCCGGGAAAGACCAACGGCCATGCCGCCATCGCTCTTCACCGACGACGGGGCCAGGCGGATTGTCGTCCAGGTATGGGATTGGCAGGATGACCGCCGGTACATCGTTCACCTCTACCTGTCGCGCCAGACCGGCCAGGGCTGGGAGGACCACCACTTCGTGGGCCGCTACCGCGCCATTTCCCCCGAAGAGGTTGCCGCTTTGGCCGCTTCGGCCGGATTTACCGATGCTCGCGTTCGCGTCCCACCGGACACCGGGTTCTATCAGCCCATCGTCACCGCCATTCGGCCGTGACCTCGACGGGCCGGTCGCCACTACTACCAAGTCTCGATGAGAAGGGCTCATCGAGACTTGGTTAGGCCTTTGAGGCCCCGCGAGCGAATGCGAGCGAAAGCCAAGGGTTTCGGAGAAACCCGCCCGGCGAGGGCTCGGTGATCGGTTCCGATCACCGAGAATTGGTATACGTCGTCTTGATGAAGTCGATGAATGCCCGCAACGGCGCGGGGACCAGGCGGCGGCCGGAATAATAGAGAAAGGGACCCGAGAAGCGCGGCCACCAGGGCTCCAGGACCGGCTCCAGGGCGCCACTGGCCAGGTGTGGGCGCAGCCAGTCCTCGAACAGGAAGATGATGCCGGTCCCGCCGATGGCCGCCTGCACGGCCAGATCGGTCGCCGCACCGTTCTGCACCAGAAGCGGTCCGGTCGGGTCGATCCGCACCACCTCGCCGTCCCGCTCGAACTCCCAGGACATCATGGTGCCGCTGGCGAAGCGGCCCCGCAGGCAGGCGTGGCCCAGCAGATCGCGCGGATGCCGCGGTCGCCCGAACCGATCAAGATAGGAGGGCGCGGCGGCCGTGGCAAAGCGTTGGACGCGCGGTCCGATCGGCACCGCGATCATGTCCTGTTCCAACCGCTCTTCGTAACGGATCCCGGCGTCACATCCGGTTGCCAGCACATCGACGAAGCTGTCTTCGGCAACCACCTCCAACCGGATGTCGGGATAGGCGGCCAGAAAGGGCGGAATGATCGCCGGCAGCACCAGGCGTACCGCGCTGACCGGGACATTAAGCCGCAACGTTCCCGCCGGGCGGTCGCGAAAACTGTTCACCACGTCCAGGGCGGCTTCCACTTCGGTCAATGCCGGCCCCAGCCGTTCGAGCAGACGCAGCCCGGCCTCGGTCGGGACGACACTGCGGGTGGTGCGGTGGAGCAGCCGGACGCCCAGCCGGGCCTCCAGCCGGCGCACCGCCTCGCTGATCGCCGAGGCACTGCCGCCGCTGGCCCGGGCGCCGTCACGAAAGCCCTTGGCACGGGCGACCGCGACAAAGGCCTTCAAATCGTTCAGATCCAGATCCATTGTTCGCCATTCCGCACAGCCCGTGCGAATTATAGGTAATTATCGAACGAACAGCCACCGGTTAGCATGACCTCCTGTGAACGACAGGGAGATGACATCATGTCCGGCATCCATGACTGGGATACCTTCGCGCTTGGCGACCGCACCGTGACGCGGCTGGGGTATGGCGCGATGCAACTTGCCGGACCGGGGGTCTTCGGCCCGCCCAAGGATCCCGAGACGGCTTTGGCGGTCCTGCGCCAGGCGGTGGCTCGTGGCGTGAACCACATCGATACCAGCGATTTCTATGGCCCGCACGTCACCAACCAACTGATCCGCAAGGCGCTGGCGCCCTATCCCGACGACCTCGTCATCGTTACCAAGGTCGGCGCCCGGCGCGGCACGGACGGGTCCTGGCTGCCGGCCTTTTCGCCCGAAGAGCTGACGCAGGCGGTGCATGACAACCTGCGCAACCTGGGGCTCGATGTGCTGGAAGTGGTCAACCTGCGGGCCATGTTCGACACCCATGGCCCTGCCGAGGGATCGATCGAGGCTCCCCTGACGGTTCTTGCCGACCTTCAGCGGCAGGGCCTGGTCCGCCATATCGGGCTGAGCAACGTGACGCCGACGCAGATTGCCGAAGGACGTCGGATCTGCCCCATCGTCTGCGTCCAGAACTATTACAATTTGGCCCATCGATCCGACGACGCCCTGATCGACGAGCTTGCCCGCCAGGGCGTTGCCTATGTGCCGTTCTTTCCCCTGGGCGGGTTCACCCCGCTGCAATCGTCAACCCTGTCGACCGTGGCCGCGCGCCTTGATGCCAAGCCGATGCAGGTGGCTCTTGCCTGGTTGCTGCGGCGCGCCCCGAACATCCTTTTGATCCCGGGCACCGCATCCCTGGCCCACTTGCAGGAAAACCTGGCCGCGGCCGCCCTGGCGTTGCCCGACGATGCCATCCTGGACCTGGACCATCTGGCACAAACCTGACCTGGGCGACCTGCCGGATTTCGGGGACGGCGGACAAGACCATTGAAAGGTCCGGTGGCCCGACGCCAATTTCGCGGAAGAGAGCCGCTTGCGCATTGGAATATGCGCCCCTGCTGCGTGCCATCCCTGCTAGTGCAAAATGAAAACCCGTCCCTGGCATGCGGGAGACAGCGCTATTGTTCGACGTGAGCTCGTATTTGACAAAGTGGACAACCGTTGGAGTTGGCGCGATTTCGCCAATGTCTCGGCTTGCAACATATGCCGTCAGAACAAAACCGCTCTTGCGCGGTTCGTGCGTAAACACGACCGCTTGATAATCGTCCCCACTGCGGGAGTCGGGCATATTGAACCCCGCCCATTTTGCCAACGATATGGCGACCATGAACTTCGACAAAACAATGGTCATGCAGACCAGCATCACTATCCAGGATATCGAGCCGCCAATCTGGCGTCGGATCCTCCTTCCGCTCGAACTCGATCTGGCCCAACGTCACGAAGTCATCCAGGCCGCATTGGGCTGGACGGATTCGCACCTCCACCGGTTCATTATCGGCGGTCTCGTCTAAGGGGGCACCCGAATTCGCTGAGGACTATTCCGACGAACGAAAGACGTTCGAAGCGACCGAAGTACGCCTCAAGGATTTCGATCTCTACCACGTCTGTCATCCGATTTTTCTCTATGAATGCGATTTTGGCGACGGATGGCAGCATCTTGTCGAGGTCGAAAACCTCGTTCCTCGCGATAACAAGCACAAGCATCCTCTCTGCATCGCCGGGGAACGCCACCGGCCGCCGGAAGATGTCGGCGGCCCCCATGGCTATGCCGAATTCCTCGAGGCCTGACACGACAAAACCCACGATGATCACAAGCGCTATCGCGTTTGGGCGGGTCACTCGTTCAACCCGGAGAAATTCGATATCGACGCGACCAACAAGCGAATCCGCTCAGCACTCCGCAAACCACGGGGTGGATATCGGTTTCGCTTCGAAAGCTGACCTTTGCATGACGCAGACGCGAAGCCGAAAGGTCAGCATTTCCGCCGCCGTCGCTTTCCCGTCCGAGGCGGCCTGGATGCCCGCTCCACTCGTCGCGCGCCAAATGCTTGAGTCTCTTCCCTAGTGCACTGAGTCAGACAAGGGATACAGGGAGACGGCGGAGTTTGGCCAAGATGGTTGCGGCGGGCTGTGTCCAGACGAATGGCTCTGGCGTCCTATTGTATTCCTTGATGTAGCTGCGAATAGCGTCCTGGAGATCGGAGACTGATTTGAAGACGCCGCAGCGGATGCGCTGACGGGTTATCGCCGAGAAAAAACCCTCGACGGCATTTAGCCAAGAGGCTGAGGTGGGGGTGAAATGGAAAACCCAGCGAGGATGATCGGCCAGCCATTCGATGACCTTTGGGTGCTTGTGAGTGGCGTAGTTGTCGGCGATGGCGTGGATGATCTTTCCCGCCGGAACGGCGCGCTCCACAGCATTGAGGAATTTGATGAATTCCTGGTGGGTGTGCTTTGGCATACAACGACCTACTACGGTGCCGTCGAGAATGTTGAGCGCGGCGAACAGCGTTGTGGTGCCGTTGCGCTTGTAGTCGTGGGTCATGGTGCGGCATTTACCGGGCTTCAGCGGCAGTCCTGGTTGGGTGCGGTCGAGGGCTTGGATCTGGCTTTTCTCATCGATGGATACAACGATGGCATGGGCTGGCGGGTTCATATAAAGGCCGACGATATCCTCGACCTTGGCCGCAAATTGAGGATCGTTGGACTTTTTGAATGTTCGGATGCGATGGGGCTGGAGCCTGTGCGTCCGCCAAATCCGCTGGATGCTGCTCAAAGAGATTCCCGCAACCTTGGCCATCGCCCGCCCGGTCCAATGCGTCACTTCGCCAGGAGGTTCGGCACAAGTCATGGCGATGATTTTGGCGACCGTCACATCCGGGATCGGTGCCGTGCCGGGATTGCGCCTGGGTTCGCGGAGAAGAACTTCCGGACCACCCTCGGCAAATCGACGCTGCCAGCGCCACACCGAGGGGCGGCTGATTCCGCATTGGCGGGCCACCTCCTGGGTGGGCAAACGCTCGGACGAAAGCAAAACGGCCTGCACCCGTTGAATATGCTTCATGGGGCGGGAACGGTCACTGAGGATGGCGGCCAATCGCTCGCGATCTTCGGTGTTTACAATGACGCTGACTGTCTGTGCCATACCCCAAGAATCGCATACCCAGACCGCTTTGTGAATCTTTTGTCTGGTTCAGTGCACTAGGGACAACGTTGCTTCTCGTTGGGAGACGGAGATTTTGCAGAGGGTGACGGGCGGCGCGAACCCACATTGCGACAAGTCTGCTTCACAAAAGCGTCCGTTGGCGGACTGACTTGAATGTAAGGGTTCTCCACAAAACCAAGTTTTATCAGCGTCATGTCATTCGGCGCGATCAAGGACGGCAGAAAATCCGCAGCGCCCGCCGTCATGGACGGAGTCGGTTGAACTGCACAGCTATCTTCATGGGATGAAATCCAATAGATCGTAAAAACCAATGACACAAGTCCACAAATGATAATGAACGCCATGAACCATATCGTCGCTGTTTTACAAATATTCCACCCCCGATAGAACTGGAGATGCCCTAAATCAAATACATTCATTACAGAGTCTGATAGTTTAAGCTGGCTCAAATCATCTTTTAGCCTATCTATTTCCCGTCCATGTAAAATGTTGAGTCGCAACATCAGCCAAACGGCCGCGACAGAAAACACTACGAAACAAAGAAGCCCAATATTAAACAAACACTTTTGATAAGACGTTGATAGTTTGCATGGATCAAACAGCGTAATCGCAGCTATATATGCCCCCGCCAAAGTCGCGAACCAATATGGAACGACCCAACGAATCTGGTCCCAATGCCGAAAGTTTGTTAAGGTCTGTTCGTATCGGGAGATTGCGATACCATAGTCATCTATCGACATAATCACACTCCCCTATTTCGAGCAAGAATACATTTCATAATTTTATATACGTACCGATATATTTCAGGCTGCTCCGAAGCTCGCGGGCCGGCAACATTCAATATTCCCCCAGGCAATGTTCTAAGCCACGTTCTTATTTCTAGGATAACCCTCTCATGGTCGATGACCGACGGGTCAAGGGTCAGATATGGCTTCTTCCATATCTTTGCGAATTGCTCCGTTAACGCTGTGCCACCCCCGAGCGGGCCAATCGCCAGGATCAAAGTGCCATCTGAATCCCGCACATTCCATTCCGTGCGCTGACTGTTCTCTCCGCTTGGGGTCTGGTCGACACGATAAATGTCCGACAAAGGACCATCTTCAGCCAATCGACCTTTCGGCACCCATCCCCCATGATCCACATCAAGCGCGAGTGCGGCATCAAGTGCGGCCCGGTCGGCACCCGTCTGCCCCCCCGATACGATTTTCGTAATCTGCATGAGCCACGCTCCCCACCATACCGCCGCCCCCTCTCTTCCTTTCAGTGAAGAGGGATCGATGGCCAAGAATCACTTTCACTCTGGTCGATAACGATTTTGCCATTTTTGGCACATCCGTCAGCATTCGCCATTCAGGAAATCGGCTGCGACCACGCCGGCTCCTTGTCCCCTTCAAACGCCCGACCGGATGAATTGTCTGGTGAACAGGCATCCCCTTTTGCGGTAGATTTTGACGCAGGTGGGGCTGACCGAGAACGGGACGGTGCGTCATGCTTACACGCCGAAAAGCGATGATTATCATCGCGGCTGCCGCCTCCCTGCCTCCTCCCTTCGGTCGCCTTCGGTCCGCCCGGGCACAGCCCGGCGACCAGGTGATCACCTTCGTCAAGACCACCAGCGATCAGTTGATCGCCATCGTCAACAGGCGGGTTTCATCGCAGGACAAGCGTCTGCGGTTGCAGGAAGTGATCAATTCCTCGGTGAATATCGACGACATCGCGCGCTTCTGCCTTGGCCGTTTCTGGCATATCGCCACGCCCGATCATGCGGGTGGACTGGGTCGTCGGCACCGCTACCGGCAGTCCGAAAATCGTCGACCTGCTTGCCGAGGGCACCAGTTTGCGCCTGACCCAGAGCGCGGACTTCGCCTCCTATCTGGCGCGCCACCAATACAACGTCCACGACCTCATCGAGGCGATGCGCCAGATGGTCGAGCGGAACCGGAAGTGATGCCCCTCCCCTGACGACGCAAACGTTGAACGCCCGGAAATCCTGAAAATCCCAATCCCTCTGCACAGAGGTTTTGAGGGATTGAAAGCGCCATAATTCGCGGGTGAGTGGGGCAGGCGTCCCCGCCTGTCATTCGGCGAAGCCGAAATGGGGCAATTCTGCGGCCCTTCGAGAAAGACGGGCAAGGACGCCTGTCCTCCTGAACAATATCTCTCTCGCCCGCCCCACGCGGGCACCGGATGGATCAAAGCAACCCGTCAGACCCTCTGCGACGCGGTCCTCGTCGGTCGCATCATCACAAATGGGGGGGGGGGTGCGCCGGCGTCCGCAGTGCTGCACCCCTGCCATTTGACGGAAGCGGCCGACCTGGACGATTTTGAAATCTCAAGGTGATTGTTATCGAAAAGAAAATACCTTTTGATACACAATGGCATCATCCAGATACGCGAACATGCTCTTGTATAAGCATCACCCCAGGTTAATGATGAGGCTCTGATCCGCCGCAACGGGAACAGGGAATGATGATGCGTCCGGCGCTTGTGACACAGCCGTGCGATGACGGTCTTCAGAACGGCGTCGATGCCCTCGGGAACGCCGCAAGCGGCGTCTGCGCCAAGGGCTTTGTGAACAGGCGTTGACATGAGCGCGGCGTCCTTGCCGGAAAACGAACCCTGTTCGGACTGCGAGGACCGGCTGGACTCGATCGTCCTGATGACCTGCAAGACCGTCGCCACGCAATTGGCGCAGATCCTGTTGAAGGCTCGCCACGATCTTCAAATCCATCATGCAAACGGACCGGAAGAGATTCTTGGCATGACTGGGGCCGAACCTGCCAACGCCCGTCTTCTGTCGTTCGGCACAACGTCGATTGTCCCTGCCGCCCTGCTACGGTCGTTTCGCTTCGGCGCCTACAATTTTCATCCGGGTCCGCCCAGTTATCCCGGCTGGGCTCCTGCCAGCTTCGCGGTCTATGAGCAGGCGGCGGAGTTCGGGGCGACTGTCCACGAAATGACGCAGCAGGTGGATCGCGGCGCCATCGTCGGGGTCGCGCTCTTCCCGCTGGGCGACAACGTCGAAATGCGGCAGGTCTTCGCGACCACCGTGGCCTGCCTGATAAAGCTATGCACGGGTCTTGCACCGGCGCTGGTTCAATCCCCGCCGCTGCCCAGATTGGATATTGCCTGGGGCAAACGCCGGACCACCAGGAAGATGTTCAAGGAATATTGCGCGCTCTCGCCGGATATCGGGCAGGAGGAACTTCAACGGCGGATCAAGGCCTTCGGCTACGGCGATGGATATTCGGTGCCAACGTTCGAAGCGCAGGGTCAACCTGTCACACGGACCCGAGAATAGACGCCAAAAGGACATCGGCGCTCAACGGCGGACGTCACGCCATGTGGTGAATGACGATGCCGTCGGTGAAATGGGTTGGCGCCAGCCACGGTGCCCTTTTGAGAGTGCGCATTGCATCGTCATAGCCGGCCTGACGGCGGCTG
>Ga0326727_10023867_pt1 | contig 11625 bp, 6 predicted proteins | sample MB2enrmetagenome_FD_207643 | JGI IMG/M metagenome (GOLD analysis project Ga0326727, IMG submission 207643) | Lab enriched peat soil microbial communities from McLean, Ithaca, NY, United States - MB29MY | ecosystem: Environmental > Terrestrial > Soil > Wetlands > Peat | place: USA: New York... | reverse complement strand
AGGCGCAGTACTTCGCGCGCCTCTACCCCGCCAACGCGGCAGCGAACGGAGGCTTCGTTCGTCCCAACTCCGAGCTCGGCGGCGCCTGGGCGTTCTCCGACCAGGTCGGGCGCTTCTTCATCCTTCGGGTCCCGGTCCTCACCGGCGTGACGGACTCGCACGCATTCGTGGCGGCCGACCTTGTGGCCCCCGCCGACGCCCGTAGCTTCACCGCCGATGGCTCCAACGCCGCCGGCTCCGAATCGAGCGGCGCGCTCGGGACGTTCGTCTACCAGAGCCCGTCGACGGCGCTCGCCGTCTACCAGGCCATCGTCAACGCCGTCACGCGCATCAAAGGGCAATCGGTGCGCTGGGCCCTTCTCGCAGATCCGAAGCTCGGGAGCTGACACCACCCATGTCCGTCGAACGCTTCGCTCTCACGCAGAACGGCCAGGAGGTCGAGCAGAGCGACATCAACGCGCTCTCCGATGCCGGAGGGCTCGCGGACGACCACGTCCTGGCTGAGGTACTGCGCCTGGCACCGTTCTCGGGCAACGGGGTCTCCAAGGCGATCCTGCCCTTTGGCACGGCCGCGACGGTTGCGCCCGCAGGAGCGACGGGCACCGTGACCGTGAGCCCGTTCCGTGCGGTCGTGGGCACGCGCGACACCGTGGCCAACATCGGCGCGCTCAAGAACTGGAACGATCTCCGAAGCGCCATCTTCACGGGGCCGAACGCGCTGGCGCTATCGCAAGCCATCCAGGCGAACACTACCGCCCAGCCGCGATGGGACCTGCTCTACGCACAGCTCCAGGTGGACGTGCCCGGCGCGCAGGTGAGCCGCTACCGAAAGGACCCTGCGACAGAGCAGGTCTCCGTCGTGCAGGTCGCCAAGTCGCTCGTGCAGTCGATCTCCGTCGGAGTGACGCAGGGAACTTCTGGGGGACCGAAGCCCACGCTGCCCCCGGATGGCGGAGGGACGTTCTTCTTCCCCCTCGCCAACGTCCGAGTGCCAGCAAACTTCAGCGCGCTTAGCACGGTCGCTTCGACCGACATCGAGGACCTCGCGCCCTACGTCCCGCTCGCGCTCACGACCGGCGCGTCCATCCTGGTTCCCGCCAACCACCAGTACAAGGAGGGCGGCACGGTCCTCTCCAGCGCCGGCTTCGCGTGGGGCTCCGGAGGTGCTCGCCCGGGGCCGGTGATCCCACCGACCATGAGCGGCTGCGAGGGGCGACTGATCGCCATCGACGTGCAGGCTGCGGCCTCCGCGAGCTGGAGTCATCAGAACGGCAGTGTCGTTGATGACTCGCGCGACTGGCGAAACCGCATCTTCCGGTGGTTCGCCATCGTCAACCCGAGCGCGCAGGCGCTCTTCCCCTGGGACCACGGTAACGCCGTGCCCGCGCGCGTCGTCGCCGCCACCGGAGCGACGCCGCAGGGCGGCTGGATGGCGTTCGGCTTCGGCCAGTCGTTCGTGCCCGATGGCCAGGTCATGTGTTCGCCGCCCCTGAGCGTCAACTTTCCGGTGGCCGCACAGGTCAACGCCCTGAACGCGACCCTGGTCGCCGGCGCATACGTCGCGCTCGCCGTGGACCCGAGTAGCGGAGCGCTCAAGGTCTACGTCAACGGGGTCCCGGGCGTGCGCGCCTTCTTCTGGCTCGAGGCCAGCGGGCAGTTTCCGAACGCGTAGCGCGACAGGGCACACGCGATTGGCGCGCTCGGGGCTCGCGCGGCGAGGGCTGCGCGCCCTTGCCGGCGCACACCGCCGCGCGAGGCCCGGCGCAATCCAGATGCTGCCGCCGACCACTGGTCCTGTCCACCCACAACGGAGCGAACTCGTCATGACAGACCCGAAACATCAGCTCGATTGGCACGGCGCGACGCTCGACGTCGTCGTCATCGTCTCTCTCACGGTCCTGACCGCCCTGCACATCGCGACGCTCACCGTCTTCCTCGCGGTCGTCGGTCCCATCGTCGGCGCGCGACTCGCGGTGGCTCGCATGCTCCGCGGTGGCAACGGCACCGGTCCCGGCGGCGGAGCGCTCGGGGTCATCCTCGGCCTGCTGCTCCTGCTTCGCCGCCCCGGCGCCTGATCCCCTCTTCGCAACCAGCACGAGGACTCCCATGCCGAACCCGCGACCCCACGCTGTCAATCCGTCCACGAGCACCGCCCGGGCGATCTTCGTCTACAAGACGACCGACTACGATAGTCCCTCGCACGTGGGTCTCGGTGTCATCGCCGCGAGCACCGCCAAGACGCTCCGAGGCGCCGGACTCTGGGCGGAGGCCTGGGGCTGCATCGACGCCGCGAACTTGCGCGCGCGACTGGAGCGCGCCTGTGTCCTCGCGCACGAGCGCGGTCAGCTGCAACCGACGCACGTCGTCATCCACGCCCCGTGGGTGCCGACCGGCGAGCTAGCCGCGATGGCGCGGGACTACCCCGACATCGTCTTCGCCGTCGTTAGCCACTCGAACTTCGGGTTCCTGGCGGCCGACCCGCACGCCGTGCAGCTGCTTCGCGAGGCCGTCGAGCTGCAGCACTCCCTGCACAACGTCGTCGTCGCGGGCAACTCCCAGCGGTTCGTCGACGCCGCGAGCGTCATCTGGAACACGAACGTCGCGTTCCTGCCGAACCTCTACGACCTCTCCGAGCCGATGCCGCCCGCGCGCCCCGCGTGGAACGGGGGCGCCCTCCGGCTGGGCCTGTTCGGCGCTTGCCGCCTCCTCAAGAACGGCCTGACGGGCGCGGCGTCCGCCGCGTCGCTCGCCGCTACGTTGCGCGTGCCGACCGAGCTGTACGTCTCGGAGAAGAACCAGGCGATGGCCGAGCTCTGCGAGGACACGCCGAACATCAAGCTCATCGTGACCGGGTGGATGCCGTGGGCGAAGTTCCGGCAGCTGGTGGGGAGCATGCACCTGCTCCTGCAGCCCTCATTCACCGAGAGCTTCAACGTCGTCACAGCCGACGGCGTGCACCAGGGCGTGCCGTCCGTCGTCAGTGACGCCATCGACTGGGCGCCCGCCCGCTGGCAGGCCAACCCGGACGACGCCGAGGACCTCGTTCGCGTCGCGCAGTACCTGCTCAAGACACCGCAGGCGGTCGACGATGGACGCCAGGCTCTCGCGACGTACGTGGCGCAGGGAGTCCAAACCTGGACCAGCTTCCTCTCTCCGCCCGGGCCGTAACGCGGCCTCGAGGAATATCGTACAAGCCCCGGCTTCCAACTCGGACGCCGGGGCTTTCGCTCATGGTTCGACGTGGGCGCTCTCGCCTGCGAGCCCGGCGAGCGATAGCGGAAGCGTCGTGGACGAAGTGCAGTTCGGCGGGGCGTCAAGACTTTCCTGCCTCGAGTCCATGCGACCGTTCACTTGGCGGCCGCTCTCGCCTAGCGCGAGTCAGGCGCTGATATGCCCAGCGGATCTCGCGTACGTCGTCCTCGAACCCGAAGTCCCCGAATACATCGAACACTCCGTCATATGGGTTCCTCAGGTAGACGAGCGCCGCGACCGCCAGGCGGACGGAGCTTGCAGAGATGGCCCGATCGCCCTCCATGAAGGAGGAGACGATCCGCGTGAGCAGCTCCAGCTCCCGGTCCACGCAGCGGAGGGCCGCTGTGTTCTCCGCCCGGATCGCGCGCACATGATCGAGCAGGCGCGGGAGTCGGACACGCGCATCGGCATGGCCGACTAGGGCTTCGGCCTCGCGGCGCGCCCGCTCCCGCGCGTAGCTTGCGGGAAATGGCGAGAGATTCACCATGTACCCGGGCAGCCGTCGCGTCGCAGCCTCCGCACGGTCGGTCTCAGCATCAAGCTGACGGGTCAAATGCTCCAGCAGATCGTCCTGCCGCGGCTGCCCGAAGACGAGGCGGTAGAGCGCGAGCTCGCGCTTGAGCTGGGCGTAGCGAGCCGCGTCCTCGCTAGCCGGGTGGAAGGGCAGATGCCGGCGGATCCGGTAGGTGCGCGACTTGTCGCGGCACTCGTAGACCCAGTTGGGGAACATGCCGTGCTTGTAGAGCTGCAGGTCGTCCGACTCGCCGATCGCGTCGAACGCAGCCTGCCACACCGGCTGCCCATCGCCGCCCAGCCGGAGGGCCGCGAGGGGCCAGTCGTTCGCAATGCTACGGCGGATGGCCAGGCAGTTGCGCCGCTGGATGCGACCCTCGCGCTGCTCGAGGTCGACCGGGTTCCATGGCAGGTTCCAATGGACGATGTCCCGGCAGTAGAGGTGAAAGTCCAGCCCCTCTTGTCCCACCGAGGTCGTGGCCAGCACGAAGGGCAAGAACGGCGAGTTGAAGCCCTCGCGAACCGCGGTCTTGCGCCCGGCGCCGGATTCGCCCTCCTCGTAGTCCTCCGCGGTCTCGGATTGATCGCCAAACGCGAGCGCCCAGTGGGTCGCATGGGTCGTCTCGTCGTGGGCGATCGTCACCCGTGCCCCGCTTCCTTTCCGGCCGTTCGTGTGGGGTTTGCCTGGTGACACGCCGAGCACTCGTGCGACCGTCTCGAAGAGTTTGTCGAGCTTGGACAGCGACACGGACTCGCCAAGTAGAAACAGGTACTCGTCAAGAACGGCTTGGATGTGCGCATCGCGACAATATGCGAGCACGCGCTCCGTGTAGCGGGACCCCTGTCGCTCGGCGTGGCGGTTCACGATCGCGCGCGTCAGCGGCCGGTTCCAGAACGTGCGCCACTGCATGAGGCATGCGCTCAGAAGGGCGGTGGGCAGGCGCGGGGCTTGCGGGCCCAGAGCGCTCCAGTAAGCGCGCAGGAGCGAGATGGCCGGGGAGGAGAGCGCCACCTTCGCGAGGCGCTTCACGTACTCGCGGGAGATCCGCAGGGGGCTGTCGGTGTCCTTCAGCCATTCCAGCCACACATCGCGGTACTTCTCGAACGCCTCAACATCGTCGCCAACGCGCGATTGGATGTGTACGGAGCGCGCGGCCCCGCACAGGTCGACCGCATCAGGCTCCTTCGATTCGAGCCTCGCAATGATCCGCCAAAAGGGCGCATTGCGCGTGTCGCCGATCTCAATCCCGCGCGCGAGGAGAAGCCCGGTGATCGCCCCCTCCGCGCGCGCCGTCAGGGCGTCGGCCGTCGTCGGGCCCTCGCATGCCCACTGCGCGAGCGGGACAGCACGCGCAAGCGCCACCGAAGGGAAGAGAACGTCAAATGGCGCGAAGAGCACGCGCCCCTCGCTCACACTGAATCGAAGCGGCTGCTGCTCGGACTCGAAGGGGTCGCGGCCGACGCGACGCGACGCCTCGGCGCTCAGCAGCACCGAGACGGCCTTGGGCACGAAGCGCCACCCCGAGAACACGAGGAGTTTGGGGGGATCCTCGCCGCGGTAGAATCCATCCTCGTAGTAGGTGTACGTCGGCTTGACCCATAGGAAGCGCCACCCGTCGCTGCCGCCGAACGCTGCGCGAAGTACGGCCCGGAAGCGAAAGCTTCGAGCCGCGAGCTTCTCGATCTCGCCCGTGCCGGCCGCGATCAGCGCCGGCGGGACCTTGGTGGTGCTGTCGCGCAGATGCTTCATCAGCACGTACCCGAGGTCCATGAAGGTCAGGATCGCCGGGCACGACTTCCAGAACTCGGTGATGTGCTGCGCCGAATCCACCTCGTCGTTGAGGAACCGGCGCAGTCGGATAAACTCCGCGAGCTCGTCTTCGGGTGGCGGCTCGGTGTTCTGCGATCCGAGGCCGACAGCCTCGACCCCCTTGAGGACGTCCTCGACGTACCAGTTGCGCTCAGTGCGGCAGACCACGCGCTTCAGGTCCGCCTCGAGACGTTGCTTGATATCGCGCAGCTCCGCGTCGTCCTGCACCAAGAGCGCGGCTCCCTTCAGACGCACGCCGTACCGACCTAGGTTGGAGCGGATGCGCGCGAGCGCCGGATCGGTCTGTCCCTCTCCTTCCCGGAATAGGAAGCGCAAGGTCTGCAGGAAGTCCTCGTAGTGATCGATGCCCCCCTCCGTCTCGTTATCTCGCGTGAGCAGCCGATACGGCGTTGCCGAGAGAATTAAGACGGCCGTGTTGCGGTCCTGGAACAGTCTGCGCTCGAGCGAGTGCTCTTTGCCCTCGACCTCGAGGATGTCCCGGAAGCGCTGCACCTCGTCGAGGATGACGAGGTGCGGCTTGATCGAGTCGAGGGCGGCCTTCTGCAGCCCCAGGCGTAGCTGCCGGATCGCCGCGTTGCGCATCGCCGTCCTTGTGTCGTCGTGCTCAGCCACGATGTCGGCAAGCACGTGCGTGAGCTTCCGCTTCGCGCCGTCCCGCTCGATCTCCGCTTCGCGCCACTCGACCGCAAGCCGCTGCTGGAAGTCGATCGTCGTCTGCCGGAAGAAGTCCTCTGCGAGCTTCCTCGGCCTTGTCGCGGGCTCCCAGTTGTCCTCCGTCACGCCGCACCGGAAGAACTCCGTCCAGCGCTTGCGCGAGACGTCGTGCCCGAGCACCCGCCCCACCAGGTACAACATCAGGCGCCGCTCCCAGGCGATACCGGTGCTCGCGTGCAAGGACGTGCCGGGTGTGAAGGCGTAGAGGCAGACCTCTGCCTCGCTCCCTGGCGCGTGTAGGGCCAGTTCGCTCACCCGGCGATAGGACCGCCCTCCGGAGGGTTCGAGCTTGCTGCGATTCTGCTCGGCGATCTCGGCGTTGGAGCACAAGTAGACCACGTTGAAGGGATCCCTGCGCCGCCGGCTCTGGGCGAGGCGCAAGATCACGTGGCGCGCGACGATCGTCTTGCCGAGCCCCACCTCGTCAGCGAGCAAGAACCGGCGCGATCCAGTCTGGCTCGTCAAGCGCTCCGCGATGAGCTCGACGGCTGCCTGCTGAAAGTCCGCTAGGATCGGTGCGCGCTCCGCGGTCATCGCTCCTCCCGCTGCACCGTCGCTCGCGCCGCGCGGAACGTGTTCCAGAACGACTCGAATGCAGGATCGACGCGGCCCGTCGGCGCGAGCGCTCGAAGAATGGCGTCGATCTCCTCGACGACGGCGTCGGACTCAGTGCAAACCTCGAGCACCCGCTCGATCGAGATCTCGCCGAACCAGGACGGGGCGCCCTGGCGCGCCGGGCCGGAATTGCCGCCCTCGCCGGAGCCTTCGGCGGCGCTCTGGCGCGGTGGCCGCCGCGCACGCCAGAGGATTGCCTCGAGGATCTTGCGCGGATCGGCGTCCTCGAGGAGCCGAGCGCGCAATGCGTCGTCGCGTTCGTTCTGCTCCTCGTCGCTCATCGTCGAGTCGGCCAGCAGTCCACAGGTTCGCGTGACGTCCCCAAGGCGTACGCGCAGGACCACGAAGCGGGCGACGCTCTCGATGGGGACATTCTCGTAGACGATTCCGCCGTGTCCGAGGCCCGCGAAGGGTCGGAAGGCGTCCACCCGCTGCCGGAGAAGCATGGGTGCCACCCACGCCTCGGCACCGGCGCGATGACACACGGGCACCGGCGCTTCCGGCTCGCGCGATCGCAGCCGGAGCGACCCGCTAGTCCGCTCGGACGACATCTCCAGGGGGGTGCGGGCGAGCGCCGCGGCCCAGTCGTCGAGCGTTCCCTCGAGCTCTTCCAGGTCGTCGTCCTCGACGGGCGCGCGCTCGTAGTCGCTGATCCACGCCTTGTCTCGGACGAACTCGCGCAGGAACGTTTCGATGCTCAGTCCGGGTCGCATCTGGACGACCGCCTCGCAGTTGTGCAGCCCGTCGTCGTCGAACGCGCGGCAGCCCCAGGCCGCTCCCGTGGCATTGGCGGAGCCGAGCAGAGTCACGCGATCGTCGTCCCCCTCGCAGACAACGAGCTTGGCGTGCAGTTCGTCGAGCGCGAGCTCCTCGTCGGCCAGGTTCGGCATCACGACGTACTTGCGCGCCTGGCTCAGACGCTCGTGCGTCCGGTCCGGCAGCGCATCCAACTCGCTCTGCGAGCTGACGATGACAAGCTGATCGAAGCGATCGGCCACGAGATCCAAGAAGTCGGACTTCAGGAACGGCGAAACGACGAGAGCTCGGCGGCCCGCCGCTGGCAGGATCCTTCGTAGGGCGGGGCCGCTCGGCCACGACCAGCGAAATCGAAGCTCGTCGGCCATCTCGCGGGACGTTTCGAACCTCACGTTCCGCATGTTGGCAATAAGCTCCCGAAGGGCCCGGGGGGCGTTCGCCCCGAGCAGCTGCCGGAGGAGGGCAGCCACGTCCCGGCCGAACTCTGATCCGTTTTCGTCGACGACGCCCTCAAAGGACGCCCCGAGCTCCCAGTAGCGTGAGGTGGTGAGGTTGCGGCTCCCGCAGAGCAGCCGGAAGATGCGCCTGGGACCGCTGCCCGACTCCGGGGCCACACGTCGCTGAAAGCAGAGCGCCCAGACTTTCGGGTGGAAGGCCGGCCGCAGCGAGCCCGAGAAGGGCAGCGGGACTTCCCGCAGCACGCGATCAAAGAGGCCGAACACCGCGGGCGCGCTCTCGAGCCCGTGGACCGACGCGCGCTCGATAAACACTCGCAGGCGCGACTCGAGGCGAGTGATTGCCCGAATGGCCGAGGTGACGTCGAGGTGCGTTGCATCTCCGTCGATCTCGATGAACCCGAGGAGCGCCGCGATGAGCATCTCTGGCGACAGGCCGTATGATGTCCCCACTCCGGACTCGAGCTCGTAGCCACGCGGTGGACGGATGGCCGCCAGGAAGCTCTGCCACGCCTCCGCGCGCGTGGGGTCGAGCGTCACGCGGGCTCCGCGAGGCCGCGCACGATGTCGTGGGCCATGTCGCCACCGACCCGATGTCGATAGTGCAGCTCGTGCAGGCCCTCGTATCGAGCGCGGGGCCGCCAGTCCTTCAGGAAACGTTCGTTTCGCAACCGTGCCTTCCGCGGTCTCTTCTGAAACTCCCGGACGCGGATCAATTCGCGCGCACGCCGATCGTCCAGCAGCTTCGCCGCATCGGAGCTCTCGAGGAGCAGCGTGAGCCAGCTACGCAAGAACGCGAGGTCTTCGAGGACGCGCGTCACTTCGCTAACGAACGGCAGCGCCCCGAGCGCGTTCAGGTCCCAGGCCGCAAGACGAGCGCGCGCCTTCGGGAACCACTCCACGAACTTGTCGCGAAGGCCCACGTCAGCGGACGCCCAGCCTTTGCCCGCTCGGGCCTCTATCAGCATGACGTGGTACTGCAGGATGATCCCGCGAGCGATGAGTGAGAGCGCCTCCGCGTGTTTCACCGCTTCCCGTAGGCCGGGCGGAAGGCGGGGTGCGCTCCAAGGAGCGTCCAACGAGTCCGGCGTCCACTCACTCCCATGCGCGACGAGATGCGCCGTGAGCGATGGTCCGTGCACACGTTGACGATCGAGTTCGTCGATCCGGGCTCGAAGTGACGCTGCCTCCGGCCGTGTGAGACGGAAGGACGTGTCAGCCGGAAACCTATCGCCGGTCTCGCGAAGATCAGCAATGGGTGCCGTGGTGTCCCAGGCCGAGTCCGAACCCGCGGATCCCATCACGCGCTTGTCGTCGTCGTGCACGGCCGCGCGTCGCGCGGAGCCCGCTATCTCCTGCTGGTAGCTGCGTTCCGACATGCGCCAGCGGAAGATGCCGAGCTGCTGCAGGGCGGCCCAGTACACGTTGGAAGGAACGCGCTTGACCGCGCCACCGCTGCGGCTGCCAATGACCCCAAGCTTCTCGTTGCCGTCGAGTACTGCGCATAGCTGACTGAGCATGCCGCGTACGCGCTCGTCGACCTCGCGTTCGCTCGTACGCCGCGCACGCTCGATGTGGCGATAAACGGACCCCACGAAGAACACGTACCGGCAGCGGGTCTGGATAGTGCTCGTCGCGGGGTAGAATCGGTCGGCGAACGCCCCTTGCAGCGGGCCGAAGCCCAGCTCGTCGAGAACTCCCTCGCCGTCGAGCGCCCGGACGAGCGCACAAGCACGCTCGATCTCGTCTGGCGAGAACGATAGCCAGGCGATCGTCGGCTTGCGCAGAGTGGGGCTGGTCACGCTCGACCTTCAGTTGGCACCCAGTGGATGCGCCCCGTCTCCGTGAAGAGCAACCCGCAGCGCACTGATCGCCGGTCGCTCAGCCCCTGCCTTGCCAGGATGTCGGCATACGTCCGCACCTGCGCCACGTACTCGGGGTGAGTGTCTTCCACGCGCTCCGCATTAGACGGTGCGCGATCGGTCTTGAAGTCGAGCACGTCGAGCCGGTCCCCGTCGATGCGGACCCAGTCGATCGATCCGACCAGCAGATAGCCCGCCCCATCCGCTCCCCCCTTGTCGATCGCGACGGGGTACTCCACGCGACACGCTGCTCCGCCGAGCAGGTTTTCTCGACCGAGCACCGCGATCGTGCGGTTCACGTCCTCTATCGCCTCGTCGCGGTGCTCCCCCAGGCCCGTCGCACGGGCGGCCTGCGCGACGGCATCCGCCGGGACCACACGGCGCGTGAGCACGAGGCCGATCGCGCGGTGCACAGTCTCGCCGAAGACCGACCCGAAACGTCCCGGGCGCGGCTTGTTGACGTGGGTGGGCGCCTCGTCGTCGGGCTCTTCTTCCCCCTGCGCTGCCCCCGCGAGGGCACGCGCCGAAGACTCCTTGGCGAATGAGGAGGCGGCGGCTCGCTGGAACCGGGGAAGCGAGGCGACCCCCAGGGCCTCGCTCCATTGTCGTGCGATCCGGTCATCGAGCAGCGCGGCGGGTTCCGCCGCCGTCTGCAGCGCCGACTCTGACGGGCGGCGCTTGGCGCGCAGTGGCCAGAATTCCGCGTCCGGATCGTAGACGGCGAACTGTGCGATGCGTGCCTCAGTCGCTGGATCGCCGACTCGCTCAGCGAGCGACGTGTTCACATGCGGGCCGCCGCGCCCTCCGGCGGCTACGGCCAAGACGAACTTCTCGCGCGCTCGCGTGGCCGCCACGTAGATCAGCCGCCGCCTCTCAGCATCCCGATACATCTTCTCGCGACTAGCGAACGCTGCCGTCGACGGCTCGTCCCACTCGAGGCGCGGGTCGAGCTTCATCGCCCATGACCGCGTCTCGCGATCCACCGCCCATGCAGGGACGAAGTCACGCGTATCCCACAGGCAGCGGGCGTCCCACAGGATGACGACGGGAAACTCCAAACCCTTGGCCTGGTGCACGGTCGTCACGCGCACCGCGGCATCGTCGATCGGACGCGCGGGATCCAGGCCCGGCGGCGCGTCGACCCACCCGCGCATCACGTACGTTGCGCCGTCGTAGTCGAGCCCCTGGGCCACGGCCAAGACGTCCAGCTCCGCGCAGAGCTCTCGAAGGTGGCGAAGCCGCTGGGACCCATTCGCCTCAAGCGCGACAGTACGCCCCAGGGCAGTCTTCTCCAGTAGATCACGTGCGGTGGCTCCCGGACTCCGTGTCGCGCGGCGCTTCCGCAACTCGGCGACGAGTGCGCGCGCGGCATCGACACGTTCGATGCTTGCCTTGGCACCCGCGGACTCCGCCTGCTCATCTTGGTGCCCTCGCGCGATCGCGAGATCGGCGAGATCGATGGCGAAGAAGGGCGGCCTGAAGAGTGCGGCCTCAGCCACTTGATGGTTCCGGAAAATCTGCGGCCCCCGGTTCCGGAAAATCTGCGGTCTCCCGAAAGGGAGGCGACACATGATGGGATCGGCGGAAATGGCTCGCAAACCGGTGCATGCGGCGGAGATGCTGCCGC
>Ga0326727_10023866_pt1 | contig 11626 bp, 10 predicted proteins | sample MB2enrmetagenome_FD_207643 | JGI IMG/M metagenome (GOLD analysis project Ga0326727, IMG submission 207643) | Lab enriched peat soil microbial communities from McLean, Ithaca, NY, United States - MB29MY | ecosystem: Environmental > Terrestrial > Soil > Wetlands > Peat | place: USA: New York... | reverse complement strand
CCCCTGAATTCAAAGAGGGGGTCGTCAGAAGCCCCAGGCCGCGATCGATCAGCGACGAGGCGACTCGGACCTTCTGGCCCAGGATGGTGTTCCGGGTCGCGTTCCGAACCTTAACATAAGTCATTGGCCCGATTAGTTTAGCGTCCTAATTCACAAATGCAATGGTTTTTTCAAGCAGAACAGGACAACCGTTACAGTGGCGGGGAGGGCGAATATGGCGGTGGCGGCATCAGAAGCGGAGGGGGGCGAAAACAACGGATGCGGCGATTACTGCGGGGCCGGCTTCACCGAAATTGGTGGTCTGACGTAATCGCCGGGTCCGCCGTACTTGCCTCATCTGCTGTAACCGCCAGACTGTCGTTATCGCCTAATCCGCTGTTATTGGCTGTGTTCGCTGACCTGGACATCTTTGCGCAGGGGCAGGCGGAGGCTGGCCGCTTCGAGAAAACCCGAGATTAAGGCTCCCAGGTAGTACAGCCACCATTGAAACACCAAGTGCAGGAAAATAACCAAGGCCCCGGCGATGAGCATCGCAAAGGGAAAAGCGAAGACCGCCGCGGAAAGGATAAAGAGTTTTTTCGGCATATTGTCGTACACCAGCATCTTTTCCGGCGGGTAATGCCGCGCATGCCGGAAAACGATCACGCCCGACAAGAGGAGAATAAACACCGGATCGATAAACTGCAGCACATAAATGATGGCAATGAGGGCCTGACTGCGAGGGTCCGGGTTATTAAACCAGACCCCGTCGTAGGCCGGGTAGGGGCCGATCCGGAAGATGACTTCGGAGCCGTGGATCGCCCGTGTTTCGAGGACGACATAGGACGATCCAAGAAACAATCCAAGTGCAAAAATACCCACGATAAGCTTTTTCGGGATATGGTCGCTCCCGAAGCACAGGCTCATCATCGCCAAAAAGACGGCGGGAGCAAACACCCCCATCATGCCGAACTCGCGGATACAGGTGACAATGGAAGGCATCGGGTGGGGCCCCAGAAGGACCTGGAGCGGGCGACTCATGAGGTAAAGTCCGAAAAAAGCAAACCCCCAGGCAGCCCCCTTGTAGGTGATTTCCCCCGTGACCAGAAACCGCATCGGACCGACGATCGCCGCATAACGCGCCAGGGCCAAAAAAGTCATTCCGGCGCATAACGGGAGGGCGACATTGGCGAGAATCAGCCAGAGGTCATGCATGGGCGAAAATGGGAGTGTAGGGGCGCACCGCAGTGCGCCCTAACCGTTCCATCAAATTCGGGTCAAACCGCGAGGGATGTTCAATTTTCAATTTCATGTAATTGCAATGCCATCGCATTTTAAGGCCGCGGTATATCAATAGTATAGGATCCCAATGGAAGGGCGCACTGCGGTGCGCCCCTACAAATCTAACCATCCCGTTTCGTTATGGTTACGCATTTTGTAATTTGGAGAAATCAGCGATTTGACAGATAGTATGTGCTAAGCGTCTCATAATGGCGAGGCGATTCGAACGCAACGCTTCATCTTCCACCATGACCATCACCTTTTCAAAAAATAAATCCAATGGCACTCGAAGCGGGACCATAGAATTCAAAGCTTTTTGATAAGCCCCTTCACTTGAGAACTTAGATACTTCTTCTCTGACTTTTTCGAGCGTTTCGAACAACTCTATCTCTGCAGGCTCGCGGAGCAGTTCGTTGTGAATCTGTGCGTCACCATCAAACAACGCCATATAAGACACTGTCGCTTTACTGGCCTGCCGAACGATATTCATACTGCGTTTAAATGCAACAGCTAAAGGCTCAAATTCTTTTTCTTTACGTATGTCATGCAGAGCTAAAAGTCGATGCAACATATCTGGAATAACTCCCATTTCTTTAGCTAATACAGCGTCTATCTCATCAAAACGAAAACCACGTTCCTCCAAAATGGCCGCTAATCGCTGTCGCATGAATTGGCACAAATGCTCGCGGGCAATTCCGCGCTGAGACATAATAGATTCTGGAAATACTGATCGAGCCAGATCGATTAATTCCTCAACAGGAATCATCCAGCACTTGGTCTCTAAAATTCGGAGGACGCCTGCAGATGCTCGTCGTAACCCGTAAGGATCAGCTGACCCACTTGGTTCTATTCCGACTGCAAAATCTCCCGCCAATGTATCGATCTTATCCGCCAGAGACACCGCTGCCGCTACGTCCGAACCCGGCAAAGCACTACTTAAAGTAATCGGCCAATAATGCTGCTCGATGCCATCGCTGACAACATCTGTTTCCCCATCGGCTGACGCATAAATCCGCCCCATAGCCCCTTGCAATTCCGGAAATTCTCTGACCATATCGGTCACTAAGTCTGCTTTGCAAAGTTCAGCTATACGCAGTGCGGGTTCCAAAGGAAATGCGGGCGCTTTACCTGATGATTCTTTGTACCCGGACATTTTCGTCAAAAGATCCTTAATGCGCTCTTTCTTAGCGAATACTGTTCCTAAGTCCTTCTGAAAGACGACACCGTTTAAAGACTCGACTTTGCTGGCTAATGATGTTTTGTGGTCCTGGTTGAAGAAGAAACGGGCGTCAGCCAGCCGTGCGGCGAGCACACGCTCATAGCCTTCACGGACAACCTCCTGATTAACCGAGATGCCGTTCCGAATGCCGACGAACTGCGGGAGAAGTTTCCCGCCGGTGGCCTGCTCCACAGGAAAATATTTCTGATGATGTTCAAGGCAGGTGATCAGGACTTCTTTCGGCAGATCCAGATAGGCCGGGTCAAAATTGCCGAGGATCGCCACCGGGTGTTCGACCAGATTGGCCACCTGTTCAAGAAGGGGCGCCGACAGATGAAGCTTCCCGTGAGCGCGCTTGACCGCTTGATCGGCAAAGCGCTGGATGGCCTCCCGGCGGCCCGTCGAATCAACCAGGACACACTGATCTTTTAAAAGAAGAGCATACTTTCCCGCTTGGCTGACCGGAATCTTTTTGGGCGCCCAGGGGCCGATGCCGAGCGTCCAGCGTGTCGAACGCACGCCAGCTAGGCTGAAGGACACAAGGTCAGATCCATAGAGCGCGGCGATCCAGCGGATCGGACGCGGGTAGCGAAAATGATCTTGCTCCCACACCATGGATTTTGGAAACTCGAGTTTGGAGATCCACTGCGGGAAAAGGTCACCGAGGAGTTGCCGGGTCGCCACTCCTTTGATGTGGATGGTGGCGATCAATTTATCGTTTTCAATTGTCAGCTCGGAAGGTTTCAACCCCTGCTTACGCGCAAAGCCCAGAGCGGCCGCAGTCCATTGGCCTTGGGCATCTTTGGCGATTGCCGCCGGAGGACCGGAAACCACTTTCTTCTGGTCCGGCGAGCGGTCCGCCAGCCCGTGGATCACGACCGCCAAGCGCCGCGGCGTCCCGAACACATCGATTGAGGCAAACGGCAGTTCGCTCGCCTTCAAAGATTCTTCGGCGAGGCTTTCAAGCTGTCGCATCCCCGGCGCGATGAAGGAGGCGGGAAGTTCTTCGGAACCGATCTCCAGCAAGGCGTCTTTCGTAGAGGGTGAAGCGTGAAGCGTAGAGCGTGATCGCGGCAGATTCATGCTGTTGCTCCTGCCTTGTTGTCCTCTACGCTTAACGCTTCACTCTTCACGGTCTTAACGTAGGCTTGGGCCACCGCGCAGGCGAGCGCCCGGACTCGCGCGATGTAGGTCACGCGCTCCGACACGGAGATCGCGCCACGCGCATCGAGCAGGTTAAAGATATGCGAACACTTCATGACCTGCTCATAGGCCGGCTTGATGAGCCCCGCAGCGAGAAGTCGCTTGGCCTCCGTTTCATAGCTGGTGAAGGTCGATCGGAGAAGTTCGACATCGGCCAACTCAAAATTATATTTGGAAAATTGTTTTTCATCTTCGAGATGCATCTGGCCGTAGGTCGTTTTAGACGTCCAGAGGACGTCAAAAACGCTGTCCTTCTTTTGGGAATACATCGCCAGGCGCTCCAAACCGTAGGTGAGTTCGACTGAAATGGGATCGAGCTTCACTCCACCGATTTCTTGGAAATAGGTGAACTGGGTTATTTCCATGCCGTCCAACCACACTTCCCAGCCCAGTCCCCAGGCGCCGAGCGTGGGCGACTCCCAGTCATCCTCCACAAAGCGGATGTCATGCTGTCTGGGGTCGATGCCGATCGCGCGCAGCGAAGCCAGGTAGAGCGCCTGCACGTTGGAAGGGGCGGGCTTCAAGATCACTTGGTATTGGTAATAGTGCTGAAGACGGTTGGGGTTTTCGCCGTAGCGGCCGTCCGTCGGCCGGCGGCTGGGCTCGACATAAGCGACTTTCCAGGGATTGGGTGTCAGACACTCGAGGAATGTGGCCGGATTAAACGTCCCTGCGCCTTTTTCGATATCGTACGGCTGCCAGAGTAAACAGCCTTGTTTAGCCCAGTATTTATGAAGGGTCAGGATAATTTCCTGAAAGGTCATTAAATTTCTATTCCCGCCATCTGCCGGAACCGGTTGACGTGCAGCGGCCGGTTCAAGTGGTCCGCGACCACGCTCCCCGCTAAATGTTCCACCGCCGTGATCGCGGGGTCCCGCCAGTCTTCTTCGCCGAGTTTCGCCAGGGGCGTCTCCAAAAGTCCCTGCGCCCACTGCGGACGGTCGCGGACCAGGGTCATCCAGGCGTCCCGGTTATCCAGGCCGAATCCCGCCACCGCCAGAAAGCGCACGGCGAAGGCCAGGCGGATCATCCCGAAGTTTGGAGAACTTGCAAGCGCCGTGAGCGTCTCATGCAAGAGGGCAAATTTCTCGGGACTGGCCTGTTCTTCGGGGGTGAGCCGGTACACCACTTCACAGATCCAGGAGGCTGCCGTGGACCTTTCCACCTGCAGGCGCAGCGACGGGAAGCTCGCGATCATCTTCCCCCCCACGATTTTCCCCCACCCGCGCCCCGGAACCAGGTAAAGGGCGATTTCGCTTTCCACAAAGGGTTCGGTCAGCGCCGCAAATTTCGCGGCGGACCTGGCGGCGCTCGTCGCCCGCGCGGTGACGCGTCCCATCTCCCGCGTAAAAAGCCCGACGATCTTGTCCGCCTCGCGGCTCTTGCGCGACCACAACGTGACGGCACGAACATTATGAATCATGGTTCACCACGGCAGGCTTGTTTAGGATAGTCGATACCCTGTCCGTTGTCAATTGGACAGCTGGACCGTGTCGGGAGCTTTGGAGACGAAGGCTTCGGAAAGTTTGTGGCGGCGGAGTTTGCGGACGGTGACCTGAAGCCCTTCGGTGCGCACGATCTCCCCTTTTTTGATCGGCCGCTTCAGAACCTCGACGCACCAGTCAGCCAAGCGCTGCGTGTTTTCCTTGGCGAAGGCGGGCGACCAGGCGATCCCCAGGCGCGAGGTCACGGCGTTCATCGGCACGCCTCCTCCCATGAGCCAGCCGCCCGATGTGGGGTGCATATGCATGGGAAGCGAATCCGCCTCATCCTCAATATCGCCCACCATCTCCTCGATAATATCTTCCAGAGTAATCATCCCCAGGACGCGGTTCTCCTGGGATACGACCAGCGCGATGTGGAGCTTTTCTCTCATCATCTGCTCAAGAACTTGGGAAATGGCCGTCTCGGCCGCGATCCTTTTAATCGGACGCGCAATCCCTTGGACTGTCGGCATCGCCGCGTGCATTTTGAGTGATGTGACGATATCTTTAAACGTGATATAGCCTTCGATCGTCTGGGGGTTGCCATCTTCGGCGCAGATGGGAAAACGCGTGTGGAGGTCCAGATGCGCCCGAAGGAGTGCGTCCGTCAGGCTCAGGCCCGAAGGGATCAGGGAAATCTCGGAAGCCGGCAGGATAATTTCCTGAATGTGACGCCGCGAAAGCTGGGCGGCCGAGAGCACGATTTTCTCCTCCCGGGCGCCCATCAAGTGCTTGGTCCGGGCGAGCGACACCGCCGCATGGAGCTCATGGAAACCGGGGATGTCCCCCCATTCTTCATTACTCGTCTTAAACCGCCGGCGGCCGAAACGCAGGACCGACAGGACACACCACTCGAAAAAATGCGCCACGGGCCAGATCGCCCAGGCGAAAGCGCGCATGAAAGGCGAGAGCCTCAGGCAGACCCATTCCTTGTTCTCAATGGCAAACACTTTCGGGATCAGCTCCCCGAAGATAATGGTGATGGCGCTTAAAGGCACGATGACACAGATCACGGCCAGCACCTGGGCCGCGGAATGGGAGAGAGGCCACAGGGCCTGGAGGCGGGGGGCGATGGAGTCTTGAAAACCGGCGCCGCCAATGCCCGCGGCGATGGAGGCTGAGAGGGTGATTCCGACCTGAGCGACCGCCAGGCTCGCCCCGATGCGTTCTTTCAAATAGAGGGCGGATACCGCGCCGGCCCGCTTCTGGTCAACTAACACAAGAAGGCGCGCCTGCGACACGGAGGCCAGCGCCATCTCAAAGGCCGTGAAGAGGGCGTTGAACCCCAGCATCAGGCCGATGATCAGGATTTCATAGGAGTATGCCATCATCGATGTTTCCTTTCCCAAGCGAGCAGAAGCGCATTTTGACGCTTGAACATGCGCCGCCGGGGTTTTGGTTCATAATCAGTATAGCCCAACAAGTGCAGGATACCATGAAGGAGGAGGAGCCGGACTTCGCGGCGGATCGGATGGCCGATGCCCCGAGCCTGGAGGGCGGCCTGCTGGAGATTGATGGCGATGTCCCCCTGAAGCGTCCCCTGGAGATCGTCACGGAACGAAATGACGTCTGTTGCGTGGTCGACGCCGCGGTAGCGGCGGTTGAGTTCCCGGATGCGCTGGTGCCCCACGATGTCGATGGTCAGTTCGACAGGCTTGCGCACTTTTTGCGCCATGAGCACGAATGCCGACAAGGCTTCTAGGTCTTTCCGCGCAACCGCGCCGCGCGGGCTTCGCGATGACAGGAGGACCGTAACGTTAAACAATCGGGGAAGAAGAGGATTCCGCTTCGGGCATCTCCGGATACTCGATGCGGACGTGGTAGATGGCGGACAAGGCCGCCGCGAAGCTGTCGATGATTTTGCGCAGGTCCTCAAGCGTCACGGGCGCTTCATCAAACTGGCCGTCCATGTATTTGCTGTTGACGATCTTCTCCACCAGCCCCTTCAGGCGCTCGTACGTCGGATCTTCCATGGCCCGGCTGGCCGCCTCGACAGAATCGGCGAGCATCCCGATCACGGTCTCCTTGGAATGCGGTTTGGGCCCCGGATAGCGGTAGGCGTCGGAGGGCGGTATTTCTTCATCGCCCTGCTCCAGGGCCTGCGCGTAGAAATACTTGATCAGGCCCGTCCCGTGGTGTTCCGGGATGAACCGCACAATCTCTTCGGGGACATGGTGGCTGCGGGCAAGCGCCACCCCGTCTTTGACATGTGAGACGATCACGAGGCTTGAGATGGAGGGATTGAGTTTATCATGCATCTCGGGCTTGTCCTTGGGGCTCCTGCGCATGGTCTGGTTTTCGATGAAATAATCCGGATGTTCAAGCTTCCCCACATCGTGATAGTACATGCCCACCCGGCACAGGAGCGAATTGGCGCCGATGGCTTCCGCCGCCTGCTCCGCCAGGGCGGAAACGAGCAGCGTATGATGATAGGTCCCTGGGGCCTCGATCATGAGCCGCCGGAGGAGCGGCTTGTTGAAGTCTCCCACTTCGAGCAACGTGATCGGGGTAATCCGCGAAAAGAACGATTCCAGAAACGGCAGAAGCGCCAGGGACACGATGACGCACAACACTCCGTTGACGCCGCCCCAGGCAAGCCGGTGCAGGATCAAGGTTTTAGACCACTCATGGAAAAGACCGAGGCCGTAGAGACATAGGGCCGTCAGCCAGACGACATGAAAGCCCGCGCGGACCAGATCGCTCCGGTGCCGGACGTTGTGCGCGGCGAGCATGGCGGCCATGCTGGAGAAAAACGCCACAAACATGGCATTGAACGACAACCCGTAGAGCACGCCGCAAAAAAGCGACAGCACCGTGCCGATGAGAAAAGCCAGACGGATATGGAGCAGGAGTGTCACTAGGATCGTGATGGCGCCGATCGGAACGCCATACTGCGAATAGACAGGGAAGCGCTGGCAGAGCTCCACCATCCCCACCCCGACCACGATGCATAAGCCGCTGAGGAACACTGCTTCGTCGTCATGGACGAATTGCGGCAGGTCGATGCGGACATAAAGCACGAAAAAGAGCGTGAGGACTGCGATGAGGCCCGCCAGCGCACAGATTTTAGGCGTGGAAAAACCCACCTGGGGCAGGAGGAGCGCGAAAAGAACCAAGGCCGAGCCAACCGTCACAACCGGTGTCGGGATATGGACATGGCGGGTCAGGAGAGAGGACGTACCCTGACGTGGGCTCCGGCTCTCTTCCCGGTGGACCCAGTCGAGGAGCGTCTGGAGCGTACGTTTCAAGGCGTTCAGCCACCATTTACCCATGGTCAGCGGTTCTCCTCCTGTTTTTCCCAATCCGCGTAGGCCCGCAGGACTTCCTTGACGAGCGGATGGCGGATGACATCTTCGTCCGTCAAATGAATGACCTGGACCCCTTGAATTCCCTTCAAGATCATCGGCAGCTGGATAAGACCCGATATCCTTTTGGGGACCAGGTCAACCTGCGTGATATCGCCGTTGACTACAAGCTTGGATCCTTGTCCCATGCGCGTCAAGAGCATTTTCATCTGCTCGGGAGTCGTGTTCTGAGCCTCATCGAGGATGATAAAGGCATTCTCCAGCGTCCGGCCGCGCATATAGGCCAGAGGCGCGATTTCGATCGTCTCTTCGTCACGGTAAAGCCGGAAGCGGTCGGGCCCCAGCATCATGTGAAAGGCATCGTAGAGGGGACGGAGATAAGGGTTCACCTTTTCGTAGAAATCGCCGGGCAGAAACCCCAGTTTTTCCCCCGCTTCCACGACCGGCCTTGTCAGGACGATTTTGGACACTCGGTCCTCTTTGAGGGCCGCCAGCGCGCAGGCCACGGCCAGGTAAGTTTTTCCCGTCCCGGCCGGACCGATGGCAACAACGAGATCATAGGACCCGATAGCATGGACATAAGCTTTCTGGTTTGGCGTCCGTGGTCGGACGGACTTACCCAGCGAATTCGTGTAAGCGGCATCGTGCGGGGGGGCGAGAAGGGGGTCGGATGACTTGCCGCCATTGGTGGTCGCGGGATCCGACCCCAGACGATCGCGCATTTCATCTAAGGCGACCAGCGCCTTTTCCACTTTGGCGGGCGTCCCGCGGATGGACAGGACTTCCCCGCGCCCGAAGATCTGAACACCGCAGGATTGCTCCAAGGCGCGCAGGTTCTGGTCGTACTGTCCAAACAGCCGGAGCGCTTCGTCGGATCCTGTGAGGTGAATCTTTTTCGTGACCATCAGGTCAATTTAATGCCTAATTCTCTCAATTGTAAAGGGGAAACCGGCGAGGGGGCATTGGACATGAGGTCCAGCCCTTTTTGGGTTTTGGGGAAGGCGATGACATCCCGGATGGAGGGCTCGCCGGTCAGGAGCGCGACGAACCGATCAAGGCCGAGCGCGAAGCCTCCATGCGGCGGCGCGCCGTACTGCAGCGCCTCCAGCAGGAAGCCGAACTGGATCTGGGCTGTCTCCGGCGGAATCTGGAGCAGCTTGAATATGAGCGCTTGATCTTCCGAACGGTGGATACGGATGCTGCCACCGCCGATCTCCGTGCCGTTCAGAACGAGGTCATAGGCCCGCGCTCGAACAAGGTCGAGCGGGGTTTTGGAAGGGTCTCCGATCCCCTCGGCAACGGACTTGCGCAGGATCGCCCAATCCTCCGGGCGCGGGGACGTAAAAGGATGGTGGACGGCGTTCCAGCGTCTCGCGTCGGGATCCCACTCAAATGACGGGAACTTGACGACCCATTGAAAATTCCACTTGCCGTCGGGAATGAGCTTCTGTTTTTCAGCCATGCGGCGGCGAAGGAGTCCGAGAATTTTGAAAGCCACCGCAGGCGTATCCGCCACAAAAAAGGTGATGTCCCCCTCCTTGGCTTGCGCTTTCGCCCGGATCGCCATGAGTTCTCCCGGCTTAAAGAACTTGACAATCGGTGATTCTGCGCCGCTGGCCGTCCACTTGATCCAAGCCAGCCCCTTGGCACCGAGGGTGTTAGCCCACTGGGTGAGATCGTCTGTCTCCTTCCGGGAAAACGCCGCTCCGCCCGGGACGGAGATCGCGCGCACTGTCCCGCCGGATTGAACGGCGCCGGCAAAAACCTTGAAACCGGATGATTTGACGATCTCGGAGACATCGGAGAGTTCCATCCCATAGCGCGTGTCGGGACAGTCCGAGCCGAAGCGGCCCATCGCCTCGTCATAGCACATGCGCGGGATTGGGCCCGGGAAGGGAATTCCCAGCACGCGGGTGAAGGCCTTGAAAACGAAGCGCTCGACGGCCTCCATGACGTCCCCTTCCTCGACGAATGACATCTCCAGATCGATTTGGGTGAACTCCGGCTGGCGGTCCGCGCGCAGGTCCTCATCACGAAAACAACGGGCCACCTGAAAATATTTGTCGTAACCGGAAACCATGAGGATCTGCTTGAACAGCTGAGGGCTCTGGGGCAACGCGTAAAAGCTTCCCGGGCTCAGGCGCGCAGGGACAAGGAAATCCCGGGCGCCTTCCGGGGTCGATTTGGTCAGGAAAGGCGTTTCCATCTCAAGGAATCCGTCCGCAACGAGAGACTGGCGGATCTCCTGCGTGATCTGGTTGCGTTTGATCATGTTGGCCTGCAGCGGAGGGCGGCGGAGATCGAGGAAGCGGTAGCGCAGGCGCACGTCTTCACCCGCTTCGGAATAGTCGGAGATTTCAAACGGCGGGGGCTTAGAGGCGTTCAGAATCTCAAGGGACTGGACCTCGATTTCCACCTCGCCTGTCGCGATGTTGGGGTTTTTCGTGCCTTCAGGCCGGGCCGCCACTTTCCCGACCACTTCCACCACATACTCGCTGCCCAGGTCCTGGGCCCGTTCAAAGAGGGCTTTGTTCTCCGGGCGGAAAACGACCTGGACGAAGCCCGTGCGGTCCCTGAGGTCGCAGAACACCACGCCTCCATGGTTGCGCCGGCTGTGGATCCAGCCGCACAAAGTCACGGGTTGTCCTACGTGTTTTTTACGCAGATCGCCGCAATAGTTCGTCCTTCTCATCGTCGTCGGATTATATAATACTGCCCTCGCTATGGACCGGCGCCTCTTGATCGCTTTCCTGACCGTTTCGTTTTTCGTATCTCCCCTGCTCGCTTCAGACACGACGCAGGAGGAAGACATTGATATCGACCAGCCACCTCCGGCCTTGGAATCCGAAGCCAAGGGGATCATCCCCGAAGGGGGGCTGACCGTATCGACTCAGCCTATCACTCCGATCGCCACCCTTCCGGAACACAATCCTTATGACCAGGCACTGCAGGAGCTCGCCATCGCGCAGGGGCTGCTTCAAAAAGGACGCATGGAAGCCGCTTCCGATGTATCGCTCCAAGCTTATGACGACCTGCGAGCTGTCTACGTCCCCCGGCGAAACAAAAACAAGAAAAAACGCAAGAAGCTTCTCGCGGACCGCCATCAGGCGGCCACGGTCTACATCACCTCCAGCCTAGCCTATATCGAGGACTAT
>Ga0326727_10023865_pt1 | contig 11627 bp, 8 predicted proteins | sample MB2enrmetagenome_FD_207643 | JGI IMG/M metagenome (GOLD analysis project Ga0326727, IMG submission 207643) | Lab enriched peat soil microbial communities from McLean, Ithaca, NY, United States - MB29MY | ecosystem: Environmental > Terrestrial > Soil > Wetlands > Peat | place: USA: New York... | reverse complement strand
CGAGGCGACGCTCGGCGATCTCGCCGCGGGCCGGCCGATGGACCGGCTCATCTGCGGCGACGTCGGGTTCGGCAAGACCGAGGTCGCGTTGCGCGCCGCCTTCGCCGCCGCGATCAACGGCAAGCAGACCGCGATCGTCGTTCCCACCACCCTGCTCGCGCGCCAGCACGTCGGGGTCTTCGCCGAACGCTTCGCCCGGCTGCCGATACGGATCGGCCAGCTTTCGCGCATGGTCGGCGCCGCCGAGCAGCGCGACGTGAAGAAGGGCCTCGCCGACGGCGGGCTCGACATCGTCATCGGCACCCACGCGCTGCTCGGCAAGGCGGTCGCCTTCAAGGACCTCGGCCTCGTCGTCATCGACGAGGAGCAGCATTTCGGCGTCGCGCACAAGGAGCGGCTGAAGAAGCTGCGCTCGGAGGTCCACGTGCTGACGCTGTCGGCGACGCCGATTCCGCGCACGCTGCAGTTGGCGATGACCGGCGTGCGCGAACTGTCGATCATCGCCACGCCGCCGGTCGATCGGCTGGCGGTGCGCTCGTTCGTCTCGCCGTTCGACGCGCTGATCGTGCGCGAGGCGCTGTTGCGCGAGCGCTATCGCGGCGGACAGTCGTTCTACGTCTGCCCGCGCATCGAGGACCTCGACGACGCCGCGGCGTTCTTGCGCCAGAACATCCCGGAGGCCAAGTTCGTCGTCGCCCACGGCCAGATGGCGGCGAGCGAGCTCGAGGACCGGGTCGGCGCCTTCTACGACGGCAAGTACGACATATTGTTGTCGACCTCGATCGTCGAATCGGGGCTCGACATCCCGCGCGCCAACACGCTGATCGTGCATCGCGCCGACATGTTCGGCTTGGCGCAGCTCTATCAGTTGCGCGGCCGGGTCGGGCGCGCCAAGACGCGCGCCTACGCCATCTTCACCACGCCGGCCAACAAGCCGGTGACGCCGCAGGCGGAAAAGCGCCTCGCCGCGCTGCAGTCGCTCGACACGCTCGGCGCCGGGTTCCAACTCGCCAGCCACGATCTCGATCTGCGCGGCGCCGGCAACCTGCTCGGCGAGGAGCAGTCGGGGCACATCCGCGAAGTCGGCTACGAACTCTACCAGCAGATGGTGCAGGACGCGATCGAGCGCCTCAAGGCGGGCGTCGAGGAGCCGGCGCAGGAAATGTGGTCGCCGACGATTTCGCTCGGCGCCCCGGTGACGATTCCCGAAAGCTACATCCCCGATCTGCCGACGCGCCTGGCGCTCTATCGCCGGCTGTCGGCGCTCGAAGAGGAGGCCGACATCGACGCGATGGGCGCGGAGATCGTCGACCGGTTCGGACCGCCGCCGCCCGAGGTGGCGCTGCTGTTGCGGCTGGTGACGATCAAGGCGCTGTGCCGGCGCGCCCACGTCGAGAAGCTCGACGCCGGCGCGAAGGGGCTGACGCTGGCGTTCCGCGACAACTCCTTCGCCGACCCGGCGGGGCTGGTCAAATGGGTGACCAACCAGGGCCCGCTCGCCCGCGTCCGCCCCGACATGCGCATCGTCGTCGCCGGCGACTTCGAGGACTTGGCCTCGCGCCTCGAGGGAACGCTGGCGATCATGCGCCAAATCGCCAAGATCGCGGCGCGGAAGGGGTAGGGGGCGGCGGGGTCAACGGGGCCAAATTTCTCCAAGCCATTCCAACGAAATTCCAAGCTTTTCCAAGGAAATTCCAAACTTTTCCAAGCTTTTTCCAAGGAATTCCAAAGATTTTCCTTGGCGGTTTCCAATGAAATCAACGGGTTGGCGGCGATTCCGACGATTTTGCCCTTCTCGATGCCGTCGCGCCGAAATTCCCACGAATCCAATGCGCGCCCGGCGAGCGCTAGGCGATCGCGGAGCGATCGTCCGCCGCGGCCGACGCGGAAGCCCTCGCCGACCTTCGATTGCAGGCTACCACGAATTCGGATTTTCCGGAAGGAAAATTTCGCGGGCGTTAGGGTCGCAGCGCGCGCATCACGCTTCTGTACGGCGACCGCCGGGGAGGGAACGTGCGGCGATCGTTGAGCGCACTGGCAGCGTAACCCTGTAACCCCGAGGAGCATTGGCGCGCCGAAAATCTCGACGCGATCATCGCGATCAAAGTCGTCGACGGGCTGGAAGCAGCGATCACGCCCATCGAGACCTACGGCGCGCACCACACCGATTGCATCGTCACCGAAGACGCCGAGGACGCCGAGCGGTTCCTAAAAGAGGTCGACTCGGCGATCGCGCTGCACAGCGCCTCGACGCCGTTCGCTAACGGCGGTGAGTTCGGTTTCGGCGCGGAAAGCGGCATCGCCGCCGGCCGCATGCACGCGCGCGGCCCCGTCGGCGTCGGACAGCTGTGCACGTTCAAATACCGCGTGGATGGCGACGGGCGGACGCGCGGCTGATCCCCAGGCCCCTTGCCCGACCTCTCCCTACGAGGCGTCGATGTTGGCGGCGGACGAGAAAACCTCCTCAGGTTGGCCGCAACGCCGTCGTTACGCCACTGACCTGATGATCCCCGGCGCCGTCTCGGGCGCCCTTGCGGCTGGCTGTGTCGGAAGCAATTTCTGAAAGTTATTCAGAATTACAGTGCTGACTTCGGCGATCGGCATCGGCCGTCCGAACAAAAATCCCTGCACCTGATCGGCGTCGGTCCCGCCAAGGAACGCCGCCTGTTTGGCGGTCTCGACCCCTTCGACAATTACCCGCATGCCCAGTTCGCGTCCCAGCGCGATGATGGTCTTCACCACCGTTTCGGCGTGCCTGTCTGAGGAGTCCAAGCCCTGCATAAAGCTTTGATCGATCTTGATCTTGTCAAAAGGGAAGCGCCAGAGATAACTGAGACTCGAATATCCGGTCCCAAAATCGTCCATCACGATCGCAACGCCCATCGCCTTAAGCGTCTGCAACTCGGTCATAATGGCCGCGGAATTACCGAGCAACAAGCTCTCGGTTATCTCCAGCTCAAGCCGATGCGCCGCCAGACCGGATTCCCCGAGCGCGCTCGCGACGATGTCGCCGACGCTGCCCGCTTCGAATTGCGCCGGCGACAAGTTGACCGCGATCGTCAGGGGCTCAGGCCATGTCGCGGCGGCCTGGCAGGCGTTTCGCAACACCCATGCGCCGATTTCGCCGATTATCCGCATGTCCTCCGCGACGGGAATGAAAGCCGCCGGCGGGATCAAAGTCCCATCGTCGGCGGGCAGGCGTATCAACGCCTCGAAGCCGGCGAGGCGTTCGCCGGATATTTCGAACAGCGGTTGATAGTGCAAAATGAAGCATTCATGGAGAACGGCGTTGCGGAGGGTTTTTTCGAGCGTCATGCGGGCCTGCAAGGCGGCCTCCAACTCCGGCAGGAAGAACTGGATGCGATCGCCGCCGTCCGCTTTGCTTTTGTCGAGCGCCAGGCCCGCGCTCTTGAGAAGCCGCTCCGGATTGGTTCCGTCCGTCGGCGCCAACGCAACGCCGATGCTAACCGGCGCAATGATTTCGTGCTCCTGGAATTTCACCGGCGCGATCACCGCGGTTTTCAGGAGGCGGGCGAAGTTCTCCGCCTGGCCCTTCCCGCTCACCCTCGTCTGGACAACGACGAACTCGTCGCCGCCGAGCCGGGCCACGACATCGTCGCCCCCGGTCAGGCTGCACAGGCGTTCGGCGACCGTCTTGAGTAGGAAATCGCCGCCGTCGTGCCCGAAGCTGCCATTGACTTCCTTGAAATGATCGAGGTCGATGAAGTGAATCGCCACGCAACCGCCGCGCCCGGGCAGGACGGCGAGCGTGTTCCCCAGTTTTTCGACGAATTGGGCGCGGTTGGCGACGCCGGTCAGCAGGTCGTGATGCGCGAGGAAACGGACGCGCCGATCTGCTTCCTGCTTTTCTTTGGTGCGACGACGCCAAGCGATGGTCGGCACGCCGACCGCGCCGCTGATGAGCAGGCACAAGGCCAGAGTGGCGAGCAGAAAGGCTTTGCGGAAATGATCATTCTGTTCGCTCAAGTCGACATAGGCCGCCACGATCGCTTGCGGACGCCCGTCGACCATGACGGGCAAGAAGGCCTCGGAATAGTTTCTCGGGCGGACCGGAGGGACGCCCTCCTGCACCGAGATGATAGGCCGACCCAATTCGGCGGCGCGCGCGGCGGTGTCGCTATGCGCAGTGCCGTGAACGATGGAAATCTTCGAACCGTCGGAAGTGAGCTGAACGTAGCCACGCAGATTGATGATTTCAAAACCGAAGACATAACGTATCTGCTGCGTGCGGATGAAAAACGCCATGCTCTCTGCAGACGGCGGCTGTCCGTCGGCGATCTCCTCGATATCCGTCACGTTTTCGGCCACGTACCTCGCCCAGCTCTCCGCCGCGCCGGTCGCATCCCAGTAAAGCAAGTGATCGACAGTCGATTTAAGCACCACCGCGACGCCGAGGCCCAATAAGACGATGACGGAGCCGACGAGCGTTGCTTTCCTGAGGATTGGGCAGGTGAGCGGGTTGAACATCTTGACCTCGCCCCGCCGATTAAATAGGGTAGGACCTAACAAATAATAAATGGCTTCGACGGGGCTTTTTCGCCTACAAACATATTCAGCGCGTGATTAACAAATACGCCGGATGCGCGGAAAGGCGGTGCGCGGGAGCCGAAAAGCTCGGTCGACCGTGACGGGCCCACGCCGAAGGCGAATTCGAAGTGGTTGCCTGGCGTAACGAAGTTTGTAGTGCGTGCGCCGCGAAATTTTCAACCGACGATGAGAATCCGACCATGAGACTGTCGGCCTTAACCATCGTTTCCGCGATCGTGGGGATGGTCGCGAGCGCCATCGCGGCGCACGGCCAAACGCCGCAGTCGATCCGGATCGGCTATGCGATCTCGCTCAGCGGGCCGGACGCGCCCGGAGCGGCCATCACGGTCCTGCCCAATTACCGCCTTTGGGTCAAAGAGGTGAATGCCGCCGGCGGCATCATGCTCAGCAGCGTCGGCAAGCGGGTGCCGATCAAGGTCATCGAGTACGATGATCGCAGCAACGTCGACGACGCCAAAGCGGCCGTCGAGCGGTTGATCACGCAGGACAAGGTCGATTTTATTCTTGCGCCGTGGGGAACCGGAACGAACCTCGCCGTCGGCCCGCAGTTCAACCGCGCCGGATATCCGCAGCTGGCGACGACGGCATGGCCTCCGGAATCGTCACAACTCTGGCCGAACAGTTTCTGGTTTCTGGGCACGCCGACCGAGGCCGCGCAGGGACTTGTCGGCATCATCTCCAAGCTGCGGTCCGAGGGCAAGGTCGGCAATACCGTCGCAATTCTCAACGTGGCCGACCAGTTCGGCATTGGGCTGGCGCAGGTGGCCCGCAAGGCTTTCAAACAGAGTGGTTTTGATCTCGTTTATGATCGCGCCTATCCGGTCGAAACGCAGAACATGAGCCAGATCATAACCGAAGTGAAGCGTCTCAACCCCGATACGTTCGCCGCCTTCAGTTACCCCCCTGACACGATCATGATCACCGAGCAGGCGGTCCTATCGAACTTCAACCCCAAGGTCTTCTACACCGCTGTCGGGACGGCGTTCCCGCTCTACAAACAATCCTTCGGCGCCGATGTCGAAGGCGTGATGGGCATCGGCGGTTGGAATGCGGACGCCCCGGCGAGCAAGGACTACTTCAGACGTCACACGGAGACGACCGGCGAAGAACCGGATCGTTGGGCGAGTCCAGTCACGTATGCGTCTCTCCAAATGCTCCAGCAGGCGATTGAACGCGTCGGCAAGATCGATCGCGCGGCAGTGATCAAGGAATTGCAGACGGGGACGTTCGAGACAATCCTGGGCCCTGTCAAGCTGGAGAACAACCTTTACAGGGAGAACTGGTGGGTCGGGCAGTGGCAGAACGGAGAGTTTTACGGGATTGCGCCTGCAACTCTGCCTGGCGCTAGGGAGGTCAGGTTTCCGAAGCCCGCGTGGCATGCAGACTGATACATCAATTTCCAAGATGAGCCGGCCAGGCTTTTTGCGACGGAACTCTTTGAGAAAACGACATTACGCCATTACGGTCACAGCCCGCGCATCGCGCTTCTGCTCGGCGACCGCGATGGAGAGACCATGCGGCGACCGTTAAGCGCGCCGGCGCCGTAACCCCGTCGGCTTGGGGGCGCCGCCATCGACCGCGGCCGGGCGCCGTTTTGAATTTGCCGTCGACGCCGTCTTGGGGCCGTCAACGTCGCGATGATCGGCTTAGGCGAGACTCTGCGGATCGGTGCGCTCGTCGGGCATGAATTCCCCGGCGGAGGCGCGCTGGTGCAGGTCCCAGGGCGAGGCGCCGGCTTGGCGCGCCGCCGTCATCTTGTCGAGGTCGATTTGCGACCGTCTCGGACGTTCGCCCATCGGCGGCGCGCTGCGCATATGCTCCGTCGCCGTCCATTCATTGCCATAGTTATTGACATTGAGTTCAACGCTATTCTGGTCGGGATCGGTGTAATAAACGGCCGTCTGCAGGCCTTCATCGACCGCCATCACGGGCAGAACGCCCAAGCCTTTGAGGCGCGCGCAGGTGCCGGGCAAATCGTCGAGGGTCTGGTATTCAAAGGCGACGTGTTGCACCCGAACGTGGCGGAGCTTCTCCGGATCGACCATGGCGCCCGGCGTTTCGAAAAAGACAATGCGATGATGGACGTCGTCGTTGCTTACGAAGGCGAATGCGGAAAATGGCGCCCGCCCTCGAGCTATGGGCGGCAAAGAGGCGCGGTGGTTGACCGTCATGCCCAGGACCTTGCGATACCAGTCGATCATGGCGTCCAAGTTTACGGTCGTCAGGCCATAGTGCTGCAACTTCGGATGGACGATGATTTCGGAATTCATCTTCGATCTCCCGCTGGCGGTTCAAGTCGGTTAGGAGCCATACAAAGACGTTAGGCGGCTGACAAAATCAACGCCCTTCTCGCAAATGTGATCGATGGAGACAAGTGCGTTGACAATCAAATAGTTAGGCGCCAAACTGATTGGCGGGAGACGGCAATGGGCAGTCGGCATTCCGCCAAACGCGGGTCGGGACCGCCGCACGCGGTCATGGAGGAGATTCGCAAGCGCCTCTCCGCACGGGAGGCGCAAGGGATGGAGGCGCTTTTTGCGCTGCGCGCGACGGCGCAGCAGGCGGAAAACGTGGTCGGCGAATGGATGACGGACACCGTGGGATCGGTCGCGCGTTACCAGATCTTGATGGCGCTGTGGGCGACGAAAGCCAATGGAATCCCGCATAAAGACATCGTCGAAGCGATGGGTGTGACGCGAGCCACCGTCTCAGGCCTCATGGCGGCTCTCGAACGCGAGGGCTTCGTCAAGTCCACTCAGCATCAAGACGATCGTCGGCAACTGATCGCGCGCCTGACTGCACGAGGCGAGGCCGTCATCAAGAAGGCGTTTGACGCCGACTTGGCCCGATTTCGCACGCTGTTCGCGTCTCTGTCATCGGCCGATCTGACCCATTTGACGGCGCTGCTGCAGCGCGTCCGTGAGGGCTTGGCGGCCCGCCCGTGAGCGCCATTCTCCGAGCTCCGCATGACGATCACGGTGCGCGCATCGCGCTTCCGCTCGGCGACCGCCATGGAGGGAACATGCGGCGATCGTTAAGCGCACTGGCGCCGAACCCGCGTAACCGCGTAACCCCGAGGTCAATGGCGGGCTGGGTAGCGCCCATCGCGCAGGCTTCGGCCGTAGACCGTAAGCCGAATGCCGCGGAGAATCGTTAATTCCGGAGGCCGTCATGAACTGGAAAGACCCGCGCGTGCGTCGAACCTGTCTTCTGTTGGCGCCGGCCTTCACTGCCTTCGACGCCGGAATGGGGTTTGCGAGGTGGGATGGCGGCTTGGGAACGCGATTGACCGCATCGTCAGCCGCTCTCGCCGCGATCGCGACGGTTCTTTTCCTCATGGCGGGTCTCTGGGACCTATGGAAGAATGGCGCGCCGCCCGCCTGAGCGAGGGTTTTACAGGGCCAGGATAGGAATTGCCCGATTTCGCGCTGTCGCCAAAGCCCTGAAACCGAAACGCCGTAACGCGCGGCTTGGCGCAGCCGGCGGCATGAGTAAACTGGCGCGGCCAACCCGTCGTTGAGAGGCTTCATGAGAATCGCAGTCATTTCCGCGCTCGCCCTGGCGCTCGGGGCGCCGCTCGCCGCCGCCGCGCCGCGCCACCTCCCGCCGCGCCACGTCGCGCCGCGTCACGCCGCGCTGCGCCACGCCGCGCCGCCGCGCCTGAAGATCCAGCCCTTCGACGTCAAGCCGGGGATGGAGCTGACGATCCCGATCGCGATCGTCGACGGCAAGGCGGTCGCCGGCGTCCCACGCTTGGCGACGCTCGGCGCGAGTCCGCCGAAGGACGGCGAGATCACGGTCGGCCTCGAGCGGGAGCCGGGGACGCTTTACAATCAGATCACGGTGACCGAGAAGACCGCGCAGCCGATCAACTTCCTCGTCACCGGGGCCAACGGCGACATCAAGATCGACGAAACGGAGATCTGCGGCCGGCTCGACGCGCCGATAAGCGCCCACATCGGCTCGATCCCGTGGCAATTCCGGCTCAACGGCTTCGAAGTCGGCAAGGGCGCCGGGAGCTGCGAGTAGGGCGCGGCGCTTCGTCAGCTTGGCGGCGGCGGCGACGGCGCTAGACTGGCTTGCATCGATCATCGCCTGCGAGGTGCCATGGGAACCTTCGTCATTCGCGCCAGCGCCGCGGCGCTCGCGCTTCTCCTTATCGCGCCGTGCTTGGCCGACGACTTGCCGCAGAAGCCGACGCCGTTCGACATCAAGCCGGGCCAGGAGCTGACGATTCCCGTCGCCGTCGTCGACGGCCAGGTCGTCGTCGGCGCGCCGCGCGCCTCGAAGCTCGGAACCGCCGCGCCGAAGGACGGCGAGATCACCGTCGGGCTGACGCCGGCGCCGCTCGGGTCGTGGTTGGAGACGGTGACGGCGACGGAGAAGACGGCGGCGCCGATCGACTTCCTCGCCACCGGCGTCAACGCCTACGTCAAGATCGACGAGGCGGAGATCTGCGGCCGCCTCGACGCGCCGACCTCGGCGCACATCACCGCCGCCTCGTGGCGCGTGGTGCTGAGGGGGTTCGAGGTCGGCAAGGGTGGACCGGCCTGTCCGTGAACCCTGGGATTGCGGGGCGATGACGCGCGGCGCGGGCTATGGTCAGTCGGCCGCGCGCGCTCCCTGTTCGGGCGGCGCGCCCGTCGCGGCGGCGAAGCGGGCGCGATAGACGCCGAGGTTTTCGCTCACGCGTTCGACATAGTCGCGCGTCTCGTCGAATGGGATGCGCTCGACCCAGTCGACCGGATCGATTTTGCCGGTGCGCGGATCGCCGTAGGCGGCGAGCCATTGCGCGACGCGCCCGCCGCCGGCGTTGTAGGCGGCCAAGGCGAGCTCCAGCGAGCCGCCCTCGTCCTCCATCAACTGGCCGAGATACGCGGCGCCGAGTTGAAGGTTGAACGCGGGATCGGCGTTGAGGCGCGAGGGGTCGAAGGCGACGCCGACGCGGCGCGCGGTCTCTTGCGCGGTCGAAGGCAGGATTTGCATCAGGCCCTTGGCGCCGGCGCCCGAGACGGAGCGCCAGGCGAATTCGCTCTCCTGGCGCGCCACCGCATAGACGCTCGCCAGGTCCGCCGAATGCGGCAGTGGCGCGAAGGACGGCACGCCGAAGGTCGGGAACGCCGCCGCGTCGACGGCGAAGCCGCGTTCGGTCGCGATCTTGCCGAATTCGACATTGGTCGTCGCGTCGGCGTGGGCCGCCACGACTTCGGCGAGCGCGGCGATCTGCGCCTCGTCGCGCCAGCGGCCGGCCGCCGCTTCGGCCAGAGACGTCGCGAGGTCGTCGAGGCCCGCGGCGTAGAGCCATTCGACGACGCGCGTCGCCTCCTGGCGGTCGTCGCCGCGAGCGACGGTCGCCGGCGCGCGCAACGCGAGCTCGGCGCGGCCCAGGCGCTTAGCCGCCAGTTGGCCGTAGTAGGCGATCGGGTGAAGCGCAGCGCGCTCGAAAAAGCGGCGCGCCTCGTCGTCTTGGCCCATCGCCTCGGCGGCGCGCCCCTGCCAATAGGCCGCGCGCGCGATCGACAGCGGCGTCTCGGCGATCGCGCTCGCCGCGGCGAAGCGGCGCGCCGCCTCCGGCGCGTCGTCGACGAAACGCAGCGCGATCCAACCGGCGTGAAACGCCGCGTCGACGCGCGCCGGAACGGAGGCGGGCGCCGCGGCCGCGCAGATTTCGTAGGCCTTTTCGTATTCGCCGAGGTCGAGCAGTTCGCGCGCGACCATGCGTTGCTCGCTCCACCACTTGTCCGGGTCGATCAGCGCGGCCGGGTCGCTCGGCGCGCGCTTGAGCCAGGCGGCGGCCTCCAGCGCCCGATTGGCGCGGCGCGCGTCCTGAACGCGTGCGAACGTCAGGCCGGGATCGCCCTGCAGCGCGGCGGGCACGGCGGCGATCGCGCGCGCCGGCAGCGGGCCGCGCATCGCGACGACGCGCGCGCGGGCGAGCGCGACTTCGTCGGGGCCGGCGAGCGCCGCCGCGCGCATCGCCGGTTCGACCTTTTCGGCGTAGAGCAGCCGGTCGGCGCGAAACTTGTGGTCGGCGCGGGTCAGCGTCGCGGCGAACTCCCCGAGAATCGCGCGCTCGGTCCAGGCGTCGAGATCGTCGTCGCGCCACAGCGCGCGCACGATCCGCTCCGCCTCCTCGCTCCGCCCGGCGGCGCGCGCGGCGCGCGCGGCGGCGAGCTTGCCGGCGGGGGTGCGCGGCGGATCGCCCGCCAGCGCCGCGGCGATCAGCGGCGGCGCGGCGCGCTCGGTGTAGAGGTGGGCCTCTCGTTCGCCTCGGATCCAGTCCTCGTCCGGCCAGTCGGGATGGGCGGCGGCGAAGGCGGCGAGGCGCCGGTCGTCGGGATCGGCGGCCAGGCGCAGACCCGCCCATTCCGCCGCCGCGCGCTCGATCGGATCGGCGATCTTGTTGGCGATGGCGTCGCCCCCCGCCGCGTCGCCCTTGCGGTAGAGCGCCGCGGCGGCGGCCAGCGCGGCGGCGTCGAGCCGCGCGGCGGGCTTGGCCTCGGGGGCCGGCGCGGCGGCGGGGCTCGGGGTCGGCGCGGGCGCAGGCCCGGGCTCGATAGCGCCGATCGGCGTCGGATCGATTTCGGCGACGGGCGCCGGCGGGGCCGGCGCGGCGACCGCGAGCGAAGCGCTCGGCGCCCCCTCGGGGGGGGCCGCCGCGGTTCGCGGCGCGGCGGCGACGAGCCGCGCCGGGACCTGAAGCGGCGCGGACGCGGCCTCGCGCGCGCCCGGCGCCTGGCGCGCCGGATCGTTCTGCGCGCCGAGCCCGGCAAGAAACAGCACGCTCAACCCCGCCGCCGCCGCGGCGAAACGCAACACGATCATCTTAAGAACCCTCGGCGGGAATCTTGCGCCCGCTTTGCTGAGCAACCGTTAACCACGGCGCATTCGGCTTCTCCCTCTTTCCCACGCCGGCTCTTGGGGTTATGTGTCGATCCGGGCGCGCCGCGGGCGGGCCCGTTCCACGACGAGTTGGAAACGCGAAATGGACAAGCGCGCCAAGTTTCACGGATCGATGCCGGCCCTCATCACGCCCTTCAAGGAGGGGAAAATCGACG
>Ga0326727_10023864_pt1 | contig 11628 bp, 8 predicted proteins | sample MB2enrmetagenome_FD_207643 | JGI IMG/M metagenome (GOLD analysis project Ga0326727, IMG submission 207643) | Lab enriched peat soil microbial communities from McLean, Ithaca, NY, United States - MB29MY | ecosystem: Environmental > Terrestrial > Soil > Wetlands > Peat | place: USA: New York... | reverse complement strand
GTGCTGACCGACGACACCAATCTGGCGGCCATGTACCAGGCCACAGCGTATCCAATCTACGTGGTCATCGACCGTGATGGTTTCATCGTGGGCACACAGCGCGGAGCGGCCGGCGAGCAACCATTGCGGCGCTTGTTGAGCAAAGCCGGGTTGGAATAGCGCCCTACAAAGAATAGCGCACTGCAAAAAAATCGGCGGGCCGGAGGGGGCCCGCCATTTCCGAGGATGAGCGTTTATCTTGGGGGGTTGTCACTGCTGCGGACTTACATCGGTTGACCGGTCGGCGGTTCCGCCCTGCGGCATCGCGTTGGTGTTGGCGTTCGGTGCGGACTGCGGCAGCATCGGATTCCCGTTGGTTCCCATGCCCTGATTGCCGGCATTGAGGTTCAGTGAGTAAACACGCACGTCAACGCGGCGATTCTCTTTGCGATCCGCGCGGGTCTTGTTCTCTGCATTGGGGTCCTCACTGCCGATGGCCACCACATGGATCTTGCGCGGGGGAACGTTATGCACGGCCAGATACCGCAGCACAGCGTCGGCGCGATGCTGACTCAAAGCAACGTTGTAATCCTTGCTGCCGGTGCGATCCGTATAGCCTTCCACTTCGATCACATAATTCTTCGCGCTGGCGAGGTTCTGAATCGCTTCATCGAGCTTCTGCTTATCATCCTGCGTGAGGACGCTCTTGCCGAAACCGAAGTAGACCTTCTCCGTGCTCGCTAACTGGTAATTATCCAGGTTAGAGACTGTTTGATCGAGCCGCGAGCCAACCTGATTCGCCGCATTCCGGGCGGTGTCGGCGCGTTGCCCGGCATCCTGCGCGAGACTTGTGGCGCGATTGGCGGCATCGGCTGCCTGCTGCGCCTGACGGCCTGCCTCCGCGGCCTTCTCATCCACACCGGCTACCTGGCGGTCCAGATCGCCGATGGACTGTTTGTTGTCCGCGGTCTGCTTCTGTACGGTGTTCACTTGTTCTTGTACGGGCGCAATCTGATTCCGTACATTCTTTTGTGTCGCAAGACAGCCCTGATTGACCAGCGCGAGTCCGGCGACGGCGGGTACCAGTATCAGTTTCCAAATATTCATAGCGTCTCCCTGTCGGCTCGGCCAATGCACGAGCGGTTCCATCACGCATCGTGATGATTCTTCGGTTGTTGGTGTCCGTTACCCGGCAAAATTTACGCCGGAGAACGGAAAGTTACTCACATTAGAATCAATCGGTATTTTTCCGATGGTGACCACTTACTCGCTTTTACGGACATACAGACTCCGATGAACACACTTATCCCCACCGGCATTACACGCAATTAACTTACAGCCGCGGTTAGTTCTTCGCGGCCAAATCGAGCGAATAAACCCGAAGATCCACGCGGCGATTTTCCTTGCGATCGGCGCGCGTCTTGTTCACTGCTTTTGGATCTTCACTGCCCACGCCCACAACGTGAACCTTGCGCAGGGGCACATCATGCAGGGTCAGGTATCGAAGAACCGCATCGGCGCGCCGCTGGCTGAGCGCGAGATTGTATTCCTTGGCGCCCGAATGATCGGTGAACCCTTCCACTTCGATCACGTAATACTTGTATCCGGCCAACGACTGAATGGTCTGATCGAGCTTGGCCTCTTCGTCCTTCGTCAGGTTGCTCTTGCCAAGGGCGAAGTAAACCTTCTGCGTGTTCTGTAATTGGTAACTGTCCAGGTTACCGAGCTTGGCGTTTACCTGATCCGCGCTGGCCTTAGCCGCGTCGGCGCGCTGTCCCGCCTGGTTGGCTGTGTCGTTCGCATGAGCCGCCGCTTCGCTGGCGCGCTGGGCCGCTTCGGCTGCTTCCTGTGCGCGCTTCCCTGCTTCCACGGCTTTCTCGTCCACGCTGGCTACTTGCCGGTCGAGATCGCCAATAGCCTGCTTATTCTCGGCGGCCTGCTTCTGTACCTGATTGACCTGGGTTTGCACAGGCTGAATTTGCTGCTGCACGTTCTTCTTGGTCGCGAGGCAGCCCTGACTTACAAGAGCCAGTCCGATGACGGCGGGGATTACGGTCCACTTCACTATGTTCATAGCTCTCTCCTGAGATCGCTCGATGTTACAGAACCGACCCGCACGGACTGACCGGACTCCTGTCTCGTCTGCGTGATCGTCCACGAAGAAGAGTACAGTGGATGCACGACGGCATCCTGGCACCACGCATTAAGCGGCTTTCATTGAGGCGCAGCCGTTATCGCCGGACCAGCTAACAACCGGGCGCACTGTCTGTCACCCGTAAAAGAGTCAGCCGGGGGTCGGAACTTTCTTAGACTTCTAATGTTTCTGAAACGCGTGTTGGATAACAGGCCCAGTCTACTAAAGCGCCCACGCGATGTAAACCACGCCTTTGCAGGAGGTTACTGCAATCCGAACGCGTCCGTAATCGTGACCGGATCATGAGACGATTCGTGATAGGATTGGGGCATAGTCATGCGTAGTGTGGCCATCTCGTCAATGGTGCTGCTTCTGGTAGCTGTACTGCTGAGTGGACCCTGCGCTGCCTGTTTCGGCGGCTCCCAGTCCTGCTGCACTCCCTGCGATCATTGCAAGAAGCCCGCTAAGTGCGCAGCAGCGCCGGTAAACCTGAGTCATCTGCAAAAGGTCCATTCCGGCGTCAGCTTTTCTCTGGAAGAGAGCGGCGTAACCCTGAGTTCGCTATTCGCTCCGCGAGTTTCCCGCGAGGCGTTCACTACAGACACTCCTTACTCGCCACCCGATCTCTATCTTCGTAACTCTGTCCTGAATATCTAGCGCCCCCTCGTTCACTTATTCGTTCGTGGACCGAGGGAGGAACTATGCGTACTAGTCCGTTAGTGTTTTTTCTGGCGGCCGCCGTTGGCGCAGCGGAGCCGCCGCTCCAGTTACATCAGTTAGTGGAAGATGCGCTCGCGCACAATCCGGAGATACTCGCGGCGCAGAAACGCCTGGAGGAAGCGAGGCAGCGGCCGGCCCAACGATCGGCTCTTCCCGATCCCACGGTCTCCTTCGGGTGGAACGGCAACGGCAATCCTCTGCCTGGAGCGGGATTGGGGACACAACCCACCGCCAACATCGGCGTCATGGCGTCGCAGGAGTTTCCATGGCCAGGCAAGCTCAGGCTGCGGGGCGACATCGCGCGGCGGGAAGCCGAAACGGAGGCCGAAGAATACCGGGCCGTGGAGCTGAATGTCGTTTCCAGACTGAAGCAGGCTTATCATCGGCTGCACCACGCGTATCAGATGCAGGGTGTCCTGGAACGCAACCGCGATTTGCTTCGCAACCTGCTCAGCGTGACGGAAGCGCGTTACTCCGTGGGCAAGGCGCCGCAACAGGATGTTTTCAAGGCGCAGACACAGCTCTCCGTGATCGAGACTCGCGTGATCCAGATGGAGCGCGAGCGGCACGCCCGCGCAGCCGAGATCAACACGCTGCTGGATCGCCGTCCCGATTCACCACTCGGCCAGCCGCCCGACGAGAAGGCAGACACGATAGGCTTCACCCTCGAAGACCTGGAAGCGAAGGCAGGCGAAGCCGCGCCCGAACTGCGGCGCGACCGGAAGATGTTGGAACGCGCCGAGACGGCGTTGAACCTGGCGCACAAGGATTACTATCCCGACGCGACGCTCAACGCCGGTTACTACAACATGGGCGCGATGCCACCCATGTATATGTTCCGCGCCGACGTCAAGGTTCCCATTTACTATCGACGCAAACAGCGGGCCGCTGAAACGGAGCAGGCCGAGGGTATCGCCGAAGCGCGGCGGACTTACGAAGCCGCGTCACAGGCCCTGCTTTACCGGATCAAAGACGACTATCTCACCGCCCAGACTGCTTCGAAGCTGATGGAGATCTACGACAAGACCATCCTGCCGCAGGCGCGCTTCGCGGTGGATTCGTCGCTGGCCTCCTACGAGAACGGCACAACGGACTTTCTCAACGTTCTGAACAACTATATGGCCGTCTTCGATGCCGAAATGAATTACCACGAGCAGATGCAGGAGTTCCACCTCGCCCTCGCAAGGCTGGAGGAACTTACCGGCGTCGAGTTAATGCACTGAGGTCTGTCATGAAGAATCTTGCTTTAGTTCTCACGTTGGTGGCCGGTTTCGCGGCTGGTTATGGCTGGACACGGTGGCACGGCGCTGAAGTTCACGGAGCCGGCAAGCCTGATCGAAAGATCTTGTATTGGGTGGACCCGATGCATCCCTCGTATAAGTCGGACAAGCCCGGCATCGCGCCCGATTGCGGAATGAAGCTGGTGCCAGTCTATGAGGACCAGCACAAAACAGAAGGTATGGCTCCGGCCGGCGCCATCCACGTCAGCTCCGACAAGCAGCAATTAATCGGCGTGCAGTATGGCACTGCGTCATTCACAACTAACACCGAGACCATTCGCGCGGTGGGACGTATCGCACAGGATGAAACGAAGCTCACCCGGGTGCATCCTCGTGTGGAAGGCTGGATTTCGAAGACCTTCGTCGATTACACGGGTCAACTGGTAAGGAAAGGCGATCCGCTACTTACTATCTACAGTCCCGAAATGCTGGCCAGCGAGCAGGAGTTGTTACTGGCATTGCGCGCTCGCGATCAGATGAAAGCCGGCCCGGTGAAGGAAGCCTGGGGCAACAGCGAGTTACTCCTCGAAGCCACGCGCCGACGCCTGCAACTGTTCGACCTCAGCCCGGCGCAGATCGATCAGGTGGAGCGCACCGGGAAGCCGATCGAATCCATAACTCTGTTCTCGCCTGCCGACGGCTACGTCACCGCGCGCAACGCATACCCGAGCCAGCGCGTGACACCCGACACCGAGCTGTACACACTGACCGACCTGAGCCGCGTGTGGATAATGGCCGACATTTTCGAAGCCGACCTCGCTCGCATTCATGAAGGACAGAGCGCTCTGGTAACTGCTCCCGCGGGCGAACTCCCGCCGTTCAATGCGCGAGTGACTAACGTCCAGCCGCAAGTGGACCCGCAGACCCGCACCATGAAAGTCCGTCTGGAAGCGGCCAACCCGAGCCTGCGGCTGAAGCCGGACATGTTCGTCAACGTGCTGTTCGCTATCACGGGCGCGCCTAAGCTGACCGTTCCCGCCGACGCCGTGATGGACTCCGGCACAAAGCAGACCGTCTACGTCGACCGGGGCAACGGTTATCTCGAACCCCGCGCTGTGCAGATCGGCGCGCGTCTGGGAGATCGCATCGAGATCGTCGCCGGCCTGAAGCCGGATGAGCGAATCGTGACCTCCGGCACCTTCCTGATCGATTCGGAGAGCCGTATGCAAGCGACAGCCCCACCGGAGCATTCGCATGATTGACGGAATCATCGAATTCTCCGCGCGTAACCGGTTTCTGGTGTTTGTGCTGGTTGGCTTCGCCGTAGCTACAGGTATCTGGTCCATGCGGCACATCCCCCTGGACGCGATTCCCGACCTCAGCGACACCCAGGTGATTGTTTATTCACGATGGGACCGCAGCCCGGATATCATCGAGGATCAGGTCACTTATCCGATAGTTACCGCCATGCTGGGCACGCCGCGCGTGAAGGCTGTGCGCGGCTTCTCGGATTTCGGCTATTCGTTCGTCTACGTGGTCTTCAACGAGGGCACCGATGTTTACTGGGCGCGCTCGCGCACGCTGGAGTATCTGTCAAGCGTCATACCGAAACTGCCTCAGGGCGTGAATACCGAACTCGGTCCCGATGCGACAGGCGTTGGATGGGTATTTCAATATGCGCTGGTGGATACCAGTGGCAAACATAACCTCGCCGAGCTGCGCTCATTGCAGGATTGGTTTCTGCGCTACCAGCTTCGCTCGGTCCCGGGGGTGGCCGAAGTGGCGCCACTGGGCGGTTTCGTTCGCCAGTATCAGGTGAACGTCGATCCGAATCGCCTACAGGCGTACAACATTCCCATCTGGCGCGTGGTGGACGCCGTGCGCCAGGGCAACAACGACGTGGGTGGCCGGTTGCTGGAGATCAGCGGCGCGGAATACATGGTGCGGGGACGCGGCTACGCGCGGTCGGAAGACGACATCGGCAACATTGCGCTGATGTCATCACCAACTCGTGTGCCGGTGCGCGTGCGCGACGTCGGTCAGGTGGTGCTTGGTCCGGATTTGCGCCGTGGAGTGGCCGATTGGAACGGCACCGGTGAGACGGTTTCCGGCATCGTCATCATGCGCCAGGGCGAGAACGCCCTCGCGGTGATCGATCGCGTGAAGGAGAAGATTCGCGAGATCGAGCCGAGCCTGCCCAAAGGCGTGAAGATCGTCTCCGCCTATGATCGCTCGGAGTTGATCCATCGCTCCATCGACAATCTCGAAGACACACTGATCGAGGAAATTGTCATCGTTTCGCTGGTGATTCTGATTTTCCTGTGGCACGTGCCCAGCGCGATCATCCCGGTGATCACCATCCCGGTTGCCATCATTGTCAGCTTCATTCCGATGCAGGCGATGGGGCTGACCTCGAATATCATGTCGCTCGGTGGAATTGCCATCGCCATCGGCGCCATGGTGGACGCGGCCATCGTCGTGGTGGAGCAAACGCACAAGCGGCTTGAGGAGTGGGAGCGCGGAGGCCGCAAGGAAGATTACCACCGCGTGGTCATCGACGCCGTGAAATCCGTAGGCGCCCCCAGTTTCTTTGCGCTGCTGGTGATTGCCGTTTCGTTCCTGCCGGTGCTCACGCTGGAAGCGCAGGAAGGACGCCTCTTCAGACCGCTCGCCTACACGAAAAACTTCTCAATGATCGTCGCCGCGGCGCTGGCCATCACGCTGGATCCGGCCATGCGGCTGCTGTTCACGCACATGAAGAACTTCAGCTTCCGCCCGCGGTGGCTGGCGCGAGTGGCCAGCGCGGTCCTCGTGGGCAAGATCCACTCCGAAGAGAATCACCCTATCAGCCGTGTTTTGATTCGTTTTTATGAGCCGGTCTGCGCGTGGTGCCTGCGCTGGAAATGGGCGGTAATTGTGGGCGCCGTGGCATTGGTAGCCCTCACGGTGCCGGTGTATCGGAAACTGGGCTCGGAGTTTATGCCGCCACTGGATGAAGGTTCGTTGTTATTCATGCCATCCACGCTGCCGGGTATTTCGCTGGACGACGCGCAGCGCCTCATGCAAGTACAGGACCGGCTCATTCGCCGGTTCCCGGAGGTTGAAAGCGTACTCGGCAAAGCGGGCCGCGCGGAAACGTCTACCGATCCCGCGCCGCTTTCCATGATGGAGACCATCGTTGTTCTCAAGCCGCAATCGGAGTGGCCGAAGACGGAAACCTGGTATTCGAACCGGGCGCCACACTGGCTGCTGCCCGCGCTGCGGCGCATCACTCCCGACCACATCTCGACGGACCAGCTCATAGACCAGATGGACGATGCCCTGCGTCTGCCCGGCGCTTCCAATGCCTGGACCATGCCGGTGCGAAACCGTATCGACATGCTGACCACGGGCATCCGCACTCCCGTGGGAATCAAGATCTTCGGTGCGGACATCAACGCCATCGAACAGATCGGCGCCGAGATCGAGCACGTGCTTCCAGCCGTGCGCGGCACCCGCAACGTTTTTGCGGAGCGCACCGGCGGCGGCTACTTTCTCGATTTCGACTGGAACCGCGACGCGCTGGCGCGCTACGGCCTCACCATCGAAGACGCTCAGGGCGTGCTCACAAGCGCGGTGGGCGGAGAAAACGTGACCACCACCGTGGAGGGCCGCGAACGCTATCCGGTGAACGTCCGCTATCTGCGCGATTATCGCAGCGACATCGGCCGGCTCAGTCGAATGTTGGTTCCCGTGATGAATGGGCAGACGCAGGTGCCCGTATCGGAATTGGCCACCATTCGCGTGCGCTCCGGCCCGGGTATGCTGCGCGACGAAAACGGGATGTTGTCCGGCTATGTGTACATCGACGTTGCCGAGCGCGACGTGGGCAGTTACGTGGATGAGGCGAAGCGCCTGGTACGCGACAGTATATCGCTGCCGCCCGGCTATACGCTGGCCTGGAGCGGCCAGTACGAAGCGATGCAACGTGTGCGGGAGCGGCTGAAAGTTGTGCTGCCGCTCACGCTGTTCCTCATCCTGATGCTGCTTTACATGAACACGAAGTCGGCGGTGAAGACGCTGATCATCATTCTCGCGGTGCCGTTCTCGGCGGTGGGCGCGATCTGGCTTCTTTACATGCTGAACTACAACGTCAGCATCGGGGTTTGGGTGGGGCTCATCGCGCTCATGGGCGTCGACGCGGAGACCGGCGTGTTCATGCTGCTGTATCTCGATCTGGCGTATCAGCGCGCGAAGGTGGAAGGCCGGTTGCGCAGCCTGCGCGATCTGCGAGACGCGATTCAGGTGGGCGCGGTGAAGCGTATCCGCCCCAAGTTTATGACGGTGGCGTGCATGTTTATGGGCCTGGTGCCCATCATGTGGTCCACGGGTTCGGGCGCGGACGTGATGAAACGAATCGCCGCGCCTATGATCGGTGGTATCTTCACTTCGTTTGTACTTGAACTGATGGTTTATCCCGCAATTTACGAGGTCTGGAAATGGCATTTCGAATTAAAAAGAGCTATCTCGCAATCGTGATTCTGGCCGCGTCGCTGCCGGCGCAACCGCTGAGTTTCAGGGCGAGGAAACATCCGCTGACAGTTGACGACGCCGGGGTGACTCTCGACCAGCATCACTGGACTTACACCGACATTCGGCGGCTTACTTTGGCGCCTGATCGGCTTACTGTTCTGACTTACGAAGATAGTAAGTGGCGTCCCGGCCGCGAGCGAACTTACAGCGTGGATCATTTGCCCGATGGAGCCGCAGCGAAGCTTTATCCGCTTTTTTTCGCGCATATGGACCAGCGCTTCATCGCTGAGATGGTTGAACAGGGCATCCGGCCTTTGTGGCAAATGCCTGCGAAGCTGGAGCAGGGCTGGGGCGGCGCAAACGGCACACTGACCATTGGAGCCGACCGTATCGTATTCGATTCCGCCGAGCGCAACGCCTCCCGCACCTGGCGTTACGTCGATATCGCGAACATCAGCCACTCCGGCCTGTTCGATCTTTCGCTGAACACGCAACTGGGCACGGAAGTCAGGTTCACGCTGAAGCAACGGCTCCCTGAAGATCGCTTTCAGGCCCTTTGGCTTCGTCTCGAGGAACTCAACGGCCTCACGCCTTATCGGGCACGGCTCAGCCAGCACTGACTTATAATCGGGCCGATGGACAGTTCGCGCAACCCGTATCTCGCCATTCGCGCCGTCAACGTTTATGTGCGGGATCAGGAGCGCAGCAAGAACTTTTTCATAGACCAGCTCGGGTTCAGACTGGCCTACGACGCACAGGTGCAATCAGGCGTTCGATTGCTCGCGGTCACGCCGCCCGACGGCGCCACGGTCCTCTCGCTGATGGCCCCAAAACCCGGCACACCGGCCCATAAGCTGATTGGCCGAGCCACGCAGATTGTCTTCTTCACGGACGACGTTCCCGCCGTTTTTCGCGCGTGGAGCCGGCGGGGTGTTCGATTCCTGCAATCCCCACGGCTGAGGCGAATCAAATTCGATGCTTCGGCGGCGCCGGGAGAGGAGAAGGCTGTGTGGGGAGGAGTCTCCGCTCGATTCACGGATGTCGATGGCAATTCATTCGCTCTTGCCAGTTACGACGCGATGACGCGGTCGGTTGAGGAACAGCGCCGGGCCGCGGAAGAAAAACTGGAGTTCGAACGGCGCGCCACGCAGGAACTGGAGATCGCCAAGCAGGTGCAGGCGCGATTGTTCCCGCAGACGCTGCCTCGGCTCGCCACTCTGGATTATGCCGGCACATGCATTCAGGCTCGCCAGGTGGGTGGCGATTACTATGATTTTCTCGACCTCGGCGGACGGCGGCTCGGTTTGGTGGTGGGCGATATTGCCGGGAAAGGGATCGCTGCCGCGCTTCTGATGGCCAATCTGCAGGCGAATCTGCGCAGCCAGTGCGCCATCGCGGTCGGCGAACCGCGGCGGTTTCTGCAATCCGTCAACCGGCTGTTCTATGAGAACAGCGTTGACAGCGCCTACGCCACGCTGTTCTTCGCCGAGTATTGCGACGCGTCAAGGCACCTGCGCTACGCGAATTGCGGGCATCTTTGCGCGCTTCTTCTGCGGCGCGACAGCACGCTCGAACGGCTAACTTCCACCAGTACCGTCCTGGGACTCTTCAAGGAATGGGACTGCTCTCTTGGCGAACAGCAACTCGAACCGGGCGATACGCTGGCGCTCTACACGGACGGCATTACGGAATCGTTCAATAAGGCTGAGGACGAGTTCGGAGAGCACCGCCTGACCGACGCTTTACGCAGGCATCATAAACTGCCGCCGCGGGACCTGTTAGCCGCGATTGTGGATGAGGTTCGCCGCTTCAGCGTCGGAGAACAACACGACGACATTACTTTGATCGTCGCCCGCTGCAAGGCGTAGCAGGTTTACAACTGCCAGGAGCGCGCCACTCCGGCGGGCAGCGGAAGCGGCCATGAGTTCAGAGTGAGGTGATCAAGCGCCCAGAAATTCACCAGCGAAACAAGGCCCCGGGCCTGCAGCCATTCGGATGTCCAGGGGCAGCCGCCGTTGAACCACGCAACCAGCCACGCCAGAGAGCCGGCTGGCCATGTGTTCGGCGAGGTCATCGGGAACATGATCGACGCTTTGATCTTGGCGAGGTTGCGCTCCTGGCTGCCGAACGAGAGCGCCTCCATCTTGATGCGATCCAGCCCGGAAGTGGACTGCGCCGAGTATTCGGCAGGAAAGTTGACGTAGTTGTTCAACCGGCCGCCGATACCAAAAGCATTCGTCACCGGATACGTCACGTCATACGGATAGAGCAGCTCAAACTGCGTCCCCGGCGTAGCGGTCAGGATCGCTGTCCGCAGGCCATCGATGTGGGTCTTGATCGTCTCGCGAAGAAAGTTCGCATCGGCGTAATCGTTCACCGAGGGATCGCTGTTGATCGTGTCGAAATAGCTCAGCGGCCGGCCGAGAGCTGATGACGCCTGGGCCGTTGTGTATGAGTCGTAGAAAGCCATGCCCGCGTGTTGCTCTCCGCCGCTCGAGTTTGTATACCAGTCGAAATACCACCAGAGGAACTCGCCAAACTGGATCCACGGCGTCAGTCCAGCCGCGGCCTGCGACGCGGCCAGTTCCTTGCACACTTCCGCTTGATACGTCTGCACAGATGGAGCGAAAGTGCATTGCGTGGAATTGAGGTTGCTGAATCCGGTGGCCGTCAGCACCGCGGTGCCATCGGTGAAGCGCGCTGCGTAGACGGCGCCCCCGGAGGGATCATCGGGCGGGTTGACCAGTTCCATCGATACCGCGCTCACCACCTGAAAGCCGTTCGCTGCGGCCTCGTTGAAAAAGTCGGCGTGCCAGTCCGTGGCCGCGCGATTCACTGCCGGAGTGACGGAGGCATCGATCATCCATTGGCCCTGATCGCCGGTGTTGAGGTCGCCGCTGGTGGTTACCGTTCCTCCCGCGCTTGTCGCGCTGGCGCTGAACGTGAAGCTCCACAGTGGAGTGCGCGTGGTGATGGTGAGCGTCGCCGAAGCCGTGGTGGACCCCGCCGCTACCGCGGCCCACACGCCGACATACGTCTCATTCGTGAACGCTGCGAAGTGTT
>Ga0326727_10023863_pt1 | contig 11628 bp, 13 predicted proteins | sample MB2enrmetagenome_FD_207643 | JGI IMG/M metagenome (GOLD analysis project Ga0326727, IMG submission 207643) | Lab enriched peat soil microbial communities from McLean, Ithaca, NY, United States - MB29MY | ecosystem: Environmental > Terrestrial > Soil > Wetlands > Peat | place: USA: New York... | reverse complement strand
CTAGCCGACGATGCCTTGACCGTGAGCTATTCGGTGACAGCTTCGTCCATCAACGCCAGGAAGGTTCTCAGGCCGGGGCAATATCCCTACATGTTCGACGTCGTCGAATTGTTTGTGACCTTTTCGGAAACCGGATTTCCGTATTATGAATTCGAAGTGACGCCGTACAACCAGACGCTACAGGTGAAGATCGTCAGTCCCGCACGGCATCTGGAGCAGGTCGATCTGGGTCTGGTGTCGGCGGCGAACCTTCGGCCGGGCGGTTGGTCGGCGGAGTTGAAGGTCCCTCTGAAAGCGCTGGGCTGGGATGGTGATCCCGAGAAAATACGGGGAAATTTCTATTCCATCCTGCAGCGCGCGCCGAAACGCAGCTTCTGGAGTTCATTCCTGCCGAAAGCCAATAAGCCGAATTTTCATCAGCCGCAATTTTTTCAGCCGCTGCTGCGATGCGATTAGATCGGAGGATATTGGAAATGCAAAGACGTGATTTTCTAAAGGTCTCGGGTGGTTTATCGGCCCATTTGATTGTCGGCGGTTCGCTGCTTTCGGTGGGCCGTGCGGAGGCCGATACTGGTCTGCCGGTTGCAGCGCTGAAGGCGCGGCTTGATCCCAAAAAGGATATCGTCCTGCTTGCTGCGGACAAAGCCTCCGCCGCCAAGAACCTGTCATTCAACAGGCGAACTCAAATCGCGCCGCAACTGCGTGTCATCGCCGCGAGCGCCGGGGCCGTCAGCGCCACGATTCTCTGGGCCACAGAAAACGGCGTAGGCTTTGCGGTACGGTCGGGCGGGCACTCCTATGAGGGGTTTTCTCAGAGTCCGGATCTTGTGATCGACGTTCGCGGCATTGCTGCGATCAAGCTCTCGGACAACAATAAAGCGGTGTCGGTCGGCTCAGGAGCAAATCTCGGCTCGGTTTACACGCATCTCTGGCGTGCCGACGTGGCGATTCCAGCGGGAAGTTGTTTTCCGGTAGGCGTTGCCGGCCATTCGCTGGGCGGAGGCTTTGGACTGCTCGGGCGTCCCTTTGGCCTCGCCTGCGACAGTATCCTGTCGATGGAAGTGGTCGATGCGATGGGGCAGATTCGCACTGTCAGCGAGCAGAAGGATCCGGATCTGTTCTGGGCATTGCGCGGCGGCGGCAATGGAAATTTCGGCGTTGTCACCAATTTCAATTTTCGAACCAGCGCGGTCGATATGGTTGCCCGGTTCGGCATCAGCTGGAGCAGGTCGGTCGCTCAGGCGATAAAAATCGTGCAGGCGTGGCAGCAATGGCTGGCGGATTTGCCGCCCGCGATCACGGGCACACTGCACCTGGACACGGCTCCCGGGGGGCAAATCAAGGTGCATTTTGCCGGGTTGTCGGTACAATCAGAAAGCAAGCTGATCGCCGAGTTGAAGCGCCTGCAAAGGGTCGCCGGAGCCGCGGATCAGGTCTCCACAAAAACGCAGACCTTCAAGGCCGCCGCCATCGTCTTCGACGGCGGCGGCGCTCCCCAGGTCTTCATGAAGGGAAAATCTGATTACGTCATCGATCTCTTGAGCGATCAGGCCATATTGACGTTGCTGAGCGGTCTGCAGAGAGCACCGTCCCCGATTTCGGTGTTATTTGACACTTATGGCGGTGCGATCAACAAGGTTGCTTCCGATGCGACAGCGTTTGTGCACCGCGGGGAAACCAAATACTCGATCCAGTATTACAAGGAATGGAATAGTGCGGCCGATTCCGACGCTGACATCGCGATGATGAGGACCTTGTATGCCTCGATGCGGCCATTTGTTTCAGGTGGATCCTATGTGAATTATTGTGATCTTGATCTGGGCGAGCATTACGCTAAGGCCTATTGGGGCGATAACCTCGGCAGGCTGATGAAGATCAAGGCGCAATACGATCCGGGAAACATCTTCAGGCATGCCCAGAGCGTGCCGCTCGGCTAGCTTGTCGCGGTGATCTGCACTTCAAGTCTTGACCAAACCCCCAAAGGACCCATTTCGCTCACGGGCCCGGCACTCGGTACGCAAAATCCTGGTTTCGGTCCCGCCGTCTTGGCGCCTTACGGCGTGCGGTCGGCCGTCACCAGCCGGGCTTCCCGGATCGTGACCTTGGAACCTGGGGAGCGCAGGCAGCTAGCTTCGAAATTCGGCCAGGCCTGCTGCGAGCAATCGCGGCCCACCTTGTGGATGTCCAGCCGGTCCGACTTCGCAAGCGCGAGCGGAACGCTGGCCTCGACCTGTGGGGCAAAGCCCGGAAGAAGGGTGAGGGCAGCGGCAACAAACCCAGCGATAAAAATCGCTGCAACAGCCTTGATCATGACGGTCCCCTGTCGTTGGGGCCTTGGCGGCCCCGCATCTCGTTGGTTAACGCTTAGTTAGCGTTCGTTTCCGCACTTCTTCGCCAGCGTTCGAAAACGGTTTCTTCGCGCCGCAGTTGTGTTTCATCCCCCTCCTGGCGACGAAACATTGGCGGCTCGCATGGAAGACTCCGTGAGCCCACAAGTGGTTCAGCAATCAACAGAAAATAAAACCGTCGAGTTTGCCGCGCAGGCGGGAACCGGGGGCGGCTTGCGGGGTTGCGCGGAGCAGGGTAGAGGGGGGCTTATGCCCCGTATCGCTCTTTATCCTGGCTCCTTCGACCCCGTTACCAACGGCCATCTGGATGTCGTCCGACATGCCGTGGGCCTGTGCGATCGGCTGATCGCCGCTATCGGGGTCCATCCGAGCCGGAAGCCTTTGTTTTCCGTGGAGGAGCGGCTGGAAATGATTCGGGCGGTATTCGGTCCAGTGGCGGCGGCGGCGGGGTGCGCGTTCGACTGCACCACCTTCGACGACCTGACTGTGACGGCGGCGAAGCGCGCCGGCGCCACCATTCTCATTCGCGGCCTTCGGGACGGCACCGATCTCGACTACGAGATGCAAATCGCGGGCATGAATGAGAGCATGGCGCCCGAGGTTCGCACCGTGTTTCTGCCGGCATCACCGATGGTCCGCCCGATCACGGCCACGCTGGTGCGCCAGATCGCCGGCATGGGCGGCGATGTCTCGAACTTCGTTCCGCCGCTGGTCGCGGCCAGCCTGAAGACTAAATTCGCGCCATAAGTGAAAGCGCAGCCAACATGCTCTACCCCCTCATCTGATCCGGAGTTTTCATGATCCGTGCTCTCGCCCTCATCGCCGCGCTGATTTGCGCGGTCCCCGCGATCGCCCAGCCGCTTCCTGCGAAGCTCGACAAGGCTAATGCGATTGTCATCGACACCACCAAAGGCCGCATCATCATCAAGCTACGGCCCGACATCGCGCCCCAGCATGCCGAACGCATCAAGCTGTTGGCGCGAGACGGCTATTACAACAACGTGCCGTTCCACCGGGTCATCGAGGGGTTCATGGCCCAGACCGGCGACGGCAAGAATTTCAACGGTACCGGCGGGTCGAAATATCCGAATCTGCCGGCGGAATTTTCCAGCGTGCCGTTTACCCGTGGTATCGTCGGCATGGCGCGCACCAGCGATCCCAACTCGGCGAATTCGCAGTTTTTCATCATGTTCGCCGATGGTTCTTCGCTCAACGGCAAGTACACCGTGATCGGCGAGGTCGTGTCGGGCATGGATGTGGTCGACAAGATCAAGCGCGGCGAACCCGTGGTCGATCCGGACAAGATGCTCAAAGTTCAGGTCGCCTCCGACATCAAGTGAGGACCGGCGGTTTGCCGCCGGTCCCGGACTCGGCAATCTCCACCAAACCCGAAGGGGAAGAAAGCATGGCTGACACCGAAAATACTCTGGTTCTCGAAACCACGCAGGGACCGGTGACCATCGAGATGCGGCCCGATCTGGCGCCTGGACACGTGGCGCGGATCAAGGAACTGGTGCGCGAGGGATTTTACGATGGCATTGTGTTCCATCGCGTGATCGAGGGTTTCATGGCGCAGACCGGCTGCCCGCAGGGCACCGGCACCGGTGGTTCCGGCAAGAAGCTCAAGGCGGAGTTCAACAGCGAGCCCCATGTGCGCGGCACCGCCTCGATGGCGCGCGCCGCGAGCCCCGATTCCGGCGACAGCCAGTTCTTCATCTGCTTCGACGACGCCTCGTTCCTCAATAAACAGTACACCGTCTGGGGCAAGGTGACCTCGGGCATGGAGAACGTCGACAAGATCAAGCGCGGCGAACCGGTGCAGAACCCCGACAAGATCGTCAAGGCGCGTATGGCGCTCGACGACGCGGCGTGATCCCTGCCCCTTGATGGTGAGGGGCGTGCGAAGCACGCATCTCGAACCATGATGATAAGACGTTCTGTCCTCTTCATTGACGCAGCGCAGGCCTCGCTCGTCTGAATGAGGCGCACGGCTGGAGCGCATCGCGCCATGCGCACCGATCTGTTCGACTTCGAGCTTCCCGCCGCCAGCATCGCGCTGCGTCCGGCATCCCCGCGCGATGCCGCGCGAATGCTGGTGGTGTCGCCAGAGGCGCTGCTGAGCGATGGCGTCGTGGCCGACCTTCCGCGATGGCTCGAGCCGGGCGATCAACTGGTCGTCAACGACACCAAGGTGATATCAGCCAAACTGAGCGGTCGACGCATCGGCCGCAATACCGAGCCGAAGATCCAGGCGACGCTGATAAAGCGGCTCGACGGCTCGCGCTGGGAGGCGCTGGCCAAGCCCGCCAAGAAATTGTCCGAGGGCGATACGGTGCGCTTCGGCCATGAGGGCAGGGTATGTCTGCTCGGCCATCTCGACGCGAAGGTCGAAGCCAAGGGGAGTGATGGCGAGTTGACGCTGTCCTTCTCGCTTCATGGGCCGGCGCTCGACCAGGCCATCGCCGAACTGGGATCGCCGCCGCTGCCGCCTTACATCGCCTCCAAACGCGCGCCCGATGACCGCGATATCAGCGATTACCAGACCATGTTCGCGGCCAGCGAGGGGGCTGTTGCAGCGCCGACGGCAGGGCTGCACTTTACCCCGGCCCTTGCCATGGCGTTGGGCGAGCGCGGCGTCGCCATCCACCGCCTCACGCTGCATGTCGGGGCAGGGACCTTTCAGCCGGTCAAGGTTGAAGACACCGAAGCGCACCGGATGCACGCGGAGTGGGGTATGATCTCCGGCGATGTTGCCGCGGCGCTTAATGCGGCGCGGGCCAAAGGCGGCCGCATTGTTGCCGTCGGCACCACCATGCTGCGCCTGCTGGAGAGCGCCACCGCGGAGGACGGCACGATCGAGCCGTTTGCGGGCGAGACCGCGATCTTCATCACGCCGGGCTACCGGTTTCGCGCGGTCGATATTCTCTTGACCAATTTCCATCTGCCGCGTTCGACCTTGTTCATGCTGGTCTCGGCCTTCAGCGGCCTCGGCACGATGCAGCACGCCTATGCCCATGCCATCGAGCGGGGCTACCGGTTCTATTCCTATGGCGATGCCTGCCTGCTGTTTCGTGCTAAGTCCACCCCATGACAACTTGCAATCATTTCGAACTGCTGGGCGCAGATGGGCTGGCCCGCACGGCCATGCTGAAGACTCTGCATGGCCCTGTGCGAACCCCCGCCTTCATGCCGGTCGGCACCGCGGGTGCGATGAAGGGCCTGCATTGGCGGGAGGTCCGCGATGCCGGCACCGATATCGTGCTCGGCAATACCTATCACCTGATGCTGCGGCCCGGCGCCGAGCGGATCGCGGCGCTGGGTGGCCTGCAGAAATTCACCGGCTGGAACGGACCCATGCTGACCGACTCCGGCGGCTTCCAGGTCATGTCGCTTTCGCAGCTGCGCAAGGTCAGCGAAAGCGCGGTGAGGTTCCGTTCCCACATCGATGGTGCCAGCGTCGAGCTCTCGCCCGAACGCGCGATCGAGGTGCAGCTGCTGCTCGGCTCGGATATTGCGATGCAACTCGATGAATGCGTGCGACTGCCGGCGGAGCGCGGCGAGATTGAGCGTGCGATGCAACTGTCCCTGCGCTGGGCGGAGCGCAGCAAGCGCGCGTTCGAGACCGCGGTCCCAGGCAACCTGCTGTTCGGCATCGTCCAGGGCGGCGATGTGGCAGAACTTCGCCAGGCCAGCGCGAGGGACCTGGTCGAGATCGGATTTCACGGCTACGCCATCGGCGGCCTGGCGGTCGGCGAACCGCAATCGGTGATGCTGGCGATGATCGACGAGGTGGTGCCGTTTCTGCCGCGGGGCCGTCCGAGGTATCTGATGGGGGTCGGCACGCCCGAGGATCTGCTGGAAGCGATCACGCGCGGCGTCGACATGTTCGATTGTGTCCTGCCGACCCGCAACGGGCGACATGGCCTGGCCTTCACGCGCTTCGGTCCGATCAATCTGCGCAATGCCAGGCATGCCGACGATCCGCGGCCACTCGACGAGCAAAGCGACTGGCCCTCGACCAACACTTGCGCGCGCGCCTATCTGCATCATCTCGTCAAGTCAGGCGAGACGCTCGGGGCGATGCTGTTGTCCGAGGTCAATATCGCCTATTACCAGCGCCTGATGCACGACGTCAGGCAGGCGATATCTCAGGGCACCTTTGCAGATTTCTGCGAGCATACGCGCGCCGGATGGGCAAGGGGCGACATCGCCCCGCGCTAACTGCTAGCCGGCTCGGTAAAACCGGGGAGAAGCTATGGAAATTCACACCCCGACGATCTCGCTTGGCGGCATCGACGTTTCCCGCATCATCGACAACCATCCGCTCAGCCGCTTCCAGCTTGGTGTCTTTGCTCTTTGTGCTCTTACGATCGTGATCGATGGCTTTGACGTGCAATCCATCGCTTACGTAGCGCCGGTCCTGACGCAAGCCTTCCACATCGATCGCGCGATGCTCGCACCGGTCTTTTCGGCGGGATTGGTAGGAACAGTTTTTGGCGCCCTGCTCATCGCGCCATTGGCCGATCGCGTCGGACGCAAGACGGCGCTGCTGGCCTGCATAACGCTTTTTGCAGCGTGCTCGCTGCTGACCGCTGTGACTGCAGATCTGCAACAGCTGATGATCGTCCGCCTAATTGGCGGTCTCGGCCTCGAGCGGGTGCAAGCCAAGCTCCGGGCGTCGAATGCCTATCTTGGCTAAATCGATCAGGACGTCGCTTGGCAAATCAGCTCGGATGGCTCTGCTCGGGATTTTTGGAACCCACACCGTTTCGGACTCCGTCGGGACTGTGCCGAAAAGCGCGCGTTGGCAACCTTGGGGAGGCGCTCCGCACATTCTTGAGCCTGAAACTGACGAGATGGAGGTCCATCAGCCAGACGTCGGCGATCTTCAACAACAGGCAAATCGGCTGAGCGCATGCTTGGTTACAAAACCGTAACCGCAGGTGTCGCAGGTCCAGAGATAACTAATGACATTTTCGGAAACGTAAGCGGAAGCTTCGGCAGCCACCATCGAGTCCGCGCAAACCGGGCAAGTCGGCAAATCGCACCCGCGCGGGTCGGGATGACGCGCGATGGTCGAGCGGACTTCAGCAACTGCCGGCATCGTGACCTCCTTGCGATCTGGCTTGCGAGCTGGAACCACCGCTATCATAGACTGATTTGTTTGACGATGTCGCAACACAAATACGTTGGATTTGCGTTATTTGCCCGCTCAAAACTTTTGCAATGCAGCGAATACTGTATGCAGGATTCTGACTTGCACGCGGGCATCAGCTGCCTCTAATGAGATAAATCAGGAGTTCCCGGCACATTGCCATCGCAGGAGTTCGTCATGGGTGCGTCGTCAGCCACGAGTGCAGTGCACAGGCCGGGCCGCGGCCGGGTGTTCGACAGCATCGTCGATGCGGTCGGTGATACGCCGATTGTGCGGCTGCGCAAATTGCCGCAGCAGTTCGGCGCCCATGCGACAATCCTGGCCAAACTGGAATATTTCAATCCGGCAGCGAGCGTGAAAGATCGCATTGGCGCCGCGATGATCATTGCGATGGAAAAGGCCGGCCTGATCCACGCCGATACCGTGCTGATCGAACCGACATCGGGAAATACCGGGATCGCGCTGGCCTTCGTCGCCGCCTCGCGCGGCTACCGGCTTAAGCTCGTGATGCCGGAATCGATGTCGATCGAGCGCCGCAAAATGCTGGCATTCCTGGGCGCCGAAATTGTTCTGACGCCGGCGGCCCAGGGCATGAAGGGCTCGATCGCGGCCGCGGAAGAGCTGGTGCGGACCACGCCCCACGCCGTGATGCCGCAGCAATTCAAGAACCTCGCCAATCCAGAAATCCATCGCCGCACCACGGCGGAGGAAATCTGGAACGATACCGGCGGCGAGATCGATTTCTTCGTCGCCGGCGTCGGCACCGGCGGCACCATCACCGGCGTCGGACAGGTGCTGAAGCCGCGCAAGCCTTCGCTCCGTGTCATTGCCGTCGAACCCGAAGAAAGTCCGGTGCTGTCGGGCGGCCAGCATTCCCCACACAAGATCCAGGGGATCGGCGCGGGGTTTGTTCCCCAGATCCTCGACCGCTCGGTCATCGATCAGATCGTCACGATCAACAGCGCGACTGCGATCGAAACCTCGCGCGCACTGGCGCGCAACGAAGGTATTCCGGGCGGGATTTCCTCGGGTGCCGCGATCGCCGCTGCCCTTCAGATCGGCAAGCGGCCGGAAAGCCAAGGCAAGACCATTTTGGCAATCGTACCTTCATTCTCGGAGCGCTATCTGTCGACGGCGCTGTTCGAAGGCATTTGATCGACTCGTGGATTGCTCGACAGATCATGCCCGAACGAGCGATGCGATCATGATCCAATAGAGGGAACCAGCCGATGTCTCAGCCCCCACGGCGGCCGCGGACGCTCAACGACGCCCGTACCGAGGCCGAAGCCGCCTTCAAGAAGACCACCACCAAGGTTGCGGACGCACCGCCGAAGCCGGCAGCGCTGCCGGGCGTCAGGGAACAGGTCTCGCTGCGGATCGATCAGGATGTTCTGGAATATTTCAGGGAAGGTGGACCTGGCTGGCAGGATCGCATCAATGAGGCCCTGAGAAAGGCGGCTGGGAAATAGCGCGATGGGGCCGGATGCGCCTTGCCGCAAGGAGCTGCCTGACCGTCTTGCCGCAGGCGCCCGCGCATCAAAAAGCCCGGCGAGAAGCCGGGCTTTTGCCGTTGGGCGTCTCAGCCCGCGATCTCAAGCGATCAATGACGGAACATACCGCCCATCATGCCGCCCATCATACCGCCAAGGAAGGCGCCGGGATCTCCGCCACTGCGGCGTGCGCCGCCTCCGCCCCCGCCTCCGCTGCGGCGATGGCGGCTCGGCTTGTCGTCGGAATCGTCGCTGGAGCTTGTGTCCGTCGTTGCAACGATTTCGGCCAGCAGCGCCTTGTGCTGCAGTTTGTTCAGGTAGCCGGTCTTGGGGTAGCCGCGGGCGGCTTGCCAGCGCGTGATGACTGCCCGCGTCGCGTCATCGAATTTACCGGTGACCTTGGTATCAAAACCGAGCCCGCTCAGCCGGCGCTGCACGTCGCGGCGCTGGCCCTTGTCGAGGCCGATCTGGTCTTCCGTGGTCTGGTTGGAGTCGTCGGTAAAGGTCGCCGGATCGATCCCAGTGGTCAGATTACGGGTTGTCGTCGATGGTCCGTTCTCAAGCGCGGCGATCCTGGCCAGCGCCAGCGATTTGAACTGGCCGTTGGGGTAGTTGGTCAGATAAGCGTTCAGCTCTTCCGGCTTGTTCGACTCCCTCACCGAGCGCCAGAACTCGAGCTCGACGTCCGTAGCGCCTGAGTTCGCGGCGGCCGGGGCCGGACTGGACGACTGGGTCGATGCGTTGGCCGCAGGGGCCGCAGCCGGGTTCAGATAGACCGAGCCGATCAGGTTGGTGTGTCCCCAGGGCAGCTGTCCCTTGTTGGTCTCCTCGTTGACCTGAGCGCGGACCTCGGTCATCGCCTGCTGGATCTCGACGCCGGGCTCGGTGATGTGGGCGAGCAGGGCGCGCGTGAACGGACTGTTGGTGCCCTCCTGGCCGTCGAGCGCGGTCTGCCCGGGGCCGGTCGCGAATGCGATCAGGGTGCCTTCTCCGGATTTCATTTCCGCAAGGCCGGTTTGCACCGATACGCTGCGGGTCGCTGAGTTCGACTTGATCTTGGCGGCGAAGGGATTGTCGCGGCAGGCATCGAGGAACACCAGCTTGACCTTGGCGTCGCTCATGGTCTGGTCGAGCGTGAGATCGATATTGATCGCCGCGCCGAGCTTGACGTCCATTTCCGACTTGATGTCGGCATCGATCGGCAACAGGTAATTGGTGCCACCGATGGCGATACCGTGGCCCGCGTAGAAAAATACCGCGACATCGGCGCCCTGCGCCTTCTGCCCGAATTCGAGCAACCGCTCGGTCATCGCATCGCGTGTGAGATTGGTGCCCTCGACAACTTCGAAGCCGACGTTGCGAAGCACCGCTGCCATCGCCTTGGCATCGACCGGGGGGTTGGGAAGCTGAGCCACATTCCTGTAGGCGCCGTTACCGACGACAAAGGCGACGCGCCGGTCGGCCTTGGCCGAATGAGCTGTCAACAACATGCATATCAAGGAGAGAGCAACGGTAAGGTATCGCATCTTGGATCCCCTGCTGGAATCGATAATCCCGGCGGTAACTTCTCCGCCCAGGTTACGTAAAGCCCATGCTTCGCGCCACAAAAATCAGGCCACGCCCAATTCCAGGCACATGCTGACGGTATAAAAAATTTGGGCGGTCGTGCGTGATTTAGATCACAATATCGGGCCAGCCGCGCCGCATAGACATTGTAATTCACACGGCCACGGAGTGCGACGGACCGCTCAGGTACCGAGGCGTGCGGCAACGGGCTGTGACGCCCTGAGGTTCAGAAGATTGCCGGTCAGGATCAGCGTCGCGCCAAACACCGTCCAGATGTCGAGCCGCTCCGAATAGATCAGCCAGCCGGCGGCTGCTGTCAACGGCACCCGAAGGAAATCCATCGGCAGCACCACGGTCGCATCGGCGTAGAGCATCGCGCGCGCCATGCAGTAATGGGAAAAGGTACCGCAGAACGCGAGCACGGAAATCCAGCACCAGACATAGGCCGAGGGCCATCGCCAGACGTAGAGCGCAGGAAAAAATCCGGCGGCCGACTGGATCACCAGCATCCAGAATATAATCGCCAAGGTAGTTTCGGTGCGGGTCAAGGATTTCATCATGGCGACGGAAATACCGAAGCCGACGGCGGCGCCGAGCGCGATCAACTGGCCCGGATTGATGTCGCCGGTCGCAGGCCGGACGATCACGACGACGCCGAACAGGCCGAGCGCAATGGCCAGGATTTTACCCGCAGTCATGTGTTCGCCGAGAAAGCTTGCGGCGAGAATGGCGGTCCAGATCGGCATGGTGAACTCGATCGACACCACCTGGCCGATCGGAATCAGCGTTAGCGCAAAAAACCAGCCAAGCTGTGCGGTGTAGTGAATGAGATTGCGCCCGAGATGCTGCAGCGGCCGCGACGTCCTCATCGCCAAGAAGCCGCCATTGAGCCGGATCAGGGGATACAGCAGGAGAAAGCCGAAGATCGAGCGCACCTCCATGACCTGGAACACGTTCAATTCGCGCGTGGTCTCGCGGCCGGCGATCGCTACGATCAGCATCAAAGTGAGCCAGCCCGCCATCCACAGCGCGGCCATTGGTTTGGAAGGTGTTCGTTGCATCAGTGGCA
>Ga0326727_10023862_pt1 | contig 11628 bp, 11 predicted proteins | sample MB2enrmetagenome_FD_207643 | JGI IMG/M metagenome (GOLD analysis project Ga0326727, IMG submission 207643) | Lab enriched peat soil microbial communities from McLean, Ithaca, NY, United States - MB29MY | ecosystem: Environmental > Terrestrial > Soil > Wetlands > Peat | place: USA: New York... | reverse complement strand
CACGCCAGGAAGAGCAGGGGACCAAGTTGCCCCAGTTTGTGATCGTGCGCCTGGGCAACGACCACACCGCGGGCACGGAGGCGGGGATGCCGAAACCCGAGGCTTCGGTGGCGGACAACGACTTGGCGGTGGGGCGCGTCGTGGAAGCCATCTCACACAGCCCCTACTGGGAGGACACCGCCATCCTCATTCTGGAGGACGACGCGCAGGACGGCGCCGATCACGTAGACGCACACCGTAGCACCGCGCTGGTCGTCAGCAAGTACTCGCCCGGATCGCCCGATTACCCCTTCGTGGACCACAGTTTCTACACTACCGTCAACATGATCCATACCATGGAAGTGCTGCTGGGATTGCCACCTATGAACAACAACGATGGGCAGGCTGCGGTCATGGCGCCACTTTTTCGGGGGTCGGGAAATCAGCCGCCCTTCACCGCCGACCGTACGAACCTCCGAAACGGCCTCATTTACCAGGCCAACTCTCGCCACACGCCGGGCGCCAAGGAATCGGCGCGTCTGGATTTCTCGCACGCCGACGCGGCCGACGCGGCGAAACTCAATGCCATCCTGTGGCGGGAAACCAAGGGGCAAATTCCTATGCCTGCGCCGCGGCACACGGTCATTCGGGCGGGAGAGTAAGCAGCTACTGGCACTGCGACCCAATCCACGCATTAATTCTTGTTTCAAGTACGTCGAGGGGGAGCGGGCCGTCGGCGAGCACGGCGTCGTGAAAGGCGCGCAGATCGAACTTGTCGCCGAGCGAGTCATGGGCTCGCTCGCGCAGCTCGATAATTTTCATTTGGCCGAGCTTGTACGCCAGCGCTTGGCCGGGCCAAGCAATGTAGCGGTCCACTTCGGTCTGGATGTTGGGTTCATCCATGGCGGTGTGTTGGCGGAAGAAGTCCACCATTTGTTGCCGCGACCAGTGCTTGTAGTGCACACCCGTATCCACGACCAGGCGAACGGAGCGCCACATCTCGTTTTCCAATCGTCCATACTCGCTATAGGGATCCTGGTAGAAACCGGCTTCTTTGCCCAGGCGCTCGGCGTAAAACGCCCAGCCCTCGGAATAGGCATTGTAAGAAGCAAATCTGCGGAAGGGCGGAAGGCTCGGCAGTTCCTGCGCGATGGAGAACTGGAGGTGATGGCCGGGGATACCCTCATGGTAGGCAATTGCTTCGACATTGAGCAGCAGCCGGTGCTGGGGATCGTATTCATTGACGTTGATCCGGCCCGGGCGCGAACCGTCGCCGGCTCCGGGCGAGTAGTCGGCAGGGACGGAATCGGGAGCGCGAAACGCCTCCATGGGGATTACCTCGAGTTTGTTCTTCGGCAAGTGACCAAAAAGCTGCGGGAGTTTGGCATACATCTGGTCGGTGTAATGCTGGTAAAGGCCCAGAAGTTGCTGGCCGGATTTCGCATAGAGATCACGATCGCGGCGGATGTGCTCGTTGAAGCTCGCGAGGTCCGAGAAGCCTTGCCGGCGCGCGAGCTCGAGCATTGCGGTCTCGATTTCAGACACTTGTTTGAGCCCCATCTGGTGGATCTCTTCGGGGCCCAAATCCGTGGTGGTCATTTGTCGCACGTCGAAGCGATACCGGGCATCACCCTCGGGCAATGCCCAGATGCCGAATTCCGTACGCCCTCGAGGAGCGTATTGGGTGCGCACAAAGGCGGCAAAAGCGGAATAGGCAGGCGCCACCTGGTTTTTCACGGCGGCGAGGACGGCATCCTGAAGACGCTTCTGGTCAGGTTCCGAAATGCCGGCCGGAAACTTGAAAACGGGCGCCGTAAAGGGGCTGCCGGGCAAAGGCTTGTCAGCGATATCCTGGGCCTGGAGGGCGACCTTCTCGAGCAGATAGCGCGGCGGAACCAGGCCGTCGCGCAATCCGAGCCGCATATTCGCCGTTATCTCGGCGAAGACGCGCGGGATCTGGCGCATGCGCGAAAGGTAGTCTTCATAATCCTTCACCGAGCGAAAGGGCGTCGATGAGGGCAGGGCTGCATACCCCAAATGCGCGCCGTTAAACTGGTCGACGGGCATTTCCCAGTCTCTAAACCCGGATGATTCGATTTGCTCGCGCAGGCTGCGGACCATGAGAGCCTTGTTCAACTGCTCCTGCTCCGGGAACCCATCAGTCAAGATCGACTCGATTTGCTGCAGAGTCTGCCTGGCGTGCTCGAGGTCCTTGGCGTAAAACTCGGCTGAATGATCGCTCAGCCGATCGTTGTAACGGTTGTCGCCAATGTAAGTCGCCATCTCGGGGTGAGCCCGGAGTTCATATTCCCACTCTTGCGCGAGCGTCGTGTTGAGTTGCGCGCGGCGCGTTTCGATCGTCGTTTCGCTGGGCGTTTTGACGACGGTCGTTGGTAGCGTTGGGATTACAAGAAGCACTATCGGAACCCACCTCATCAACGGAACGCCCCTCTTCACGGTTTAAAGACTCTTTGTGGACTCTGGACGCCGGAGGCGGAATTGAATCCACAACGGAGGCAAGTTACCCCTCACCCGTCACGCTCCGGCTGAGGCGGTAACGACGCCCGTTTGCGGATCAAACGGTCAGGTTGTGCAGGTAGTCGTAACTCATTTTCGCGCTTTCGAGCGAGTCACGGTCCCACTCATCCTGCTCGACGTAGAAATGCTTCAGGCCGCCTTCGCGCGCGGTCTTGAAGATCTTCTTCCAGTCGATGATCCCCTGGCCGACTTCCGTGAAGGCTGCGGGGCCTTCCCCCGTGGTGGGCGGGTAGCCGGGTTTCAAGTCCTTGATGTGAAGCTGCGGGAAGCGCCCCGGGAAACGATGGAAGTAGTCGACCGGATCCTTCCCCGCACGCACGCACCAGAAACAGTCCAGCTCGAAATTGACGAATTTGGGGTCCGTCCTGCGGATCAGCTCGTCGTAGATGATCGCACCATCCACCTTGGCGTAGTCGAAATTGTGGCCATGATAGAAAAAAGCGCAGCCCGCGTCGCGGATGGTTTCGCCGACTTGATTGAACCATTCCGCATCCCGCTTGACGGCATCGAGCGTCTTTCGGTTTCGATCCTCCAAACTAGACAGCCCGATGTAGCTGACGCCGCATTCCTTGGCGCCTGCAATGTTCTTCTCGAAGTCGTGCCTAAGCTGGTACTCCTCGAAGTGCGTGCTGACGGCTTTAAGGCCGTTGTCCGACAAGATTCGCCGGAGTTCCGCGGGCTTCTTTCCATAGTAATTGAAGTCGCCCACCTCCACCTCCTGGTAGCCAATTTCGGCCACCCGCTTGATGGTTCCCTCCAGGTCCTTTGCAATGTGGTCACGGACGGTATAGAGCTGCAAGCCGATAGGCATGCCGTAGGGATTGGCCAGAAGCCGCCCTTTCGAGCCTACGGCCAAAGCAGTCAATCCGAGCCCCGCGGTTTGCAGGAATCGTCTTCTTGGGATTGAATTCATCATCTCGTTTCACTCCTCTCGAAAATTTGCGTGAACTCTGCGCGCTGGAAGCTGGTGCCATTTGGAATAAGGATCCACTTGAGCCACCGGTCATTCCCGCGAAAGCGGGAATCCAGTCCGATGGCAGCACGTTGCCAAAGGTTTGCGGAGTGGATTCCCGCTTTCGCGGGAATGATTAGGTCTCGCAAATGACACCAATACTGCGCGTCGGAAGCGCGCATTACAGTTTTTCTCCCTCCACTAAGAGGTCGTTCGATTCTGCTGGAGCGAAGGGACCCCGACCGTAATCGCCCCAGAACTGCAGCTTCCCAAAACCGGCTCGAGTTAGAAGCTGCTCGAGGAGATTGCGAGAAAGAGGGATCTGTCGGGAGCTTCGCACGTGGGATTGCCACGTTCGCCCCGTCTTTTTGCGCACCAGAAACATCGCGTGAAAGTTGATCGCTTGGGGATCATAATCGGCGAATTTCACCAGCAATACCTCTTCTTCCCCCGATTCCCCCGAGAGGAGTGGGAACCAATGGGCCTTCTCCTTCCAGCGCAGGTCGTAGTTGAGGTTTTGAGTAAGGAATACGCCTCCAGGCCGCAAAGCGCCGGCGATTCCCTCGAGGGCCGCCGGCAACTGCCCATCCTCCGAGATTCCCGGCAGGGCATTACCCAAGCAGAAGGCGGCGTCGTAGGTAGGGCCGAGTTCGCAGGCTTCCTCCATCCTGAGCAGAATTACCTTGGCTTCGCCGCCGGCTGCGGCAATGGCATCGGCTTCGTGTTCGATTCGTTGCCTGGCAAAGGCCACAGTGTCTTCGTCCGCGTCGAAGCCAAACACACTAAAGCCCTGCCGCGCCAGCGCCACCACATGTCCTCCCGTGCCGCACGCCGGCGCCAGAACACGCCGGCCGGCAGTCCGGGCAAGTTCCTCGAGCAGTGGCAACTCGCGCGCCAACCGCTTCTCCCAATTTATCACCGCGTCGTAGTATTCCGCGAAGTTTGAGGGCATGGATCACTCGGGAACCGGCTTGAATGTCACCTCGCTCGGGTACTTAGGCTTGATTGGAAGGTCGTGCGAGTCCTTCCCTGGCACGTTGACTGGCGCGAGCAAAGACAAGATGTTGCCGGTATCGCGTTCGCGGGCGATGAAACGCAGCCCCGCATTACGATGGAAAGACTCCGTCACGGCGTCTTTCGAGAAATTCGGAAGCTGGACGTGGAACGCACCGCTTTCGTCCGGCGCCACTCGCGCCAGATTGAAGGTCGTTACCGGACCCTCCGCGATGCGGAAGAACCCATGCGCCCAGTACGCCATATAAGTGATTTCCACCTCGTAAGGGCGGCCGTGGAGGGCTTCCGGCAAGTCCACTCTTCCGTTGAAAGTCATCGGAGGGAGGTCTTCACACGTAACATCTGCGCCCTTTTCGGACTCAGACAAAGAGGGAACTTTGAGGGTCACAATTTGGCATCCCGGCGCGTACAAAATCACTTTGAGCGTCTCTGCGGCTTGATGATTGACAGAGGTGGGGATCAAGTAGGTGTTCATCTCCGGCTCGGCCTTCAAAAAACTACCCGATCCCCCAAAAGGCCCCGTTAGAAAATAATGAATCTGGACCTGCTCCGAGCGAATTTCAGAAGGAAGGCGGATTTCAAATGGCGCCGGTTCCTCCTTTTGTCCCCAGCTCTGCTCAACAAAAAGAAACGGCAAGCCCATCAACATGCAAAAGGCGAGAGCGCGATTTGTGGAGTGGATTTTCATCAATTTTCGCGGGCCGAAGGCCCCAGGGGACAGGCCCTGAAAAGCGGTTCTGCGCTACTTCAGCCCGTCTGGCAAGGGAATAGTGACTTGCCCCGTGGCGGCCCACTCGGCGCCGCGCTGAAGCGTCAAGATGAAACCGGGGCTCTGCATGGCCTTCACGTCATGCCCCAGCGCAGTCTGGAATACCCGGCCAGCTCCATAGGAGAGTGTCCAGATCAGCGGTTCATCTTTGCCCGTCCCGCAACCCTGGCCGGGTTTGTGGCAATTGTTAGGGTCGTCAAACGCGGAGGCGAGGATGTGGATGTTGGGTTGGAGTGAGAGGCCGTGGTAAAGCTCGTCGTTTTCGGCGAAGGAAGCGGGCATACCCTTGGTGATGGGATGCTCGCGGTCAATGATGGTCACGGTGTAAGCGTGATAGGGGCCATGTCCCCCGTTCTCGCGCCAGGTGCCTCCCACCAGCTTATCGAAGTCCGGCCAGCCCGAGAAGGCGCTCATCGAAAAATGATAGGAAACCAGGCCCTTGCCGTTTCTCACAAAGTCGAGCAGTGCCTGGCGCGCGCCATTGTCCCACCAAGGGCCTGCGTTTTTCCAGTCACTGTAGTTGAGCAGCAGAACATCGTAAGGCGCAAAAGTCTCCAGCGTGTTTCCGCGAACTTCTTCGTTGACGTGAACCTCGAACTTCCCGGTGCGCTCCAGGATTTCACGCAGCAGCGGAGTGGTGGCGCGCCAATCGTGACCATTAACGCCTGTCAAAATCAGGACCTTGATCTTAGGGGGCGTTTGAGCGGGGAGCGAAGTAAGGCTTGCGAAGAGCATCAGGAACGCCAAAACGAATCGGGACATGATGGGGAAAACCTCCGGGTAACCATTATACAGTTGTTCTTTGGAGCCGGAATCCGGTCTTTTCACCAACAAGGCGCCAAGGGTTAGGGATTTAATGACAATCCTTCCTTGGCGCCCTGGTGTATTGGTGGTGGGGGATGTCATACTGTTATGTTCCACCAGCTCCATGAGTGCAGTCGCCACGTTTTGGAGTGCGGCAGCTTGCTGCCGCTTTTCTTCAGCGAGCTTGCTCGCGCTTCACGCTGGCAGAGCTGATCCTCAGGTCAGCATGGTGGGCGCAATCTAAAGGGCGGCGCTACGATGCACGGCCAGCAAGCTGTCCTGACCAAAAGCGGCAGCAAGCTGCCGCACTCCAAACCTTTGCGAGGGCTTAATGAATTTCAAAACACTTGCCATCCACGCTGGATACGACCCCCAAGAACATTTCGGCGCGGTCATGACGCCCATTTACCAAACGTCCACATTCGCCTTTCGCGGGGTGGGCGAGCACGGCCCGTACGATTACTCGAGGAGCGGGAATCCCACTCGCAAGGCGCTGGAGTCCTGCTTAGCCGCATTGGAAGGCGGGACGGCTGGATTCGCTTTTGCGACCGGCATGGCCGCCGAAACGACACTGCTCATGATGTTCGAATCCGGTGACACCATCGTCGTCCATGACGACCTTTATGGCGGGACGTACCGCTTGTTCGAGTCGGTATTGGTGACAAAGCAGATTCGCGCCCACTACGTCGATTTACGAAACCTCTCCAAGTTTTCCGCCGCGCTTGCCGCCGCCCCCAAGGCGGTGTGGGTGGAGTCGCCCACGAATCCCCTCATGAATGTTGTGGACATCCGCGCGCTCTCGGAACTGGCGCACCAGCATGGCGCGCTGGTGATCTGCGACAACACATTTCTCTCGCCCTATTTTCAGCGGCCGCTGGAATTGGGCGCGGACATCGTTGTGCACTCGACGACCAAGTATATCAACGGCCATTCGGACGTGGTGGGCGGTGGTCTTGTGGTAAAGGACTCGCAGCTTGCCGAACGCATCTACTTTTTGCAGAATGCCATGGGGACCTGCGCCGGACCACAGGATTGTTTCCTGGTGCTGCGTGGCATCAAGACCCTTGCGGTGCGCATGGAAGAGCACAACCGCAACGCCTTGAAAATTGCGCGTTGGCTGGAGAAGCATCCCCGAGTGTCCGCGGTGCTACATCCGGGACTGGAAAGCCATCCGCAACACGAACTGGCACTGCGTCAGGCGAGAGGATTTGGAGGAACGTTTTCGTTCCGGCTGAAAGGTGGTGAAGAGGCCGTGAAGCGAGTATTGGCGGCCTGTCGAGTCTTCACTCTGGCGGAGTCGCTGGGAGGAGTCGAGTCACTGGTCGAGCATCCCTCGACCATGAGTCATGCCTCTGTGCCTCGCGAAATGCAACTTAAGATGGGAATCACGCCGGACCTGATCCGCATTTCCGTGGGTCTCGAGGATGTCGGTGACCTAATTGCCGACCTTGATGGCGCACTTGCGGGTGAAGGCGGATGAGTCGAGGTGCGTTTTGAGGATCGAAGTGGCAGCGCACGGCGTCTTGCACCATGACCTTCAGTTCGTCCAGAGTGTCGGCCTGAGTGTAGATTGAGAAACCCAGTGCTGGGGCCTCATACCCGCCGTCAGGCGATTCGTGAACGCTAAAGATGATTTCGGTCTCAACCATCGTGACCCCTGTCCACTCTTATTATACTCTCGTTGGCCTGGCACTAAAAGCAACGGCGCCCTGGTAAGGGGGGTAACACGAAATTCACAATCATAACACCTTCGGATAAGGCTGTGCTATGCTGAGAACCGGTCCCTATGCATATTCCGGATGGTTACCTCAGTCCGAGCACGTGCGTGGTGTTGTACGCCGGCTCCGCGCCCTTTTGGTACGTGGCGCTGCGGCGCTTGAAGCGATGGCTCAGCACCCGGCTGATCCCGCTGCTTTCGGTATTTGCCGCTTTTTCCTTCCTGGTGATGATGTTCAATCTGCCGCTGCCCGGCGGCACCACCGGGCACGCGCTGGGCGTGGCCATCGCGGCCATAGTTCTCGGGCCGTGGGCTTCCATTCTCGCCCTTTCGATTGCCCTGCTGATCCAAGCGCTTTTCTTTGGGGATGGAGGCATCACCACCCTGGGGGCCAACTGCTTTAACATGGCGATTGTGGGTTCTCTGGTGGCGTACTTTGTTTACCGGCTTTTGGCCGGACGGGCGGCCATCACGTCCTCGCGAAGAGTCGTCGCGGCGGCTTTGGCGGGCTACACAGCGATCAACGCCTCGGCGTTATGTGCGGCCCTCGAGTTTGGCATTCAGCCCCTGCTGTTCAGGGACGCGAGCGGCGCGCCCTTGTATGCTCCCTACCCTTTGGGCATTGCCATTCCCGCCATGATGATCGGACACTTGACCTTTGCCGGACTCGCCGAGTCGGTTTTGTCAGGTGGTGTGGTGGCCTATTTCCAGCGCGCCAATCCTTCCATGCTCGAGCTCACCGCACCGGGCGCAGCTCACGGCGATGAAGCACTTCGCCCGGCGGTCGGTCAAGGCGCTTGGAGTACCCTGCGCCCTCTTTGGATTGCCTTGGCCTTGCTGTTGGCCCTGACTCCTCTGGGTATCCTGGCGGGCGGCGCTGCTTGGGGGGAGTGGGGCGTGCGCGATTTTTCACAGGCAGCGACGCGGCAGCGAATCGCGGCGGCTTCGAGCAATCTGGCTCCGCCTCCACAAGCACCCCGAGGCCTGGAACGTCTCTACTCGGTGTGGAGCGCACCTTTTCCTCAGTACGCTCCTGCGTTCGTGCGGCGGCCGGCTTTTGGCTACCTGCTTTCCGCCATGTTTGGTTCCGGGATTATCATCCTGGTTTTCCTCATGGTCAGCGCGTTTTACGCACGCTGGCAACGAAAGGCGGACTCGACGTAGGGGCGGCCCTTGTGGCCGCCCTGGCCAACCGCCCCTAACCCCTCCTTAACTAAAGAGGGGAATAACGCAGAGCACGAAATGTTTTACCAGTCGTAAAAAGGTCGCGGATGAATTTTGTCGAACGGACGCTTTCGAATCTCGTTAACGCCATGGAGCGAGCACTTTATGCGGAAGAACTCGCGAAAGGCAATGGCTTGCTTCAACGTCTTGACCCCCGCATCAAAGTGGCCGGGATGCTGGCCCTGGTCGTAGCCTCCGCGATGGCCCACAGACTCTGGGTGATCGGCGCCATCTTTGCGCTTGCGGTGGCCATGGCCGTAGCGTCTGGCGTCTCCCTGGGAACCCTGGCCCGGCGGGTCTGGATAGCCGTCCTCATGTTTACTGGAGTCATTGCCCTCCCCGCTCCGTTCATTGTCCCGGGTCGTGAGGTATGGCGACTCCCAGGCGTCGGTTGGCCGGTAACGGCTCAGGGGCTGGCCAGCGCTTGCTACCTCGTGGCCCGGGTGGAGACCGCCGCAACGTTATCGGTCTTGCTGATCCTGTGCACACCGTGGAGCCACGTGCTGAAGGCGCTCCGAGTGCTGCGCCTGCCCGTGGTCTTCGTCGTTATCCTGGGCATGACGTACCGTTATATTCTCTTGCTACTTCAAACCGCCCACGACATGTTCGAGTCGCGCCGCAGCAGGATGGTGGGAAAGCTCGACGGAGCCGAGCGCCGTCGCGTGGCCGCCTCGAGCGCGGGAGTTCTGATGTCCAAGAGCTTGCAACTTAGCGGCGATGTTTACAGCGCCATGTTATCCAGAGGCTTTCGCGGCGAGGTCTATGTTTTGGATGACTTTCAAACATCGACCCTCGATTGGGCCATGTTGGCCGTCTTTGCGGTGCTGGCTTCGGGCGCGGTGTATTTCGGGCGATAAGGGCAAAGACCCAGTTCCCCGTGGCCTTAGGGAGAGTTGAATGGCAGCTCCGGTTTTCGAGGTGCGAGACATCACCTTTCGCTATCACAAGGTGACTGCACTGGACGGTCTGAGCCTTACCATCAATCCGCGAAAGCGGGTGGCATTGCTGGGAGCCAATGGGTCAGGCAAGTCAACCCTGCTCCGCATTCTGGATGGGTTGGCATTTCCGGAAAGAGGCAGCGTTCAATTCGAAGGCGAGCCATTAACTGAGGAGCGTTTACAAGATCCTGAATTCGGCTTTCGGTTCCGCCGCCGCGTGGGAATGGTATTCCAAAATCCTGATGTCCAGCTCTTTTCTCCGACGGTTTTTGACGAAGTGGCTTTTGGCCCCTTGCAGCTTGGCTGGCCCAAAGAGGAGGTTCGCAGGCAGGTTGCCCAAATGCTCGAGGTCATGAAGATCGCCCCCCTTAAAGATCGCTCGCCTCATCATTTGTCGACGGGCGAAAAGAAGCGGGTAACGCTTGCGTCAGTGCTGGTGTTGGATCCCGAAGTGCTCCTCCTGGACGAGCCCACGGCGGCGCTGGACCCGAAGAGCGCAAGCCAGATGGTGGATTTCCTGGTGGGCTGGCGTGGGGGAGTCAAGACCGTGATTACGACCACGCATCAGTTGGATACCGTCGAGGACATCGCGGATTATTGTTATGTTTTTGAGACTGGCCGTGTGGTGGCCGAGGGGGCGCCTTCGGAGCTCTTGCGCAACACAGCCTTGCTCGAGCGCACCAACCTAATCCACGTTCACCGCCACGTTCACCCCTCCGGCGAGGTTCACTCACACCCGCATATACATCCTCACAAGCATTAGCGACAGACTCGCTTGGTTTGCTTCGACGCCCCCATCGGTCGTCACCCCCGCGTAGGCGGGGGTCCACAACAGTCCGCAAATCAGAGGTTCCCAATCACGCGGGGGGCACGTCCGGCATCAAGCTCAGCAGCTTCAGCTTCTCTTCTTCCGGCAGGAACGCAGCGTGGATGGCGTTTTGCGCCAGATGAACAATTTGCCGGCGTGTAAGGTGAAAGGTTCTTGCGGTCAATAAATATTCATTCACCAAGTCCGTCCCAAACATAGCAGGGTCATCGGTGTTCAACGTCACCACCAAGCCGGCGTCCAGGAATTGCGGCAAGGGATGGTCCTCGATGCGCCCTAGCACTCCCGTCGCGACATTACTGGTAAGGCAGACCTCGAGTGCAATCCGGCGGTCGCGCAAGAGCGCCAGCACGGAGGGGTCGCGGGCCGCGGTGAGCCCGTGTCCGATGCGTTCGGCGCCCAGCGCCTCGACGGCTTGGCGGACACTTTCCGGCCCACAGGCTTCTCCCGCATGGGCAACAACGTGCATGCCCATTTCGCGGGCTTCCCGGAAGACGTCCTGGAAGAGTTCCGCCGGGCCGCGCGCTTCGTCACCGCCAATTCCGAAAGCCACTACGCCCTGCGTCTGGAAGCGCTCGGCCCAGCGCAGCACCTCGCGCGTATGCTCGACGCCAAAATGGCGGATGGCGTCAAAAATCCATTGCACCCGCACGCCGAACGTTTCCTGCGCTGCGCGCGCCGCTGAAGCCGTCGCCTCGAAAATGGCCTCGAGAGATTGCTTCTTCCACAGCACCACTCCGGCGGCGAAAATAATTTCTGCGTACTTCACATTTTGGCTCGCCAGCCCCTGGATCAGCCGAGTGGTGGCTCGAGCGTAGTCGCTCGGAGTTTCCAGGAGCAAGGTCACCAACTTGAAGGCCTGAAGAA